>Ga0194055_10000098_pt1 | contig 60864 bp, 54 predicted proteins | sample SepL449m_MetaG_FD_155482 | JGI IMG/M metagenome (GOLD analysis project Ga0194055, IMG submission 155482) | Anoxic zone freshwater microbial communities from boreal shield lake in IISD Experimental Lakes Area, Ontario, Canada - Sep2016-L442-9m | ecosystem: Environmental > Aquatic > Freshwater >... | reverse complement strand
GGTGCAGCCTTCTTAGCAACGGCCTTCTTTGCCGGTGCAGCCTTCTTCGCGGTTGTCTTGCGAGCGGGTGCCTTCTTGGCAACCTTCTTCGCGGTGGTCTTTGCAGCCGCCACGATGCCTCCCTGGGTCGTCTCCCGGCCTTGTTGCCAGAATCCTTCAATGCAAACTCTCTCAGAGCGCCATGCAAATGTGATGCATGCTTGAGTTCTGATGCGAGTTCGTGTCGTGGAAATGGTAGCGCGCATTCGATGTGTTTACTGCGATTCCGTTATGTCGCCGGCTGACTTGCGTGCGCGCTGATTCCTTACATTCGCGACGTCAGGCGATGTGCGGACGTCGTACTTCCACATCGTTGGTAGTGCGACTGCAAGCCCGAGAACCCCTGCAGCACAGAGGATTCCCCCACTCGCGATGGAAGCAGAAAGGCCGCGCCATTGCGCAACCAAGCTAACTCGCGCGTTGCCGAGTTGTGGCCCGACGGAGTACGAGAGCAACTCGATTCCAGCTAACCGGCCGCGCAACTCATCAGGAATCGACTGATTCCAGATGAGATGACGGAACACTCCGCTCACCATGTCTGCCGCACCGGAGAGCATCAGAAACGTCAGCGCTACGAACAGGTTCGGCGCGAGCCCAAAGCAGGCGATTGCGAGTCCATACATGCATGCTGCAATCACGATTGCTCGACCATGGCGATGCACTTGCGATGTCCAACCACTCGTCAATGACGCCGCCGCTGCGCCCAATGACGATGCGGCGTAGAGCAATCCGAGCGCCCACGGTGCATCGAATCTTGCTGCTACGAAAGGGAACACAGCCCACGGAAAGGCGAAGACCATGGCCAATGTGTCGATCGCGTACGTGCCCAGGAGGTCCTTTCGGTTCCATGCATAGTGCAGCCCTTCCTTCACTTCCAAAAGTCCCGGAAGGTTCTTCGTCTGCGAAAGCCGACCGCGGCTAGGCAACTGCCACAACAGCGCGAACGATGCGACATACGTCGCGACGTCGATCACATATGCGACGGACACTCCGGCATAACTTGCAACGATGCCTCCGAGGGCTGTACCAGCGATGAAGCCCACACTCGACCGCAGCGACATCAGCGCAGACGCACCTGCTAACTCGTCGTGATCAACGAGTTGAGGGAGTAGCGCGTCCAGTGAAGGACGTTGCAGCGAGTCGGCTACAGCGAACAGTGCGCCAACAACAAAGAGCAGCCATACTCGCGGCGAAGGCAGTAGTGAGTTGGCCAGCAGTAGCAGGACGCAGATTGCGGATCCAACCTCACTGGCAAGGATCAAGGTGCGACGGTCGATGTGATCGGCAAGGGCTCCGCCCCAGAGCCCGAAGACGATGATGGGCAAGACTTCAACCAAGCCGAGCATGCCGACTACTACGAATGAGCCAGTCAGTTGTTGGGCTTGAAGCGGTACGGCTACGAAGGTGAACATCGACCCTAGAAACGAGATCGCGCCGGAGCTGAACAGCAAACGAAAGTCGCGCGAGTGGCGCAGCGGCGATGTGTCGATTCGCCAGAGCGAGCGTCGTCGAGGTGGTGTGTCGTCACTCACCATTCGCGTGATGGTGGTGCGCCCTGGATGCCGTCGAGAAGTCGTGCGAGCCGATCACGAAGTCCAGCTCTGGGCTGCTTTGCTGAGGCGGAAGAGTCGAAGGTGTCGCCGGCTGCAGCAGACACCAAGTGTTGAACGGTGTCGAAAGACATGTCGGGAAGAGTGAAGTCGATGTCGGTGAGTCCGAGCGTTGTCGCTGAGACAAGGGCCATGGTGGATTGAGCAGGAGTAATGAGGGCTCGCTCAGGAACGATGAGTTGATCGTGTGCGAGCCCGCCGAGTTCGCTGGTTCCGTTGTCGATCGTCAGCAGTGTGGCTCCTGAACGTCGTGCATCAGCGAGGCGTTCGAGGAGACCTTCGGTCGGGTCGTCGGGCGCGACTACGAACAAGGTTTCACCTCGGCGTGCGCCTTCGAGCCGGTCTAGTCCGATTGACAGATGCGCCGGTGCACCTAATGGCGGCGACCACCGCACCAAGGTAGGTGACAGAGTCGTGATTCCGGTGATTCGGGCTTCGTCGTCGAGGTGTGCAGCTAGATGCCACGGCTCATGAGTCGGAGTGCCGACAAGGAGCAGCCCGTCGCCGGTGTCGGTGGATCGTCGTAAGGATCGAGCGAAGCCGCGGGTGCGATCCACCCAACCAGTGTTGGCGAGCACCTCACGCAGGAGTTGTACGCGGGCCGAGTCCATGGACCCATGGTGCCGTACGGCTTGAGGAATGGTTGGATGACGCACATGACTGAGAACAGCGCGCCGTCGCCCCATGACCTGCCCGATGTGTCCGGCCTTGTGGTCGGCGTTCTAGGAGGTACCGGTGAGCAGGGACGCGGACTCGCGCGACGCCTTGCTATGTCGGGACTGCAGGTGGTGCTCGGCTCTCGTTCGGCTGAGCGGGCAATCGCGGCAGCGACCGAAATGAGCGTTAACGGTTTTGCTGTGACCGGTAATGACAACCACGGCTGCGCCACCGCGTCCGATGTAGTGATCGTCGCGGTGCCCTACGAAGGTCATCGCGATCTGCTCGATTCTTTGGTTGCTGAACTCGCCGGCAAGATCGTGATCGACTGCGTCAACCCGATGGGCTTTGACAAGCAGGGTGCATTTTCCCTCGTTGTCGAGGAGGGCTCAGCGGCCCAGCAGGCAGCGGTTGCGCTTCCCGAGTCGCGCGTGGTTGGTGCGTTCCACCATGTTTCGGCAGTGCTTCTCCTCGACGAAGGCGTCGACAGTCTCGATACCGACGTCCTCGTGGTGGGTGATGACCGTGCAGCCACTGACGTGGCGCAGGCACTGGCTGGTCGTATCACCGGGATGCGCGGCATTTATGCCGGGCGATTGCGCAACGCGGGTCAGGTTGAGGCGATGACCGCAAACCTGATTTCGATGAACCGTCGTTACAAGGGTCACGCGGGCCTTCGAGTCACGGACGTATAGCTGCTCAAGCGGTACAGCAGATTATGAATGTGCCCCTGGCTGCCTCTAAGGCAGCCAGGGGCACATTCATGAGGAAATGGGGGTTAGCTGTAGGTGTGTTCGGGGGCGGGGTAGGCGCCGGTGACTACGTCGTCGGCCCAGCGGGTTGCGGCGTCGAGTAGGACCCCGTGAATATCGGCGTACTTCTTCACGAACTTGGCGGTCTTGCCCTGTGTGAGCCCGGCCATGTCCTGCCAGACAATCACCTGCGCATCAGTGCCGGCGCCGGCACCGATGCCAACAGTCGGGATGGCAAGGGAAGCGGTGACCGCAGCAGCAAGATCAGCAGGCACAACCTCAAGGACGATTGCGAACGCGCCCGCCGCCTGCATCGCCTTGGCGTCCTGCATGAGAATCTGTCCGTCTTCGCCGCGGCCCTGTACCCGGTAGCCGCCAAAGGCGTTGACCGATTGTGGTGTGAGGCCCAAGTGCGCCATGACCGGAATCCCAGACGCCACAAGGAGTTCGACCTGGGGTAGAACGCGTGCGCCACCCTCGAGTTTTACCGCGTGCGCCCCTGTTTCCTTCATGAAGCGGACCGCGGTCTCAAGCGCTTGCTGGGGTGATGCCTGATACGAGCCGAACGGAAGGTCGGCGACGACCATCGCTCGACTCGAGCCACGAACGACACCCCGAACCAATGGGATGAGCTCGTCGACTGTGACGGGGATCGTGGAATCGTGACCGTAGACAACCATCGCCGCTGAATCTCCGACAAGGAGGACGGGGATGCCAGCGTCGTCAAAGACTCGCGCTGTGAGTGCGTCGTAGGCCGTGATCATCGGCCACTTCTCGCCGCGTTGCTTGGCATCAGCCAAATCGCGTACGGATATGCGTCGCCCAGTGGGAGCGCCGCCATACAGCGACTCCGCGGCAGTTTCGAGCGTGCTCGTCATGGCAGACCCCTTTCGACTCGAGTCCCCATGGTGGGGTACCCGTTCAAGGCCAAGTAAACCACGCCATCGGGCGGGTTAGCGACCCTTTGCGATAGCGGGAGATAGCGGATTGGTCGCCAATACCCGGCCAGATCAGCACAAAATGGGCGCCCGAGCGATGGGTAACTTGGCCTGAATTCGCGGTTCACCGGAGAAACGGTACGGTTACGTATCGGAATTGGTTGCGATGGCCAGAGCGCCTGAGAGCAACGCACACAAGTAGCGACAGCGCGGGCCCAGCCAGCGCATGGGAGTGGAGCAGGCATGTCGAGTCAGAGCCAGGCGACCGGGTCGGTCGCATCGCAAGCCACCATGGACAACGTCAACCCCCGACGCTGGCAGATTCTCGGCGTGCTGGTCGTCAGCTTGGTGGTGGTGATCCTCGACAACACCGTTCTCAACGTTGCGCTCAAGACTATTCAGGAAGATCTGCACGCCACGCAGTCTCAACTCATCTGGGCGATCAACGCCTACACCCTCGTGTTCGCAGCGTTGCTGTTCAGCTGGGGCGCGCTAGGCGATCGCTTCGGGCGCAAGCGCATTCTCATGATCGGCCTCACCCTCTTCGCGCTGGCTTCAGCGCTGTGCGCCTTCGCGTCGACCCCGCAGCAACTCATCTTCTTCCGCGGCCTCATGGGCATCGGTGCCGCGTCGGTGCTACCCGTCACGCTGTCGATCATCACGGTCATCTTCCCGCCGCAGGAACGTGGCAAGGCGATCGGCGCATGGGCAGCAGCAGTCGGTGGAGCGGTGGCGCTCGGCCCGATCGTTGGAGGAGTGCTACTTGAGCACCCCCAATGGTTTAACTGGCTCACCGGGAATGACTGGGGTTCTGTCTTCTTCATTAACGTTCCGATCATCATTGTTGGTCTGATCGGAATCCTGGCGATCGTCCCTGAAACCAAGAACGAGAATTTTGCTCGGCTTGACCCCATCGGGCTCGTGCTGTCGATCACAGGTCTGTTGGCACTGGTGTACGGGATTCAGGAAGCCGGTTGGGGCGAGCCGCGCGTGTACGCGTGGATGGCCTTAGGCGTAGTGATTCTCGTCGGGTTCGTCATCTTTGAAAGCCGTACGTCGCACCCGTCACTCGACTTGTCACTGTTCTCCATTCGGTCCTTTTCGGTGCCACTTACCGGTGTCTCCCTTGCTTTCGCGGCAATGCAGGGGTCGCTTCTGTTCCTGGCTTTCTACTACCAACTCGTACGCGGTTGGTCGCCATTGCAGAGCGGTCTACTAACGCTGCCTTTCGCTGTGGGCCAAGTGATTGCGGCACCGCGCAGTGCGAAAATGGTCAAAAGGTTTGGTGCTCGTCGAGTTATCCCGGCAGGTGTCCTTCTCTCGGCAACGGGCATGCTGCTCATTGCGCTGCTACCAGTCGACGCCCCGATTTGGTACCTGGTAGCACTGGGCTTCGTGTTCGGCTTCGGCCTCGGGAACACCATCGCGCCCTCGACCACGCGCATGACTCTTGCCACCCCGCCCTCGCGTTCAGGTTCTGGCTCAGCGGTTCAGAACACAGTGCGCCAGGTCGCGGCTGCGCTCGGCGTCGCCATCGTCAGTTCGATTGTCGGTGCGGTCTATGCGCACAATCTCACGCCGGTGCTGGCTGGCAGCCCGCTGCCCTCAGCCCTTCAGACTCAAGCAAGCGATTCCATCGGCGCCACCTTCGGTATCGCTGATGCGATTGACAAGGCCGGGCAGGCACCCGCGGCTGCTACTGCCGCGTTGCGTCAGGCCGGCATTGAGTCATACATGCCGGCGTTGCACCTAGCCGCCTGGATCGGCTTTGGCCTGCTGGTACTCGCGTTCGTGGTGTTCGTGGCTTGGCTACCCGCTCAAGCTGAGGCGGTCGCGTGGGCGGGCTCGCACCCTGGCCCTGACGCGAAGGCAGCGTTTGCCGCGCCAGGTCTCGGCGAGACCGATGCCGCACATCAGGTGCACATGGTTAACGAGGTCGGCGAGGGCTTGTCGCATGTCGATGAAGCGCCACTTGAACACCCGGCCGAGCAGCCAGCGGGCGCGCCCCCCGCAGGCACAACCGAGCGCTGACGTCGCAATGTCAGTCGTCGCATCGCTTCTAGCGCCCGTTGGGCAGGTACGTCTGCCCGGACGACCACGCGACCAGCGAGTCGACCGAGCGATTGTGGATTCGACGTTGCAACTCATCGCCGATGTTGGCCCAAGCGCGCTGTCGATGGAGGAGGTCGCGACTCGCGCTGGGGTGAGCAAGGCCACGCTCTATCGACGCTTCGCTACCAAGGATGATCTGGTGGTTGCAGCACTGGCATCGTTGAACGAGTTATTGCCCACCGAACTCCCCATCGGGAGTGCACGCGATGTCCTCGTGTACCTCATCGACATATGGTGCGGGGGGCAGCCTGACAGTTTGAGTGCGCAGTTGTTTCCGCGGGTTTTCGCTCACGCGCGTAGCAATCCGCGCATGTTCGGCTCGTTCTATGACAATGTGCTCGAGCCACGTCGCGATGTCGTGCGCGGAGCGATCAGACGAGGCATCGCAAGGGGCGAGTTCCGCTCCGACACCGACATCGAACTGCTCACCACTTTGCTCATCGCGCCAAGCGTCTACACAGCCCAGGTTCGAGCGGGCGGGCGAGATTGCGCTCCGCAAGCCATGGCTGCGGACTTTGTTGACGCCGTTCTCGCTGGATTCACGATCAGCAAGTAGCCGCAACTCGTTGTGGCACTTGTAATTTCCCGCGTTTACTCGGCTGTCTCGCGCCAACGGTTGGTAATCGGTAGGCGTCGATCACGACCGAACCCCTTCACCGAGATCTTCGTTCCCGGGGGGTACTGCCGACGCTTGTACTCGGCGATGTCGGTCATCCGTAGGACTCGCTCGACCAATGCTTGATCGAATCCGTCAGCGATGAGTTCACTTGCCCCGCGGTCATTTTCGACGTAGTCGTCGAGAAGGTCATCGAGTACTTCGTAGTCGGGAAGTGAATCGGAATCGAGTTGTCCTGGCCGCAGTTCGGCAGAGGGGGGTTTGTCGATGCTGGACTCGGGAATCGGCGGGGTCTGGCCACGTTCAAGTGCGTTCGCATTGCGCCACCGCGCCAGGAGCCACACGTCGACTTTGGGCACATCCTTGATCGGGGCGAATCCACCCACCGCATCGCCATAGATCGTCGAGTAGCCGACCGCGAGCTCGCTCTTGTTTCCCGTGGCTAGAACAAGGTGTCCTTCAGCATTCGAAATGGCCATCAACGTCATACCTCGCACTCGGGCCTGCAGGTTTTCCTCCGCAAGACCGGTGAGCTGGAGTTGGCTCTGGAACGCATCGACCATGGGAGCGATTCGCACTGTGCGCAAATGCATTCCAGTGCGCGCCGCCATGTCGGCCGCATCGTCGCGTGAATGCTGGGACGAGTAGACGCTGGGCATGGAGACGCCGTACACGGATTCGGCGCCGATCGCATCAATGGCGAGCGCTGCAACCACAGCGGAATCGATACCGCCCGAGAGCCCTAGAGCCACTGACTTGAAGCCGTTCTTGTGGACGTAGTCACGAACGCCAGTGACCAGCGCGAACCACATCTCGGCGGCGTCGCTCATGCGATCTGCAACAGTCGGCGTGCGCAATTCGGCGATGCTAGACGGTGAGCCGATCGCGGCGCTGGCAGCGCTCGTGTGCGGGTCCGCCAGCGGTAGATCGAGGTCAACGATGAACAACTGTTCCTCGAATTGCGCCGCCCGCGCGATTAGGGCTCCGGTGGCGTCCACCACGAGTGAGTCGCCGTCAAAGACGAGTTCGTCCTGCCCGCCGACCATGTTGACGTACGCCAGCGCACAGCCGGCCTCACGGGCGCGACGGGCACAAAGTTCGAGGCGTGCGTCGTCCTTGTTACGTTCGTATGGGGAGCCGTTGATGACGACGAGGAGCCCGGCGCCAGACCCCTGGACCTCAGCGACTGGGCCACCGTCTTGCCAAAGGTCTTCGCAAATGGCAACTGCTACATCGATTCCACGAACTCTGACGATGGTGGTTCCGCTACCAGGGACGAAGTACCGGTACTCGTCGTAAACGCCGTAGTTGGGCAGATGATGTTTGGCGTAGCGAGCGATGATGGCGCCTTGGTGGATGACTGCCGCAGCGTTTTGCGGGGCTCCTCGAGGTCGGCCGAGTTGGTCGTCGACGTCGTCAATTCGATCTAGGAACCCGACAATGACGACGAGATCGCCAAGGCCTTCGTGCAATAGACGCTGTGCCAACGAGTTAAGTGCTCTCTTGCTGGCTTCCTGGAATGAAGGCCGCAATGCAAGGTCCTCGATGGGGTACCCCGTCAGCATCATCTCTGGGAAAGCAACCATGTGCGCGCCGGCATCGTTGGCTGATCGCACGTAATCGATGACTAGTTCGGCGTTGCCGGGTAGGTCACCGACACACGGATTGACTTGAGCTAAGGCCAGACGAAGTGCAGACACACCCTCACCCTAGACGGGAGACCGAATCCGGGTGTAACGATCGTTGGCGAGCCAACCACGCGCCGCCCGCTGATGTGGGCCAAGATGGGCACATGGATAAGCAGACCGAGTTCGTGCTGCGCACGATCGAAGAGCGTGACATCCGGTTCGTCCGGCTGTGGTTCACTGACGTGCTCGGCATGCTCAAGTCCGTAGCGGTAGCGCCGGCTGAGCTTGAAGGCGCGTTCTCCGAAGGCATCGGTTTCGATGGCTCAGCGATCGAGGGCTTTGCTCGCGTGGCCGAGTCCGACATGCTCGCCAAGCCGGATCCAAGCACCTTCCAGGTCTTGCCATGGCGTGGTGAGAGCCCGGGTGTTGCGCGAATGTTCTGCGACATTCTGATGCCCGACGGTAGCCCGTCTTATGCCGACTCTCGACACGTTCTCAAGCGCGCACTCGCGCGGGCTGCTGAACTCGGGTTCACCTTCTACACGCACCCAGAAATCGAGTTTTTCCTTCTGGAGCAAGGCAATAAGCGCGGCGAGTCGCCCACTCCAGTCGATGAGGTCGGCTATTTCGATCACAGTCCGCACGGCGCCGGTTATGACTTCCGTCGTCAGGCGATCACTGTGCTCGAGGCGATGGGCATCTCGGTCGAGTTCAGTCATCACGAGGGCGGCCCGGGCCAGCAGGAGATCGATCTGCGTTACGCCGACGCACTCACCACGGCTGACAACATCATGACCTTTCGCCTCGTGATCAAAGAGGTTGCGCTCGAGCAGGGCGTGCAAGCGACGTTCATGCCCAAGCCATTCGCCGAACACCCAGGCTCGGGGATGCACACTCACGTGTCGCTCTTTGAGGGCGATCGCAACGCCTTCTACGAGCCTGGGGCAGAGTTCCAGCTTTCCAAGGTCGCTCGGTCTTTCATCGCTGGTCTTCTGCGTCATGCACCGGAGATCACGGCTGTCACGAACCAGTGGGTCAATAGCTATAAGCGCCTTGCTGGTGGCGGCGAGGCTCCTGCATACGTCTGCTGGGGTCATGCGAACCGGTCGGCTTTGGTGCGCGTCCCGATGTACAAGCCGAACAAGGGGAATTCGACTCGCGTCGAGTTCCGCTCGATCGACAGTGCCACCAATCCCTATCTCGCGTTCGCCGTGATGCTTGCGGCAGGGTTGAAGGGCATCGAAGAGAACTACGAACTTCCGCCGGGCGCTGAGGATGACGTGTGGGCACTCACCGAGGCCGAGCGCCGTGCGCTAGGGATCGACCCTTTGCCAAGTTCACTTGGTCAAGCGGTTCAGATCATGGAGCGAAGTGAATTGGTTGCCGAGACACTCGGCGAGCACGTCTTTGACTTCTTCCTGCGCAACAAGCGGGCTGAATGGGCCGACTATCGACGTCAGGTAACGCCGTTCGAACTCGCGCGCTATCTTCCAGTCCTATGAGTTCGGAGCCATCCGTGGTTGACACGCCTCGCGTGCGTTTGATGGTGGTGCGAAATGACCCTTCGGATCCGCCAGCCCTGCTCGTCGACTGGTGGAGCGAGGCCGACGTTGAGCTTGTGCTCGTCAATGCTGATGAAGGCGATGTCGTGCCTTCATCGTTGCCCGCCGATATCGATGGCTTAGTACTGCTGGGCGGCGGGATGGCGGCGTGGGAAGACCACATTGCGCCGTGGCTGCCAGCGGAGCGAGCGCTCGTTGCCGCGTGCGTTTCTGATGGCACGCCGGTCCTCGGGGTCTGCCTTGGCGCGCAGATTATGACCATTGCCTGTGGCGGAACAGTTGAGCGGGCAGATCAGCCTGAGGTCGGCATTGTTGAGTTGAATCTACTGCCGACTGCAGCTGAGGATCCGCTCTTTTCGGCTCTGCCTCAAGGAGTTCCGGTCGGTCAATTCCACCAGGACGCGATGACCGTCGTTCCGGCGGGTGCGGTTGTGCTGGCCAACACGCCAGCGTGCGAGCACCAGGCGTATCGCCTAGGTGATCATGCCTGGGCCGTCCAGTTCCACCCAGAGATCGATGCGGCCATCATGGATTCGTGGGCGATCGAGGACCCCGATACCGCGAGCCGCTGTGGTCTTGGCCCAGGCGAAGCAGCGGCAGGGATTGCTGCGCGAGCCGATGAACTCATGGCTGCTTGGCGACCCTTCGCCCACGCGTTCGCCGATGTGGTTCGAGCCACTGTGTCGCGCTGACCTGACTTGCCCATGACAACCGACGGCGCGCGTGAGGGTCGTGGGGGAAGCCTTGCGGTGCGGCTCACTCGTCTGGGCTTGGCCGACCCTGAACGTGCGGTGCGCATGCTCTCCGCCCCCTCCTTGGCTGGTCTCCAGGGGGATGTCGTCGACGACCTCGTTCTTGCACCCGATCCAGATCTTGCTCTCGCCGCGTTGTCGCGAATCGCTGAAGCCGAAGGTGATTCGAGCGCGCTGTTCATCGAAAGTCTGAACCGCGATCCTGCCCTGCGACTCCGAGCTTTCGCGGTACTCGGGAGTTCGGCTGCGCTCGGCGATCATCTGGCTCGACACCCTGAGCACTGGACCGAGTTGTTGCCGACGGATGATGGCCCGGCGCTTGCTCCGCTGGATCAGGTGCGCAGCGAGCTACTAGCTGCTGTCGGTGCCGACCCAGCCGCTGAGCTTCCGGTTACCAGAGCTGCTGACGTTGGGACGATCGCTCAGCTCAGAGTCGCCTACCGTCGACGTCTCCTGGCGATCGCGGCCGCAGATGTCGGCGACGGAGCGAGTTTTGTTGACGTTTCTGCGGCGCTGTCCGATCTCGCCGACGCGACCTTGGGGGCGGCACTTGCCATCGCTCGTCGCGAGTATCCCGACGATGCGCGGTCCTGCGCACTTGCGGTCATCGCCATGGGCAAGAGCGGTGGACAGGAGCTCAACTACATCTCCGACGTCGACGTTCTCTTCGTGGCAGAAGCGACTCCGGGATTCGCGGAATCCGAAGCGGTTCAGTCCGCTACCCGGCTGGCGCAGTCGATGATGCGTGCCTGCTCGATGTCGACACAGGAAGGCGCGATCTGGGAGGTCGATCCCAACCTTCGGCCTGAGGGAAAGTCGGGCGCGCTCGTACGCACGCTCGCCTCCTACGAGGAGTACTACACGAGGTGGGCGTCCACCTGGGAGTTCCAGGCTCTGGTCAAGGCTCGGCCTGCAGCCGGCGATGCGGATCTGGCTCGTCGATTCGTCGATCTAGTGACGCCGATGGTGTGGGCGGCCGCTGACCGACCGAACTTCGTCGAGGACGTTCAGGCAATGCGGCGTCGTGTCGAACACAACGTCCCCGCCAAGGATGCCGATCGGCAATTGAAGCTCGGCGCGGGCGGTTTGCGCGATGTTGAATTCTCCGTGCAACTCCTTCAACTAGTGCATGGTCGAAGTGACGTGATGTTGCATAGCGCCACCACCATGAGGGCGCTGGAAGCCCTTGCCACATGGGGATATGTGGGCCGCGAGGATGCGAGTGGATTGGCTTCGTCCTACACGTTCCTGCGCACACTCGAGCATCGCATCCAGATGTTCCGCTTGCGCCGCACTCACGTGGTGCCCGACGGCGAGGACGACCTACGACGCATTGCCCGCTCGATGGGTTACCGAACTGATCCGGTAGCCGAACTCACTGAGGCGTGGCGTCGGCACAGAGTTGAAGTGCGACGGTTGCACGAGAAGTTGTTCTACCGTCCATTGCTCAATGCAGTCGCGCGGCTTGATGCGGGGGAGGCGCGGCTCACACCGCGTGCGGCGCAGCAACGGCTTGAGGCTCTCGGCTTTGCCGATCCCGAAGGCGCACTGCGTCATCTGGAGGCGCTTACGTCCGGCGTCGCGCGTCGAGCAGCGATTCAGCGCACGCTGCTTCCGGTAATGCTCGGCTGGTTTGCCGATGCGCCCGATCCTGACACCGGGCTGCTCGCCTTCCGCCGAATGAGCGATACGTTGGGTTCCACTCCTTGGTACCTTCGACTCCTTCGCGACGAATCCCTTGCGGCGCAAAGACTTGCAACAATTCTCGCGTCGTCAAGGTACGCCTCGGATCTGCTGTTGCGTGCGCCTGAGGCCGTCACGATGCTGGCTGACGACGCCGAACTCGTTCCGCGCAGCCGAGATTCGCTTGTGGCCGAAGTCGTTGCAGTAGCTCATCGGCATGGGGACCCCGAGGTGGCGGTCGCCGCTGTACGTGCGCTTCGCCGACGCGAGTTGTTCCGAACAGCGGTCGCCGAGTTACTCGGAATTGCGGCGGTTGATGATGCCGGTGTCGCGCTCTCAGACATCGCGGCGGCAAGCGTTGAAGGCGCGCTGGAGATTGCTGAACGCGTTGTGATCGGCGCGCGTGGGGGGCCATTGCCCACGAGCATCGTGGTCATTGCCATGGGTCGATTCGGCGGTGGTGAACTTGGTTTCGCGAGTGATGCCGACGTCATGTTCGTCCATAGCCCGTTGCCCGGATCGGATGAAGGCGATGCTCACGAGGCTGCGCTAGCAGTGGCGAGCGAACTTCGTCGGTTGCTCAGGATTCCTACTCCCGATCCGGTGCTGGAAATCGATGCCGACCTTCGACCGGAAGGTCGATCCGGTCCCTTAGTTCGCACCTTCGATTCTTATGCGGCCTATTACGCCCGCTGGTCATCAGCATGGGAGGCACAGGCATTGCTCCGTGCTGTGCCTGTTGCTGGTGACTTCGCGCTAGGTGCGAGATTCGTCGCTCTCATCGATCCGCTGCGTTATCGAGCAGGCGGTGTGTCTGACGCTGATCTTCGCGATGTGCGCCGACTCAAGGCCCGGATGGAATCGGAGCGGCTGCCGCGAGGAGCCGATCCGGGCTTGCACACCAAACTCGGGCGAGGCGGCCTGTCAGACGTCGAGTGGGTGGTGCAGCTGCTGCAAATGCAGCATGCGGATCGGCTGCCGAGTCTGCGGACAACTCGCACCTTGCCTGCCCTCTCGGCTGCTGTCGATGAAGGTTTGCTCAGCCGCGTAGACGCTGATCAGCTGATCGCGGCTTGGCGCTTGGCGACTCAGGTGCGCGACGCGCTCATGTTGGTTCGCGGAAAGGCCAGTGACATGGTCCCTACCGACACGCGCGATCTCGCGGCTGTGGCCCATGTACTCGGCTACCCTGCTGGGGAAAGTGGCGCACTGCTGGAGGATTACCGCAGGGTGACCCGCCGCGCGCGAGCCGTTGTCGAGAGGGTGTTCTACACGTGACAGCGTCGTCAGATCCCCAATCGGCGGCTAGCCGGGGGCAAGGCGTTCGGCACGCTTTTGCCGTCCGCGAGTTCCGCGGCCTTATGCTCGCTCAAATCGCCAGCGAAGCCGGCGATCAGATCGCACGTGTCGCGATTGCCCTGATTGTCCTGTCGCAAACCGGATCTGCGCTGCTGGCAGCAGCGACTTTTGCAGTCTCCTTTGTCCCGACTTTCCTTGGGGCCGCGCTACTTGGCCCCATCGCCGATAGGTTCAGCCGCCGCGGATTGATGCTCGGTGCCGACATTGGTCGAGCCATCACGATCGGCCTGTTGGCGCTTGTGGCGATTCCAGGGACTCCGCTGTGGTTGCTTTTCGTGCTGTTGTTCGTTGCCGAGTTGTTCACGCCGGTATTCGACTCTGCGAGATCGGCGTCTATCCCGGACATGCTGAACGATCCGACCCTGGTCACGTCGGGCATGGGATTGTCGCGGTCCTTGCATCTGAGCAATCAAGCTGTTGGTTTGGTTCTGGGTGGCGTGATCGTGCAGGTAACCAGCGCGCGCTCTGCGCTGTGCATCGACGCGTTCTCGTTCCTGGTGTCGTTCGTGCTGCTGTTCGTCTTCCTGCGCAAGCGGCCATCGGCGCTTAGTTCGACTCAGTCAGTAGTGGTCCTGCTGAACGATCTGGTCGAGGGCTGGACACTGCTGATGTCTGACGCATCGCGTCGGGCCCTTGTGCTGCTCGGCTGGGGTATGGCGCTGGCGGTAGTCGCGCCTGAGGCGGTTGCACTGGCCTACGTCCGCGACGAAGGGCTTGGTGATGCATGGGGTGGAATCTTGATGGCCACCGTCATAGCGGGTGCGGCTGTCGGTTCAATCGTCGTGGTCAACAGACCAACACGTTCACAGGTGGATTCGCTACTGCCGCTGGCGATTGCGGTCTGCCTTCCGTTGTTGGTCACGGGCCTTGAGCCGCCAATCATCGTGCTAATAGTGCTGTGGGCCTGCTCTGGATTCGCTCAGGCATTCTTGGTGCCGCTGATGTCGTTCACGACGCTGCTCACTCGTAATGAGCACCGTGGCCGGGTCGTTGGAATTGCCAGCGCCGGATTTGCTGCACTGTCTGCGGTCGGGTACCTCCTCGCTGGGGCTATTGCCGACCTCACCAGCCCCGCATTCGCAGTGGTCGTGATGGCCGTGATTGGCCTGTTCGTGGCGTCGGTCGCGCTGATCCTTTGGCCACAGTCGAGCCTGCGCGGCGATATCGCGGGGCTGAGATCATCGGTACTTGTCGACGATGCAGTTGTCGACGATGCGGCTGGGGCCTGAACGCGCCGATCGTGGGCCTATAGCCCAGCGGAGTGGGCTCTAGCGCGCACGCTGTCGATTTCTCCTGGTGTCTGCATCAGTGCACGTAGCACCACCGTTGCTGCGAGGTCAGGTTGGTCTGCGATGGGCGCGCCTTCGGCAGAGCCACGCATTGCTTCCAGGATGATCGCGTCGACTGTGCGTCGAAGGAAGATGACGTCGAGGGCGATAAAGTCCTTGCCGCGGATGCCTCGGCGGATCAGAGCTTCGAGGCGATTGTTGTAAACATCGAGCAACTCTCGACAGCCGTCCAACTCGGGTAGAGCAAGGATTTCGACGTTGTACAACACTCGCTTGTCGAACGGATCCTCGAGGTCATAGGTGATCTCCCAGCGTAGGTAGCGATACAGCTCGACCGAGGGGCTACCGCCATCACGAGCGAAGCGATCAAGAGCCTCGATCCCAGAATTGAGATCGCGGGATAACAGTTCTTGGGCGATGGCCTGCTTCGACAGGAAGTGGCTGTAGAGAGAGGGCTGCCGAATGCCTACCGCAGTGCAGATATCGCGGGTTGAGGTGCCACGAAAACCGCGGGTGGCGAACAGTCGTGAAGCCTCAAGCAGGATCAGCTCGCGCGTAGACCATTGGGCGGCCGTCGCGGGCAACTTCCATTCGGTTGGCATGCGTGGAGTTTAGGGTGCCTACGACCGGTCAGTGTTGCTTTCGGCTGCTGCGACCGGGCGGTAGCATCGCGCTGATGTATGAGCAGCTGTTCGCTCCCCTCGACCTCGGCCCGACGAATATCCGCAACCGTGTCGTGTCCTCGGGACACGAGACGATGCTGATCGGTGACGGGGTGATCAACGACGCGCTGATGGCCTATCACCTTGCCCGGGCTGACGGCGGGGTTGGTCTGATCGTCTTACAGATTGCCGAGGTTGATCCGCTCGAGGATTCGGAAGGCTCCGTGCTTCAGGCGTTCGATGACAAGGTCATACCCGGTTACCAACGGTTGGCTGATGAATTGCACGCTCGCGACACCCGAGTCTTTGCGCAGTTGTTCCATGGCGGACGCGAGTCACATCGGCACGGCGATGGCACGTTGCCAGTTTCAGTGGCTCCATCGGCCGTCCCGAACGAGCGGTTTTTGATGATGCCAAGAGCCCTTACGGTGCAACGGATCTTGGCGATCGTTCAGAACTTCGGTACTGCCGCCGACCGGATGCGTCGGGCTGGTGTTGACGGGGTCGAGATCGTAGCGAGCCATGGCTACCTACCGGCTCAATTCCTCAACCCACAGACCAACCGACGCGACGACGCGTATGGCGGCGATGCCGCTCGTCGACTTCAATTCCTTCGCGAGGTGCTCCAGGCTGCTCGCATCGGCGCAGGCCCTGGACTCACTGTCGGGCTGCGAATATCGATCGACGAGCAGAGTTACGACGGTCTCAACAGCGACGAAGCAATCGATGCTGTAGCTACCCTCGACTCCGAGGGGCTCTTCGATTACGTCAGTGTGGTCAGCGGCTCATCGGCCACCTTCGCGGGCTCGCACCATATCGTGCCGTCGATGGCACATGAGGTTGCTTACGTCGCGCCCCGGGCGGCGCAGGTGAAGGCTCGTGTCTCCGTCCCTGTGCTGGTAGCTGGCCGCATCAACCAGCCGCAGGAGGCAAATGCGATCATTGCCAACGGGCAGGCTGACGCGTGTGTGATGACCCGTGCCTTGATCTGCGATCCGATGATGCCGGGAAAGGCCAAAGCCGGTCGTACCGAGGATATTCGGGCCTGTATCGGCTGCAATCAGGCGTGTATCGGCCATTACCTGCTGGGCTTTCCAATCTCCTGTATCCAGTACCCGGAGACTGGTCGCGAACTCACCTATAGCGTCGTCCCGCCCGCGCGCGTGCCGCGTCGTGTTCTCGTGGTGGGCGGCGGACCTGGTGGGTTGAAGGCGGCCGCAGCCGCTGCGCAACGCGGCCACCACGTAGTGCTGCATGAGGCGGCTGGGCGGGTAGGCGGCCAAGCGTTGCGCGCCGAGAAGATCCCTGGGAGAGCCGAGTTTGGCGGCATCGTGACCAACCTTGAGCATGAGGCTCGTAGTGCTGGCGTCGACATCGTCACTCGTTCCAAGGTCACCGTGGATCTGCTTGAGATCGAAAAGCCCGATGTCGTCATCATTGCCACGGGCGCTCGCCCGCGTCGTCCTGATCTGGAGATCGGTGGCGACCTCCCGATCTTCGATGCCTGGGATGTCCTTGATGGTGTTGAGATTTCGAGCGGCAAAGTCGTGGTCGCAGACTGGCGTGGCGACTGGATCGGCTTGGGTACAGCCATTGAGCTAGCCAAGCGTGGTCGACGAGTGACCTTGGCGTCGAACGGCCCACACGCGGGGGCATCTCTGATGCAGTACGTCCGCGATGAGATGACGGCCGAGGCGATTCGTCATGGGGTGACCCTGATTCCGTTCGTTCGCCCGTATGGCGTTGACGACGACACCGTCTATCTGCAGCACGCGCTCACCGCGGAGCCAGTGCTAATCGATCAGGTTGTGGCGCTCGTGCTTGCTACCGGTCATGAGTCAGTTGATGAGTTGCTGCGTTCAGTTGAAGGTCGTGCCGATATGACCGTGATCGGTGTTGGCGACTGCGTCACTCCGCGGACCGCCGAGGAAGCCGTGCTTGAAGGTCTGCAGGCCGCCGCAGGTTTGTAGTCGGTCGATCGACCAGCGGGGCCACCGCGCTATTGGGCTGGCTGCTTCAACCAGTTGCTCGGGCCGATGATGATGCGCGGGTGCGCCGTAGGATCAAGCCAGCGCAGCAGGTCGAGCATGGCCGGGGCAGGCAGCGAAACACAGCCCGCTGTGGAGCCAGCCCCGTTCACGTGGAGGAAGATCCCGGCACCGCGGCCAACCACTGGGTGCGTTCGATTGAAATCTATGACAGCCACGTAGTCGTATGGCGCGCCTACGCCCGCCAGGTGTTCGGAACTGTTGAAACCCTGCGTTGCCAAGGTAAATCCGCCTTGCGAACCCAGCCTCTTTTGGTTGTAGTAAGCAGACTCGCGGTCCTCCACCCACCAGTCATCCGCAGTGAGCTTGGCGTAAGGCAGCGCTGTGCCCGGGTTCGCCTTGCGCCCGAAAGCCTCAGTGATCGCGAAGAGCCCGGCAGGTGTCGTTCCGGTGCCCTGCTGACGTTGACTCGCCTTCACGAGCCCGCCGTATCCGAGTCGCGCGGGGAGCGATCGGACCAGGAACCAGCGAATACCGTCACTGCGGTAGAGCCTGAGTGTGGCTGTTGTGCTTCGCCATGTCTGCGCTGTAACGACGATGACCTGGCGTGTGTACGCGGGGACATGGCCGCTGAACAGGGTGGCGCCGGGAATTGCCGGCGCATGCGCTACTGGCCCTGCGGCAACTGCAGTAGTTGACGCTGCTCGCACGGGACTGGACCCAGCGATCATGGTCATTGCAAGCAGAGTTGAGATGGTGAGCGCCCACGCACGTCGCATGCGAACCGCCTTCCCCCCAACGTTCACAACCGAGTTATCGGCACGTGAACTCCTGTGCATCACGCACCACGCAGAAGATCAACCAATCGGTCCACTTCGGCAGTGGTTTGTTGATCGAGTTCGTAACCCAGCGGACCTCGCCTGTGCGTTGATTCGAACACGCCTTGGCGCACAAGCAGATGCTTCTCAACTGCGATGAAGGAGTCGAGGCTTGTCTGGATCGAGATTAAGGCCGAGAGTGGCCCCTGGATCCTGTTGATCATGGGCCAATCGTTCGACGACAGTGCGCGCCAGAGCGCGACGATCGCCCACGGGATTTCGGCTCCGGGCATTGTGCCGACGATTCCCCGTTGGTAACTGTCGACCAGGGAGAGTCCGCCAGTGCCTTCAAAGACCCGGGCTCGGCCATCAGAGACCGAGTGCAGCTCCGAGAGCCGTGGGCCGATGGGGACTGCTTCGGGCTTGAACAGCACGCGCTCTGGACCGTAGGACTCGAGCAGCGACATGTACAGCGATATCGGAAGCGCCCGACCTACATAGCCCGAGGCATCTTGCACGACAACGGGCACGCCAACCGAGTCAAGGATCGCTCGGTAATAGCGCTCGATCTCGTGGTCAGGTAACGCCACGGCCATCGGCGGAATCGCCATAACCGCTGCTACGCCGGCGCTTTCGGCCGCTCGCGCATGAGTGACGGCCACTCGGGTGCTCTCGGCGCCAACGCTGGCAATGACCGGGCATCTACCGGCGGCAAGTGCGACAACCATGTCGGTCAACTCGCGGCGCTCGGCATCGCCGAGCTTGAGTACTTCGGACACCATCGCGATGGTGAGGCCATCGACTTCGCAGTCGATGAGCCAGTCGATCTCGCGTTCGAGGCTGAGTTGATCGATCGTGTCGTCGTCGCGGAACGGCGTTGAGATCACCGGCAGAACGCCTGCCAGCTGATCGTTCACCTAGCGTCCCGAGTGAATCGGAATGGCAGGCGACCGCGTCCGGGAACTTCGGCGGTGAGCATGTGCCCCGCCCAGGGCTGAGCGGTGAGTTGTTCGGGCGTGCAGTCCATCCACGCGCTCGTCACGACGAACGTGGTCAAGTCGGGACCGATGAACGCTGGGCAGGTGAGCTTCTCGACCGGTGCATCGAGGTGGAGCAGCAGCTCACCGCTGGGGGAGTAGCGCCGAACCGCCGCGCCGTCCCACAACGTCATCCAGATCGAGCCTTCGTCGTCGACGATGAGGCCATCGGGCTGTCCGGCGTTCTCCACGACAACGAGATCGGAGAGCCGAGCGCCGAGATCGCCGGTTGCGACGTCGTATGAGTAGCGCCGAACGACCGGCTCGAATGAATCGACGTAGTACATGACCTTGCCGTCGAGTGACCAGTCAAGCCCGTTCGACTCACCGATGTCGGTGAGTAGAACGCGCACGTCGAGGTCGCTACCCATGGAATAGAGAACACCGTTGGGCGGTCCAGCCGGATCGGAACTGGTACCAACGACGAATCGGCCCGCTGGGTCGCACATGCCGTCGTTGAACGAGGTGTTAGTTGGGAGTTGCACGTCAACTGGATCAGCATCGACAGCACCGTCGCGATCAAGGAAGACGACTGCTGAATCGACGGCTGCAACGAGCCCGCCACCAGTTCGCAGCACTGCGACCCCGACGCTGGAGCCGACCGTGAAAGTCGTGTCATCCCAGGGGAGTGAGGCGCCTGGGACGGCTCGGTGGATCTCGCCAGCAGGGATGTCAACCCAGACCACAGTTCCGGATTCGTCGTCCCACAAGGGTCGCTCGCCGCACTCGCTCGCCGAGGGAATTGCCACGCTCCACATTGCGTCTCCTTGTTGGGTGGTCATGAGGTCATCTCTAGTACGACTTTGCCGCGCGGCCCTGAGGGGTTACGCAGGGTGCCAAGTGCCTCTTCGCAGTCGGCCAGTGGGTAGTGGTGTGTGACGAGGAAAGAGAAATCCGCGGCACCGGAATTTAGCAGTGCTACGACATCGGCCCAGGCAGAACGCGTGTAGGAGAAGCTGCCGAGAATGTTCAGGTCGTTGTTGATCACGTCGTCGACTGGGAGTGGAAAGGTTTTGCCGTGGCCGGGGTAGCCGATCAAAACAATGCGCCCACCGCGTGCGCATGAGGCGAAAGCTGTTGCTGTCGCTGCGATTGCGCCTGCGGCCTCGACAACGATCGAAAAGTTATTGCCAACCGAATCGGGGTCGGTGGTGAAGACATCGACCCCAGCTTTGAGTGCCAACGCGCGTTGATCGTCGCGAGCGCCGAGCATGACCACCCGGCTCGGACTCCACTGTCGTAGTAACACGGCGGCGAGAAGCGCGACAGTTCCGTCGCCGATCACCAGGGCTTCGCCACCGGATGCAGGTGCAGCGCGCTGGAGCGCGCGCAGCACCACGGCGGCTGGCTCGGTCAGTACCGCGGAGTCCCAGCTCACATGGTCGGCGAGCACGTGAACTAAGTCGGCGGTGGCATCGACGTAATCTGCTGCGGCGCCATCACGAGTGAAGCCGTACTCGTCATACAACACGCATCGGTTGGTATCGCCGGTCAGGCACTCAGCGCATATTCCGCACGCGATAACACCTTCGACGACAACCCTTGAGCCTGAAGGGATTTCGGCGTTACCGACTACGACGGTTCCGGCCCATTCATGGCCGATGACGATCGGGTAGCGCACGAAGGCTGGATCGATCGTGCCATCGATGATGTCGAGGTCGGTGCCGCAGATGCCGACAACCCGCGGTGCGATGCGCAGAGATTGGGGGCTCGGTTCGCGATCTTCGCGATCCTGCAGTTCCCAGGTTCCTGGGCTGATGACGGTGAGCGCGCGCATCTAGTTGGCTCCAATGCGGGGACGGACGCCGCCAATCAGATCGGTGACCCGATCGGCAGCGGTACGGACGGATTGGCCGAGTGCTTCGATCTGCTGTGGCGATAGATCAAGTTTGATGCCGGTGGCACTGATCGCCCCGGCAACTCGCGCAGAGTGGTCGAAGAATGCGGCCGCTGCGCAGAACACGCCTTCGAAGTCCTCCTCATCGTCAATCGCGTAGCCACGTTCTCTGGTGAGTTCGAGGTCGGCTTCGAGGTCGGCAAGAGTGACGAGTGTCTTGCGAGTTCGGCGTGGCAGACCGGCTTCAAGTACGACCGCGGCGACCTCTGCTCCCGGCATCATCGCCAGGATGGCCTTGCCGGCGGAGCTGGTGTGCGGCAATTCGCGGACACCGAGTGCGGTGTGAAAGCGCACGGCTCCTGGCGAGTCGATGCGCGCGATGAAGATCGGGTACCCGCCATCGGAGATGGCGGCTCGAGTCGTGAGGCCGGTATCGCGGCTGAGTTCGACGAGCACCGGTTCGCACACCCGGCCAAGGGGGAGGGCTCGACTCGCGTCATCACCGAGGCGTACCAATGCCATGCCGAGTTGGTAGCGCGGCCCAGGGTCGACATCGCGCAAGAAACCGCGGGTCACCAATGTGCGCACGAGGGAAAACGCTGTGCTCTTAGACGTACCGAGCGCCCGAGCGATGTCGGACACCGACATGCCATCGGCGGGACCGCTGGCAATTAGTTCGAGAACGGCAAGGGCGCGGGCCACACTGCCGACTGTGTAGCGGTCGGCAGAACCGGCCGCTGACGTCGCTACACCTGATGGCTCATCGGCGATCGTCATCGGTGCTCCTTTCGCCGGCCTGTTCGTGCTGCGAATCGAGTGCTTACGGAACGATAACCATCCTTGACACCGGGTGAAGGTGCTGGTTGGCTGACGGTAATTCCGAACTGCGTTCGGTATAGCAGAACACTCGAAGCGTCACCCGTCAACCACCTTTCGTCAACTGCCTTTCGTCAACTGCCTTTCGTCAACACTGCCTCACAAGGAGCACAGCACCTTGCCCGAGCCGATGCGAGCCCTTCGCGGCACGGCGTTGGCTCGCGTGCGCCAAGTAGCCGAGGCCAAAGGTGTGGCCGGGGTTGTGCTGACTCGTCCTGGCCCGGTGGCCTGGGCCACGGCTGGAATGAATCCCCCGATTGACCGCACGGCAGCGATTGACACCGTGTGGTTGGCGATTGGTCCGGAGCACTGCACCGTGATCATTACCGAGGTCGAACGCGATCGCATCGAGGCCGAGCTCTTGCCCGCTGACGTCGGGCTCGTGGCCGTGCCGTGGTGGGACGCCCAGGCCATGGTCGACGCCGCGGCCGCATCGTTTCACCTCACGCCTGCGGAACTAGGCTCCGACGGACACGAAGCTTTCGGCCACGATCTCTCCCATGATTTGACCGTTGCCCGAATCGTGCTGTCCGAAGAGGAACAAGCCGAGCTGAGGTCGCTTGGCCGCGATGCTGCTCGGGCTGTAGAGGATGCGCTCCGCGTGTGGCAGCCCGGCGAGACCGATCAGCAGATCGCTGCCCGCATTGCTGGCGCAGTAGAGGCGGTCGGCGCTGACTCTCCGGTCTTGCTCGTCGGTGCTGATGACCGCCTCACTCGGTTCCGCCACCCAGTGGCAGTTGGTGCAGTCACTGAACACGTCGTGATGGCGGTATTGGTGGCTCGTCGTCGCGGATTGCACGTGGCGCTTACTCGCTATGTCGCGGGCGGCCCAACACCCGAGCTCGATGCTGCACTCGTGCGGGTGCGCGCTATCCATCGCGCAGTGCTCGCAGCAGGAGTTGCCGGTGCCAGTTACGGGAAAGTCTTGACCGTTCTTGAGGGGACATATCGTCAGGCCGGGCAACCCGATGCGTGGCGTGAGCACTACCAAGGTGGGCCGATCGGCTACGCCCAGCGCGAATTCGAGATCTCGCCCGCGCAGGATGACAGCCCGTGGTGGACTGAGAACATTCGGCCAGGCATCGCCGTTGCCTGGAATCCATCCTTGGCTGGCGGAGCCAAGGATGAGGACACCTACCTGATCAACTCAGGCGGAGTCGAACTCATCACGACCACCTCGGACTGGCCCACCGACGGCCATCCCGCCTTGCCTCGACCGGGCGTCCTTCGCCTTGGTCACGCAGCACGTGAATCAGATGAAAGGAACTCCTCGTGATTGCCGATCAGTTACTCGCCGCCGCAGGCCTACCCACGGAGGCAGCGAGCCCCGCGAGTGACAAGCGATTCCCCGACGGTGCGCACTTCCGAGTCGAGATGCCTTCGGTGGAGGGTCCCGCGGTACTCGCCGCGATCCTCGACGAAGCGCGGCAGCGGGGCGTCACTGTAAATCGCGTCTCACAGGGCAGCGGTTCGATGTTGCACACCGAGGCCGAACTCCGCGAGATGTCGCGCATTGGCGCCGACGCGGGCCTCGAGGTGTCGATGTTCATCGGCCCGCGTGAGGAATGGGGAATCAGTGCGATGTCGCGTGCGGCCGACGGTGCGGCACTGGCTGGAGGCGTCCGCGGGATGCGTCAACTCCGTTATGCAGTCGAAGATGTCTTGCGCGCGATCGACTGCGGAATCCGCGGGTTCCTCATCGCTGACCTTGGGCTTTTGCGGGTACTGAGCGACGCGCAGAAAGCGGGCTCGGTTCCGGCGTCAGTGATCTGGAAAGTGTCGGTGATGTTGGCACCCTCCAACGCTGCAACCCTTTCTGTCCTTGCCGATCTCGGCGCTGACACCGTTAACCTGCCCACTGATCTCACCCTCGCCGAGCTTGCTGAGATGCGTGCGGTGTGTGATCTGCCACTCGACCTCTACGTCGAAGCGCCCGATGCGCTTGGCGGCATCGTCCGGGGTGAGCAGATCGCCGATCTGGTAGCCGTATCAGCGCCGCTCTACGCGAAGTTCGGCCTGCGCAATTCGCGTGGTCTGTACCCGGCTGGGCTGCACCTGCAGAAGGACGCAGAGATCATCGGCCGCGAGAAAGTGCGCCGCGCGCAGATCTCGCTCGAGTGGTTGGCTCGCTCGGGTATCGAGCTCGTGCAGTCGACGCCGGGAGTACCGGATCTGGGAATCCCAGAGCCTGCGTAGCCGCGCACAACATCAGTGACCACTCAGACCACGCAAGGAAGGAGACTGTGATGCGAAGTAGCGAATGGTTCGCCGGTGACGATGAAGTCGCCGTCGCTCACCGCGTCGCCCTCCGCAGCTCCGGTCTCGAGATCAGCGCCAACGACACCCGTCCGATCATTGGCATCGCCGACTCGAGTTCGGATCTAAATCCTTGCAACCTGCCGTTGCGCGAACTTGCCGACGACGTTGCGGCGGGTGTCGTCGCTGCGGGTGGCATCCCCGTCAAGTTCTCGGTGATGAGCATGGGCGAAGACTTGATGAAGCCGTCCGCAATGCTCTATCGCAATCTGCTTTCGATGGAAGTAGAGGAGTACTTGCGGTCGTATCCGATCGACGGCGTGGTGCTGCTCGCCAACTGCGACAAGTCAGTGCCTGGCGCACTGATGGGGGCAGTCAGTTCGGATCTGCCCACACTCGTCTTCACCGCCGGGGCACGCCCGATCGCGAAGTTCAAAGGCCGTCGGATTGGTGCCGGCACTGACTTGTGGCGGGCTTGGGAGCAGCACCGCACCGGGGAGATGAGCGACTCTGATTGGGACGAGTTCGAGCGCTGCTTGAACTGTGGGCTCGGTGCCTGCAACACGATGGGCACCGCCTCGTCGATGGCAATCGTCACCGAGACTCTGGGGATGTGCCTGCCTGGCAGCGCGACGATTCCCGCGGGTGATGCTGATCGAGTGCGAGCCGCGATAGCCACGGGTGAGCGCATCGTCGAGATGACTCTCAACGATGTTCGCCCGTCACAGATCCTGACCAACACTGCATTCGCCAACGCCGTACGTATGCTCAGCGCCGTCGGCGGCTCCACCAATGTCGTACTGCACCTGCTTGCCATCGCTGGTCGCTCGGCGGGCTCACTCACCCTCGATGACGTCGGCGAGATCGCAGCCACGGTTCCGGTATTGGCTGACGTCGAACCTTCGGGATCGCTACTCATTCAGGACTTTCACGCATCCGGGGGTGTGCGTGCGATGGTCCGCGAACTCGGTGAGTTATTCGACGCGAGCGCGGTGACCGCATCTGGTCGTACGTGGCGCGACGAAGCGGCCGAGGCCGCTCCGCGAGGGATTGCGATTCGTCCGCTCGATAATCCACTGCACGCAAATGGGGCGTTCGCCGTGGTCCGTGGATCTCTCGCGCCGCGAGGCGCGTTGATCAAGACGTCGGCTGCATCGGCTGAACTGCTCACGCACAGCGGCCCAGCTTTGGTGTTCCAGTCCTATAACGACATGCGCAGTCGTATCGACGATCCCGATCTTGCGGTGTCAAGTAATACCGTGTTGGTTTTGGTAGGAGCTGGACCGGTCGCGGTTCCTGGCATGCCCGAGTGGGGCATGATCCCAATCCCGGCAAAACTAGCTGCCGCAGGCGTTCACGACATGGTGCGCATCACTGATTCTCGGATGAGTGGCACATCGTTCGGCACCTGCGTCCTGCACGTTGCACCGGAGGCGGCGGTTGGTGGCCCGCTCGCCCTCGTCCGCGACGGCGACATCATTTCGCTCGACGCGGCCAAAGGAACGTTGGACCTCGAAGTCGATGACGCAGAGCTCGACCGTCGTCGCGCGCAGTGGGCTCGGCCCCGCTCGCCGCATCTTCGTGGGTGGCCTGCGCTGTATCAGCGACATGTCACTCAGGCCGATCTCGGCTGTGACTTGGATTTCCTGCGTCCCGAGAGCGACGAAGCCCGCACGTTCGTTCCGCCCGTCGTGGGGAGGTCGTGACTCCAACATGCAGGTAATCACGTCCGAATAACCAGCACTACGTACCGCACAACATCAACCCGAAAGTCTTTAGGAGGACAGGTGCGCAAGCTCACTCTCATCACGATCGCAGCGATTTCTGCTGCGGCCTTGGCCGCGTGTTCCAGCGGCGGCACTACCCCGACCGATTCAGGCAGTCCGTCAGGTACTTTGGCTGCCCCAGTAACCATCACGCTCTGGCACAACTACGGTACCGAGCAGAACGCCAAGGCCACGGACGCATTGATCAAGGCGTATGAGGCAGTACACCCCAACGTCACGATCAACGCAGTGGCGCAACCAGGTGACAACTACTTCGCACTCCTTCAGGCCGCTGCTGTCTCACAGTCGGGTCCTGACCTTGCCACCATGTGGACTGGTCTATTCACCCTGGCAAACAAGAGTTACCTGACCAACCTCAAGGGCCTCGTGCCTGATGAGGCGCTGGCCAAGGTACAGGGCCTGCAGTGGTCATCTGATGGCTTCAACGCCGACAACGGCTCCTACGTCATGCCTCTGGAGAAGCAGTTCTACATCGGCTTCTACAACAAGGCCGCAATGGCCAAGGCCGGTGTGAGTGCAGTTCCCACGACCTGGGATGAGCTCACGTCAGCGTGCACGAAGCTCAAGGCGGCCGGCTACACGCCACTTGTCTATGGCAATGGCGGCCAGGCACTGGGCGCTGAGTTCTACCCCTGGTATGACGCGAGCTACTTGATGATTGGCAAGTACTCGGTGGATCAGTGGAAAGACCTCTACAACGGCAACATCAAGTGGAACTCGCCCGACAACATCGCGCAGTTCACCAAGTGGGCCAACCTCGAGAAGAGCGGTTGCACAAACTCCGACATTCTCACCAAGACTGACAACCTCGATGCCTTCACATCCGGTAAGGCCGCGATGATGATCGATGGCACCTGGGACACCCAGAAGTTCACCGACGCCATGAAGGACAACGTCGCAGCGTTCGTTCCGCCGTTCTCTGACACTCCCATCAAGGGCGTTGTGGAGTACCCCGGCGACGGATTCGGCATCACGAGTTACTCGCAGCACAAGGACGTTGCTGCGGACTTCCTGACATTCATGACCGGCGATGCTGGTGTAGCTGCTATCAACAGCGCGGGATTGATTCCTGACGTAACAGGATCGACGACCACGAACCCAGTCAACCAGCAGATGCTGGACTTCGCTGAGACTCAGGGCTTCACCCGTTACCCGATGCTCGATAACGTCATCCAAGGTGACGTCGTCGACACTGGCAACAAGGTGCTGCCCTCAGTGCTCGCTGGCAAGATTTTCCCGACCGATGCACTCGGACAGATGAACACTGCATGGGACAACTTGGCAGCCGATAAGCGCGGGGCTGACTACTCGTAAGCCCTATTGATGGTGGGGGTGCGCGCACTGCGCGCCCCCACCATCGCCATAAGTCGAAATCAGCGTAGGAGTTCGGTTCGTGAGCAGTGCAGTAGTCGTGCCGGAATCCGGCGCTGCGGCAACTCCGCCGCGTCCGCGCAAGTCGGCGATCAAACGTCGCCGCGCTCGCTCGGGTGTCGTGATGGCAGCACCAGCGGTGGTGTTGGTGCTGCTTGTCCTGGGTATCCCGATCATGCAAGCTGGCTACTACTCGATGACCGAATGGAACGGGATAGTCGCGCACTGGATCGGTCCGTCGACCTATCTCAACGAGTTCCACAATCCACAGTTTTGGCGAGTGCTGCTCAACAACTTCTTATTGCTTTTCGCGGTGCCGATTGCCGTGGCCATCCCCTTAGGCATTGCCTTCTTGCTCAACGAGCGCGTGGCCGGCTGGCAGATCTTCCGCTCCATCTACTTCTTGCCCACCGCGATCTCGTGGGTCGTGATTGGCATGGTGGCCCTGCGCTTCTTTGCTGGCGAGGGCACCTTGAACAAGATGCTCGCAGGCGTGGGCCTTGGCTTCATCAAGACCGACATGCTTTCCGATGAGCACCAAGCGCTTGTGGCAGTGGGCATTACGTTCATCTGGTCCATGGTGGGTACCAACACCGTGATCTTCCTGACCGGCATGGCGACCCTTGATCCCTCACTTGCGGAGGCGGCTCGAGTCGACGGCGCCGGATCGTGGAAGACCCTGCGCCACATCAGCCTGCCCCAGCTCAAGCGGTTCATCCAGTTCGCGGCCGTGTTGACGTTGATCAGTGCCTTCACGGCGCTGTTCAGTCTCATCTTCGTCATGACTGGAGGTGGCCCTGGGTATGGCACCACCACCCTTGAGTTCTTCGTTTACCAATCCGCCTTTGCCCGTGCAGCGTTCGGCACGGGGGCGATGCTCGGCATCATCTTGTTCGTCATCATGGTCTTTGTTGGGCTGGCCCAATTGCGACTGCTGCGGACGGAGGACTGACCATGAGCACTCCCACAATCGCGGTCGCCCCGTTGAGCACCGTCGAGACTCCAAGTCGCCGCAAACGCAAGCAGCCGTTGCGTTCGGCACTGATCTTCCTGTCGATGGTTCTGATCGCCATCGTGATGCTCTACCCGTTCTACTTCATGGTCGACACCTCACTGCAGAGCAACGATCAGTTCCTGCACGGTGGTGGGCATTCCCTGGATTCTTGGTCGTCGTTGAACTCCGCATTGCCATGGGGCCGGCAGATGGTCAACTCAGGCATCGTGTGTGCGTTCGCGATCGTCGTGATCCTGATTGTCAGCAGCCTCGCTGGATTCTCCTTCGCCAAGTTGCAGTTCCGGATGTCGACCTTCGTCCTGCTGGGCGTAGTCGCAGCCATGTTGATCCCGGTGCAATCGATCATCATCCCCGTTTACGTCAACGTCGCTCATCTGCATCTGCTCAACACCTACGTAGGCGCGGTGATCGTCTATGCAGCGTTGGGGACGCCATTCGCGACATTCCTCATGACTGCCTACTACCGCAGCATTCCTGACGATGTGATCGAGGCTGGGATCATCGACGGATTGTCATACAGCAAGGTTTTCCTTCGGGTCGCGTTGCCGCTGTCGGTGCCGGCACTTATCACCATCACGGTCCTGCAGTTCATCCAGATCTGGGATGACCTGCTGGTTGGCTTGCTGTTCCTGCAGAATCCAGAACAGCGCACCATCACGGTTGCCCTCGGCGCGCTGGCAGCTGGACGCACGACCGACGTCCCAGTGTTGATGGCTGGCTCGATCATGAGTGCTGTTCCTGCGATTGCCGTGTATCTGGTCTTCCAGCGTTTTCTCATCAACGGGCTCACCGCTGGCATCGGCAAGTAGTTCGTTCTCTTTCGCTCGTCCATCCATCAGTGAGGTATTCCCGTGTCCACTCAGTCTGTTGATCCACGTACCGGTATCGCATTCGGTCCGGTGATCCCTGACACGACTTCGACACAACTCCGGGAGTTCTGTGACGATGCGGCGCAAGCTGCGCAGCCATGGGGCGATCTGCTCCGCGAGGAGCGAGCCAGGATGCTTCGCGCCGTCGCCGATGCCTTAGATGCTGCGGGCGGCGATCTCATTCCACTCGCCGATAGCGAGAGCGCGCTCGGGTTGCCACGACTCACCGGCGAACTTGCTCGCACAACCTTCCAGATTCGCACGTTCGCTGACGCGCTCGACGACGGCTCATATCTCGGGGTCATCATTGACCCCGCTGATTCACGCCCCGTCCCGGTTGGGCATCCCGACCTCAGACGAATGCTGGTACCCCTTGGGCCTGTGGCCGTTTACGGTGCGAGCAACTTTCCGTTCGCCTTCTCGGTTGCAGGCGGCGACACTGCGTCAGCGTTGGCCGCGGGCTGCCCTGTCGTAGTCAAGGCGCATCCGGCGCATCCGCAGTTATCCGATGCAGTATTCGAGTGCATGCGCGACGCCTTAGCCGCGGCCGGGGCGCCCAGTGGCGTGATCAGCATCGTCCACGGGTTCATCGCCGGCGCCGAACTCATTGTCGACCCTGCCATCCGGGCGGGTGCCTTCACTGGATCTGGTCGAGGTGGGCATGCGCTCTTCACTCTCGCTGCTGGTCGAACTGATCCGATCCCGTTCTACGGTGAACTCGGCAGCGTCAACCCAGTCTTTGTGACGTCATCGGCCGCCACTCGCGACAGCCTTGCCGCTGAGTATCTCGATTCGCTACTCCTTGGTGGTGGGCAGTTCTGTTCCAATCCCAGTGTGCTTGTGGTTCCGAGCGATTCGGGCCTACTCGCATCAATCGTCGAGCAGGTGAGCGCACGTCCTGATGCAGTGCTGCTGCACGAAGGAGCCGCGCACCTTTTCGCCGCCACCTCAACCCAGTTGGCGTCGATCCATGGAGTGCGACTCGCAGCAGGTGCGCTTGGTCCGGCTGGTACCGCAGGCTTCACCCAATCGCCGTTGATCTTCGCGGTAGCGGCAGCCGATGTGATTACGGATCCGAGCCTGCTCTCCATCGAGTGCTTTGGACCGGCTGGTGTGGTGATCGAGTATGCGTCCACGGACGAGGCGATGGCGGTGGCCAGGCTCGTCCCAGGTTGTCTGGCTGCCACCATCCATAGCGACGACACCGATCCGCTTGCGGCATCGCTCTTGCCTGTCCTTGCACGTCGTGCCGGTCGGGTGATCTGGAACGGTTGGCCGACGGGGGTCGCGGTTACGAGTGCGCAGCAACACGGCGGCCCGCACCCGGCTACGACCAACTCGCTGCACACCTCGGTGGGCACGACCGCGATGAGGCGGTTCCTGCGGCCGGTCGCCTATCAATCTTTCCCGCAAGCGCTGCTACCGACCGAACTACGTACCACCGGGTGATGCGTGCCGCCAAAGGGTGACAAGTTGGTAACAGGTCTGCATCTTATTAAGACAGGTATTTTCACTTGTCTTATGCTCCAGGCATGACGGTTACCGAAGCAGCCTTAGATCGCGGGTCCGATACCGCGCTCTGGCGTCAGGTGGCAGACCTGCTCGCGGTCGACATCGAGGCGGGGGAGTTCCCGATCGGTGAACGTCTGCCTAGTGAATCCGCACTCACCGCCCGGCTGGGAATCAGCCGAGTCACCTTGCGGCAGGCGCTTCGCGCTCTCACTGATCGAGGATTGATCCGGTCAGTGGCCGGCAAGGGCTGGTATGTGGGGTCGGCTGCGGACTCGCTCGGGTCGAGGCCGCTTTATGAACCACCGGGAGTTCTGCAGTCGTTTAGTGAGATGGCACGCAGTCGTGGGCTGTCTCCTGACTCCGTGCTTTTGCACTGCGTGGTCAGGCCTGCCACGTGGGAAGAGTCCGCCGAACTTGCGGTCGCACCAGGTGCGCCGCTGGTCTCGTTGCGACGGCTTCGTCGTCTTGACGGCTTGCCCGTGGCCATCGATCACAGCCTCGTTCCGGCAGCGCTCCTGCCTGACGTTGATCCAACTGAATTCGTCACCGGTTCACTGCACGAAGGCTTGCGCCGCCGTGGCTTTGTTCCGGGACGAGCTGAATACGAAGTGCAAGCGATAAGCGCTGACCCTGATCAAGCCAGGCTGCTCGAGGTTGAGCCTGGCTACCCATTGCTAGCAGCAGTTGAACTCATGGACGACGTAGAAGGTCGACGAATTGAGAAAGGCCAGATCATCTATCGCGGTGATCGGTACAGATTTCGTGCGGTGCTCCTGCCCTGACCGACATCTCGGTGGGGTTTCATCAAGAAAGGTATGACTATGCGCATTCGAAGCAGGAAAGCGATCTACGGTTTGGCCGCTGGCGTTGCTGCAGTCTCACTCGCGTTGAGTGGCTGCACCGCGTCGAGCGACACGCCAGTTGCTAGCACCAGCCCGTCAGCCGCGACTCAGGGTGATGACCCTGAGAACGCAGCGTTGACCTACTGGTACTGGGGCGAGAGTGATGCACCTGGGGCCAACGACTGGATGAAGGCGCGCATTGCCGATTACCAGACTGCGCACCCTGGCGTCACGATCAACTTCGTCGAGCAATCCACCGACACCTTGATTGGTGCATTCTCCACCACGGCGCAGACCAAGAGCGGCCCGGACATCGCCACGCAGTGGGCCACCATCCCCGTCCTGTCTCAGGCGTGGGCCGGCGCAATTGCGCCGATCAGCGACTACGTTCCCGCGAGCGAGACCGACAACTGGATCGGTACGCAGGAGAACACCGATAAGGGCAAGATCTGGGGAGTTCCGCTGTATGTCATCGGTATCCCGCTGGCCTACAACAAGGACCTGTTCACAAAGGCTGGTATCGCCAATGGGCCCACCACCTTCGACGAGCTGATCAGTGACTGCGGCGCTCTTAAGGCTGCCGGCATCTCGCCGGTCGGAATGGGCAACAAGGACGGCTACTTCGGTGCCTGGTTCTTCTCCAACTTCGGCAAGCAGCAGCTTGACGATGTGAGCGAGCTCAAGAGCGCGATCGTCGGCACCAACAACATCGCCGACCCGAAGTACACCGGCTTCTACCAAGCGATGTACGACATGAAGCAGAAGGGCTGCCTCAACGACGACATCGGCTCGGTCACCCTCGATCAGGGCATGGCCAAGTTCGAGCAGGGCAAGGCCGCGATGGCATGGGGCACTGATGGTCTGGTCACCAAGTGGTCCAAGGCTCTCGGCGCTGACAAGATCGGCGTCGTCAAGACTCCTGTGTGGGGCACGGGCAAGCTCGCCTCGGTCTACAACACCACGCAGTCCTCAACCGCGTTCATCACATCGTGGTCGCAGCACCCGAAGGCGGCCGCACAGTTCCTGACGTTCCTGCACTCGCCAGAGAACCAGGCGAGCTGGTACGCGGCCACGGGCATCTTCCCGGCCGACACCCGATTCGACCAGACGGCGATCCAGACCGACCTGGCCAAGCAGCTGTGGGCATTTGACTCATCGCCTGGTGCGGTGTGGCTCGAGAACTACCTGCCACCGTCAGTTGACGGTGACGGAGACCTCGCGGCCGGACAGGTCATCACCAGTGGCGGCTCGGTTGCCGATGCCGTCTCGACCTTCCAGAAGGCGGTCGAGAAGTGGCGGGCAACCAACACCGATGAGGTCAAGAACTACACCGCCTGGGCTGGTCAGTGACTGATCCAGCACTAGTTCGTTCGTCTGCGGCCGCGCCTTGGGGTGCGGCCGCAGACGAACGTGTGCGTCCGGCCGGCGCCCGCAAGCGTCGGCGGCAGTTGTGGTCATATCTGTTCGTCGTGCCTGCAGTCTTGGGCATGGGATTCGGCTTCGTCTTCCCGCTCGTCACGGTGGTTCGCAACAGCTTCTACGCGGGCTCGTTCTACAAGCTCAGCTTCGTAGGCTTTGACAACTACCGCTTCATCTTTGGTGACGACGTCTTTATTCGCTCTCTTACCAACAACTTTCGGCTGTTGCTCACCGTGCCGTTCATGACCATCGTGGCGCTGCTCGTCGCCGTGATCCTCAACGACGGTATCCGTGGCTGGAAGGTCTACCGGTCCTCGATCTTTCTGCCATACATCCTTCCGGCTGCTGGTATCGGCTTGACTTTCAGTGTCTTTCTGCAATTCAACGGTGGTCTCAACACCTTCCTGCGTTCTGTCGGGCTCAGCTCGATCGCGGCCGACTGGCTTGGATCGCAGACCTGGGCCATCTGGTCGGTTGGTGGCGTGGTGGTCTGGCAGCAGCTCGGGTTCGGTGTTGTCGTCTTCCTGGCCGCATTGCTCTCGCTTCCGCCCGAAGTCACTGAGGCGGCTCGGATCGACGGGGCCTCATGGTGGCAGCTGCAGACCAAGATTCACGTGCCACAAATCCGTACCGCGATCGAGTTCTTCATGGTCACCGAGGCCATCACGGTGCTCTCATGGGTATTCACCTACGTCTACGTGCTCACCCTTGGCGGACCGGGCAACTCGTCGTCAGTGATGGAGTTCTACATCTGGAAGAACGGTTTCGCGCAAGGGTCTGTGGGCCTAGCCAACGCAGCCGCAGTCGTAGTGCTGCTCATCGCCAGTGTGCTCATCGCGATATACCTACGGTTGCGCGCAAGGCCCGATGCTGGGGCGCGGCTGTGAAGATCAGCGGTCTCGCGTCAATCCCGCGGCACGTCCTGCTTGCGATCTTGACCGTGGCTTCCCTCGCGCCACTGATCTTCATGGTGCTCACCAGTGTGAAGAGCCCGGACGAGTACGAGCAGAATCCGGCCGGGCTCCCGCACACAGTCACCTTCAGCAACTACGTCCACGCCCTGGTTGATCTGCCCACTCTCACCTGGGCGCTGAATAGCCTTCTTGTCACAGTGATCTCAGTGGCGATCTCGACCGTTGCAGGCGCAATGGCGGCCTACGCAATCAGTTTCGGCACTTTCCGCGGCCGCACGCCGCTGCTCATGGGCAGTATCGCGGCGATCATGGTCCCGCCTGTGGTGCTTGTGGTGCCGATGTTCGTCACGATGGTCAACCTCAAACTCATCAACAACCTCGGCTCGGTCATCTTGTTCTACTCGTGCTTGCTCATCCCGTTCTCGATCTTCTTCCTCTACAACTTCTTCCGCACGGTGCCAAGCGAGCTGGTCGAAGCCGCGGTGGTCGACGGCGCTGGCCCGCTCCGTACGTTGTGGTCAGTGGTCATGCCATTGGCAAAGCCCGCGCTCGTCACTGTCGGCGTCGTCAATGCGATCTGGGCCTGGAACGAGTTGTTGATCGCGTTGGTGTTCCTGCAGGACGAACGCAGCCGTACGTTGATGGCCGGGCTCACCCTGCTGCAGGGCCGCTATGTCACCAACCAACCGTTGGTGCTTGCAGTCGCGACTCTGTCTATCCTTCCGGTTGCGGCGTTCTACCTGCTTTCGCAGCGCGCGTTCGTCCGCGGTCTCACAGCAGGGATCGGCAAATGATCGAGTTGGTCGCCTTTGGTGAGGTCAATCCCGACATCGTTGTTACCGGTGTCGGCGAGCTCGCCTTCGGGCAAAGCGAGGACATCATCGGGGTCACCACGATGACCATCGGTAGTTCGGTTGCGATCATGGCGTCTGGCGCCGCTCGCCTTGGAGTCGCAGTCGGGCTCGTCGGGGTGATTGGTGATGACGGGTTCGGCGCCTTCATGCTCGAGCGGCTTGCCGAGCGTGGGGTCGACACGTCGCTGGTGCGCACGATCACCGGAGGTCGCACCGGTTCCTCGGTGATCCTGGTGCGGGCCGACGATGCCAATGATCGGCACATCCTCACGGACTTCGGCGTTATGGGTGATCTCCTCGCTACCGACGTCGCGCTCGACCAACTCCCTGACCTACGGCATCTGCATATCGGGTCGTGGTTCCTGCAGACCGGTGCGGTCGCTGCGCTACCCCAGTTGCTGAAAGCGGTTCGTGCTCAAGGGATTACGACCTCGGTCGATCCCAACGATGACCCTGTTCGCGAGTGGGACTTGGGACTTCCCGCGGCGCTCGTCGACGTTGACATCCTGTTCTGCAACGAACCCGAGGCACTTGGCTTGGCTAGGAGCGAAGCCGGGCGACTCGATGCGGCGCGACAGCTTCTCGCCCGCATGCCAACCGACTCTCCATCGGTGGTGGTTCTCAAATGCGGCGCTGAAGGTGCTTACGCGCTGACTCGTGAAGGCGCGTGGCACGTGCAAGCGCCCGTGATGGACGTCGTCGATACGGTCGGAGCCGGTGACAGCCTTACGGCTGGATTCCTGGCCGCACGACTTAGCGGTGAGCCAATCGGCGAGGCACTACGCCTTGGCGTTGCCGCCGGCAGTTTATCGACGCAAGCCAGTGGTGGCACCACAGCACAACCCGAACTTGGTGCGGCCCTTGAGTTGGCTCGCACTCTGAAAGTCACCCACGAACCTGTATTGCCCCACTAGTGCGCAACGTCATTGATCGCATTGACGTTGCGCGCGTGAGAAACGAGGCTTGATCACGTGACCGCACCCCGACCCACCACAGGCACTGCCACCTGGGACGAGATCGCTAGCCAGCCAGATTGCTGGCTCACGGCTCAGGCGCAAGCCGACACGGCGCTCGCCGGGTTCCCCGAGCCGGGTGAGCGAGTCCTCATCTTGGGCTGTGGCACCTCTTACTACGTGGCGCAGGCCTGGTCGTGGCTGCGCGAGCAAGCCGGTCAGGGCGTCACCGATGCATTGATCGCCAGCGAACTCACGGCGCGGCATCGAGGTTACGACCGAGTGGTGGCGATCAGTCGTTCGGGAACCTCGATTGACGTCGTTGACTCTCTTGCGCTGCTCGACGGCTCTGCACCCATCACGGCGGTGCTCGGTGAACTCGGCACGCCGGTAGGCGAGTTGGCTACCGACATCATCGACTTGTCGTATGCAGATGAAACCAGTGTCGTGCAGACCAGGTTCCCGAGCACGATGCTTGCGCTGGTTCGCGCCCGACTCGGCGGTGCTGCCGCGGCCCGGGCCGAGCTCGTCGACCGTGGCCGTGCCGCAGTCGCGGCGGGTGCAAGCGAGCCGATGCCACGGCAACTCGTTGTACTCGGATCAGGTTGGGCTGCTGCGATTGCTCAGGAAGCGGCGCTCAAATGCCGTGAGTCGGCTGGGATGTGGGCCGAAGCATATGCAACCGGCGAGTATCGGCACGGTCCGATCAGTGTTGCGGGGCCAGGCACCTTGGTGTGGGGAGTCAGCGAGATTCCCGCGATAGTGGTCAGTGCTATCGAGGCGACGGGCGCACGAGTTCGGCAGAGCGGCCCCGAGCCGTTGGCAGAGCTGATCCAGCTCCAGCAGCATGCAGTGACCTGGGCAGCTTCGGTGGGTCGTGATTCTGACTTGCCGATGCACTTGAGTAGATCGGTGCTGACAACATGAATACGCAAGCTTTCGCGTTTAGCGTCGATGCTGAGCGCTATCGCGAGGACGGATTTCAGGTGATACCAGGGGTTCTCGACGAGTCGACCCTGGCTAAGGCTCGAGCCGAATCTGATCGCTTGATGGAGTTGTGCGGTTCCAATCCGGAGTTCTATGGCCCACGTATTGAGTGGGAGACCGATCATCTGGCGCCGGAAGACCACGACGGTATGCACCGGGTGATTCGAAAGCTCGAACCGATTTCAGATCTGAGCTCCTTCTTCGCCGCCCTGGCTCTTGAGCCGCGCTTGGCGGATCCGGCCCGCAGTGTTTTCGGTGAGGAGGTTGGGCTTTTCGAGGACAAGCTCAATCTCAAACTTCCCGGCGGCTCGCCCTATCCCTGGCATCAGGATTGGTCCTGCTGCTGGCGCGCGCACACCGACGAACTCGCTACCTGCTTTGTGTATCTCGACGATGCAGATGAGGTTAACGGCTGCCTTCGGGTAGTGCCCAAGAGCCACAAGGACAAGATCGCCTACCCGTTCAAGGAAGGTAGTCACTTCGAGATCGACACTGCTTCCTTCGATCAGGACTTGTCAGTCGCGCTGCCGTTGAAGGCAGGCGACATGATCATGTTCGACTCGTGGCTGCTGCACTACTCGGATCTCAACCGCGGCACTTCGCCGCGGCGCGCGATTATCTACACCTATTACCCGGCTCGGTTGGGTGCGATCAACGACAACCGGTTCCCGTCGTCATAGGCTCGCTCAAGTAGTTGGCTCACAACCGGGGGATCTGCTGGGTGATGCAGTGTGGCCCGCCGCCGCCGTACGAGAGCAACGTTCCAGGTTGAGACTTCGGCCCGCCTCTAGCCGCGGCACCCCTTAGCCTGCGGGTAGGGCGGGTCGGCGGGCTCTGGTGTTAATGGCCGTCGACCATGCGATGGAGCGCGTTATCCGCCAGCCGGCGCATCCCATCGTCCATCTTGCTGACTAGACAACCACCAGCCGAGATTGAGCTGATCGCAAGCACTATGCCCCCAGCGGGCGTCGCGGTACCGACCAGGTCGGCGCAGACCTTTGGGCTTGGTGCGCGTAGACCCCGCGCCTCGTAGGTGCCGAAGTGGTCTGGCCGGATTGCTGCCGACTTCGCCAACACGGTGCTCAGTCCAGGGCCTGGCAAGGCCTCGTCGTAGCCGTCGAACTCGTTGCAGGTACCGGTGTTGATACCCCTCGATCCGAATTTCGCATTCTCCAAGCCTTCGAACAACCAGGACCACTCTGGGTCATAGCTAGCTGTCGTGCGCTCGAACTCGAGGGTGGGGCCCGCGCCGAAACCTGAGAAGCCAACTCCTACTAGAGAGTTGGGCGGGCGGCCTGAGTCAGCCCACAGCCCGCCTAGGCGCGGCTCGTACTGGTGCTGTACGTCGCCAGGTTCAACGGAGCATGTTTGGGAACCGCCCCAGCGTCGAATCTCCATCAGGTGCGGCTTCGACGGGTGCAGCGATGTGACCCAGTAGAGGCCGTTGCCCCCAAGGTATATGACGTTGCCACCGCGGTCGATGAATGCCTGCAAAGCATCGAGCATGGCCTCGGTCCAGTATTCCGGATGTGCCGACAGCACTAGGACCTTCGTCCGTGCAAGTGCATCGCTTGAGAAGTGCAATTCTCGATCGTCGATGACGGCGACTCGATCTGGGTAAATCGATCGGACCCAATACCAGGCGTATAGGTCGGCCATGAGCAGGTGTGTGACGTTGTCGCCGTTGAGAAAACCGTCGGTCTCAGCTACCTCGAGTCGCGCGGATGGCGCGAACGTTTGCGACGGCTTGAGGGAAGTGGTGATGATGGTGGGAGAACCGTCTGAGTGCAGCGCGTAGTGAGACAGGCCAGGCCAGTCGGGGCCTCGTTCGAGGTTGGAGTAGGCCTGCCAGGTGAGTGTGGGGACGAGCAACGTCACCTCGGCCGAGCCCTTAACCAGGAACGGTAAATCCTGTGATTCCTCGTCGATGGTGACGCGCACCACGTAGAGGCCGGATGCCACCTGATCGGGCACGCGGATTCGTGCACCGACGTCCCAACCACAGTCTTCAACGTCGTCGCGATGCAGGTGGATCGAGCCACTGGTGCACAGCGGATGCCCGGCGTTATCCAGTGGCAATGGCTGGTCAGCACTCCAGGCAGGTGCGTTCACTAATTCCAAGGGCTCTCCTCCGCCTACCGCGGGGACGTTGTCGGGGTCGGCGCGGTCTCCGAAGTGCCATTCTTGATCCGCCGCTAAGCCAAAGCCGTTCATGACGTTCATCAAATCGATGATGTCCAACGATGCGAAGTGCACGCGAACGCCTGCGATGCGACCGTCGAAGTCTCCTCGCTCACCGTTGTGAGATCCGAGCAGCAATTGGCTGGAGGCGGGCGAAGCATGAACATCGGAAATGACCCTGGTGTACGGTCCGCCGCTTCGCCCCCAGGGGGCCATGAAGAGTGTCGTTTGTCCGTCGGCTGCTGCTGAGATCCCGACGAAATGCCACATACGCTCGTGGACCGGTGACTCCAAGGTCCATGCGCCTTGTGGCGAGACGACCTCGATGCCAAAGCGTGAGAGCCGCACTAGCCAGCGTCCGTCGACCCCGTCCCAAGACGCCACAGTGATTGTCTGTGAAAGGTCGGTAGGTAAGACCCACAACGACAAGGTGAAGTCCGATCCTGCGCGCAGACCTTGCCCGGCTGACAAGTACGAACCCTGCTTCAAGGGGGCTTCTTCGCTCGACAGCGTTGTCGCGCCCCAGGCGCACGGCGGCATGATGACGCCTGGCCCGACTAGGTGCGGATCACTGTGAATGAGTTCCAAGATCTCGGTCGTCCCGGTGACAGCGCCCAGGAAATGAACTACAACTTCCTCTCCTGGCCAGACAGCAAGTTGGTCGAGGTAGGCGCGGATCATGGGGCTCCCTATCGTTCTGTCTGGCTAGCTGTTCGGGTCGGATGATTGGAACTGTCGGGCCATCTAGGTCTGATGAATCTCATCGTGCGTTGTTGCCGGTTGCGTCAGATCTGCGAGAGCGTGCAAGCCGAATGCTTGAGGGGATCTCGTGCGTATCGAGCAATGACCGGCCAGCTGCCGGCACAACGTCGCGCTTGGTTCGAAGCCTGTTCTAGCATTGCAAAGATGCTGGCACAAGCGCTTGTCTGAACTATCTGTTGGCTTCGTCAGTGCCCGTGAGATCGACTCCTTGATACAGCGGATAAAGCAGGTTGGGTGACGGGGCGAATCCCACAACCTCCGTGCGCCATAGCCACACATCGTTGGGGGTAAGCAGCGGAATGTAGGGCAGCGTGTCGACGAACGTGCTTTGAACTAGTACTGCAGCCCGATGTAGGTCGTCATCGTTCTCGGCCCGGATCCATTGGTCAAAAGCCCGGTCGAGTTCTGGGGCAGATGCGTTGGACCAGTTGGGGAATGGCGCGGTGTCGGTGGATGTGAAGCCCTTGAGCGCATCCACTGCATCTGGCCACAGCCACTTGGAGATAGAACTTGCCGGCGCAGTCCGGCAGGCTTGATAGAAGTCCGCAAAGGGCTCGGCTGGCTTGAGGAGTAACTCGATCCCGGCCGTCCGCAGTTGCGCGGCGACTAAAGCCGTGACGGGCTCGAAGAATGGATCGCGCTGCGTGACGCAGTCGAACGACATTCTGGTGCCATTCTTCTCTCGGATTCCGTTTGGGCCACGACGCCAACCGAGCTCGTCGAGAACTCGCTCGGCGTCCGTGCGATCGCGGCTGCCACGATGGTCGGAAGCAGCGTCGTAGAACTCCGATCCAGGAGGCAGGGGTCCCCATGTGGGCAGGCCATGCCCTGCAAGTCCAAGTCGCACTAGGGCTTCACGGTCGATCGCCGCTGACACAGCCCGACGAAGTCGGATGTCATGGAAGTCCAAGTCGGTGCGCTCCCAGTTCAGCGACAAGTACATGCTTGAGGACTGGGGCGCCTCATAGACGTGTATCCCAGGGTCTTGCATGAGCTCTGCGACCGCCGAATAGGGCGGGTTGTGGAGGACATGCACGTCGCCCGCTAGCAATGCGTCGAGCCTGCTCTGAGGGTCGAGCAGAGAGATCCACTCGATGCGATCCAGTGAACTAGCTTCGCGGCGTAGACCGGGAACCTGGATTGGCTCGTAGTCGGGCACGCGCGCCGTGACGATGCGGTCGTGATCGAGCGAGACCAGACGGTATGGCCCGGTGCCGTCGGCCACCGTGGCACCGAACGCTTCTGGGTCTTGCTCAAAAAGTGAATTGTTGAAAATGGCGGTGTGAGTGCCCCAGAGCAGCGATGGGAAGCGAGGATATGGGTGATGAAGTGTGAACTTGATGGTGCGGTCATCAACCGCTACAACCGTGTCGACTGGATCCCAATACCAGAGTTGACGATGCGATCCCGTGTGCCAGCGCAGCGCCTCAAGGCTTTCGATGACAGCGCGGGAATCGCAAACTTGGCCCGAGTGAAAACGAGCCCCGTGTCTTAGCTCGAGCGTCCACTCGAGTTGAGAGTGGGAGATATGAGCCACCCGCGCCAGGGAAGCATGGGCTGCGCGATCAGGGCCTTTGGTGAGCAGGCTCTCGTAGACCGCTATTGACGGTGGGTCGATATGTGCACCCATAGGGTCGAGTCGGGAAAACGGGTAGTCGAAGGCCTCGCGAAGCACTCTCATAGTGCGCCCTCCCAGTGCGGCCGGAATCCCAGTGTTGCCAGCGCTAACGGGCCCCGGGCAACAACACCCGGATGAGTCGGCGCATGCATGGTGGAGAGGTGTAATCGTGCGGCTAGTAGTCCTGTGGAGAATCCGAGACGACGACGCGCGCGGCACCGCTGGTGTCGGCGAAGGTGGCTGTATCGGCGCGCAGGATGAGTGCTTGTTCCGAAGCCAGGCTTTCCTCGAGTTCGGCAACCGAGCGGAACTCAAGGAGTCCGACCCCGTCGTACTCCGAGGAAACGTTGCTCACCTCAACTGCTGGCATGAACTTCACCTGCTGCACATACGGCAGGGCCAGCGCGAGTTGCTGGTGCCGCCCCAGCCAGGAATTGAGGAAGTCCTCCCGAGTGGTTCCTGGCTTTCGACGAAGAGTCGCGACGTAGGTGATCACTGCACTGCACCCGCGACTGATCGGCGCATCAGGCTGACTCCAAGCTCTAGCCTCAGGCCAAGATGTCTTCCCTTGAGCCCATTACCCGAGCGGATGGAGCAACGCGAACTAAGCCATGGCAGTAAACCGGTTAGGGCTTTGCTGCCGGCTCGGGAGGCTTCGATCGATGCACTTGTCATAACTTCTACCCCTGTTCGCTGATCAGAGCAGGCTTGGGGGAAGGCCAATCCGATTGAACTGGTCTGCGGCCTTCTGGATGTGTCGTCGACCGTTTTCCAACGAGAAGTTCAGGTGACCAGGCATCAGAGCCTGGAACTCATACTCCAACAGTCGGTTCATTGACTTGGCGTACTCCTGCACGCTTGAGTCGGCAACGTTCTGAAGGATGATCTTCCCGCCCCAGAAGACGTGGTCGCCGCTGAACAGGTAGCTGGAGTCTTCACCAGTGACAAGGAAGTTCATGTGGCCATTGCAATGCCCGTCGGTCTCAATCGCTGTCAGTTCGAAGTCGCCGGAGACCACAGTCTGATTGTGGGTGAGGTCGACATCAATCTCGGTTGGTTCCCATGAGAACTCGCTTGGGTAGAAGCCGAATGACTTGGCCCAGGTGAGGCCGATGACGTCTTCGTCTCCGGTCCGTACGGCCGATGCAGCCCTCTCACTGATGCAGATCTGCAGTTGGTCATCTAGTGACTTACGCATGTAGGACAAAGCCCCGGCGTGATCTGCGTGGTAGTGGGTAACGAAAAGCTTGGTCACTCGGTCGAGGTCGAGTCCGTCGTTGCGCATGTTCTGCAGGACGCGATCGCCGCCGTCGAAGCCGGAGTCAACCATCCACAACTCTTCGCCCGTATCGATGACGTAGACGTTGCTGTCCAAGGTGTTTGAAAGGTTGTATCCGTAGTCGCCGCCACCGACGATGTACAAGTTGTTATTGATCTTCACCGTGCCATCAACTCCTCGGGAATCGAGTACGAGTGTGCGCGAAGCCCACCGTCCACGATGATGTTCTGTCCTGTTATGTAGCCGGCATCTTCTGATGCCAGGAATGCGTAGGTTGCAGCGATCTCCTCGGGCTTGCCTAGCCGGTTCATTGGTACAAGGGGCCAGCGTTCTCTCGCCGCGGCCATCGCTTCGTCAGACCCGAGGACGTCGCGAGATTGTGGGGTATCAAGCGGGCCTGGGCTCACGGCGTTGACCCGGATTCCATAGTCAACGAGCTCGATCGCCATGGTCTGTACCAAGTTCACCATTCCCGCCTTGGCGGCCCCATAGTGCGCGTACTCCTTGGACGCACCCAACGCTGATACCGACGCGGTGTAGAGGATCGATCCGCGAGTTGAGTTCGCCACCATTGCGCGGGCTGCATCTTGACCGATCACGAAACTCGCTCTGAGCATGACCGCCAAGGTGCGGTCCCATTCGGACCGCTCCAACTCAAGGAACGGCGCGGACGAGTGCGCAGGCGCGTTGCTCACCAGGATGTCAAGCGCGCCACCGATCTCCACTGCGAGTGCGACTGCTGCCGCGCAGTCCTCATCCCGCGAGACGTCACCGGCAAAGCCAATGACGTTGGCGCCAGTGGCGCTGTGGACCTCAGCCGCCACGATGGGCAGCGCGTCGGCATTGCGGTCCATCAGGATCACAGTGGTGGCGCCCTCTTGGCCGAACCGGTGTGCGGTGGCGCGACCTACGCCGCTGGCCCCGCCGGTGATGAGGGCGGTCTTACCGACCAAGCGTCTACATGTCATGGCAATTAATCCTTTAGCAACTCGGTGATGGCGGATGTGACTCGTGCGACTGTCGGAAGGACTGCTTGGGCGAGGGCGGGCGACGATGGAACAGGTGTACCCAGTAGGCCGATGCGGCGGCTCGCCCGCAGCCTGCTACCTAGTTCCTCAGCAACGGTGCTGACGACTTCGGCGCCGAATCCAGCATTGGTGTTTGCTTCGTGAACGACGAGCAACCGGCCCGTTCGAGAGACAGACTCGAGCACTCTCGATGAGTCCCAGGGTGAAATCCAGCGAAGGTCGATCACCTCGATTGATGCCCCCGCCCCCGCGCCTGAGGCGACAGACTCCTCGACTAGGGCTCGCGCGGTTCCCCATGTCACCACGGTCAAGTCGTCGCCGGTTTGAATCGTGCGGGCAATCCCGATTCCGCTGTCGTCTTGACCAACCGCGACTTGCCCCTTGGTCGGGTAGAGCTTGCGCGATTCGAAGACCATCACCGGGTCATCAAGAGCGATCGAAGCTTTCAGGATTGAGTAAACGTCGGCGGGTGTCGACGGGACAGCTACCCGTAGCCCTGGGATGTGCGCGAACAGAGCCTCGACGCTTTGGCTGTGCTGGGCGCAGGCACCGGGGGTGTGTCCTTGCTGTGTGCGGATTACCAAGGGCGCCTTGAGCATTCCGCGCGACACGTAACTGGAGTTTGCGATTTGGTTGACGATCTGGTCCATGGCGACGAAGAGGAAGTCCGCGTACATGATTTCGACGACTGGTCGCATGCCTCCCATCGCCGAACCAAGGGCGGCGCCCAGCATCGCCGATTCCGATATCGGCGTGTCGAATACCCGATCGCCGAACTTCGCGAGGAGCCCCTTGGTCGCGCCGAAGGGCCCATGTGGGATTGCGACGTCCTCTCCGAAGACGATCATTTCGGGGTGGGTCTGTAGGGACTCATCGAGTGCCAGATTCACGGCCCGGATGTAGGACAGCTCGGGGTAGTCAGCTACTGAAGACATAGTCAAACGCTCCTTCGGGACTCGGAGCCGGGATCTGAGTTGCAGCAGCGAATTCGTGGGCAATGTAGCTAACGACGCTCGCTCGGATTTGCGTAACCTCGTCCTGCGTTAGTTGTTCTTCCGCGCGAGCTAGTGGACATGATTCATGTTTCTCTTGGAGCTCACCCGCCGGCCGGTAGGCCTGAACGTCACCCGAGTAGTGACCGGCTAGGCGGTGGGTATGTGCCTCAATGAGAACAGTCGTGCTCTGGGCGAGTGCGATCTCTCGCGCCTTTGCCACAGTGCTTGCGACTGCAATGGGGTCATTCCCATCGGTCTCGAATCCTGGAATGTCGTAGGCAGCGGCGCGTGCGATTGCCGGCACAGCTGTGAGTGCATGAGACGGCGTCATTTCGGCATACCCGTTGTTCTCGACCATCAAGATCATGGGGATTTCGAGCACGGACCCCATGTTGAGTGATTCGTGTACGTTGCCCTGGTTCATGGCCCCATCGCCTATGGATACCAACGGGACTCGGCCGTCGCCTGCCCGCTGGCAAGCAATGGCAAGGCCTAGCGCCACCGGCACTCCGGCGCCGACGATTGAATTCTCGCCATAGAAGTGATTCAACGGTGCCGACAGGTACGCCGATCCTGCGCGTCCGCCATTGAGCGCCGAGTCGCGGCCCATAACCTCTGCCATGAGATCGACTGGGCTTACGCCACGGGCCAGCGCCCAGCCATGGCCGCGGTATGTAGCGATGAGCGGATCGTCCTTACGGAGCACCGAACATGCCCCTACTGGTATCGCCTCTTGCCCGATGCAAAGGTGGGTGGACCCGCTCACTAGGCCACTGGTCATTGCCACCATCAACTGCTCTTCCACGAGTCGGATGATGAGCATTTCTCGGTAGTGATCGGCAAGTGAGAGTTGCATTAGTTGGGTCCTCCATTCTTGTGTCGGTAGCGGGCGCAGCTCGGTGGCTTGGAGCTTGTGCAGTGAGCTGTGCTCCTCATGAATCTGCAAGGGTGGCAACGTCGGTATCGCGGGGGACACGACTTAGGTTTCGGTAGGCCAACTGTTCTGCGATGAACGCTGCAGAGGAGTGCTTCATGTGTTCGGTCCACTGCGGCGTGGCAGCGCTGGCATCTGCCTCGTAATGAACGTATACCCGCATTGACCAGGCCCGAACCCACAGCCGAAGGTTTTCCATACTCTCCTGGACCGCCTCATTGGTGGGATCACCCATAGCGATCTGTGGGATCGACCGCCACGACTCGGCGAGGTCGAGCTGGGGGACAGTGAGAGCAGGCTCGATGAGGGCTAAGGCGTGCACCGCAGGTGCGGGCAGTTCGAACAAGACAGTGGCCGCGGCGCCCACGGCTAGGACGCCGACGCTGCTGGCACGCTGCGAGCAGAGGTCGAGGGCCATGCTCACAGCCGTCATCGCATGCTCATCCCAGCTGCCACCGCTGAGGCCGTGCTCGGGTAAGTCGACCAAGCAGGTATCGATGAGCAGGCGGTGGAAGGCATGGGTGAAGGCTCGGACTGAATCCAAGTCGGCACCGCGGTCGTGAAGGAGGAGCACGACAGCGCGGGAGTCGGTGATCTCGGTGTACTCGCCAAAAATTGAGATGTCGGGCTCGACCTCGAACTCAACTGAGAAAGTGGCTGTCATGACGGCCCGCTCGGCGGGAGCATGGGGATCGAGGCCACAAGTGTCTTGGTGTACTCGTGGGTGGGCGAGGTGAGGATTCGGTCCGGATCGCCTTCCTCGACGATCTGGCCCTTCGACATGACTACTACTCGGTCACAAAATTGCCTGACCACGCCGAGATCGTGACTGATCAGAATGCAGGTGAGCCCGAGTTGAGTGCGTAGGTCGGCGAGCAGGTTGAGTACCTGCCCCCGCATGGAAACATCGAGGGCGCTTACTGGCTCGTCGGCAATGAGCACCCGGGGGTTCATCGCAAGCGCTCGCGCGATCGCCACTCGCTGTCGTTGCCCACCGGAGAGCTGGTGCGGGTGAAGCGCGGCGTATCGAGTGGGGAGTCCGACTAGCTCGAGCAGGCGCTCGGCCTCGGCCGCGCGGGACGCCCGCGGAGTCTGCGATCGGATGCCCTCGAGGAGTACCCGCTCAATCGTCATACGCGGATTCATCGACGAGTAGGGATCCTGGAAGACAACTTGGACGATGCCTGGCAGTGTCTTACGTTCCGCCTTTGGACTGTTCCAGACGTCGATCCCGGAGATCAGCGCGCTACCTGATGTGGGTGCTACTAGCCCTAACAACATTCGCGACACCGTGGTCTTGCCGCTTCCGCTTTCACCGACGATGCCAAAGGACTCACCCTCGGCTACTTGGAACGTGACATGGTCGACAGCGTTGCGAGCGCCGGACCCAGAACGGGAGCGGAAGTCTTTGGTGAGGTCGCGTACCTCAACGAGTGGGCTCACGATGTGGCCCCCCCACCGCGAGGGTGGTGACACCTAACGCCGCTCTGCTGTGATCCAGTGACCTCTGGGTGTTGCAGGCATGCGGAGTCCGCGAACGAACAGCGATTGGCGAAGCGACAGCCGGTGGCCCACTCGGTGGGCTCGGGTACCGATCCGTCGATGAAGCCAAACGGCTCACCGCGGTGGCGGTGGGTGGCGCAGTCGAGCAGGCCGCGGGTGTAGTGGTGTTTGGGCGCGGCGAAGATCTGTTGTGTGTCACCGGTTTCGACGATTTCGCCCGCATACATGACTGCCACCCGGTCAGCGAGTTGGGCGACAACAGCGAGGTCGTGTGAGATCCACAGGACACTCATGTGCAGCTCATCGCGGAGCCGATGTACGAGCTGCAGAATGCTGGCCTGAGTGGTGACATCCAAGGCGGTGGTCGGCTCGTCTGCGATCAGTACATGCGGATCCAACAGCAGGGCAGTAGCTATGGTCACCCGCTGACGAAGGCCGCCTGATAATTCGTGTGGGAAGGAGTCAAAGCGCTTAGCTGGCTCGGGGACCCCGACATGTCCCAGGAAGTCGATCGCGCGTTTGCGGGCCACGTCCTTCGATACTTGCTCGTGCGCAGTCAGTGCCTCCACCATCTGTCGCCCGATTCGAAAGCACGGGTCCAGACTGGTCATCGGGTCCTGGAAGATCATCCCGATTTTTGGTCCGCGTAAGGATCGAAGTTCCTGTTCCGAGGCGGCGGTGACCGTCTTGCCATCAAGGGTTATCGAACCTTTGGTTACCCGAACGCCGTGGGGGAGTAGCCCGAGGCAGGCCAGGGCTGTGAGGCTCTTCCCTGAGCCCGATTCCCCAACCAATCCAACGATCTCGCCTGAGCCGACAGAGACGGTGACGTCGGTTACGAGTGGGCGGGTGTCTCCGACGTGAACGGTCGAGATCTCAAGACCTTCGATGACCAGAGTGGTACTTACCGATCCGGCTGGAGGCACCACGCCGGTGCTCACCGCTGTCATTGGAGCCGCCTTGAGCGAGGGTCAAAGCGGTCGCGGACGTTATCGGCCAAGGCATTGAGGAGCAGGACGAGGCCGGTGAGCAGAGCTCCGGCAAGGATGACGGGCCACCAACTCTGACTCAAGTAATCTCGCCCCTCGGCCAAAATTACGCCAAGGCTCGGGGTTGGCGGCTGGGCTCCGAGCCCGAGGAACGACAGCCCTGACTCGGCCACGATTGACGTGGAGACGAAGAAGACGCTCACCACCATGGTGACGGGAAAGAGGCTAACGAGTAGGTGTGTGAGGCTGATCTTGAGTCGGGAGACCCCCAGGACCCGCGCTGCTGCGATGAAGTCTCGCTCGCGCAAGGACAACATCTCGCCGCGGACGATCACGGCAAAACTAGCCCAACCGGTGAGGGCCAGTGCCAGGACTACCGCGGGCAGCCCTGGCCCGAGCCAGCCGGCAAAGACGATGGCGAGCAAGATTGCTGGGAAGGCCCACGTCACGTCAACTACTAGCCCGGTTGCGAAGGACGCGGTCCGGCCGAAGAATCCGCCGAATACCCCGAGTGCGAGGCCGAGCACGATGGAGATGAGGGCGACGCCCACGCCTACACAGATCGAGACACCAAGGCCACCTAGTAGGCGCCACATGAGGTCTCGGCCGAGGCTGTCGGTGCCCAGGGGATGCCCGGGCGACAGCGGGTGCAGGAAGGTTGAGGTCAGGTCGGTATCGGTCATGCGGTTATTCATGGTCGGGCTCAGCAGTACGACGATGCCGGTCAGCCCTGCCACGGCGTAGACAGCCAGCGCGACCAAGATCCAGGGATTGATCCTGACCATGCCAGATCGGGGGGTCGAAGCCATGAGAACGGCTTCCCCCGCAGCAGCACTTGCTGGCTCAAGGATGGTCAAGCCGCTTCCGATCCGGAGAGGCGAACCCGAGGATCCGCCCATCGGTACACGAGGTCGGTCAGTGCGCTAGAGATGATCACGACCGCGGCAAGAAGGAGCGCTAGCGCCTGGGCGACGGGGTAGTCCCGGTGCAGGATGCTGTTAACGAGTTGGGTACCGAGCCCGGGCCATCTGAAGATGACCTCGATGATCAAGGTGTAGCCCAGCAGAGTTCTGACTTGGATCGAGCCCAACGAGATGATCGGTGAGAGTGAGTTTCGTAGGACGTGAATCCAATGAATCCGAACCTGTCGGATACCGCGAGCCCACAGGGTTCTGATGTAGTCCGCTGATAACTGCTCGAGAACCGCAGTGCGCCCGACCCGCACGGTCAGAGCGCATGGCTCCGCCGCGAGAATGAGCGCCGGCAAGATCAGGTTTTTCCATGAGGTTGACCCCGACACTGGAAGCCAGCGCAACTGGAGTCCGAGCACTAGGACGGCAACAAGAGCGAGCACGAAGTTAGGTATCGCAAGGAAGAAGCTGGCCACAGCCAGTGCCACGCGATCGAACCATCCGCCGCGGTTAAGGGCTGCGATTACCCCGATAGGGACGCCAAGTCCAAAAGCCACGAAGAACGCCGAGATCGCCAAGATGACCGTGTAAGACGCTGAGTTCGCGATCAGGGTTGTTACCGGGAGTTTCGTGACTAGCGAAACCCCAAGGTGTCCTGTGACCATGCCAGTGAGGTAGTTCCAGTACTGCTGCCAGATGGGCAAGTTCAAGCCCAATTGTTCTTTGAGTTTTTCCACTACCTCAGGAGGCGTCGTGGCCACATTGACAATGCTTGCGGTGACGTCACCAGGGGTGACCCGCATAGAAAAGAAAGTGACGACTGAAGCCAGGAACAGTACTAAGACCGCGTACGCCAGCCGTTGCAGCGCAAATCTCAACGGGGATAGGCTCCTTGACTCGCAGTCGCCACTCTCACATCACACCGATAGCCACACGTCGTTGTAGAACGGATAGAGGTTGGCCTGGTTCGGCGTCCATCCCACGACACTCTTGTTAGATGCCCAGACGGTGTTTGGAGTGATGAGCGGAATGAGCGCCAGCTGCTCGGCGAACACCGCCTGGTAATTCTCCGCTGCAGACTTCAACTGGTCCTCTGATGAGGCATCCTCCCAAGGAGCGTATGCCTCAAGTGTGGTCTTGGCGCCGGGTGCGTCAGTGGGTTGGTAGAACTGAACGAACAGCGCTGTCACGTCTACTACCCCGGACCACAGCCACTTAAACGCGTAGGAGTCGAGCGTGTTGGTGAGCTTCGGGAAGAACGCGGCGCCCTCCAGGGCTTCGACCTTCATCTCAATGCCGACCTTCTTCAGCATCTGGACAACAGCCTGCATGACTGCCTCCTCCGTGGAGTTGGCCATCTGCAGAGTCGTGAACGACAACTTCGTGCCGTTCTTCTCGCGGATTCCGTCTGCTCCCAACTTCCACCCGGCTGAGTCGAGCAACGTCGCAGCCTTTTCCGGGTCGAATGCGTTCATCGGCTCTACTGCGGGGTTGTACCACTTGAATCCTGGAGGTACCGGACCATATGTGGCTGCCGCGTGACCGAGGTAGACCGCGTCGACGAGTCCCTGCCGATCGATGGCGGCGGAGATTGCCTGCCTCACCTTGATGTCGTCGAAGCCCAGTTTGGTATTGCCCAGGTTGACGCTCAGGAAGAAGTTAGACAGCTCTTGAAACTCGACAACGACCAGATCGGGGTTGGCCTTGAGCCGGTCGACGTCCTGCGGAGGCGCATTCTTTACAGCGTCTACGTTGCCCGATTCAAGTTCGTTGGCGCGCTGTGAACCCTGAGTGATGGGCACCCACTTGATGCCATCCAGGTATGCCTTGCCCTTGTTCTGGAAGAAGGGGGTGATCGATCCTGGGTAGTCGTTCCACCGAGACGCTGTGCACCCTTGCGGCGTGAACGCATCTAGCGTGAATGGGCCGGTTCCATCGATGACCGATGCTCCGTACTCCGCGCCAGCCTTTGCTCGTGCTGCGGGGTTGAGAATGTAGGCGTATTCCGTGGTGATGGTTTCCTGGAAGGCTCGGTAGTCGCTCTTTGTCGAGCAGGTGATGACATTCCCGTCAGCAGCGATGCTTGTGATCGGCGTCCACCAGGGGAAGTTCTGGCCACTCTTGGGATCTGAGAAGAGTTTGAAGTCTTCGACTACTACCGCGGGAGTGACTGCCGCACCAGAGTGGAACTTCAAGCCATCGCGCAACGTGAACGTCCAGCCAGTGGGACCACTGGTGAAGTCACTGGCAAGCATCGGGACGGGGCTACCCTCGGGATTGCGGATCAGTAGGCCTTCGTAGAAGGCGTTGAAAGTCGGGTCGGCCCAAGCGTTTTGCACGGGGTCAGGCGCGGTCAGCTCACGGTCGTAGCCCTCGCGGAAGATCCCTCCGACGCGGGGCGCGGCCGGAGCCGACGGCGAAGCGGACGCGGAGTCAGCAGGAGTAACCGGAGCTGATGAACAGGCTGCTAGGAATTGGGATGCGAATGCCGCCGAGAAGCCCATGGCCATTGCGCCCGATAGAAAGCCTCTTCGTGTCACACCCTGCGAAGCAAACTCTTGCAGGCCACTGAGGTCACGCTGCGAGTCCGTCATTATTGTCCTCCTGTTGGAAACCGATGGCGCCAACCTAGACAAGCGCTTGTCTGGTGTCAATGATCTTGTGTGATGCACTCCAATCAATCTTTCCCTTTCCATCCGAGGTTGCGGTTGGGATGGTTACGAGTGGGCCTCTGCCACCGGTCGGATTGCCAAGACAGCACTAGCTGCAGGCAGTTTGGGGCGGGCATGCGTTCGCCTTCGCCGTCCATGGATCCGCGATAGATCTGCCCGCGGCAAGAAGGCGACGTTCTCCTGGCTCGAGGGTCGCTCGTGACCCGGGCGATCTCAAGTGCTGACGAAACGGCGCAGCGGGGGCCGACTACCGGCCGGGGTCTACCAGGTTGAAGCGTGCATAATTCACTCGTGCAGGACAGAGCTGATCTCTCGAGGCGTAAGCCGTCGTCGTTGCGGCCGGGGGTCACCCTTGCCGACGTGGCACGTGCTGCGGGTGTAGATCAATCGACGGTATCGCGGGTACTGCGCAACGATCACGGGGCGAGGACGACGGAAGCGACCCGATCCAGGATTCATGACGAGGCGTCTCGACTCGGCTACGTGGCTAATGCCGCGGCCCGCAGTTTGGCGATGAGGCGGACCTCCACTCTTGGCATCCTCATCCCAAGTTCTTTGAACTTGGTCATAGTCGACGTCATCCGTGGCGCTCAGGACGCCGCCCGAGAACTCGGCTATGTGCTGATGGTCGCCGACGCATCAGAGCTAGGACGGGCCAGCGATGCCGTCAGAAGCCTTGTGTTGGAAGGCCGAGTTGATGGGCTGCTCATCGCGAGCGGAACCCTCACCGATGAAGTGACTGATGACCTGCTCGACGGGTTCGGTAATTGCGTGATCCTCAACCGCCGGATCGGTGGCCGTGCACCCAGCGTCATTGAAGATGATGACCTTGGAATGTTCATCGCGACTCGGGAACTCATCGAGCATGGCCACGAGACGATTGCCTGCCTAGCAGGCCCCATCGACATCGATACTTCTCGAAGGCGCGTGGCCGGGTATCGACGGGCGATGAAGGCGGCAGGTCTCAAGGTGGGAAAGGGGAGCGTTGTGCATCGCCCCTTCGACGAGGCGGGCGGATTTAGCGGAACCACCGAGTTGCTGTCGGGGCCCAATCGGCCTTCGGCCATCGCGTCGGCGAGTCTCGCTGCAGCGATTGGTGGTTTGGCAGCGGCGCGAGGGATGAATGTTGGGGTCCCGGACGAGCTTTCCTTCACGGCGTTCCACGATGCACCGATCGCAAACTATTTGTCTCCGCCGCTGACGACCGTCGCGATGCCACTGGGGCAACTCGGCCGACAGGCCGTCCTTATGTTGCACCGTCGACTCACTGGCGTGAGTGGACCAACCCATGTCACGGTGCAAGATCCTGCGCCGCGTCTGATCAGACGAGAGTCAGTGGCCCGTTTGGCTAAGCCGAGATTGGGAGAACCAAAGTCGGCGGCCGTCTTGGGTCATCCAAAGTTGTTGCGCCCCACGACTCCTGAAGCGACACCGGCGATCTAGTAGCAGTGTCGCATCAGCAAGATGGGAGCCGCTAAAGCGAGTCTTCCGTGGTGATCTGGGAGTACGCCGGATACAGAAGTCGCGGCGAAAGCCCGAAGCCTTCTACGCGCCGACGCACCGCAAGGGTTTCAGTTTCTGAACACAGCGGGATGTAGGGAAGTTCGGTCATGAAGACTCGCTGAGCATCAGCGCTTGCAGCTAGCAGCGCATCGTGCGAATCAGCTTGCAGGAAGCGATCGAAGGCAGCGTCCACTCTTGCCGTCGTGGCTCCCTGCCAGTTTCCTCCGCCGGCGCCCATGCACGTGGTCCGCGAGAATCCCATGATGGCTTCTATCGCATCGGGCCACAGCCACTTTGAAATGAATGAGGCCGGCCCTGATTCGACTGCCCGGTAGAAGTCTTCGAATGGCTCGACGAACCGGAAGTCGAGCCGAACACCCGCGCGCATTAACTGTTGCCCGAGCACGTTGGCGATTGAGCGGAACACTCCGGTGTCCTGCACGACACAGTCAATGGATAGCGACCGGCCGTCGCGCTCGAGTAGGCCGTCGACACCGCGAGTAAAACCAAGCAGCTCCAGGGTTGAGCGTGCGTCGGCGTGCGACAACGCGGGAACCGTCTGCGGATCGAATGCATGAGCGAACTCATCGGCCACTGGCACCGGAGACCGACGCGCGTCACCTCGTCCAAACAGGGCTGCCTGGACGAGCTCTTCGCGATCGACGAAAGCCTCAACCGCTCTTCGGATGTCGCGATCGCCGAACCCGCGTGGGTCAGCAAAGTTCAGGGCCAAGTAGATCTGTGAGCTCTCCGGCTGCGAGTCAAGGCGCCATGACGAGTCGAGCTCAGGTGTCTGGGATCCGTTGGTAGGTGCGCGCACGACGTCGACATTGGGCAGGCTCATCGCGTTCATGCGCTCGGCGGGGTTGGTGATCGAACGCCAGAGGATCGTCGATGGAGTGCCGCGACGGGCTACGGCCTGGGCCTGTTGGGACAGCTCGACGCGCACTTCGTCAGGGCTGAAGGCGACCAAGCGGTACGGCCCCGTGCCATCGGCCATCGTGACGCCGAACTCCTCACCATGTCGCAGTCTCGAGTCGGGATTCACGATCGCCGTATGAGTACCCCAGAGCAGAACAGGGAGCCTGGGGCACGGATAGAGCAGGGTGACTTCAACGACGTCATCGCCGACTACTCGTACTTGGTCGACTGGATCCCAGTACCAGATTTGGCGCTCGGGGCCGGCTGCCCACCGGCACAGTTCAAGGGCTTCCAAGACTGCTCTGGCGTCGCACGGTGCACCCGAGTGGAACACTGCATCGCGTCTAATTCGCAACTGCCACGTGAGCTGATTGGCGCTCACCTGCCACGACTCGGCCAGGCCAGCAGCGGGCTGACCGGCTGAATCCTTAGTGAGCAGCGTTTCGTAGATTGCAACACTGGGCGGATCGATGTGGTCTCCGGAGATCGGATCTAGTTTCGTTAACCGATACTCAAAGATCTCTTCCATGAAGGAGAGTCCTCACTGGCGGGGTCGACCATGCCGGATAGATGAGGCTTGCTGGAGCCCGATCGCTTGAGCCACTTGGCTTTAGCGTTGGGATGGTGACGCTACTGCGAAATCGCTGAGCCGCAAAGGCTTAGGAGTAGGTGCAGCGACGTTGGTTGCGAGGGTCGACGCGGTCGTGCGGGCACAGCTGGTGAGGTCACTCGTCGAACAATCCTTCGGGGCTGAGGAACACGCTCGCACTCATGCCTCCGTCGATAACAAGATTCTGCCCCGTGGTGAAGGCGCCATCGCTTGAGGCTAGGTAGGCGTAGGCCGCTGCAATCTCTTCTGGGAGACCGAGTCTTCCCATCGGAACTAGCGGGAAATGTTCGCGCGCCCGTTCCATCGCCTCATCGCTGCCTAGGAGTGCGCGCGACAGCGGGGTGTCTAGGGGCCCTGGGCTTACACAGTTGACTCGTACTTTCTGCTTAACAAGTTCAAGGGCCATGGTCTGAACGAGGTTGATCACGCCGGCTTTGGATACGCCGTAGTGGACATCGCCCTCCGACGCTCCCATGCCCGAGATCGAGGCGGTGTAAAGAATGCAACCGCCCTTGTCATCGGCGACCATCGCCCGAGCTGCCATCTGACCGAGGATGAAGGACGAAGTGAGGTTGACGTTGATGACTCGGTGCCATTCGTCTTCGGTCATCTCGAGGAAAGTTGCTGACCCGTCGACAGCTGCGTTGGCCACCAGGATGTCTAACCTTCCCGCGGTTGCTACGACTGCATCGACGGCGGCTTGGCACTGTTCGCGCGAGGTGACGTCGGCCTGGAACGTCAGGGGCGACGAGCCCCTATCGCGGATTTCCTGCGCGACGTTGGCGAGGTTCTCGGGGTTGAGGTCGTAGAGGCCAATGTGGGCGGCGCCCTCGTCGGCGAATCGAATCGCGGTAGCGCGGCCGACGCCACTGGCTCCACCCGTGATGAGGGCGGACTTTCCGGCGAGTCGCTTACTTGTCATGTTCAGTCTCCTATTGCTGGCCTCGGCTGGTGAATCACTGTCTCCGGGTCGACGAATTAGGAGACCGTGCGAACTAGTGTGTGCAGCTCAGCTGTATCCGGGCTCTAGTAGTCCTGGCCCCGATGCAGGGGGAGTCACTATCACTTTCTCGGTCATGAGCCAGAAACGACCGGTCGTCTTTGCGTAGTTGGCGACGTCGGCCCATGTTGTTGCCGCCTCGGGTGTTGCCTGCGCCGCATCGAACGCCGCTTCGTCTGCATACCACTGCGCCACGATTGCGTCGGTTTCGTCGGTTCCTTCTATGACCTGGGTGTTTCGGGACACCACGTATCCGCGGACGCCTGGAACGCGGCCGCTGATGTGGGCGTGAATGTCGGACCAGTAAGTGAAGAACTCTTCTGTCGTGAAGTCATCTCGTCGGAATGCGGTGCCGGCGAGTTTGATTCGCCAGGGAGATTCTGCATTTGCAAAGTGCAAGACCTCTTTGATGATGATTTCGCTGGTTGCAGTGGCACTCACCGTCAAGCTGAGCTGCGTTCGGAGTGCGGCAGGTACGCACTGCGCAACTAGCCGGCCGAGATCTTCGTTCTCGGTCCACAACTCGATCATGGCCACGAGGTCATCTTGGGGAGCAAAGGGCCGGTGGACGGCTGACAAGACCAGACCGCTAACACCACTTTCGGCTGCAGCCATGATCGCGGCTTGCGACGCCAACGCGCCCTGGACCACGTCATGTCGCGTTGCTCGTTCGTCAGCCGATTCTTCCGCCGGAGATGGCTCACTCACCAGAACTATGATCTTGCGCATTGTCATCGAATCCCATCTGCCCCATGGCGAAAACTCGGAGTGAATCTCACGTTAGCCAAGTCGAGGTGCTCCGCAATGGCGACCTACCGCGGTCGTTCTCCTGCAGTTTCAAGCGATGATAGCGCTTCGATGATCATGGTCAAGCGGCCCGAAAGTAGCGCTTCGGCTGCCTCGCGCCTGGCTTGCTTCGAGATTTCTGAACCCGGTCGGTCGCACATTGGATGGTTGGCAGTCGCCACGTTTGGGGAGGCTCACCACTCACCAGCAGGCTAAGGTTTGGTGCGAGATCTACTCGAGCTAACGTCTCACGTTCGGTCGGAAGGAACGTCACATGACCATCGTTGACCTGCTAGGAACCGCAGATGGTCTGGACCTCAGCGACCGCGCGCAAATCGAGCGAGACCTCGAGATTCTGAGGCAACAGCATCGAGCTTTGGTCTTCTCCAGGTTCGACACCGAGGTCGCCCTTGCTTTGGGCTTGTATGTCCGAGAACTCTCTGCCGAGCGTGGTCTATCGGTGGCTGTCGACATCCACGGATTCGGCGGGCAGTTGTTCTTCAGCCGGATGGAGGGCACATCTCCGAACAACGAAAATTGGCTCAGGCGTAAGCGAAACGTGGTGCGCATGTACCAGCGAAGTTCGTACGAGGTCGGACGAGACTTCGCGCTGGACGGCACCAGCTTCGAGATCCTTGAGGGTCTACCGCTGAGTGATTACGCAGCTGTCGGTGGCTGTGTGCCGATACAGGTGCAAGGCGCCGGAATTGTTGGGGATATTGGGGTTTCAGGGCTGCCCGATCGCGACGATCACAACCTCGCCGTGGAAGCGCTGATCGCGTTCTTGGACTGACGTTGCTGGCCTTGGCGTGCAGCATCGTTGATGTGCGCGACCCTATGCGCTGATGTTTAGCCACGGTGAGTCGTTGATCTCCCACTCAGTCGGAACCCATCGCTCGTAGCCGCCCTTTAACCACACCTGGACCATGTAGTCGTCGACCGCTCGCAGGACTGTGCATGTCAGGTCTTCGTACCCTTTGATCCTGATGATCCGCGGCTCCACTTCGACACGCTGAGCCTCGTATCGGTCTTCCGCCCCTGAACGGTTACCTGCCATCAGAACTCTCGTCCTGAAAGGCCACGCCATTGAGCGACCGGCTCGATCAGAACCACCTGCTCGATGAGAACGACCGGCTCGATCCTTGACTTCCTGATTTCGCTTGAGGCGCAGGCAGTTTGGCCGGTGCCTATGAGGCTAGCCCGCACTCGAGCGGGATCAGGTAAGCCGACGACGAAACAGCGGCGGCGTCGATTCCAGCTGGATGCGACCACGACTCAGCTGCTGCTCTCGTTAGCTGCTCAGCAGCGCGTAGTCGTCGTGGTCTGAAAGGAAGTTCTAAGTCTTGGCCGGGGCAGTTGTCTAGAGCTTTACGCCCTGTAGGAACTACCAGCTCGGTGCTGATTCGCTGGAGAGCTGCATTGCTCAACCAAGAACCCCTGCGGAGCAATCACAGGGCCGAACCCATCTCGTCCTGTGTGCTCACGACCAGCATCGTCGCTTGAACGTCGGACGCCAGGATTACGCGATAGGGCGCTTGGCGTGCCAGCACGACCGCGTCTCCCTCGATGAGCGTGACTGTGGTCCCGCTATGTTGAATATCCACGACGCCGTCGAGAACAAAGAGCAGGGTGTCGCTGACCTCAACATCCTCGCCGTCTGTGCTGAAGCCCCCGCGCGGATTGAGGTAGGTGCGCAGGTGAGCGCGAAGCGAGACACCTCCAGGTGCCTGGATGGTGGCCAGGCTCAGCCCAGTTGATCCGAGGTTCACGTGGTGCCGTTCCCGAGCCCGGGAGATCACCAATGCATCGCTCAATATGGGTGTGGCCACGAGTGCAGATGCGGGAATCTGCAACCCGTCGGCGATACGCAGCAGCGAGCCCACGCTTGGGTCCGACAAGTCCCGTTCGACCTCGCTAAGGAAGCCCGGTGAGAGCTTGGCGCGATCGGCCAATGCTCGCAGCGACATACCTTGTCCAACTCGTAGCGCTTTGATTCGCTCACCAAGGCTGACTGCCGTTGCGTCATCCGCTTCTGCGGCATGGACCGGTAGCGTGTCTTGCGTATTCCGCTCCGCATCGGTGCGGCTTTCCCCGCTAATGCCCAGATCAAATAGCAGTAGCCGCCAACCTTCAGGGGTGGTGCGCAACAGGACTAAGCCTGTGAGGCTTTCGCGGCGTTGGCGTCCCACGAGTTGGTAAGACTGCTGCATATGAAACGACGCACTGTGCAGGCCTGGTCCGAGTTTGACGAAGTGAACGTCATCGAGCGGGCTGTGGATCCCTGTGATGACTCCGCGACTAGCTCGAAAGTAACCCGCAACCGCGTCCTGGCCGCGCAGCCAACTACCCGTTAGCTCGTCTGCTAGTTGCGCTTCCTCGTCGAGGTGCTCGATGAGTTGATCCCAGTCCTCTGCATCCAGCAATTGGAAGAGGTGCAGCAGTGCTCGGGCGGCCCCGGTGTCTTCTCCGAGCTCATCGAAGGTCTCAATATCAAACCTGCTCACTGAGCCTGCACTCCTAGGCTGGGAACGGTCAGGACCTTGCGTGGGTTGTCCACGACCATGGAGAAGAACACATCCTGAGGGACTCCCCATAACTCTAGGCGACGCTTGATGTTGCGCAGAAGGTGGGCGTACCCGTACCCGCCGTACCGCATGAGTTGGATCTTGTAGCAAATATCCTGCGACAGGAGTAGTTGGGAGGCGAAGCCTTCATCAACCAGGGTCGCGACTGCGCGCGCAGTTTCTGTATCCCCGAAGCTTTGGAAGTCGTTCTCGGACTCAAAGAACTCGTGGCCGAATAAGTCGAACTCTAGCCAGGCACCAGTTGCAAGAACTTCCCGATGGTAGGCGCCGCGATGCAAGGTGGTGTCCATATGCCCCAGCACGATGCGGTCCGTGGCGAGGCCCTCGCCAGTCAGAACCTCCACCGCCTCGAGCGCCGACCGGCTGGTGATTGCGTGAGCCGCAGTATGCACACTGACAGCGACGCCGGTCTCAACAGCGGCGCGAGCAGCAGCACGCAGTACCTTTCCCTCCCGCGGATGGAGCGGGTGAGAGGTACCGATTTCGCCGATGATCCCCGCTCGAACTGAAGTGCCGTCCATTCCTTCGCGTATGTCCTGGACGATTTGTTGTGTGATCTCGTCTATGTCGGCGGCTGCGATCTGCGGCGGGTGTGATTCGGCAATGTAGTAGCCGCAACCCGCCACTATGTGAACACCGGATCGCCTCGAGATATCAACCAACGCAAGTACATTGCGCCCGAGGCCAGTAGGAGTCAGGTCGACAACAGTCGCGCCTCCAAGGGCAGAGAAGTGGGCAAGTTCTTCGACGGCCAAGTCCACATCGTCAAGCACGAGGACATCGCGGGAGGTGTTGGGGTTTTCGCGATGCCACCAGAGGGTGTCTAGCGTGATCGGTTGGCTAGCGAGTCTGACACCTGTGGCATCGCGTGCGGGCTGGAGCCAGACACTTGAGTCACTCAGCAGATGTTCGTGTGGCAACGCGATTCCGGTATCGGCAGGGTCAATATCGCCGAGAACAGTGCGCACGACATGCGGTGGAATCACAGACGCACCGGGATTCGTCGGGTCACTGGACGGTTGGGTGGTCACTGTTGGGTCCTCTGCTACTTGGCTTGGTGCTGGCGTACGCAGGCTGTGGAGTGCGCTGGCTCGCCCTTGGTCGGCAGCAGCACATGGGCATAGTCGGTATCGCAGGTTGGCTCAACAGAGAAAGCACACCGGGAGAAAAAGGGACAGCAGTTGGCCGATCCTGCCTGCCACGCCGACGGAATGACTGGTAGTCGCGCGCGCCGTTGTGTCAAAGAAGGAACACAGTCAATGAGGCCGCGGGTGTATGGATGCTGCGGGTCGGATAAAACAGCAACGGTGGGGCCGGTCTCCACGACTTTACCTTCGTACATGACAACCACGTCGTTTGCAACCCTGCTCACCACGCCGAAGTCGTGCGTGACAATCAGGACTCCCACGTCTCGTTCTGCGGCCACCTGAACAAGTAACTCCAGAATCTGCGCCTGGGTGCTCACATCGACGGCGCTCGTGGGCTCGTCAGCGATGAGCAGTGCCGGGTTCTTTGCCAAGGCGATGGCGAGCACTACTCTCTGACGCTGCCCACCAGTTGTCTGGTGGGCAGCGTCAGAGAGTAGTGCTCGCC
>Ga0194055_10000097_pt1 | contig 61235 bp, 58 predicted proteins | sample SepL449m_MetaG_FD_155482 | JGI IMG/M metagenome (GOLD analysis project Ga0194055, IMG submission 155482) | Anoxic zone freshwater microbial communities from boreal shield lake in IISD Experimental Lakes Area, Ontario, Canada - Sep2016-L442-9m | ecosystem: Environmental > Aquatic > Freshwater >... | reverse complement strand
GGTGGTGCCAAAGCAAAAGGTTGGCTGCCTCAAAGGCGGCTTAATCGCCGTTGCGGCCATCTTTGTTGTCATCATTATCATTATCGTCATCGCAGTTGTCTCCGGTGGCGGGAAAAAGTCGAGCAACTCTGCGTCCTCGAGCAACTCTGCCGCCGGAGGGTCCTCAAACGCCGTTAGCGTTGTGGGCGGGACCGCATGTAAAGACGCCGCGCCCGATGCAAAAATTGACACCAAACGGGTCGATTTGTACCCCACTCGGCCAGACAGCCAACCGAAAAACGATCATGAGGCTGCGGTAGGTGATTGCGTCCGGGTTTCAGGTGAAACTGCCTACCTGCTCTCAGTAAACCGGACCAGTGTTTTTGGACGAGATCGTCTCGTCATTACTGTCAAAATTGAAAATCGGGACGTGAAAGCAAATTCGTACGGCCCATTTGATTGGAAGATCCAAACCCAATCTGGGCAGGTACTCGACGCCAGTATCTCGATTGACGATGACGCCCTTCATTCTGGTGATCTCGTCTTGGGAGGAACGGTGACTGGAACAGTTACGTTCGACGTTCCGGTCGGCGAAAACTATGTGATCTGGAAACCAGGTTATTTCACTGACGAACGCGGTATCTGGAAGGTAAACGCCTAAAAAGGCTCCGCCAAAACCCAAACTGGCCGATTTACTAATCGGTTCGCGCGCGCTGGCTGCGTAATTTACAACTTGACAACATTTGATAAATCGACCATACGCAAAACCCAACACCATTATCGATTTCACCCTGAGGTCGATAATGGTGCTGGCCAAATAGGAGAACATTCAATTATGTCACGATCAAATCTCGACGGTTCGGAAAGCCAAACCGCTCCAAACTCAGACCGTCGCAAATTTCTTTTGACTTCAGGAGCAGTTGCGGCATCGGTTGCAGTTGGCGCATCACTCCTTGACGCAACACCGGCGTCAGCAGTCTCTGTCGACACCCCGGTCTATTTGCCAATTGACCCCTTCAGGGTTTACGACTCGCGCCAGAGGGGCGGAAAAATCTATGCTGGCCAAACCCAGCGAATCTCTCGAAGCGCAAGCGGAATTTACGCGGCGAGTTTCAATGTGACCGTGACTGACACCAACTCTGGTGGCTGGCTTGCGCTCTATCCTGGCGATACCAATTATGCAGGCACATCAAGCGTCAATTGGTTTGGAACAGGCCAAACTCTTGCCAACAGTGCGTACCTGCGAGTGGATACGGCCGACGACGGTGTCTATATCCGTTGCGGTTCTGGCACCGCAAGCACGCACTTCATTCTTGACCTCGTCGGCGTGCTCACCGTGATGACGTTGCCAATTTTTGTGGCGGGGATGAAAGGCTACGAACCCGGAACCAATGCGCAATACGATCTTCTCACAGCGCCCTTCAATAGCTAAGCACGCACGATTAACATCCTTAATTACAAGCGGCACAGTTAGCAGATTTGCCTTGGCCCGAGCCGGTCTCAAGGCAGTCGCAGTGGGGATTCTCTGCGCAGGAATCACCATGTTCCTGACCGCAAACGCAACTGCTGCAACGCGTCCCAGCAACGAGTTGAACAGCGCAGTAGCCGCCACCGGTGTCATCCCCCCGGCAACAAATCTCCAATCACCTGGCGGCCACGTAATGCCAAAAACGGCCCCAGGAGCGGCGCCCATGATGGCGCCCATGGCGGCTCCGTACGGCGCACATCTCAGCTACTACGGCGGGCCAGTTGTCTCAAACGCTGAGGTAACCAACGTGTACTGGGGGACAGGAACCTACGGTCCACAAGCCGGACCGGGCGAGACAATCCCTGCCTTCATCAACGCAATCGGAGCATCCGGATACTTCGACTTCTTAAACGAATACAACCCGCCGGCAAGTTACGGAACCGGCCAGACCATCGGTCACGCCCACGCAACAGCCGAACACACCATTACGCCCCATCCCGCTAACGCCAGCGCCACAATCTACGACGCGAACATGCAAAACGAACTCGTCACACAATGGTCCAACGGCACGTTACCGAGTCCCACCTTCGACAGTCTCGGTTATGTCAACACCATCTACGCAGTGTTGTTCCCCTCCGACAAAACGCTCATTAGTTCGACCGGCTCCCGCGGCGGAATCTCATGGTGCGCGTATCACAGCACCATCGATTGGCAAGGCCACGCCGTGCCTTACATGGTGTTGCCCGCGTTTACCGCCGGGAGTAATTACGCCACCGGTTGCGGCGCCGACCCAGCCCTATTCAACAACTTCACTTCGACCGTCTCCCACGAACTCGTCGAATCAGTCACCGACCCAGCAGTTGGTTTGGCGGCTGGGTATTACGCCCCACTCGGATGGTACGACCGCACGTTCGGCGAGATCGCTGACATCTGTCCAGGTCAGCAACGAAACGTTGCGGGCTATGTGGTGCAAGCCGAATTCAGCAATCGACTCGCCGACTGTGTGTATCAAACCGGGGACGGGTTCACCCCAACCACCCCAACTCGAATCGTCGATTCTCGGTCCGGGTCGAGCATTGGTCGTTACTCGACACCTTGGATGGCCGGTTCAACGCGACCCGTCGAAAGCGGCGGTGTCGCGTCGGTGCCGATTGATGCTGACGCGGTGGTGTTGAACGTGACGGTCACTGGTGGGAGCGCTGCGAGTTTTTTGACGTTGTGGCCGTCCGGTCAAGCCCGTCCGAATGCGTCGTCGTTGAACTGGGCAGCGGGGGTCACCATCCCGAATTCGGTAACGGTGAAACTTGGCTCGCTGGGGCGGGTATCGGTGTTCAACGGGTCCGGAACCGTCAACGTCATCATCGACAGCGCCGGCTTCTTCGCCTGAGCTCCCGAGAATTGCCTGTCAGCACTGCGATTCCAATGGTTGAATCCTTGACAGCAAATTTCATGGAAGGCGCGCGGCGTTCACCCACCCCGAGGATGCCCCCGCAGAAAGGCCTACAGTGGCGTCTCAGCCTCCTTTGGCGGTGCCAACTGTTCGCACAATCAGCCAAGCATCAACCAAAACCGTCATAACTGCGAAGCCACCCGGCACCATCTCATTTTACGACGGGACCACATTGCTCGGCATCATGACAATCACGAAGGGTTCGGCCAGCTAGCAAACCTCGTCACTTTCCAAAGCACCCATACGATCGACGCCGTCTCCACGGGTGACGCGAATTACAAAACTTCAACGTCAGCGAACATGACCAAGAAAGTCCCCTGACCTTTAACCTCCCAGAACCCCGTAGCTCGCGATCTCGGTCAGGACCAGCACAAAAAACGATTCGACATTTCGATTGCTGCATCGATGGAGTTCTCGTTATCGGCCAATTCGAAACATAGGATGAGCCCGTGACTGACCAGCACGATGGGGAACAACGAGCCAAAGCTGGCGATGGCACCGACATCAAAGTTGCCGAATCCAGTTTGGACTTGCCACCATCTCGCCTAACCCGAGTAGTGATAGTGGCTTCGCTGCAACGCTCCGGAAGTTCGTTGCTGTCAGCACTTCTCGACAGCACGGGATGTGTCGGTGTTCCCCGCGAATATCTCAACCCCGACGCGCTTTCATCGGCCAGCATTGCCTGGGGATTACCAACCCAATCGGTTCGCGGCCGCCTCGGTCAGCTACGCCGTCGCCTTCGAGGCGATGACGACTGGCAGTATCGCGGTCTGTTTACCGATCAGTCCATCGGTACCTATCTGCAGGCGCTTACTGATCGCCGAACTACGGCCAGCGGAATCTTCGCAATGAAGGTGCAGTGGGCGCAGTGGAGCGGCGCGTTTTTAGGAACAGGCCAGACGCTTGACCTGTGGAATGCACCGATTACATGGGTACGCATGACTCGTACTGATGAAGTGGCCCAAGCCATTTCGTTGTCCCGTGCCCAACAAAATCAGGAGTGGTCCTCGGCCTGGAAAGCGACACGTCAAGCCGTTTACAACGAAAGGGACATCGTGCGGTGTATCAACGACACTGAACGATGCCGCATTGGTTGGGACCGCTATTTTTTGTCAATTGGCGTAGAGCCCTATGTCGTGAATTACGAATCGCTGATGGAGTCGACGTCAGAGACGGTGGCCGGGGTCATGCGATGGCTTGGATTTCCGGATGTTCAACCTGCACCGCCGTCGACTCGCCGCCAAGCCGGCACCGAAAGCGAAGACTGGAAACAGCGATTCCTCAAAAGTTATCCCGAGTTCAAAACCCGAACGATCTAGCGTCAGCGCGTAGTTCTACTCAACTCGGCAAGTTGAAGTTGGCATAGGACGTAATCAACCAACGCTGGCCATCCCAAACAAAACTCGTGAGTCGACCCGCTTCGACCTTCGAGTAGGGATCACCGTCGATGTGTTCACCGATTTGCGTCGACCATCGCACGGTCAGCGTGTCGCCATACTGCATCCCGACGACCGATTCACCCAACTTGAACGTTGTTACCTTCGCAGGGTTTTTGAGATAGTCATCCCGATTCGCGTACGACCCATCGGCCCGCAACAATTGAAAGTTGGGAGCCAACATCGCCGCAGTTGCCGCGATGTCAGACTGCTGAAGCGATGTGATGAACTCAATCACAAGTTCGCGCCCAGTTTGGTCGGGGTCGGCAAGAGTCGGAGCGTTACTCGCCGGCACCGTTGAAGCTGAAACGTTCGTCGACGACGCGCCAGAGCCACATCCGCCCAGCGTGAGCGCCGCAGTTGCGATGCCTCCAACAATGAGGGCAACCGAAATGATTCGTCGAGTTTTTGTCATTGCGGGTCAGGCTATTTGATCGGTGCTGGCTGCGGGGGTAGCGGAGGTGACTCGACTGGCGCCGGTAACACTGAAGCACCCGACGCGCACGTCGTAGTCGAAAGGGGCGTGAACGCGGCCGTGGACGAACTCGTGCATGCTGAAACCGCATAGATGTTCAGGTTGCCTTTGAGGGTCATGGTGTAAACCCGCCCGGCGTAACCCAACTCGGGCATCCAGGCGACCGCAGTCGCAGGGTTAAACGCTGACTGCGCCAGCGTTTAACCAGTTGCTTGATCAACCCAAAGCAAACTCTCGGTCCAGTTCCCCGTGCTCTCGTCAGCACTGGTGAAGTCCGGGCTGAAGTAAGTCGACGGGAGTACACGGTGATCCTTCGGTCCGATCGAATCAAGGTAGTCAGATGTCCGCCAGTCAGGTCGACTCCACTGCACAGCCATGTGCCCTGTCGCCTGATCCAAGTTGATCGCGAACACTCCACCGGCGAACCAGTCTTGGGCGAAAATCAAGTTGGTTTCCGGATCAACGGTCACACTTGCTGGCTGTTGGCTGCCGTTGGCCGTAAGCGTCGCGCCCCACGGACAAATCCGTTGGACCGTGTTTGAATCGGCCTGCGACACCGCGACGATGCACTGCGGCACCGTGGCTCCAGCACCGGCGTTGCTATTGAAAATTATCCAATCGCCAAGCGGGATGGGCGCATCGCCAGTCATTTCGCCGGGCGATACGCAGGCCGGTGTCCACGTCGCATCTTGGGTGAAGGTCTCGGCCGGTGGATCCCAAATGATCCGAACTCCGGTGCCTGGCCCGGCGAGATAGATGTACGTGACCGCCCTCATGCACGCCCTCTGAGCAACCGCGCCAAGTAATTGCCGTGACGGTCAATGAGTAAATGTGGGAGCGGTGCCAACGAAAATCGCAGCCACGATCTCTAGTGCAAGTAGCCGGGTGAACTTCAACGCCTAGGGTTCGCTCATGGCGAACAGCGCGAACGAACTTGAACGACACCCATGGAACCGCGACTTCACGTGGACGAACCATGACGGTCCATACCGTCGACTCACCACTGAACAGGCCGAACAGTTCGACACTCTCGGCTATGTCGTCCTCGAAGACGTTTTCACCGACGACGAACTCGAACCAGTCATCGACGCAATCGACGTCCTCGAAGCTCGAACCGACGAATTTTTAGCCATGATGGACGGCGAACGATTTTCGATTGCCGAACGGGGAGCAATCACGTTCACCCTCTTCGCGGTCGCTACCGACGATGCCGCCCGACATTTCTCAGCGCATCGGGTATTTGCCGACCTCTGCCACGACCTCATCGGACCGAACGTCCGCCTCTACCACGATCAAGCCGTCTACAAAAAGCCCGAAAAGCCTCGACGGTTCCCGTGGCACCAAGACAACGGGTATGCGTTTGTTGACCCCCAGCAGTACCTGACCTGTTGGGTCGCGTTGACCGATGCCACTGAACAAAACGGCTGTCCTCATGTTGTCCCCGGGCTTCACCGAATGGGAACACTTCAGCATCACTACAACGACCCGCTGGGCTGGGAAGTATTCGAAACCCACCCCGATGCTGTCGCGGCTCCAGTCGCAAAAGGAGGAATCGTGCTTTTCTCCTCGTTGTCTCCGCATTTAACTGGTCCGAATACCACCGACTCAATTCGCAAGTCCTACATTTTGCAATACGCACCTGAAGGCGCCCGGTCGCTCACCGGCGACATCACGGATCCTCCAACTGCTTCAGCACTCGCCGACGACCCAGTTCGACAATTCCCAATTCTCGTCGACGGGAAACCCGTTTCGCCACCGCCGCTTAACTGATACACACCGTCACCACTACCGGCGAGCCGAGGTCAACGGGATCGAATTACAATTCGCCGAGGCGAGACCAAATCCCATCAGCTTTCGGACGCTGAATTCGCCACGCTGACGCCGGCTGAAGCCGGCCGTCGTTCAACTTGATCGCACCACGTTCGATGAGTTGCTCGCTAACCCGCGAAACATTCTCGACCGGCCAATCAAGCGCAACCGCGACTTCGTCAACCGTTGGATAGGTCGTGGCACGAAGAATAAACCGGGCCAGTGAGGCCTGATCCTCAGGCAACGTCACCAAATCGGCCATCGAAAACGAAGGCTGTTTCGACGATGCCTCGTCGCGAGCCGAGTCGTCTTCAAGTCGACCCCGAATTTGATCGAACAAACCGCCGTCAGAACTCATGTCAGCTCCGGCATAGCAATTGGTTCCGGTTGAGGTCGACACTTCCCGCACCAGATAGTTCCACTCACCACGATGGCCTTCGGTGGGCCCTCACCGTAAATCGAAACGAGATACGGGAGCTCAGAATAATGCGTGCTACAGGTGCCACGTCCGCAGAGGCGACAGGTGCCTCGTGCATGATCGTCACATTGGTTACACAGCATCCGTCATTATCGCATAAACGGGCTTCGCGGTGCAGTTCCGGTAACTTTGCTCCGTGGTCAAGGCATGAGCAGATGACAGCTTCCTACATCATCGCAACGCTCATTCCGCTGAGCCTCCTCGGCTTAGTGATCCGCCTTGGTCGCCTTCGAGGTCGAACCCTTTTCCTTCCAGCAATTGCGCTTGTCTGGGGATTTGCGAGCACAGCCATTGTGTTGCCGATTAATAACAGCCTGGCGAAGAGCTACGGCATGTTGGCTTTGGTCGCGCTGCTGGCACCAATTGTCGAAGAGATTTGCAAGGCCGGTGCACTACCAGTCCTCACCACCGAAAAACGCGCTGCATGGTTTGTCGATGGCGCAGTCACCGGGTTCGCGGCCGGTGTCGGCTTCGCAATCCGCGAAAACTGGCTGTACCTATCAACATCTACCGACGGGGTGCGGCTCGCGATCGCACGCGTGACGTCAACGAACTTGATGCACGCAAGCACAACCGCACTGGTCGGTGCGACCCTTGCGGCAACCGCGACTCAACGCTGGTATGTGCGAATCACGATCGTTCCAATCGGATTGATGATCGCGATTGGACTACACAGTTTGTTCAATCGAAGTACTCAATACAGCTCGTCGGCCGCAATCGTGACCGTGATCGGCGTAGCGGTCTTCGCGGTAGCCGTCTCGGTCATCTTGCTGGGTGGTCCAATGTCGCTGCGGTGGGCTCGGGCAGCAATGGCGGAACAAGGACTTAGCGCTGGTGAACAGTCAGTGCTAGGCCATCACGGCGACGTCGATGATCTACTCGACCAACTTGAAGCGCGATTCGGGCCAAAAACCACCGAACAAGTCGAAGCGTTCATTGCCGTAGAAAAAAAAATCGGTATTTTGAGCCGGCCAACCGGCCACGGAGCCAACGCCCACATACCCCAAAGTCCTGAGCTCGACGCGCTGCAAGCCGAAGCAAATCGACTCAGACGCTCAATCGGTATCGTCCCGATGACGTGGTTGCGAACCAACGTGCCCACTGATTCGGCAAAAATGGGTGTGTGGACCAATGCTGACACCACTGCTAACTCCGACGTCGAACCGGCAACCGCTGAACCATTCTCACCGGGCGGACTCTGGAACACGATCAATGAAGGAGAAAGCAGTGGTTGACCGCAAAAGGCCTGGCAAGATCAGGTGGGTTCCCACCGAAGATATAGCAACGTTCGCAGAATTCGAGTGTCTCAAACGGCCGTTTGCACGGCGACTCGCGGGAAAAGTCCGACATCCAGTTCGGACGGTGCGTCGAATTACCGAACAACGATCAGCGCCGCCAGATGAACTCCAGAGCAGGTTGTTTTACCTTGACTAAACCATGACCGGGCCGATGCCTGACCGAATCGTCCTGGTCACCTGCCTCTACGATTTGGCACGCCGCGAGCCCCACGCGCATCGACGCACGTTCGATCAGTACCTCGAGTTGTGTCCTGCTGTCCTTAGTCTCGGATTCGACACAGTCGTATTCACCGATCCGGATCTCGTGGCTGACGTCGAAGCCGTTGCGACCGAGTGCAGCGCCCCAAATCGGGTGCGGGTACTGGGCCGTGACTTGATGAGTTGGTCGGCCATGGCAACTGTCGAAACAATCCAGCAGCACCTCGACGCGGGAAACCGGCTCAGTCCCATGGACGATGCAGACAAACAGTCTTCGCTCTCGATGGGATTGGGCTGGTCGAAACTGTCGATGATGCAAGCCGCAGCACAAGACAGTGGAGACATAGATCTGTTGCTCTTCGTCGACATTGGGATCGCTCATCTCGGACCGCTGCCGAATCGTCAACTTATCGAGCAACGACTTCGCGAAAACATTTCCGATGGTCCTCGCCGAATTCGGGTCGCCGGCATTTCGATCCCTGGTCGGGCAAACTCCGCGAAACGTGCTCCCGACACCGACTGGTATCGACAACAGACGATGCCGTGTGTAGCGGGCGGACTGCTTGCAGTACCTCCCGACCGTCTCAATACGTTCGTTGAAAGTCTGGCCGACGAAATCGAACGGAGTATCGCAGCAGGATGGTCGACAAGCGTCGAAGTCATCCTCGGTCAAGTGGTGGTGAATAATCCACAATCGTTCGAAGTTTGTCCCAGCGGATCAAACAACCTCTTCAGTCGCCTAGGCGAAGCAGTGGCAGGCGAAAACCTGATCGACGCGATTGATGCTCTCGCGGCGATCGAGCCCGACGACGAACCGGCACTTCTCAAGGCGACATTTGGAGTCTTGCAACTTTCATCGGCTCCTGAACCGCTCGAAAAATTGGTGCGCCGGTTGGAGCGGGGCGAGAAACCGGTGACGTTGGCTGCGCTGATGCCGGGAAGTCGGATGGGTGTCTTCGACGTGCCCGCACCTGCTGGTTGGCATAACACCAACCCGAGCATCGCGGCCGATCCGGCGGGCGGATACCGAGTCGCCCTGCGTCAAGTCAGCTACCAAATCACAAGCCCGCACGGATACCATTTTCCTAAACGTTACAAAGACTGGTACAGCCGAAACCTGCTCCTGGCCCTGTCAGACCAATTTGAAGTTGCATGGTCAGCTGAACTCGTTGATGAGACAGAAGCGCGGAGTCCCGATGTAAACCTCGCGATGTTCGAAGACCTTCGACTCTTCCGTCACGACAATAAATGGCGAGCTTTGGGAACGCTGGCATCGCCTGCCCATTCGGGCGGTCGTTATCGGATCATCTTGTTGACCATCGATGATGCCGCCACGATCACTGGAAAAGTCAATCTGACTACGCCCGATCCCACGCGAAACGAAAAGAACTGGGTGCCGATTCTGGGAAAGACATCGGCCAGCGGCGATCCATTGCTGGTATATAAAAGTTGGCCGTTGCAGATTTATTCCTACTCAGTCAATTCGGGCATGACCGAATCGGTGACAACAGGTATCACCCCGCTGGTCGCACGATATTGGCGCGGTAGTTCACAACTTGTTCCGTTCGATGACGAGTTCATAACCGTGGTCCATGAAAAACTGCGGACCGAGGACTGGTCCCGCCTGATGTACCTGCATCGCTTCGCCCGATATAACAACCAATTCGAGCTCACTGGCGTCACGCGACCCTTCTCGTTCACCGGTCAAGACATCGAATTCGCGGCCGGTCTCACGGTAGGAGAATCCGAAGCAATCGTCACGTTCGGAGTTTTCGACCGAACCGCCGCCGTGGCCACTATCCCGCTCGACGAACTGCGATCATCATTGCAACCGGTGACTACTGGCCGCTCATGAATGCCCGAAACTCGCCGCGTTGAACTTGGGCTTTCACATCAGCCAATGGTTCATCCAACCGTTCAAGCTTGACGGCACTAACAGACGCAGTGCACGCATACAGATGCGGATAAGGACCAACTGGAGAACCGGTATCCATACCAACATCAAACGTTTCACCGCTCATCGAAAATACAAGCGGAACGGTTCGCTCCACACGACCCTGTACCGATTCGCCGCCGTCGACTGATAGCGAAAACAACCCACCCGCGCCAAAACCACCGTCGTAGGCGAAGTGCACCTCGGCGATGTGGTCACCTCGGCCGACTGGCGATTGCGACCGAACTGACGTGTGGTCATGACCGAAACAGTTGTAATGAAACACGACGAATCCATCTGCATCGAGATACAACGACCACCCCGACATGTTGCCGCCCTGACAGGCAATCACCCCGTGGGCAGGTGCATCGGCGACGTTGAACTGGGCGGAAATCGCGAACGAACAATTTTTGAGATTCACCACCGAACTTTCCGGCATCCGCACATGCGAAGACGTGTAAGTCATCGCTTTCAAATCGCCTAACGAGTGGGGGACCGAGAAATCGCCGTGGCGCGGCGAACCGACATCGCGTAATGGATACACGCCGTATTGGCGAGCATGTTGGTCAAACATCTCTCTCAGGCGAGTTACGTGCGCCGGGAATTGCGCAGCAAGGTCAACGGCTTGTGAAAAATCGTTGCGGATGTCGTATAACTCCCAGCGCTCTTGGGTCCCATCGAAGTCGAAACCTTGCAAACGAATCCACGGTAAGCGGCCATGGAAGCAAGATGCGATCCACCCGTCGTGGTACATGGCGCGGTTCCCGAGTATCTCGAAATACTGCGAAATGTGAGTAGTCGGAGCATCAGCATCATCGAAGGTGTAGGCCATCGATGTGCCATGCAGTGGCAACTGGTCTACGCCATTGACCGCTATGGGCGGAATAATCCCCGCCGCTTCATAAATCGTCGGCGCCAAGTCGATGACGTGATGAAACTGTGAGCGAAGGCCACCACGATCAGTAATGCGCTTCGGCCAACTTATGGCCAAACCATTTCGCGTCCCACCGAAGTGAGAAGCAACTTGCTTCATCCATTGGAATGGCGAATCGAGCGCCCAAGCCCATCCGATATTGAAATGGTTTTCACAACGATCAGTGCCGAAATCATCGATGTGTTCAAGGAGCCACTCGGCGTCTTCGTGCACACCGTTTTGGAACGACGGTGCGCTCCATGCTCCGTGAACCGTGCCTTCAGCTGAAGCACCATTGTCGCCGGTCAGATAAATCACGAGGGTGTTGTCCATGAGATTGAGACGCTCGATGGCATCGAGCACTCGGCCCACCTGTGCATCAGTGTGAGCTAGGAAACCGGCGAACACCTCCATGAGTCGCGTCGCTACTGGTCGGAACGTTTCGGGGTAGTCATCCCACGCAGGGATTTCATCTGGTCGTGCAGTGAGCGCAGTGCCCTCAGGAATCACCCCTAACGCGAGTTGGCGCGTATGGATTTCACTGCGCAACTCATCCCATCCGGCATCGAATTGCCCGGCAAATGTTTGCGACCATTCGGGCGCAACGTGGTGAGGGGCATGAACCGCCGCGGCCGAGAAGTAACAAAAAAACGGTCGATCCGGCCTCGACGCGTGCTGACGTTCGATCCACATGATCGCTTGGTCAGCAAGATCTTCAGTCAAGTGATAATCGGGCCGGTCGACAGCAGGCGAAATGGGTGTGGTTTGGTCATAGACCGCAGGTTCCCAATGCGAAGCCTCTGCGCCGATAATGCCGTAAAAGCGATCGAATCCAAGCCCAGTCGGCCAGCGGTCAAATGGCCCCGCCGGACTTTGTTCCCATGACGGTGTGAGGTGCCATTTGCCAAAGCAGCCGGTGCTATAGCCCGACAACTGCAACACCTGCGCAATCGTCGCGGCCTCGCGCGGGATGGCACTGTCGTAGCCAGGAAACGAATTCGCGATTTCGGTAATGCCACCCATGTGAGCGGTGTGATGATTTCGCCCGGTGAGCAGCGCAGCCCGAGTGGGCGAGCAAAGCGCGGTGGTATGAAATTGGTTGAACCGCAGACCTTGAGTAGCCACCCGTTCCAAAGCTGGCATGGGTACTGGTCCGCCGAAGGTGCCGCACGAACCGAATCCGACATCGTCGAGCATCACAATGACAACATTCGGCGCACCAGTAGGCGCTTGGTCAGCTGTCAGTTTGCGTGCCGTCGACTCGGCGATCAAACGCCCGATGGTGCCGTCGAATGCCTCGGTTGGCATCGGTATCCCGCGTGAGCCCGGCATAGTGCTGGTCAGGACCGAAGGCCGTCGAGTTCAAAACACCCGAGTGCACGAATCGCTGATTGCGCATCGCCGTCGATGTGCACATCGCCGCGGTCGACCGCTGCGGAAATCGACGATCGGCCGCCCATGACATCGGCCCACGTCGCCGGATCACACTCGATTACCACGGTCGCGGATGTGCCATCGGTTGGGACTGCTACACCGTTGCGTACATGAAGTCCGACTGTTGACCCGTCGGAAAAGCGCCAACCGAGATGGGTATCTACTCCCGTGGTGGTGGCGGGATCGATGAGTACTCGTAACAGCGGAACCGAATCGGCAATTGGCGCGGCGAGCAATTGCCGAGAAGAAAAACGGTGTCGGCGTAACCGAGAATTGTCGATGACGCCTTCAAGCTCGAGCGCACGAGTCAAACACCAACTACGAATGTTTGCCGCTGATGTCCGCTGGGCAACCAACCGAAGTCCTTGCGCGAGCAAACCTCGGTCTTGGTCGTCGGCGTCGTTACCCAAGACCAACCATGACGCGAGGTCGATTGCCCAACGCAGGTCGTCCTGGTCCAGCGCTTCGCCAGCTTGACGTCGCACTTCGCCTCGACCTCCAAACCCGGCGATCATGCGCGCGGCGCGGTCAACCGGGGCAAGGGGGAACAAGTTGGCTTGGTCACCGTCGAAAAACCCAAAAAGACCACTGCGGATTTGCCGCACGTGATGTTCCGAAACGCCATATAACTCGCGAGTGAGATAGTCGTCGTCATAGAAGTCGGGGAGTCGAACGGCATGCGCAATGTCGACGCTTCCCAGTCCTTGGTTCGCCAGTCGCACCGTTTGGTCCCACAAAAATTGGATGGAATCGCGATAGCGCGTAACTCGGGTCTCGATTTCGGTCGCGCCACTGATCGGGGGACCGTGCGTGGCGACAATGTGTTCGGCACCAAGCGACAACAAGTGGTCAAGCCCAGTGAGCATTACCCGAGGGTCTCGATATTCTTCGCCGCGGATAGCGAAAATATTGAACAGCGTTGGCCACACCAGGTTGTGTACCGCGACGCCAAGGGTCGGAAACCAGTAGGTCACCGAGTCATCAGCATCCGACGGCGCCGGATGAACCTGAATGTCAAGGCCCGCCACCTGCAACGTGCAATCGCCCGAGAACGTATCGGTCGGGGGTACGAAACCGCGAGTGAACGGCACATGAGCAGGATTGCGATAGAAGTAACCGAGACCGACGTTGACGTTTCCATCGGGGCCAGCGGTCGGCAACATCATCGCAAATTGCTCGGCTAATCCGCGACCGTAAGCAGGGCCGATTTCACCACCTGCGCGATGCAAATTCATCTCGATGCGCTCATGGCCATACACCGGAATAATTCGGTCAATCGACGCGTCGGTCACCGCGGAGGTGCCATTCACGTAATGGAAGTGGGTGTACAGCACCGCCACGATGGGCAGTCCTGTTACCTCGCCGATCTCGCCAATAGCATCGGCCATCTCCTCGACCGATTCGCCGGTATCTATCGCAATAATCCCGTCGGGACCTTCGATAAACGTTTGATTCGACAACCCATTTCCGACAAGGCACCAGACGCCAGGTCGCACCAGGTGTAAACGGCGTTCAAGGATGGCCGAATGCGCGACATGCGCGGTATGCGCGAGCTGCCCGTTTGTCGCCTCGATGGTCTTGGAAGAATCGGGTTCAAACGATCGGCTGCCACGAGTATGTTGAGTCACGCGGGCAGACTAGTTGCGCGCCGTGGCTTCGTCCTCGTTGTCGAGCAACCGCTACAATTGGCAAATGCAAAGTCGGACTGCGAGAGGCCGACCGACGAGGCTGGTAGCAGGCTTAATGATCGTCGTCGCAGCGTTGCTGTCGAGTTGCGGCGCCGGTGAATCGGCACTCACCCTGAAACGACAAGCGACAGCTGCACCCGGAATGTTGCCAGTGGCACCGCAGTTCACCTCGAAAGACGGCGTCTTACACCTTAAGGTGAAAGCCGAGCAGGGAAAATCGTCGATTAACGGTCGCGATTACACCAATATCGCCACTTACGACACGAGTTTGGTCGACGGCCAAGGCACCTATATCCCGGGCACAGCAAGCGCCTATGTGGGACCGCAATGGAACGTCCAACCAGGCGACGAAGTAATCGTCGATTACATCAACGCGCTGCCGGACTCGGAATTCCTGCCCGTTGGTGCAACAACAGTCGAAAAGGTTCCACATCCAATCAATTTGCACACCCACGGCTTGACCGTGTCACCGGCCGGAAACTCAGACAATGTGCTGCTGGCAGTTCCCCAAGGTCGATCGAATCGTTACGACATCAAAATCCCAACTGATCACCGACACGGTTTGTATTGGTACCACTCACATGTGCATGGCCTCACCGATGACGACGTCTATAGCGGGATGGCCGGCCAGATCGTCGTTGGTCGTGCTGACGGCGACTACCAACAATTTGATGGCCTGCCAACTGTCCCCATGATGATTCGGTACAACGTTGAAGAACCGAATGCCAACGGTGAACTTGTGTTTCCAAACCCTCTCCGCACTACTGGGACTGCGCTCGCACCCCGAGGGAAGATGATTTATACCGTGAACGGCATCTCGGCGCCGCAGGTCAAGCTGAACTCGGCGAATCCCCAAACCGGATCGCTGCCCGAGACACAAATTTGGGCTATGACCAACATCACTAGTGGTGCCGATTACACCCTCGCGTTGGATGAAATCGATGCAAGTCAAGCCAATGATTTTACTGCCGTTGGCCGACCGTTGGACTTTCGGGTGGTATCGATTGATGGCACGCCATTAAGTGAACCGATGGTAAAAACCGGTCGTGATGCCGAGCGTGGCTACCTGCTCGCACCAGGCGCACGTGTCGCTATCCAAGTCGACGGCGCATCAGACCCGAGCAAAGTGGTCCGGTTGATACAGGTTGAAAACAGAAACGGTTCCGGCGAAGCTTCCGCCTACGACTGGGCGGCCCAAAAATATATCGGTGGCTATCGCGACTACTCCCGTGCTGTCCTCGCAGTGAGCACCAATGATTTTTCACTACCTGGTCAGCACGTAGCGACCCCAAAAACACTCACCACCAATTACGACGCGCCGGTCATCAATCTTGCCGCCGAGCCAATCGAACAACATCGAGACTTCTTCTATAACGATGTCGCGACCCCAACCCCTGAGTCACCGAACAACAACCCGATCGATTTTTCGCTGTTCCCATCCAATCCGATCGCCCAACCGAAAATTGGGACCGTTGAAGAATGGACGATCTATAACTATTCGAGCCTCCACCATCCATTTCACCTGCACATTCAATATGGGCAGGTAATGAGTATTGACTCGCCTATCAATCCCGACTTCCACGGCGATCCAGGTCAGTTTCCACCGATCCAATATGTCACCGACATGGCGCAAGCCGGCCCTGATCAAAGCACGCGAGACATTGTGAACCTGCCGCCAGCCGAACTCGGAGCAGATGGGATGCCGCGGTTGGGCCCTGATGGTGTGCCAGTGCATCCGGGACGTGTGACGATACGCGTCAAAATCGATGACTATCTCGGTACCTATGTCGAACATTGCCATCGATTATCCCACGAAGACCGCGGAATGATGTCGATGGTGCGATCGATACCGCACGATCCGATCTTGACATTGGCTCATCCTGGTGAGCCCAATTCGACCGTTGATGTCGTGGCATCGAGCGATCATTCAATCGTCGCTTCGATCACGCCATTCGATGGCTATAGCGGCACATTGACAACCGCAGTCGGCGATGTCGATGGTGATGGAGTTCCCGATATCGCGATAGGCAGCGGACCGGGGCTGTCGGCTGCCGTCAAGGTGTACTCCGGTTCGTCAGGATATCGAGATGTACTCAAATCGCTGACCCCGTTCGATGGATCAAAGTATGGCGTGAACGTCGCACTTGGTGACCTCAATGGCGACCACCTCGATGATGTTGTCGTGGGCCAGCAAGCAGGTGGGGCACCACGGATGTCGATCTACGACGGCACTGCCGACGGCACGCGACTTGCTGACGGCAACGTCTATGCGTCGTCATTTACCGGCGGAGTGTCGGTGGCAACGGGCATGGTGGAAGCCGGAGGCCGGGTGAGTTTGCTTACCGGAGCCGGTGCCGGTGGCCCGCCAACAGTCAACGTCTACAACTTCGACTTGTTTGGCGATTCCGAAGGCAACGCGGCGCAAGTTCACCGAAAACTCATACCGTTGCGGGTAGCAAGTGAATCAGTTGGTCCCGATGGCTATACCGGTGGCGTTGCCGTCGCGACTGGATATCCGCTTGCCGCTGATGGCGGATACGCATCGATTTTGGTGTCGCCACTTGCGGGCAACGGTCAAGTCACTGTCTTTCGGCTAACCGAACATCACCTCGACTCACAGGTTGATGTCGGCGTCAGCGGCGTGGCACGACCCCACGATTACCAACCGGAAGCGCACCGACTTTTGACTGCCGTCACCACTGTCGATTTCTCCGGCCAGAGTGCATTCGATGACGGCGCGGTTGTCGCGACGGTGAGTACACCGACCGGTGCGTTGCTCGTTGCGGTGCCTTCCAACGGCGGACCATTGCGCACCTGGCGCCTTGATCCCGCATCACTGGTGGCGACGGCAATGCCCGACTGGGCACTCACCGGAGCAAACATCGGCGGGATGTGACCTGCGGCTGCAACCGGCCTGGCTCAACGCCGGGAGCCAAGTGCACCCGGTATTGCGAATGAGGCGATGACAATCACGCGATGGCAATCACGCGATGACGCTTACGCGGCGACGTTCAAGCGGTGAGGCTCAGCGAGCAACGCCTTTCCAAAACGCTGCTTCGCCGACCCGGTTATCGGTGCGGTGAATGCGTCCGTCGAGATTTTTCGCAACCCACTCGGCTGCCTGTCGAACCGCTGCCTCTGCTTCGTCATGGGTCTCCCACACGGTGACCGAAATGAGCGTTACTGGATCGACCTCAAGCACGGAATAGGCCTGAAACCCTGGTTGGGCTTGAAAAATCTCGGCCATTCCACCCGGCTCCAAGCAGGCCTTGACGACGTCTCCGACGACACCGTGGAGGACATCGTAAGTCGCGATACGAACGTGATTCATGTAGCTGCTCCAATGTTGGGATGAATGCAGGACCCTAGCGGAATGCTGGCGAGGGTAGGTTAGTCATCTACGCTGCCTTGGGCGCCATCGTGTTGCCTACGAGATGTTCATCAATTCGGAATCAGGGGATTCACCATGTCTGAACCAATCATCGTGAGCGGCTTCGTCATTGCGCCGTCGGTAAACCTGGCGGGCGCCAACCTTGCCGGCGCCAACCTTGCCGGGGTAAATCTCGAAGGCGCCAACCTTGAGCGCGCCAATCTCGCCGAAGCGAACCTCGAAGGCGCCAACCTTGAGCGCGCCAACCTCAATGGGGCTGACCTCTACGGGACCAATCTGCGTGGCGCCAACCTCAAATGGGCCTATCTCCACCGCTCGGACCTCGTTGGCGCGGATACTGCGGGAGCATCGGGACTCACAAAGCAGAGCTAGTTCGTTCGGCGACGAGTTCAACCGACTGTCGTGATCTCACCAACTGACGGTGTCGATAACCGCACTGACTGGCGTGCTTTGACGCGAATGTGCCTTCGGCATTTATAAATTGGTGGCGGCTGCCGATAAGGAATGGAATCGCTGCGGGCCAAATGGGCACCGAGCATGTTCCGATGTGAAAGCGCCATGTACTTCAAACACGCCGATCTGACAGATGCACCGATGATGGCTCGGGCAGTTGTTGGTGCTTGCCGCCTTGACGGTTGGCCAATGGAACTGCAACCGCGTCTGCTCGCGTCACTGTTCTCGACTCTCGCCGGCTTCGATGCTGACTTCGAAATCTTGGAACCAGCGACAATCGACGAAGTCATTGCTGCGAACCTCAGCACCGAGGTCTATGGCGAGTTTGTCGACTTAATGCTGGCCATGGAAGTGGTGTGCAACCCGATCCCGCCGGAACTCGCAGCGTCTATCGAATCGTGGGCGACAGCCCTTGGGGTCGCTAGTGAAGGTTTGGAAATTGCGCGGGAAATCGTGAATGGGGCAACCGCGCGCGCTCACGCCGATTTCTACCGAACCAACTATCTCGGCCAATGGGCGCACCGAAACGACCATTTTGAGGGATTGATTGACCGTTATGGCGAAGCCGCATTTTGCTTCACCGTTGAGGCCGACCCCGATCTGGAAGCCAAGTATGAGGCCCTGCGATTACTTCCAGCCGGTTCGCTTGGTCGCGAGGAATGGAACTTTTACAAACAGCGAGGGTTTCCGTTTCCTGGAGTCGTTGGTGGCGCAAACTTGGCCCTAGCCCAACATGACTGGATTCACGTGCTTTGCGGATTTGATACCGACGGCATAGGTGAATGTGAAGCGGGAGCATTTCGAGCGATGGCGAGTGACTTCCCCGGATCAACACTGGCGTTTTTAGGTGATTTTATTTTTTACCAAAGCGCATGGTTCGACAGCTTGGTGAGTGGTCGACATGCCGGGCACGAACTTGAGGCTGCCGATGTGCCCGACCGGCTTTCCGATGCGATTCGCCGCGGCAAATCCTGTTCGATCGACCCCTATATCGGCATCGATTTTTTTGACTTCGCCGGCGTGCAACTCGATGATCTCTGCCGTCATTGGTCGATTCCGCCAAAGGCCAAACTCCGACAGTTATCGGTGTCAGCACCGCGAGTTCTGTCACTTCGTGACTAAGAGCGCGATCGCACTCATCGACCCTCAGGTTGTTACTCCTCGGATGGTTGCGTGTCGTGGCCCCGAGCTCCGCGTTTGCGTGACATGGAGCGTTCCTTCGCCCACATCGCTTTAGCTGACAGGCTCGTGGTGGCAGGGTTGGCCAACTGGTCACGATCGCTTTCAAGATCATCAGCTTCGGCAAGGATCGCGATGGGTGATTGAAGGAACGCGGATTTGGTTCGAATGTCATTCGCGGTATCACTCAAGATTTTTGACGCAGCCGAAATGTCACCTTTCCGCGAAAGCCTTCGGGCCTGCTTCCGGGCCGAAACTGCGTTCAAGTTGAGCACCTCCTCAACGACCGCATCATCAACGCCTGCAGCTTGCGCCGTGGCGGCATCAGTCACATTGATCTCAACAGGAATGGTAATGGTGTGGAGTTTTACCACCTCGCCAATGGCGGTATAACGCAACACCAACTCGGCAATGACTGCGGGGCCAAGATCGGCAAGACCCGGGACTTGAAGTTTCGCAATGAGCGATCGTTTTTCGTTGTCGTAAGCGTCTCCCAAGCTGATTGTCACGCCATGTTCAGCCGGCGAAGTTGGATAGTCATTCAAAATATTGACCACACTCACTGATTGGTTGACGCGAATCTCAACGCTGAGGTTTTGGGCCACTATCGAGGACAATCCGTCGAACTCGCTGCCAAAGATTCGAGGGGCATCGTCAGGACCTTCGGCGAAATACGCGTTGCCCTGACCGGCATCGGCAATTGCACCTAAGAGTTCTTCGTCAAATTTCAGACCGTAACCAATCGTGGTCGTCGAAATGTCATGTTGGGCCTGAGCGCCAGCGAGCGCGAGCAACTGAACCGAATCAGTAATCCCGACGTTGGCGTGGCCATCGGTTAAAAGGATGATCTTTCGGGCAGCCTCGGGACGCGCCGCGCTTAACAACTCAACTGCTTTGAGCCAACCACCCGAGAGATTGGTTGATCCACGAGCGAAAATTCTCGAGATGTGCGGGCTCGCAGTTTCGGCGGTGTGGTGCTCGAGAGGCAGGTTCACGTCAACCTGATCGTCGAACGAAATGAGCGCCAGGCGATCATCGGGACCAATGAGCCGTACCAAGAGATCAATCGCGCTTTTCACCGCTTCGATGGGTTGACCATTCATCGAACCAGAGCGGTCGATGACCGCCACTAAGTCGAGCGGAGGTCTGATCACGTCGGTCTTACTCGGTGGTGCTTCGAGCTCAACGAGCACGTGGACGGTGTCATCTACTGCGACAGTGACAACTGATTGATCAAGTCTGATACTTGCTTGCATTGCACTTCTCCTTCAGTGACCAACGTTTGTTGATCATGAGTAAGTACCGCATTGCCGTGACAAGGCATCGGTGCCAATGCCAAGTCGATCTGGAGATGCATTGTGGGCATAAAACACCCGAGTAACAGCGTTTTCCCATCCACTCCAACTTTTCCCGCTATCGAATGGGTTTTTGGTTGCGACACCGTTTTCGGCCGCGTGTCGCCAACGTTTCGACGGACTCGACATCGTGACGGGCGGTTTCCGCAGGTGCCCCATCGAATCTTGTCGAGCGCCGCTCGAAGGTACTCATTTGACTGGCTAGAACACGCCAGCAGGTCACGAGGACCCTGTGTCAGCAAGCAAGGGGGAATATCCCATTTCGGTATGCACATCAACTGCGACGTGGAGCCTGCCGAGATGGAATTCCTGCGAGCATTTTCGGCTGACTTTGACGTCGAATGGTTTCTGTCGTTCGGTTTTAACGAAGAGCAGTACGTTGATCAGTGCGTCACTCGGTCAGCAGCGATTCAGCCGCTCATGAGATCGAATCAGTCAATGCCCTCGGCCCAGCGTTGCGCTGCGAGGTCGGGCCGGTCGTGCAAAAACCTGTCAATCCACTGCTGACGAACTTCCCGGTCGGGATTTTGCCAAGGATTCGGGTCGCCGAATTGATTGGTTGCCGATGATCGAAACTCGCTACCGATGAGTTCCAATGTCTGGTCGATTGCGCCATCGGTGTCACCGATGAGGTCTTCTGACCACAACAGCAATGGGTCGCATTCGGATTCTCGCAGTTTGCGTCGCCAATACGAGTCCCATCCCGCAATCGTGGTGACCGAACGCTCAATTTTACCGGAGTCGTATTCGGGGATTCCGATGGACTGCTGACTTGGGATCCATTGGCCAGACTGGTGGGCAATGATCAGCGAAATGGCCTGCGCAAGCCGATCCTTTCGGCGGATATAGACCCATCGCACGGGGACATCCCACAGTGCCATAGTGATGGAATTGCGGTCGAAGACTTCAATGCTTTGAGTAGCCATGAGTTTGATCGCGAACACACCATTAGGTGTCGCTCGTCGCCTTGCTAGGTCGCGAAAATGGTGGATGAGACTGGTTCGGTTGAGTTCCCCGACGGTCTCCCACGCCGCAACCCCTAATGACCTTGCCTTGAGTTGCTTCGCCATGCCGGAGACGGATCGTCGCGGTCTCCCGACCATTCGTCGACTCTTTACGAGCTCCGCGCCAAGCGCGTATTCGTTGGGGAATCCAGCCTGGCCAGTCGCCGCGAGGTTGTTGGTAAAGAAAGTGCTGGCAACTCGGGGGGTGCTGGCGAGCACAAGAACCTGGGTGAGGTCGGTGCGGGGTTGATCAAATTCAGGCGAAGACCGCCAGACCACATCGTCTTCTAAACGCGGTGGCCAATGCGAAGCGCGAAATCCGCGAGCCGTAGATTTAGATGTATTGGACACACGCGAATCTTGACACATCGCAGCAAACGTTTAGGTACCACGTTGGCATCGCGGCTGACGGCTAGCGTCACAATTCAACACTTAAACAGAGGAGTTCCCATTGGGTTTTATTCTCGGCATCTTTTGGCTCATCATTGTGATCGCCATCGCGTTTTGGCCGGCACGAGTCGCGGGTCGCAAAGGTCACAGCTTCATCGGGTTTTTTATTCTGAGCCTGTTCTTCTTCCCGCTGGCCATCATTTTGGCCTACCTCGTCGATGACCGGACTGCCGCTTAAGTAGTCGCCGATAGCCGCTGGACTTTGCTCAGTAAACGGAGCGGTCCAGCGGTTTCTGCGCTGATATCGGCGTCATGGCCGCTAACGTCATCGCTATGGCTGAAATAGATGTCGGCTCCGAAATCGATGATCGTGGCTCAATAAGCCAAAAATATCGTCAGGAGCGCGACAAGCGCATCCGCAACGACGGAAACGCTCAATATGTCGAGCCAGTTGGTCGATTCGCCCATTTTATTGATGACCCCTATGTCGAATATCGCGAGCGCGAGCCGCACAATGATGAAGTCGCCGTTGCACTCATCGGCGGTGGCTTCGCCGGCCTAACCGCCGGCGCGAGGCTAAAAGCAGCGGGAATATCCGACGTTCGCATCATCGAAGGCGGCGGCGATGTGGGCGGCGCGTGGTACTGGAACCGTTATCCGGGTGCCATGTGCGATACCGCCGCAATGATCTACCTGCCATTGCTCGAAGAGACGGGTTACATGCCGAGCAAAAAGTATGTGTTCGCGTCCGAGATTTTCGCTCATGCCCAGCGAATAGCAACTCACTTCGACCTCTATGACAACGCATTGTTTTCAACCGAGGTCACCTCGCTGAATTGGGACAGCGCGATTTCACGCTGGATTATCCGAACCAATCGCGGCGACGAAATGCGTGCGCAATTTGTGGCAATGGGTACCGGTCCTTTGCATCGACCAAAGCTTCCAGGCATCCCCGGGATCGAATTATTCAACGGTCATTGCTTTCACACCAGTCGCTGGGATTATGACTACACCGGTGGCAATACTTCAGGCGAACCGCTTACCAATTTGGCCGACAAACGCGTTGGCATTATCGGGACTGGCGCGACGTCCGTGCAATGCATCCCCACCCTTGCTCGCGACTCGAAAGAACTGTTCGTGTTCCAACGCACGCCGTCGTCAATCGACGTGCGAAACAATCACCCAATCGATCCGGAATGGTTCGCAACCCTTCAACCGGGTTGGCAAGCCGAATGGAAAGCCAACTTTACGATTCTCCAAACCGGTGGATTTGCCGATGAGGATCTGGTCAAAGATGGATGGACCGATATCTCAAAGCGCATCCGCGATCACATCATCGCCGACATGCTCGAAATGGGCGAAGCGGGTGAAGAAATCGGTCCTGACATGGTGATGCGGGCATACGAGGACAGCGACGACGAAAAGATGACCGAGATTCGAGCGCGAGTTGAAGCCATCGTCGAAGATGCCGCCACCGCCGAGGCACTGAAGCCGTGGTATCGCCAATTGTGTAAGCGCCCATGTTTCCACGATGAATACCTGCAGGCATACAACGAACCGGGTACTTACTTGATTGACACCGATGGGCAAGGCGTCGAACGCATCGATGAGACCGGAGTCTGGGTGGCGGGCGAACACTATGAACTCGATTGCTTAATCTTCGCGTCAGGCTTTGAAGTTGGTACCGATTACGCGCGACGGTCGGGGTTTGAGACTGTTGGCGAAGGCGACATCACCTTGTCGGATCGGTGGGCCGACGGCATGCAATCCATGCACGGAATCCACGTGCATGGATTCCCAAATTTGTTCATCCTCGGACTGAGTCAAGCCGCAAACCTGATTTCGAACATTACGAGCAATCTCACCGACTCGGCCACGACCGTCGCGGCGGTAGTCGCCCATGTTCGCGAGCTCGGGATGGACGAGGTAGATGTCACAGCTACCGCCGAACAGGCATGGGTCGGAATGCTCGACAACAATGTGGGGAGCTTCCTGGGCAATCCTGACTGCACCCCTGGCTATTACAACAATGAAGGCAAACCAGCCGGTCGACGAGAACGATTGAATTCGAGCGGATACCCCGATGGGCCGGTTGCCTACTTTGAATACATAGATAACTGGCGTAAATCAGGTGACTTTGACGGTCTCGAATTTCGACCTGGCGTGGGGGCCGATGCTCCTGTTTGATCGGTGATGCAGGACATTCGCCTAACACGAACGCTCACTGTCGTGATGGCCATCGCGACCGGATTGATCGTCGCGAATCTTTATTACCTCCAACCGTTGGTACAAAATGTCACGGTTGACTTTAGGGTCAGCAAGACCGCTGCTGCGAGCGTGGTCACCTGCCTACAACTGGGTTACGCGTTCGGCTTGCTGTTCATCGTGCCGCTTGGCGACATGTTGCGCCGACGACGCCTGATAGTTGCCCTATTCATCGGCGCGGCATTGGCGATGGCGACGGGAGCGTTCGTCTCGTCGTTCCTAGTTTTCGCCGTGGTATCGATCCTTATTGGCGTCGTGTCAGTCGGTGCCCAAGTGATGGTTCCATTCGCGGCGGACCTTGCCCGCCCTGACCAGCGGGGAAGAATTGTCGCCCGGCTGATGACCGGTCTCCTCACGGGAATTTTATTGTCGAGGACGCTGTCTGGTCTCGTTGCACAACAGTCCGGATGGAGGGCGGTTTACTGGATAGCTGCCGCTGCGATGGCCGGCATGGCATTGATTTTGCGCTTTGTATTGCCCACCGAACCACGCCGTTCATCGAGTTCCTATCGGCATTTACTAAAGGGAACATTTCATCTCTTTATGACCCTGCCGGAATTGCGTCGACGATCGTGGCTCGGGGCAGTTTGTTTTGCGGCATTCGGCCTGATGTGGACGACGCTGTCGTTCAAGCTGTCGGCACCACCGTTTCAGTACAACAGCGGACTTATCGGCATGTTCGGCTTGCTTGGCGTTGCCGGCGTAGTCGCAGCCAACGGAGCTGGAAGCTTGGCCGATGCAAACAAGACGCGAGGCGCAAGTCTCGCCGCAGCATCGATGATCGTCGTCGCTTTCGTGATCTTGGGGATCGGGAAATCGTCGATCGTCGCAGTCATTATCGGAGTCATCGTGCTCGACATCGGCGTTCAAGGCATGCAAATAACAAATCAATCGATCATCTACGGATTAGCCCCGGAGTCTCGAAGTCGAATCAACAGCGCGTACATGTTCTGTTATTTCATTGGTGGCGCGGTGGGGTCAATGAGCGGCGGGATTGCCTACACGCACGGGGGATGGAACGCAGTGTGCATCGTGGGCATGATCTACGGCATTGCCGCAATTGTTCCCGCGGTATGGCATCACCAAAACACCCAAGCAAAGCTTCGAAAAAGAAACGACTGAGTGCATCAGCGGATCTCGCCCAGTGGAACATTCGGGTCGTGGTGCGGAAGTGGCAATCTGAGTAAGCGAGCCGCTCTCGGTATCGTCCAGGCCAAAATCGGTCCCGTTACCGCGACAAACACAATGGTCACGATGTTGATTGGTCCTCGCAACAACAAAGCAATTGCCAAGAGCGCGGCTTCGATTCCCCAACGTGCGCGGTGAAGTCGAAACCCTCGGTGGACGAGAGCGAGCATCAATTCTTCGGGCGAACCAGCACCGATGTCGGCAACGATAAACGCGGTGACCCCAACGTAAATCGCGACAAGGCTTACGGTTGCCATGGCAAGTTGCGCGCCAAGGCCCGTGGCATTGGGAACAATGGTAAGACCGACGTTGATCGCCAGGCCGAGCAGTAGCGACAGCAACACTGTTCCTACTTTGGGGCGTCGTCCAAAGGCCCAAGCCAGGCCCAGCACTATTGCTGCATCTATCCAGGAACACACGCCGACGGAAAGCCCCGTTTTGTTTGCAAGCCCGGCATTAATGGCATCGAGCGGAGCGGTCCCAAGTCGTGCGTGCAACAGGCCCGCGATGCCGATCCCGAGAATGGCGATGCCGCACAGGTACGCGACAATTTTCGTAACCGAAGTGCGCGAAACACGTTGACGAATTGGTGTTCGCGCGTTGCCACGAGAATTGACGAAGAACCGACCCACGCGGGAAACCTAGCGGGCGATGACTACTAGGGCCGTTTCGTCACCAGATAATTGGACCAGTGGCTTCGGTTGCTCGACCTTCCGCTCGCGTTCCTTTGGCGACCATGTCGGTCGCGATGTCCTGCCACAGCGCACGGAGCCGATAGTGCGGCACTCGAGGGAACAGATGGTGTACCGCATGGTGATCATGGCCACGGATCAACCAGCGTGACCCTGGAAACACCGCCACCCGAGTATCGACATATCGACCCGCTTTGTCGGCTCGATGGTGGGGGTACCAGGCAAAAATGAACATCAGCCACACGACCTGGAATCGAGTTGGTAGGTACCACAGCATCAGCGCTGGCCAGCCGAAGCCAGCGAAATAGGCGATGACCAACACCGCGGTGCTCACCACCCAGAACCGCAGTTGCAGGACGCCCCCTCGTCGATCACCAGCATCCGCGCGCAACGAACGTTGCATCTGCGGAGGCACGATGCGCCTGGCAATGGGGATGAATGCGAAAACTGGCAAGAACGTTGACATCGTGACCAAAATCGCCGCCTTGGCCGGAAAATCGCGTAATGGCCCATCGGTGTAATGGTCGGGGTCGCGGTCGGGATCATTGGTGTACGCGTGATGTCGCATGTGCGAGCTGCGATGGGCCTTGTACGAAAAGCCGACGGGGATCGCGCAGGCCATCCCAATGAGGTCTTCGCCCCATCGGGATCCCGGTCGGCGCCCGAGAATATTTCCATGAGTCGCTTCATGAAGCGGCATATAAAACATCGAACTCAGGATGGTGTTGATGATTAATCCGAGCCACAGAGGAATCACGCCGATAGTGCCCAAAACGATGACTGCTAGCCACGCGGCCGCGCACGCAGCGAACGTCCAGACGATCCTCGGCTGGAACTCGCCCCAATACGCCGCGGCATAGGCCCGTTCATCCCGAAGAATGAACTTGCGGGACTCGTCGTCAGTGTCAGGCATAGCGGCGAGTATAGGGGCGTCAATTTTAGGAGAAGATTTGGCTCAAAACTGATCGCATCATGCCAACAGCTCACGAACCAGAGGGATGACTTTTGTTCCGTAAAGCTCGATGCTGGACATCAGGTCAGCGTGGGGGAGGGATCCGGCGCTGTATTTCATGTCAAAACGCGATAATCCCAAGATGTTTACCGTGTCCGCGATTTTACGGGCAACCGTTTCGGGGGACCCGACGTAGAGCGAACCGGTAGGGCCGGCCTGCGAGTTAAATTCGGCTCGACTCATTGGGGGCCAACCGCGTTCGGCCCCAATGTGGTCACGCATTTTTTTCATGTGTGGCCACAGTTGCTCACGGGCGATTTCATCGGTGACTGCGACGTGACCAGGAGAATGCACGCCGACCGGCAAGCTAGGAGAACCTAAGTCGGCGAGTGCCCGGTGATAAAGGTCGACGAATGGTGCGAATCGCGAACTTTCGCCACCGATGATCGCCAAGAGCAACGGCAACTGATGGCGCGCCGCACGGACGACCGATTGAGGACTTCCGCCGACGCCGATCCAAGTTCGCAGTGGCGGCGATTCGATACGCGGAATCACGAGCTGGTCGATGAGCCCTGAACGCGTGTTGCCGGTCCAAGTAACTGGCCGATCTTTGAGCAGTTCAGCGAACAACGCGACCTTTTCTTCAAAAAGCTCGTCATATTGACTCAGGTCGAAACCGAAGAGTGGGAACGACTCGGTGAATGAGCCGCGACCCAAAATGACTTCGGCCCGGCCATTGGAAACCGCGTCGAGAGTCGCGAAACGTTGAAATACCCGAACCGGATCATCGGAACTCAAAACGGTTACCGCCGAGCCGAGCCGAATCTTGGAAGTAGATCCAGCGATCGCGGCCAAAACGGTCTCGGGTGATGACACCGCGAAATCGATTCGATGGTGTTCACCAATGCCGATGAAGTCGACACCAACATGATCGGCGAGAACGGCCTCGTCAACGACGTCACGGATCACCTGTGCATCACTTAATGGTTGACCATCTGCGCCAATGGTGACATCACCAAACGTGTCAAGGCCGAGTTCTACCGGTTGGTCCATCACCTAGGTCTATCGGTCAAAATGTCGGTTGCAGACCGTTGCGTCATATTTCCGATTCAGTTGCCAGGCTTTGCCGATGATGACGCTCGGATTCGGTCGGCTACAACCTGCAACTGCTGCGACCAATCGTGCTCAGGATTGGTAATCGAAAACAGGTCACTTGATGCGTTCATGGCAACGTCTTCGGCAAGGGGAAGGGCGGCGATCGCTTCGGCGTCATAGTTCTCAGCCAATTGAGCGAGAAGGTCTTCGCGGTCAATCGCTCCCGGAACTTTGTTCACCACTAGCAACATTTCCGGGACTTTGAGTCGTCTGGCAATGCTCACGGTGATCGCGGTGCCTTCGAAATCTTGGCGGTCGGGTCGCAAAATCAACAACAAAATGTCGGTGACCATGAACGACAACAACGTTTCCTCGTTGAGACCTGTGTGGGTATCAATGAGTAGGTAGTCAAGATTGAGCTCGGTTTTGAGGTCTTGGAACCCGGTCTTGAGTCGCGACATGTCATAGCCCTCGTGCAATATGCGCGCAATGTCGCTGGCGTTGACACTTGAGCGGATCAAAAACAGGGCACCAGAATCGGCGACCTCACGGTTCGCTCGCACGCGGTCAGTGACGTCGATTGCGAGGTCGCTAATTTCGCTTGTGCCCCACAGATACTCATTGAGTGACGGCCCAGGCGTGTTGTCGAGACCAAACAACACATGGATCCCAGGGCTTTGGATATCTGTGTCGACAATCGCTACTCGCGCTCCAGTAGCGGCGAGAAGCCCGGCGAGGTTGGCGGTGGTGTTGCTTTTACCAGTGCCACCACGAAATGAGTGCACGGATATGAGCATAGGAATGTCCTGTCGATTTCAAGCCTTTGGCACGATAGGAGCGAGACACTAGCCGCCCCCTGCCGCTTATCTCCATGAAACGACATATGTGCAGGAACCTGCTGTTTAATCCGTGGCACACTTCATGGGTGCCAATTGATCCGGATGCAGCGGCGTTAGCCGAGCGAATCAAGCGATCTGGTGGTGGCTCGTTTGCGGGTCGGACCGTGCAAGAAGTGCGCCACGAAGGAGTAGATTTAGGCGGAACTTGGTCCCTTGATGCCGACAGCGCCGGGATCATTGCGCAACTCACGCGATTTGGGCCTAGTTCGGCTTCTGAAATCGCTCGGAGTGTCGAACTCGACGATCAAGACGTGGAATCGCGACTTGAGTCGCTTAAACGTGCCGGCTTTGTCCGATGCAAAGTGATCGTTGACGGCGACAAACAATGGTCGGGTGTATTCGCGGGGCATCGTCGTTCAAGCGCGGACACGTCGGGTGCATTTGCATTACTTGAGCAGTCTGCGCCACCGACCGAGTCAGTCGAGACCTCGGTGGCGGGTACCAAAAATATTTCGCTAGATGACGGCGTCAAACTGCGCATCTATTTCCCTGACGAGTTGCACGCATCTGCCGATTCCGAACCGTTGTTGGTGCCAGTTGTGCTGTATGTCCATGGTGGCGCATGGGTATCTGGATCCATCGATACCTATGACGCCATTTGTCATTCCCTTGTTGAACTCTCCGGATGTGCAGTGGTGAGTGTCGGCTATCGCCTTGCGCCCGAGTACCCATTCCCGGCCCAGATCGACGACACGATCAATGCACTGAAGTGGGTACTAGACCAAGGTGAGGCAATTGGTTTAGATGTGAAACGAATCGCGATGATGGGTGATTCGGTTGGTGGAAACCTAGCAACGGTAGTTTCGATGTTGGCGAAGTACGAAGGTTGGTGCGAGGTCGCATTGCAGATCCTTCTCTATCCGGTGCTTGATCTTTCGTTGTCGTCGCCTTCGGTGGACGAGCATGCAGATGCTCCACTCTTTTCTCGATCCGATATGGAATGGATGTATTCCCATTACGGCGCTCCCAGCGATGACTGGAAAGCGTCTCCGTTACATACTCCTGACCTAGCAGTCGCACCACCCGCGGTGATTGTGACAGCAGGAATAGACCCCGCCCGGGACGACGGCGCTCGTTACGCGGAGCTTCTTCGTGCAGCTGGGGTCGAAGTCGAGTACCTGACCTATGACGACATGATGCACGGGTTCTTCATGTTCTCGCCGTATCTCGCGTCAGCTACCGACGCGCGACTGCGAGTGGCTGCCGCGATGCGTCGCGTGTTGCTGTCGGGACGCGCAGATGACTTGGCCCTTCCGTGAGTGATGCCGACACCAATGTACCGAAATTAGATGCCGGACACGGAGCGCTTGGGCACTCGTGGCACTGGTCATCGCTAACATTTCGTTTGGCGTTACTCATCGTTGTTCTCTTAGCAGTGAGTGCGGCGGCCACCGCGACATTCGCGGCAATGTCGGTTCGATCGAACGAAGCACGCAATGCCGATGAATCAATGGCAAATGTGCATGAATCGACTGAACTGTCCATTAACCAAGTTCGCGACGATGTGCAGCGTTATCGCGAGACAGCCCTCGCTAGCCGCAAGCAGCTCCTCAAGGATCTGACCATGGCGCAGACGGGGGCATTGGACCATCTACGGGCCGCGGTTGACCGCGGCGATATGTCACTGGCGGCGGCAAACACCACCGCCAAGGAAATGCTGTTCGATTATCGCTATGGCCTAACGGGATCTGATTACTTCTTTGTCTTCACTCCTGACATGGTTTCGATTGTCGAACCGAACCCAACTTTCCGCGGTGATGAGATCGACTACCGCGACCCGAACGGAAAATCGTTTTTCCGTGATTTTCGCGCCGTGGCAAACGGGCCCGGCGAGGGGTACGTCGACTATGTAGCGAACCGAGTCGGTCAGACGACACCCAGCGGCAAGATCAGTTTCGTTTATAACTACAAGCCATGGCAGTGGGTCATTGGTACCGGGGTCTATGTCGATGACATTGACGCTGAAGCAAACAATCGACTCGAAACCGCAAAGCAAGAATTGAGCGCGTCGCTCAAAAACATCGAGTTCTCGGGATCCGGATTTTTCTTTGTGCTCGACAAATCAGGAAACGTAGTCGCAGCGCCTTCGGATCACGATCTGGCTGCTTTAGGTGAAACAACAAACGACGGCCGCCTCGCTGACCATTTGGTCGCTGCCGCGCCCGCTGCGGGCAGCGGCATTGCTCGGGTTGATACCAGTGCTCGACTCCAAGGCTCGAGCGACCAAAACTGGCGTTTCGATGTATCGACAGTTGCGTCCCAGGATTGGGTACTGGTTTCGGCGGTACCACTCGCGCAATTGAATAGCGCGGCTGATCAATTGGCATTGCGCCAAATCATGTTGTGTATCGCGGTGTTGCTCTTCGGTCTCGCCATAGGTGTCATGGCGACGCGCCGCATGATTCGTCCGGTTAGAGATCTCACTGACGCGGCGATTGCGCTTGAAGAAGAACGGTTCGATCCAAAGTCCCTCGATGCGGCGGCGGGAAGGAAAGACGAAGTTGGTTCGCTGGCTCGGGCCTTCCGACGCATGAGCGCCGAGGTGCTTCAGCGCGAACGCAAGTTACGCGAAAAAGTTTCGCGGCTGCAGGTCGTCGTTGACCAAAAAAAGGTTGAAGACAGCGTGGCCGAAATAGCTGACTCTGATTTCTTCCGCGACCTAGAAGAGCAAGCAAAAAAAATGCGCGAATCGGACTAGTGCGAAATTGCTTTCACCGCTGGCGGGTAGTTAGTTAACTGGCCCTTCAGGCGTGATGTTGTAGTTAGCTAACACTCGCTCAGCGGCGTTTTGGCGAAGCTCGACGAGCTCCTCTGGAGCGACGACCGTTCCTCCGGTGCGCAACAACAGGCGTTCGATCCAGCGGTCGCCGACGCTGCTGAGCGACGCGGTAAATCCGTTGGCTGAGTCGTCTGTTACCAGCAGATCGATGTATTCAGTTACCCAACGGGCGCTCTCGGGGAATCGAACCTCGACAGAAACTGCCGACAGCGGACGGTTGAACGCCGCAGTCATTGGTTCGAAATCAGGCGGGCTGAATTGCTCGTCAGTTTCGGAACATTCGACGATTCGGTCAACGCGAAATCGCCGTTGTGTCTCCGACGCATGGTCGTAGGCAAGCGTGTACCACTCGCCGACCAAGAACACGACCTGTAATGGGTCAATCAGTCGCGTGGTGAGTTCCTCTCTCCAAGCGGACCAATAGGTAATCGCAAGCCGCCGATGATTGAGGGTGGCGGTGCGAATGTGATCGAGATGAGTCGGAGATTCAATGTCGACATCGATTCCGCCTTGGATCGCTAGCGCCTCGTCGAGTTTTTCCATGGCACTGGCGAGATCCTTGAGTTCGGGGTTCATCGCGAGAGCGGCACGTCCGGTGGCCAGCACTGCGAAAGCCTCGGGTCGAGATAATGCGGGTTGTGCCGCGAAGTGGCTGGGAACCCACACTTCAACGGTGGTTCCTGCGAACGTGATTTCGGGTGTTTCGCCCGGTAGGTCATAAGGGGGAACGCCCATGAACTGCGCGTGAGTGAGGTCCTTTCGCAGCTGAAATGGCGACACTTGGTAGCGCTCGGCGAGCAAGTCCATTTCGACCGGACCCTTGCCGGCGATCGCGGCCATGATCGCCAGAAGCCGCTGCAGTCGTTCCTCGATGGTTTGACGCATTAGACGGCGTATTTCGTGAGTCGTTCGATGACCGCATGTCGTAAGTCGGGTGGACCCTCAACAATGACCAACTCGCCGAACCCGAGAACCCACGAGATGAATGCATCGGGAAAACTGACTTCGACATCGACAAACACTTCACCGGACCCATCTTGGGTGTCGACGATCGCACCATCGGGTGACAACAATCCAGCGAGTCGTCGGTCGGCGCGAAGTCGCGCGGTTTGTTTATCGGCAACCTGAATTGCTAATGCATCATCGGGAACAAGATCTCGCGGGACAATCCCGGCCGGAATTTCAAACGGCTCACCGGCCCGGTCCTTGAGCGTCTCGGGTTTGATGCGGTCAATCCGAAACACGCGTTGTGCGTCACGCAAGTGATCGAATCCTGGGAGGTACCACCGACCGTGTTTGAGTACGAGTCCCCACGGGTCAACCTGTCGTTCGGCATCGTGATATTCGAACGCAATTGGCTGCCGTTCGGTGACAGCGCGGAGCAATCGGGGAAGCAGATCGAGACCCGGTAATTCAGCCAAAGCCACCATGGGGGCCAGAGCGTTGATTCCGAGTTTTCTGTTTGCTTGTTGAGCCCACGGAACGGTTGAAAAATCTACCGACCCGACCGCCAAGTTGAGCGCAAGCTGTTCGTCTTTGGTGAGGTTGAGTTCCGGCAGTTCATAGTCGGCTTGGCGCAACTGATAGCCGACGATGACACCATCGTGTTCGACAACTCGCAAACGGATTCCGCTGCGACGAAGTGCTGACTTGTCATCTTCAAATCGTCGCCTTCCACTCTCACCGAGATATTCGGGAAAGATTGACTCAAGGCGGTCGCGCGGTACCGGTCCATCGCTGTCAAGAAGGCAGGCGAGTAATCTGCCAACCCGTTCGAGCCGGTCTTTTGTTTCCACCATTGACCCAACGCTAGGCACAAACTGGGTTGCAATCGGTGCATCGTCGGTGTTTCGCCAATCGAGGTAGCGGTGACGAATCCGAAAAATAGCTACAGGTCGCGAGTTCGTGACCTAAGTCGTCACACCCTCGTGAGAAATTGACTTGAGTCCCAGGCGAGTAGTTCGAGTGATGTCGAATTCGTCTCGAGAAGGTTGGCTGAAAGGAGCCCGCGGCGTGAATATCTCTGACGGCGGCGAACTTGCCCGATTGATGGCACAGATGGTTGGAGACCGAGCGATGGTGGTGCCTTTTGTATTGCAATACCAGAACCAATTAGCAGCGATTGCTCGCGAAATTCTGGCCGAACAGAGCCGGTCTCAAAGCGGCCGACAATGGGACGATGTCGGCGTTTACGATGCCGAAATAATGGCGTTGGTTTGGGATCTGGCACTTGACCTGCAAGCCCGCGCTGGCGAATGGAATCCGACCGATGGATCGCCGTGGATATGGGCTGACCTCGCCGTCACCGGTCGCCAGCACAAGCAATTGACTCGCTCGGCCTGACTAGCAATGACGATCTACCCGAGGTTTCCGCCGAGCTGAGCGCGTAATTCGGGCGGCACGAAGTTGTTCTCTTCGGTGGTCTCGGCCTCGGTGAGTTCGACCATCCGTTGGGCAACTTCAGCCGGGTCCGATTGCGTGCCGGTCACCATTTGTCCGATCATCCGAAAAACATCTGTCGTTGAACTGTTGAGTGAATGGTCGCCGAACCATTCCCACATTGAATCGGCCATTCGATCATTGAATCCCGTTTGGAATGGTCCCGGATTGAGCAGCGTGACGTCGATACCAAGCGGAGCGAGTTCCATGCGCATTGCTTTACCCATTGCTTCGAGCGCGTGTTTTGTCATCGCGTAAGGACCAAAGGTAGGTGCTGAAATGACGCCGGAAATCGACGACATGATGATGATTCGACCGCTGCCTTTTGGGACCATCGACTTTAATACCCGTTGGGTCACTGCCAGCGTGCCGAAGACATTGACTTCGAACAGGCTTCGAACACGGTCAATTGGAACATCGGCGAGCGGACCGGTCTGACCGATCCCTGCGTTGTTGATAAGAACGTCAACATCCCAAGCGTCGACTTTGCTTACGTCGTCGGTAGTGATGTCAACGCGCTCAACGGTTAGTTCCGGGGCTTCGGCACGCAACTCCTCGACGTGATCATCGGTCTCGGTGGTAGCGATCACTCGATGGCCACGCGCCGCCAATGCAATTGCCGCAGCACGCCCAAAGCCTGACCCGGCACCGGTAATCATCACTGTTTTTCCCATGTCGTCACGGTAGGCGACAGGCCCGCACGACCGACAATGCTCAGCAGCATCGTGGCCGACCCCCGATGCACCATCGGGCCGCAGGCTGGCGATACGGGCTAGCGCAGGGTCTTGGACCTCGTGGCCCATTCGATGAACCGATTGATCTGCGGCTGGGATGGCGTCCCTTGATTTCTATCTGGGGCGGTTCCATCGGCGTTGGTGACATGAAGGTGGGCCACCTCGTTGAATTGCGATCGCAGTCGCGACGTTGAGCGTCGGGCAGATCCGCCCAGCGGGTTTGCCAGAAGGAATCGGATCGCATCGTTGACCCGAGTGCCATCTCCGATTCCCATCTGAATGAGCGCACGGGGATCGGTGGGATCGGGAATACCGGCGACTTGGTCTTTTGGTCGAAGTACCGCGTCACAAAATTGTGATGCGCTCCGAAGGTCAGAGCGGCGAAAAAAGAAATCCGCTTGCGCTTCTCGCATGCGCCGCCGAAGTGCGTCGTCATCAAAGTGGCGCGTAACGACGATGATGGACAACCTTGCGGGGTGGCATCGGCGCCGAGCAGCCTCAACGACATGCACGCCAGGGAAGTGATCGTCGATACACCGTTCGTCGGCCGCATCGACGATCAAGACATCGACGAGGTTCCAGTCGAGCAAGTACTCGTCGAATTCGTCGTGGCTCATCGATGCCAACACCGTCACGCGATTGTCCGCGAGGATCGACTCCATACCACGACGGCTGAGTTCGTCGTCATCGATGATGACGGCGCGTTTAGGCATTTTCTTTTGCCCCGCAGGAGTAGCGGGCCACCTTCTCGTTGTCAGTGACATGGTCCAGTAATCCGTCCCCCCGGCCGGTACACAACGTTGCTCTCCCTGACGGAAGATGCAATTGGAGCATCACTGCCAGGGGTTGCGGAATCTTGCGCGATCTGGAGACGTAACGGCAAGCACTTGTTCCCGAAATATGGCGATTCGGTAACACAACCTGCTCATTTGGCCAGGTGTTGGTCGGATGGCTGCTGCTCGAAAGAATGATTCTTGCCCCTTTATTGCGGATTCTTTGGTTCGGTACGAGGCAGGTGTGACAGGTGTTATGCCTGCCGGGCTCAGGTGGTCAGTGAAAACAATGAAATGGCTAGGTCGCTAGGGTTGCAGGGTGACTAGTGCGACCGATCGCAGCCAGCGCCTGAGCACCGCTGAAATGGCCCAATTCGTGGCTCGGGGATTTTTGGTGTTTGAGGCCCTCGTGCCCGATGAGATCAATGCCGCCGCGCTCGAATTGTTTTCACAAACCGGTATCGCTGACATGCTGCGGGCCAAACCAAACAGCGGAACGCGCCTCGGCGATGTGTACCCCGACCCTTCACCGGTGGGGGCCATGCTTCGACTTCCGCGGGTAGCGGGGATTATTGAAAGCCTTGTAGGTCCTCAACCGGTCTATGACCACGACTGGGTGCATGTCAGGGAACCGGGCGACGTCATTGACCAGCACCTACACCAAGACGCAATCATCGACACCACCTTGGCGTTCGACATTCAACTGTTTTGGTTCCCTCATGATGTTGAACCAGGGGCGGGAGGAACAGGGTTTGTCCCCGGTTCGCACCTGCGATTAGTGAATGAATTCGATATCGCCCGTTATCAAAACTTGGTCGGTCAGCGAGATTTCATCGGGCCGGCCGGATCGATAGCGTTGTTCCATCAAGGTATGTGGCATCGAGGTCGTGCCAACAGCAGTAGCCAGAGGCGAACGATGTACAAAATCCGGCTGAACCCGACCTCACCTCAAGTGCGTCATTGGAACCTCGCCGATTTCGACGCCATTGCCGGCGAACCGTACGACCATATTTTTGCGACCTATCGTGACGATACGCCGGCCGCCTTATTTCGCCAGCCCGAATCGTGGTTCGAGCACGCAACCGGACGACTTGAAACGGCAAATCGCGCTCGCCTGTGGCGCTATCTCACAGGCGACGAAAGTTTCGACGCCGATTGGTATCTCAATCGGACCGAAAATCGCCGGCGGATAGACGAGGTCAGCAAATGAAAATCCGCCAACAAGTCCTCGTGTTGTTTCTGGCCTCAAGCGCCCTCGATGCCAACGTCATTGGTTGGTCGTTCTATGACGGTGCAAGCCACGGGCCGACACCACCGGTTGATGCCCGCGTTGAACCGATCTACCCAACGGGCGTTGATGCATTGCGTGATGGTTGGCGATTGATTCAGGTAACACCACTGCTGCCGGCAGCCCCGGGCGCGGAATATCAGGTCAGTTTTCTCAAACACGAATTCGTATTCGAGAAAATGGTCGAATCGACCGATTCCTAGGCGGAAAGAGCGCCTTGCGCGCGAAGTTGCCGCCTTAACTGTCACACCCCCCTGGGAGAATGGTGATGTTCCCTTCCCCCAGGAGATTCCGGTGCCTACAGGCGATTTGCAGCATCTACGTCAACTCATGGCTCGCCTCGCCCTCGGTGATCGGGCATTCTTGTTTCACTTCATACTGGGCTATGAACAGCCGGTATCGGGCCTTTTGGTGGCAGCTGGCTTCACCAGCACTCAGGTTCCACTGTTGGTCCACGAAGTTGCGCTCCGCGTGATGGAGTTGGCAATTGCTTGCCCGGTTGGTGCTTCCTGCGACCCCTGGGCATTGGTAACCCAAGCGGTCAATGATCAAGCTGAGAGCAACAATCACGCCACTGAAATTGGTGGCCGTATGCCGAACTCGGCAGCCGGGTTTGTCGGCCGTTCGGTGCATCTCGTCGATGTCGAAAACCTCGCTGGTGGTCCAGGCCGAATAGATGAGTGGTTCGCGCCAGCGATGCGTGAATACCTCGCAGTGACCGAACCTGGCGCAGCCGATCATCTTGTGATGGCTGCCGATGTGAACCTTTGGCGTCGTACCGCATTTGATGTTCCTGAGTTTCGCTACCTCGCCGGTTTCGGTCCCGACGGAGCAGATCGAGCGCTCCTCGAAGATGCGCCGGTTGAATGGATAGTGAGCCGATTTGACCGTCTGGTCATTGGTAGCGGCGATCACGCGTTCACTGACCTTGCCCGTGCTGTGAAATCGGCAGGGACAAAAGTCGTTGTGGTCGCACGACCCGATCAGTTGGCCCGTTCATTGCGACTAGCTGCAGATGAGGTCATGTCGCTTCCGAACCTTCCTGACCTGCCGTGCGATCCCCTCATGACGTCGTCACACCTTCCGCGAGGTGGATCAGGGCTGGTGTTAGCGGCCTAACGCAACGCTCGCTGGTCCAACTTGTTCTCCCCTGACCCCCTCGGCTCCGCCCCAGTTAACGAAATGAGTTTCATGCTTCCTGAATCCCACGACCACCTGATCACGTTGATGGTCGCAATGTCCGAAGGCGATTCATCGGCGTTGTTTCCCTTCGTCGATGCATTTGGGTCCGACTTGGAACGGATGATTCGATCCCAACTTCGCAGTTACGGTCGCCTCGATCTGGTGCGCGACAGTGATGAACTGAGCGGGCTTGTGATCTCGGCCGCGTTGGAGATTCTTGATCGAGCCGGCTCATGGGATCCCGATGGAGCACCGCCATGGGTGTGGGCTTCGCGAGCGATTCGCGCCGTGGTGGTCAATCAAATCGGTCACGCCACCGTCGACGTTGATGACGATCGCATCAGTGACGAACCGGTCGATCATGAGCAGCCAGGCGGTGAACTCAATCTTGATTCCATGGCTGAATCGAACTCATTGTTTCGGTTATTTCGGGCCGCCATCGCCGCCACCGTGAGCCCTCGAGACGCGGAGATCTCCGAGCAATACTTGATCCAACAGTCGTTGGGTGATCCATCGCCATCGCATACCGTGGCGGCCGAGTTCGGATTGTCCGCGGCCAACGTTCGCCAGATCGTTTGCCGGACCCGCAAAAGCATCCTGCAATTACAAGCGCGTGATGAACGCTATGGTGAACTCGGTCAGTCGGGATGGCTGGCCGCGTGATGTTATGGAACCTCAACCCTCACCAATCGCCGTCAATTGCGACGCTTCGGCCAGCGACATGATGTTGCTTTGCCAGAAGCTGGGTGAGCGCATGGCCGCAGATGGCGCTCCACATGCCTTAGCTGCGGCAATGACGCTTGCTGTTCGTGGGCTCGACGGAGTCGACAGCTATACGTTCGCCAAACGTACAGGGATCGACCACGACGCATTGCGGCGGGCCGAAGCTGGCGAAGTGCCGTTTGAGGAGCTACCGGCCGCGATTATGAATCGAGCCGTCGCCGAGCCTCGACTCGATGTTGATTGGTTGCGTCAGTCGGCAAGCTGAACTTCGCGACTCAGTGGACGGGGCGCTACGTTTCCGGCTGACCTGGTGTTGCTTAGAGAGGTAAAAGAGATGAAGCTCCCACGGACGGTGCACATTGGTCGGATCACAGCGTTAATTGTGCTGGTCACAGTTCTTGGCGCGTGCGGTGGCACCGCTAAGACCTCGACGTCAACTCCAGCATCGACATCAACAGTGGCGCCGACCTCGGTGACTCCGGCCAACGAGATCGGTCCGTACAAAGTCGGCCGTCAGACGCTGGCCATGGACGACGTAAGTCGCAATCGCAAGCTTGACGTTGACGTTTGGTACCCCGTAAGCCCGACTGTCACCGGAACCCCGAGTAGGTATTCGTTTTTACCGACCGTCTATTTCGATTCGTCGATAGCGCTCGACAAGCCTCCCGTCGCTCCCGGCGAAGCGTTCCCGCTGGTCATCTATTCGCACGGCAGCGGCGGACTTCGCTATGTCGCTTCGTATTTCACCGAGGCGTTGGCGAGCCACGGTTTCATTGTGGTGTCGGCGGACCACACGGGTGACACGGCAACCGATCAGATCGTCGGTACCGCAGTATCACCTGAGCAAAATGCGGTGAATCGCGTCTCGGATGTTGACTTCGAAATCAACACGATGCTGGCGAAAAATACAACGGCCGGTGATCCGTTCGAACATGCCATCAACCCAGATGCCATTGGCACCACCGGCCACTCGTTCGGTGGTTTCACGGCTATTGCTGCCGTTACGGGATACAGCAATCCGATGGGGTCGATCCCAGGCGATGCTCGGATTAAAGCCGTTGGGCTGATGGCGCCGTTCACGACTCCGCTCGACGATGCAACGCTGGCGAAACTTTCGGTTCCAACAATCGTCATGACGGGAACCAAAGACACCACGACACCGATACATCCAATGACCGATCGATTGTGGGAGTTCGCGACGGCAAGTCCGATGTACAAGGTTGAACTCACCGATGGCGGACACCAGTCATTTAGTGACGTGTGTTTCTACCAGCGGACGCTGCCGTCGCTGCCCGAGGTGCCCCAAGTGATCATCGACACCATTGACCGTCAAGCGGTCGGGGGTTGCGGGCCGGGATTGCTGGATGATCGACGAGCTCAGCAGGTGGCAAACACTTTCATCATTAGCTTCTTGGAAACTGAACTCGCTCATGTGGATGGCTATAGCCAAGTCCTCACAACTGATGGCGCTTCGGCCTACCCCGAGGTGGTGTTTTCGGCCAAGTAGGCAATTAGGCACCCTGTTAGGCACGGGGCTGGCCTCCAAACGAAGCGGTTGAGGAGATTTTTCGCGCAAGGGGCTTTCTACCCTGTCGCCGAAACTGATTTGAGTTCACCATCACGAGGTGACTGAAGATCTGCATGCACTCATTGATTGGTCAGGACTCATCATTATTGAGTTGGACGAGTGCTATGACCTTCTCCTTAGCCAACCCGTTGGCCGACTGGGCCTGATCGAAGGCGCTGAGCCATTGGTATTGCCCGTGAACTATTTGGTTGACGGTCGATCGTTGGTCTTCCGGACGGGTCAAGGTTCGAAACTATCTGCCGCGCTCATGCAACATCCGGTTTGTTTGGAGATTGATGGCTGGGATGATTTCGACCACACCGGATGGAGTGTGTTGGTAAAAGGCTTCGCCGATGTCGTCGATGAAGCAACTGAGGTCGCTCGTCTTGATTTGCTGCCGACTCGCCCATGGTCGAGTCCAGAACTGCGCCGGCAATGGATACGAGTGGTGCCCGAAGAAGTGACGGGCCGGCGAATCGCAACGCCGGCAGGCCCGTGGTTCGCCTAGGAAGTGATCGCACTCTTAGACCATCTTGGCGTGCAGTGGGCTGTTGTCGGCGGGGTGTCACTCGGCGCCGATGTCACGCTCCACGTTGCGGTTGACGCGCCAGAACGCGACCAAGCGCTCATCGTCGAAATGCCGGTGCTTGCGTGGGCAGTTCCTGCCGCGGCACTGTTGTTCACCCGAGTCCTGCTGTTGATGCAATACGCATCACGACCCGTGGGTTTCGTCGCACGACTGATGGCACGGCTTCCTCGCACGTCAATCGGCGCAGTTAACAGCGTGCTTGACACTGCCTCGGCATCACCGGAAGTCGTCAAAGCAATCTTGCATCGAGGTAACGAACGGTGATGGGCATGGTTGCGCCATCGGTCTGGGAGTTGGGTGGCGAAGAAAACGCTTCGAAACCTTCACCGGTGGCCTCATAGACGCCCGCGACCGGTCGGAAGCGGTCACGCCTGATTCATGAGTTCTCGACCTCGAAGTACGGTGCGCCCGAGCTGGCGGTCGTGCATGTTCGCGCCGTAGACCACGGTCATCCATTTGGCTCTCTATCCTCAGTCGCTATGACCTCGGGTCGCAGCGCAAAATCAAACGGTCCCCGAAAGGTGGCACGAACACCTTCACCTTCCAATGATGAGCTTGTGGAACTGCGTCGGCGGTCGGTTCCAAAGATTGACTATCCGGAGTCACTGCCGGTCTCACAACGTCGCGATGAAATCAAGCGAGCGATCGAGCAGCATCAAGTGGTTATCGTCGCAGGGGAGACCGGATCAGGTAAGACGACCCAACTGCCGAAAATCTGTCTCGAACTTGGGCTCGGTGTTCGAGCAATGATCGGCCATACCCAGCCCCGACGCCTAGCTGCGCGAGCCGTAGCCGATCGAATTGCCGATGAGCTCGGTGTCGAGCTGGGCGACGCGGTTGGCTACGCAGTCCGATTTACTGATCGCGTTGGCGATCGAACTTTGGTCAAGTTGATGACTGATGGCATTTTGCTCGCCGAATTGGGACGAGACCGATTGCTGTCGGCGTACGACACGATCATCGTTGACGAGGCTCACGAGAGAAGTCTGAACATCGACTTCATTCTTGGCTACCTTCACCAACTGTTGCCACAGCGACCTGACCTGAAGGTGATTATTACCTCAGCCACAATCGACACTAAGAGATTTTCTGCCCACTTCGGAGACGCTGAGGTGATCGAAGTCTCGGGTCGTAGTTTTCCGGTTGAACTTCGCTATCGACCAATCGACGTTTCCATTGCATCGCCCAAGCACGAACCGTCGAAGTCAAGAGATCAGATCTCGGCAATCACCGACGCGGTGCGGGAACTTCGGCACGAGGAACCTGGCGATATTTTGGTCTTTCTCTCCGGCGAACGTGAGATACGAGACACTGCCGAAGCACTTGACGGTCTTGCATTCGCCGACACTGAAATCGTTCCACTCTTCGCGAGATTGTCGCTTGACCAACAACACCGAGTATTCGCGCCGCACTCCGGTCGGCGAATCGTGCTCGCCACCAATGTCGCTGAAACATCGTTGACGGTGCCTGGAATTAGATACGTCATCGACCCCGGTATGGCTCGAATTTCGAGATTCAGCACGAGACTGAAAGTGCAGCGGCTACCGATAGAGGCGATTTCTCAAGCATCGGCGAATCAGCGATCGGGACGGTGTGGGCGCGTTGCCGACGGAATTTGCATTCGGCTCTATAGCGAGGACGACTTCAATTCGCGACCGCTGTTCACTGATCCAGAGATTCTCCGAACAAATTTAGCGTCGGTCATTTTGCAGATGACATCAATAGGTCTGGGAGACATAGCAGCGTTTCCTTTTCTTGATCGACCAGACCAACGGGCAATCGGCGACGGTATTCGACTTTTGCAGGAACTAGGCGCGCTCGAATCTCATTCATCTGACTCTCAACTACGCCTATCGGCAATAGGTCGACGTTTGGCTCGCTTGCCGATCGACCCTCGTTTCGCTCGAATGATTGTCGAAGCGGATCGCAATGGTTGCTTGCGTGAAGTGCTGGTTATTACATCGGCGCTGTCGATCCAAGACCCTCGTGAACGACCAAAAGAGCAAACGGCGACCGCGGACCAGTTCCATGCGCGTTTTGCTGACACGACGTCGGACTTCTTGGCCTATGGCAAGTTGTGGGCCTATATCGCAGAACAACAACGCGACCTTTCATCAGGAAAGTTTCGTCGACGGTGTCGCGACGAGTTTCTAAATTACTTGCGCATTCGCGAGTGGCAGGATGTTCACTCGCAATTGCGCCGGATCGCTGATGACCTCAGCATGACAATGAATGACGCGCCGGCGAAGCCGGACCTTGTTCATCAGTCCTTGCTCGCCGGTTTGTTATCCCATATTGGTCATAAGCACCGTGATCAACGAGAGTTCCTCGGTGCACGACAAGCGCGATTCGCGATCTTTCCTGGCTCGACACTCGCCAAGCACCCGCCTGAATGGGTCATGGCTGCGGAGTTGGTGGAAACGACCCGCCTATGGGGTCGAACCGTCGCTCGAATCCGACCCGAATGGGTTGAAGAACTCGCTGGTCACCTCGTAAAACGCAGCTATAGCGAGCCCTACTGGTCGTCATCTAAAGGTGCGGCGATGGCGCACGAGAAAGTCACGCTTTTCGGATTGCCGATTGTGGAGGATCGAGTTGTCGGTTACGGCGCGATTGATCCAGAACATGCGCGAGAACTGTTTTTGCGCCACGGATTGGTTGACGGCGAATGGAAGTCGCGACATCGGTTCACCAACCGCAATCGTGAATTGCTGACTGAACTGGGTGAACTCGAACATCGATTTCGTCGAACCGATTTAGTCGTGGACCTTGACGCGCTCGAGCAACTCTATGACGAGCGGATTCCAACCCACGTGGTGTCGGGAGCGACCTTTGATGCTTGGTGGAATCAGACCAAACATGATGAGCCCGATTTGTTCACATTTACCAGCGACGATTTGTTGCGAGAACCGACCCACGATCTTCGCGAAGATGATTTTCCGGCAACTTGGCATCAAGGAGATTTCGAATTTGGCCTGAGTTATTCGTTCGAGCCAGGCGTGATGGGTGATGGAGTCGCGGTGCACATTCCGATTGCGTTACTCAATCAAGTGAGGCCGATCGGATTTGATTGGCAAGTTCCAGGGTTGCGGTTGGAATTGATTCAGGGACTCATTCGTTCGTTGCCGAAATTGTTGAGACGGAACCTCCTGCCGGTGCCAACGGTTGCCCAAGCCGTACTTGATCGAGGCGAATCTTTGGATGAACCAATATTGGAGGTCCTCGAACGAGAACTTTCGATTCTTGGAGGTGAAACCATTGCGCGCGGCGATTGGAACCTTGACGCGCTGTCGCCTCACCTGCGAATGGTTTTCATTGTGGTGGACGAACGCGATGAAGTGCTTGGTCACGGCATCGATCTCGATCAGGTGAAAGCAGGACTTGCCCAAGAAGTGCAGGAAGCGCTCGCCGGAGCCGGATCGGGAATTGAGAAAGCAGGCCTGACGAGATGGAACTTTGGTGATCTTCCTCGGATGATTGTCGCCGAACGCGGCGGTCACGAGGTAAAGGGATTTCCGGCGCTTGCCGACGCTGGTGATCACGTCGATATCAGGTTGTATGGATCTGACCCCGACCAATATGAAGCGATGTGGGCCGGTACTCGTCGGCTGTTGCGCCTTGTTGTGCCGCTGTCGACGAGCGACATTGAGCGTCGATTGTCCAGCGATGTGCGGTTGGCGTTGAGTTGGGCACCGACGTCATCGACCGCGGCAGTTCTCGACGATTGCCTGCAGGGCGCAATTGACTTTCTCATTGAAGCCGGCGGAGGCCCGGTATGGAAGGCTAACGAATTCGAAGTCCTTCGCAGTTATGTCGCGGAGGAACTGCCCGATGTCGTGCTTGCGGTCGTGCGCGAAGTGGCGAGCATTTTGGCTACGGCGCGGGTGTTGCGTCGCCGACTCGAAACGATTTCATCGGACGTGTTTCAGACCACTTGTTCCGATATCGAGAGCCAAATCGACGCGTTGGTCTACGACGGGTTTGTCGCCGGCGTGGGACGACGCCGCCTTCCCGACATCATCCGATACCTGCAAGCGGCTAAAGCGCGCCTCGCGAAATTGCCGGATTCTCTGGTGCAGGATCGTATTCACGCGGCCACAATGACTCGCGTGTATCTCGCCTATCAGGCCTATTTCGATGCTCGTCCGGCGAGCGAAGCACCAACGCATGAAGCGCTCGAGATCGCGTGGATGATTGAGGAACTTCGGGTGAGTTTGTTTGCCCAATCGGTAGGCACACCTCGACCAATTTCGGAAAAGCGAGTCATGGGTGCGATTGCCGCGCTGAGGGCTTGAACGAAGGCTGGTGTCGCGGTGCTGCGAGGCTTCGCCAATGAGTACTGTGGCGCCAATGAGCAATCGGGTAGTGGTGTGGGGAACCGGCAACGTCGGGCGACCAGCGATTCGCGCCGTTGCGGCGAATCGCGATCTCGAACTTGTTGGCGTGGTCGTATCGAACCCCGACAAGGTTGGCCGCGATGCTGGTGAACTCGCTGGTATTGAAACGCTTGGCGTTTCAGCGACCGCGGATTCGACTCGTGCATGGGCTTCGGACGTCGACGCAGTCGTGTATGCGGCCACGGCCGATACCCGACCCGATGATGCCTACGGCGATCTCGTGTCGTGTTTGACCGCTGGGGTCAATGTGGTGTCGACGTCGTTTTATCCACTGCTTCATCCGAAAAGTGCGCCACGCGAACTACTCGATGTGATCGAACCGGCATGTGCAGTCGGTAACTCATCGGTGTTTGTTTCAGGGATTGATCCGGGTTGGGCACTTGATATTTTGCCAGCGTTCATAAGTGGGGTTAGTGCCGGGATTACCGAAATACGGGTTCAAGAAGTCTTTAATTACGCGCTCTACGATCAGCCTGACGTCGTGCGCGATGTCATTGGGTTCGGCCAGACTATGGATGAAATCCCGCTTATGTTGCTCGACTTTTCTCTCGACATGGTGTGGTCCCCGATGGTCAGAGTTCTCGCTGAGCTGCTCACTGTTGAACTTGATGACATCGAGATCGCAGTCGAGCGACGCCCGCTTGAACGATCGATCGACGTTCCCGGGATGGGCACCTTTGATGCGGGAACGCAAGGCGCATTTCGATTTGAGGTTCGCGGCGTGGTTGCCGGCAAGCCCCTCATCGTGGTCGAGCATGTGACCCGCATCGATGATGATTGCGCGCCGGATTGGCCGACATCGACGTCGCCGGGTGGTGAGCACCGGGTGGTAATCACTGGACATCCCAACTTGACTGTCTCAGTGCATGGAACCGAAGTTGGCGAATCAGGGGCGGCCGGTGGAGGGAACGCGACGGCCGCGAATCGAATTGTCAACGCCATTCCAGCGGTATGCGCTGCACCTGCGGGTGCGCTGAGTGCGATCGACCTGCCGCCCATAACGGGAGCAGCTCAGCTTCGGTAGTTCCGGGACAGATCCACCAATGCCAGTCAGCGGTTGAGCCAGGCAATGGCCCCTTGGGCCGCGGCGCGAGCGGTGCTCATCGTCGCTTGCAACAAGTAACCGCCAGTCGGTGCCTCCCAATCCAACATTTCGCCCGCAACGAAGGTTCCTGGTCGGCGGTGAAGCATAAATGTCGAATCAATCTGGTCTTTTCGGATTCCGCCCGCGGTCGAAATTGCGCGTTCGATCGCTCCCGTCGAGACGAGTCGAATGTGAACCGCCTTGATCAATCGAGCAAGGTCGGATGGATCACTGGGAATGTGGTTTTCGGCCGACTCGCGAATCAATCCGACTGATACCGGAGGGAGTCCTAAGCGGCGGAGCAACGTCGATGAAGATTCCTTTGGGCGCCGCCGCTCGACGCGGGTGATTACTTCGTCTACGTCGAGGTCAGGTAACAGGTCAATAGAAATCGTAAGTGGCTCGGCACGTTCGCCAACTTGAACTTCGGTCGCATCTCGGTTGGTCGCATCTCGGTTGGTCGCATCTCGTTCAATGGCACCTCGGATGGCGCGAGAAAGCGCATAGGTTGCTCCACCTTCGATGCCATCGTCGCTGATCATTGCTTCACCGCGAATCGTGACACCACCGAATGACATAGCGATATTTTTGACCGGAGCGCCGGCGAACGTTGCTCGAAACGGTTGCGACCAATTGACGGTAAAGCCACAGTTCGCCGGCCGAAGTGGCGTGACGTCGATGCCAGCGTGTTGAAATATCTCGACCCAGTTTCCGTTTGATCCGGTCCGGGGCCAACTAGCTCCGCCGAGAGCGAAAATCGTTGCGTCGGCATGAACAGAAATGACTTGGTCGTCGGGGTCGGCAAACATCAAGGCGGTTGGTGAGTCGGGGACCCAGCCTTGCCAGCGATATCTGGGTCTTCTTTCGACCCCGAGCTCGTCAAGTCGGCGGAGCCATGCGCGCAACAGCGGAGTAGCCCGTAAACTTGCCGGGAAGACGCGGCCACTCGAACCGACAAACGTGGTTTCGCCAAGACTTGCTGACCACTCACGAAGTTCATTCGGACCAAATGACATGATCGCGGCTTGCAGGAAGTCAACATCGGTTCCGTAACGGGCGAGAAGGATCTCGAGCGGTTCGCTGTGGGTCAAGTTGAGACCGCCGCGTCCGGCGAGAAGGAACTTACGCCCGACTGAAGGCATCGCGTCAAAGATCGTGACCGAACATCCCGATCGCGCAAGGGTCTCGGCCGCCATCAATCCTGCCGGTCCACCGCCAACCACCACTGTTGACGCTGTTCGAGCACGTGGTACAGACATGGTCGATCGTCTATGCGTCGGACGAATTGTTTTGTTCCTGGGTTTTTGCAGCGCTCTTAGCGGCGCGAGCGATCGCGGTTTCGACCTGGGTATTCAACTTGGCGCCGCGAGGCCAACCGGCATAGTGGGTAAGGAAGATGACTATTTCTCGAAGTTCATCGGCTGAAAGTTCTTCCTTTCGTAACGTCGCTTCGATTTGGATCCCGAGTACATCGTCGAGTCCAGAGCCAACCATCAGTCCGATCAACATCAAGCGACGATCGCGAAAGGTGAGTCCTTCGCGAGTCCACACCTCAGCAAAGAGGTGCTCGGCGGTCATCCCGAAAAAGTCACCATCACCATCGACAACATCCCAGCCATAGACCTCGGCCATGACCTCAATACCAAGTTGATGTCGATCGGATCGGGTTGGTTCGGGTTGCGAAACGGCTCCATCAGGATCTTTGGTCATCACGTCTCCTGGATCTATTGGTACTCACTACTCGGGCAACTGGTCAGGTACGCCAAGTGCTTCGGCGAGGTGGTCGAGCGCATAGGAAGCAAGCGGAAGGTCGACGCCGAGTGATGCGCCAAGTTCGAGGGCAAAGGTCAGGTCTTTTATTCCGAGAGACGTGCCCTGTTGCATGGCCGCGAGCAGTGGGTCATCGGGCGCCATCTGCTCGGTCGTCCGGCGGATCATGACGGCAGAAGGTCCACCGGTGATGCCATCGGAGTGTCGCACGATTTGAGCTAATCGTCCCAAGCTGATTCCCGCGGCTTCGGCGAGTCGCTGTGCTTCGGCCGCCGCGGTATAGGACACGAACGTGAGAAGATTCCTTGCAAGTTTGGCCCGCGTTCCCGATCCGACTGGCCCCATCTGCACGACCAATCCAGCCCAAGGTGCAAACGCGGCGCGGCATGTTTCTAGGGCGTCGCTGTCGCCGCCAAACATGACTGCGAGGTTGCCATCATGGGCTCCGATAGCGCTGCCACTCACTGGAGCATCTACGACCAGAATGTCGCGGGGAGCGAGCTCGGCTGCGAGTTCGATTGCTGTCTCAGCTCGAATGGTGGAGTGAATCGCCACGATGGTGCCCGGCTGGGCGCTTTGAGCGAGGCCATCAGCGCCGGTTATGACTTCGCGGACTTGCTCGTCGTCGCGCACCATGAGCGAGATGACTTGACAGTGCTCGGCTACCTGACGAGGTGTTGATGCCACCGTTGCGCCGGCAGTTTCGAACGGTTTGATCGCGGCCGGCGACGTGTCACACACGACGAGTCCGCCAGGTCGACCAATGAGGTGGCGAGCCATTGGACCGCCGATGGCACCGAGGCCAATAAACCCAATGGTCATCGTTTCTTCGTCGCCCACCCGTGGGGTCAGTTCGGTTGACATTATCGGGTCTCCATGGTGGTAGGTAGTTCGGCGAAGCCACGCACGTTTACCGAATGAACTCGACGGGCACGACTTTCATCGATCTCGTAGTTCGCAACATGGGCCACCAGCTCGCCTAAACAAATCTGAGCCTCGAGTCGAGCAAGCGATGCACCTAAACAAAAGTGCCGTCCGACACCAAAGCTGACGAGTTGCGTCGTGTCACGATCGAGATCGTAACGGTCGCCATCGGGAAAGACGTCGCTATCGCGGTTAGCTGAACCGACAAGAAGAAGCACTCGGTCACCTGCAGGGATGACCCCATCGTCGACTGCAACGTCAACTGTCGTTGTTCGCGCCAGCATTTGACTTGAGGTGTCGTAGCGCAAGGTTTCCTCGACCCAGTCATCAACCCGGCTGGGATCAGTAAAAGGCTTTACGCGCTGATCAGGGTTTTTGGCGGCCCAGTACCACGCGTTGGCAAGGAGTTTCGTGGTGGTCTCATTGCCAGCGACGACCATCAAAAACAGAAAGCCGATTATTTCCTCGTCGTCGAGTCGGTCGCCATCGATCTCCGCTTCAAGTAGCGCGGACGTGAGATCGTCGGTTGGATGTCGCCGACGGTCAGCGAGCATCTCGCTGTAATAACTCACGAGGGAAAGGGCCGCTTCAAATCCGGCTGGGGGTACGTCATGGATGCCTTCTTCGCGGTGCACCAAAAGGTCGGCAAGGCGACGAAGTTCGTCGCGGTCGACCTCGGGAACTCCGATGAGTTCCGAGATGACATCCATTGGAAGTTTTCCCGCTAGGTCGCCGACGAAGTCAAACGATGCCCCATCTAGAGCCGGCTCAAGATGGCGCAAAGTGAGCGCGCGAATCCGAGGTTCAAGATCAGCGACCCGGCGCGGGGTAAAGCCGCGGGAAACGAGCGAACGCATTCGCCCATGCCGGGGCGGATCGAGAGCCAGAAATGACATCGTCTTGTATGCATGTGGCCCTGATGCGGCAGGGTCAAGGGTGACTCCCATGGCGCTCGAGAATCGAGTCGAATCCCGGAATGCGGCAGTGACATCTTGATGGCGAGAAAGTGCCCAAAAGTCGAGTTCGTCATTGCGGTACAGCGGCGCCTCGGAGCGAAGCCGGGCATAGGTCGGGTAAGGATCGGCGTGGATCTCATAGTCATAGGGGCTATAGGTCACGGTGGCGGAGATTAGCCCGACGCTGGTCTGCGCCTATCTTTAGCGTTCGGCCCGTGCATCGGGAACGTACTTTCTTGCCGGCCCATCGTCACCGATCACGTGATTCGATTGCGGCACGGTAGATCAGCCCGAAGGAGTTTTGCTGTGTTCAATAATCGAGTGACCCAAATGCTCGGAGTCGAAATCCCAATTGTGCAGGCCCCAATGGGTTGGATCGCCCGGGCTCCGCTTGCATCCGCAGTATCGAACGCAGGCGCGCTTGGAATCATCGAAACATCGTCAGGCGAACTTGGATCTATTCGAGACGAGATCGCCAACATGAAAGCGCTCACGGATCGGCCGTTTGGGGTGAACATTGCCCAAGCATTTGTGCGTGATCCGGGAATCGTTGATTTCGTGATTGAGCAAGGCGTTCGGTTTGTCAGTACATCGGCTGGCAACCCGACTCGGTACACGAGCCAGCTCAAAGATGCGGGGCTCACCGTGTTTCATGTCGTCCCTACGTTGCACGCAGCGCTTAAAGCCGTCGATGCCGGGGTTGATGGACTGATCGTGGAAGGGGGCGAGGGTGGCGGATTCAAGAGTCCTACGCCGGTATCGACCATGGTCCTTCTGCCGTTGATCGCGTCGAAGGTTGATGTACCCATCATCGCCGCTGGAGGCATCGTCGACGGGCCGACGATGGCTGCTGCGTTCGCACTGGGCGCTGAGGGTGTGCAGATGGGTACTCGCATGGTTTCAGCTGCCGAATCGCCGGTCCACGAAAACTGGAAGCAAGCAATCGTCGACGCGGCCGAGACTGACACGGTGTTTCTAAACCAGCACACTTCACCGGCGCTTCGGGCCCTTCGAACCGAACGTACCTCGGCGTTGGAGTTTGATCACGAAACGAACGCGATGGCCGCAATGGCAAACATGACCGACCTGTATTTCGGTGGCGACATGGAGTCGGCGATCGCGCTGTGCGGACAAGTGGTCGGACGCATCGAGTCGGTGCGGCCGGTCGCCGAGATCATCGACGAATGTGCGCGGGACTGTTTGGCCGTTCTGTTCGATTTGGCCCAGCGCTACCCAATCGCGTCGCGATAAACGCACCGAGACGTACCGAGTCGGTCGAACAACACAAGCTCGCCGAAGGCTCAGGAGTACACAATCGATCGCATCGAAAGTGATCCCGCGTCATACCCGTGGGTCAACACAGACAGCGAGTCGCCGCTAACGCGTGAACCGGCGATGGTCAATAGCGGGATGTAATGGTCGGGAGTAGGCACCGCAAGCAGACCATCAGGGTGGTTGTTGTAGTCGATTAGCGCGCCTTCGTCGTGGTGTTCGAGCGCCCGTTGAATGTGAGCATCGAAACGGACGTTCCAATCGAATGGACCGGCGGAGCCAAAGTCGGCGCGTCCGATGTTGTGGACGATGTTTCCGCTGCCAATTAACAGCACACCATCGTCGCGAAGCGGGGCCAACTGTCTGCCGACTTCAATATGGTGCGCGAGTGATTGGGTCGCGTCGATCGACAACTGAACAATCGGCACATCGGCGTCAGGTACAACATGAGCCAACACCGACCACGTTCCGTGATCGAGGCCCCAGCCGGTGTCAGCCGTTACAGCGATTGGATCGAGTAACTCGATGACTTCAGCTGCGAGCCCCGGCTCGCCAGGTGCGGGATACTGCAGGTCGAAAAGTGCTTGGGGAAAGCCGCCGAAATCGTGAATCGTCCTAGGCCTGTCCATCGCGGTCACCGCGCAGGTGCCGATATACCAGTGCGCCGACACGATAAGAATTGCCCGCGGTCGAGCTACTCGTTGGCCAAAGGCCCGCCATGCACGCGTCCAGGTGTTGTCAGCAAAGGTGTTCATCGGGTTGCCGTGCCCGATGAAAGCGGCGGGTTGGCGACGTGCATTCATGGTCAACTCCAAGTAGTTGGTTTGACGATACTTGCGCAGCAGCGAATTGAACCCGGGCTGTCACGTTGACATCTTCGGCGTCGGCAAGTTCACTTCGTACTACCAAAGCCCTTTGACGGCGGGAAGCTGATACCGAATGGAACCATTGGACTGGATTTCAGCGTTTGCCGCCGAACTCGGTGTCGAGACGCCAAATCAAGAGACCATCGACGTGCTGTTGGAACTTGCGGGCGTCGCTGCTCATGGATCGCAGCGCATCGCCGCACCGATTGCTGCATATTTGGTAGGCCAAGCAGCACTCTCGCCTGAGATCGCGCTGGTTGTATCACGTCGGATCTCGCCGCCTTGATGGTGCGAGGTGGCGCCCAGTATCGCAACCGCTTGTACATTTCTATTGTCTGTAGGAGGCATTATGACCATCACCCCCGTTGAGGCACATGGCGACGAAGGGCCCGACACCTCGACGATTGACTTGTCGACATTGCGTTGGGACGAGCCGAGCATGTGGGTGGATCTTGATCGCGAAGCGGTGTTTGCTTCGATGCGTTTGAACGAGCCGGTGCTGTGGTGCGAGGAACCTGAAGTCCCTGGCTTCCCGAAAGGCCCTGGCTATTGGTCACTGAGCCGCCATGCCGATGTCATGGAGGTCAGTCGCAATCCGCAGCGTTTCGTTTCAGGTCAAGGCACCAACATCCCCGACATGCCGTTGGAGATTGCCGAGTTTTTTGGTTCGATGATCAACATGGATGCACCCCGCCACACTCGCCTTCGTCTAATCGTGAACCGGGCGTTTACTCCGCGCCAAGTTGCGCGCATCGATGCAGACGTGGCGCAAAAGGCTGAGGCCATTGTGAATTCGGTTGCCGAGCGAGGCGAATGTGATTTTGTTACCGATATCGCGGCTCGACTCCCGCTCGAAGTTATTTGCGAAATGATGGGAATTCCACCCTCGCAATACCAGCGGATGTTCGAACTCACCAATACCATTCTCGGCGCCGGCGACGAGGAATACACGCCAGATTTTCTCTCGCTGATCAATGCGGCGGTTGAGCTTTCGCAGATGGCGCAGGAAATTGGCCGTGACCGGTTAGCGAACCCGACCGACGATCTCACTTCAGCATTGATGCATGCTGAAGTTGAAGGTGAGGACGGAACGATTCAGCGACTCACCAGCGAAGAACTCGGCTCCTTTTTCATTTTGCTGGCGGCTGCGGGAAACGAAACGACCCGAAACGCCATCAGCCACGGGATGTACGCGCTGTCCACCCATCCGGAACAGCGCCGGTTGCTGACTGCAGACTTCGAAGGAGTTATCCCCACTGCAGTGGAGGAAATCGTGCGATGGGCGACGCCGGTCATTCACTTCCGTCGGACCGCGACGGAAGATTGCGAACTCGGTGGCAAGTCGATCGCGGCTGGCGACAAAGTTGTGATGTGGTTTAACTCAGCGGATCGTGACGAATCGGTGTTCGAGAACCCGTATCGCTTCGATGTCGCGCGCACGCCCAATGAGCATGTGGGCTTCGGGGCCGGCGGCCCGCATTTTTGCCTCGGAGCCAACTTGGCCCGACGCGAAATTACGGTCATGTTCCGCGAGTTGTTTCGGCAGTTACCTGACATCGAGATCACAGGCGAACCCGACTACTTGCAGTCGATCTTCATTCACGGCATCAAGCGCATGCCGTGTGCTTTCACGCCTCGCTGATCGACGCGAAGTCGATTGAGACGTGATGAGCGCATGAGCCATGGAGTTACTACCATGCGCGGCGCTGTTTAACTGACACTGATGTCGCCGCTGATTAGCAGTAACTGCGCATACGTAGTTTCAACTTGATCAATGTGACATCGCTCGCTTCGAACGATTTGTTTTAACCACCGCGATGATGAGTCCGTCTCCGGATGCTTACCCAGATCGTCGAAGTCAGGAAATTGCACTTTTTTGTTTATGGGGCTGGGAACGTCGCGCAACGACTGGGTTCGCGGCGAGAATGGTGGGAACCAACGTGGCCTTCACGTCGTCAAAGGTTCGCGTGGGTGGGGGATAAGCCAAAGTCCGCAGGGTTGGAGGAATCGCTTATGAAGGTCCGACTGGTCACCGGTGTTTCGATTGCTGCAGGAGTTGTAGCCGTCTTGGCCGTCGTATTGGCTTGGATTCCGCAAAGCGATTCGACGGCACTCGGGCTGCCTGGATCGATACCCATCGACATCGGATCATTGCCCACCTCGGCGATGGCGCCGCTCGAAGCCGTGCACGTGACCTATGTGCGCGGGCCAGAGGTGGGAGAACTGGCGGGAACACAGGTTGCATGGTCTTTACCAGCGAAGGAGATTTCTGCTGAGCGCATTCTCCGACTTGCGAATGCTTTCGGGGTTTCCGGCGACCTAGCAACAACCGAAGGCGGTTGGCGTATCGGCGCATCACACGGCCCCTCTTTGACGGTGTCATCGACGTCGGGGAACCCATGGAATTACTCCAATGGCCAGGTCGACGCAGTGGTGAGTTCGTGCGCTCCATCGGCCAATTGCGATCCACCTAAGCCTCCAGTGGGCGTTCCAACGGAGGCAGTGGCCGAAACCGCAGCACGGGCGATGTTCGACTCGGCCGGCCTCGACTTGAGCAATGCCGTTGTTGTCGCCCGCGGCGACGAATGGTCAGCGAGTGTCATCGCGACGCCGTCGCTCGGCGGTGTGCCAACGACGGGCCTCGACGCGACGGTCCTGTTTGCTGGTTCGACGAATGGAGCGGTTGACGGTGATCCAGAAGTGGCAAATGCCACCGGCTACCTGACGCTTCCTGCTCAAATCGCTCGATACAACCTCATTGGGACCGGTGCAGCGTTTGAGCGACTTCAGCGTGGCGCTGACTTGCTTGGTCAAGTGCCGTTGGGGATGCCGGTGAGTATGGACGTCAACGCCGTGGCCGGCAGTGGGGTTGCTCAGCCATTGATGGGTATGCCATCAACGAGCGGTCCGACGGTGGCAAGCCCGCCTGATTCGACCAGCTCACCCGATTCAACCAGTTCCCCCGTCTCGACAGCGTCGACTGGTTCGTCAACTGCTCCGACCGCTGGTTCATCCCCAGGAAATCCGGGAGAGCCGGGGGTGCCACCGGGTGTCGTCGTGACCCCCGATCCGCCGCCTGCCCCGGGGCCGCCAATCGAACCGGTACCGGTTGCCCCGCGGGAGGTATTGGTCACCGTGGCTTCGGTCGAACTGGTGCTTGTTGCTATGCCGGGTCGTGACGGCGTGACTTGGTTGGTACCGGCCTACCGGTTTACCGATGGCGACTCTGGCTCTTGGTTAGTACTGGGTGTCGACGAGTCATTTGTCGCGTTCACCCAAGCGATTGGCAATTAGCGAGCGCACAGCCATCGGTCTATTTGCACAAAATGCGATTCGCTGATCGACTAACCACATGATTGATATCGCCGCAGCTGACCATCTGCTCACCACGACTCGTTCGGTACGAAAGCGGCTCGACTTCAGTCGGCCAGTAGCCGATGAGCTCATCAAAGAGTGCATAGAAGTTGCCCTGCAAGCGCCGACTGGTTCGAACATGCAGGGGTGGTCGTTCATCGTCGTGACTGACGAATCAACGAAAAAGGTATTGGCCGACATATATGCCCGAGCTTTTTCGCTCTACTCGATGATGCCGCCGCCTGAATACGATTCAGGAGATCCGCGAGCGGCAACTCGTGACCAAGTCGTTGATTCGGCGACTTTCCTTGCTGAACATATGCACGAAGCGCCAGCGTTGTTGGTTCCTTGCATCGAAGGCCGAGTCGAGGAAGCGGGCATCTTGGGTCAAGCATCGGTTTATGGCTCGATTTTGCCGGCGGCTTGGTCATTCATGTTGGCGGCGCGTGCTCGTGGACTGGGTACTGCATGGACAACGTTGCACCTGATGTACGAAGAAGAAGCCCGTGACGCGCTAGGTATTCCGGCCAATATCACCCAAGCAGGCTTGTTCCCGATCGCGTATTACACGGGCGATGATTTCAAGCCGGCGAAACGGCTACCCGTTGAGCAACTCACCTATTGGAACGGTTGGGGCGAGACTCGTTCATAAACGATCTCGCATTCTGGTAGTGCCTGTCTCCGGTAGTTTCGTCACCAAGTAGCCACCTCGAAGGAGACCGACAATGGCATTTCGACTCGCAAATATTGCTGGGCGCGCCACGTTGATCGTTGAAACACCAACTGCTGAGTGGATGCCTAACCAAGGCATTGATGTCGAGCGGGCTTCGGGGGGAGCCATCCCGTCCGATCTCATCGGCGCGATCGAACGATTCGACCAATTACATGCATTGACTGGTCGCGACTGCGATGTATTTTTCGATCAAACCGACGTTGGCTGTCCGGTTCCGAGCCCAGTACAGGTGTTTGCAATTGGCTTGAACTATCGGAGCCACGCCGAAGAGTCAGGCATGGCAATTCCGGAAATCCCCATGGTGTTCACTAAATTTGGATCATCGATTTGTGGTCCCACATCGACAGTCAACTTGCCGTCGGCCTCAGTCGACTGGGAAGCCGAACTTGTGGTGGTCATCGGGCGAGGCGGACGCACTATTGCCGAATCTGATGCGCTGAACCATGTAGCCGGGTTTACCGGTGGGCAAGATCTCAGCGAGCGGGTATTGCAATTCGCTTCAAATCCAGCGCAGTTCTCCCTCGCCAAGAGCTTCGCTGAATTCGGGCCAATTGGTCCCGTGGTGACTTCGGTCGACGCGTTCGAAGATCCGAACAACATTGGGATGTGGTGCGAACTCGATGGTGAGCGAGTGCAAACCGGCCGAACCGATGACTTGGTGTTCGGGGTGAGCGAATTGATTGCCTATTTGTCGACGGTTTGTGACCTCTATCCGGGAGACTTGATCTTCACCGGCACCCCATCAGGGGTTGGTTTTACTCGACAGCCACCGCGTTTCCTCAGCCCGGGACAACTCTTGGTCACCTCTTTCGATGGCATTGGTGCGTTGCGGAACCCGATTCGCTGATGGCAGTATCGCTGCCTCAGTCGGGTAAGCAATGGTCATGACCAGGGTGGTGGCAGCACCTTCAACGGCGCAACCGACTCGGTTCGGGGTCATTTCGAGTCCCATTGGTCAACTAGTGGTCGGAGTGGGTTCGGGTGGAGTGAATGCGATTCGACTCACCACGCCGGTTGGACCACCAGTTCCTGATCCGCGGTGGGAACGCGATGACGACGATGACCTCATCGTGCAGGTCGAGTCCCAATTGGCGCAGTACTTTTCCGGCGAACGGTTGCGTTTTGACCTTCCGCTCGATCCGGTTGGAACGCCGTTTCAGCGTGCGGTGTGGGCCGGCCTTGAGCGCATTCCGTATGGCGAAACCCGCAGTTATGGTCAGGTGGCGCTCGACATTGGCAACGCCCGATCGTGTCGCGCCGTTGGCATGGCGAACAATCGCAATCCAATTTCAATCGTGGTCCCTTGCCATCGAGTCATTGGTGCCGATGGGGCCCTAGTGGGATTTGGCGGTGGACTGGATCGCAAGCGATTCCTTCTTGATCTCGAACATGGCGTATCCAGTCAGCGATGACGGAAGCAGGTCGCGTCGATTTCGCCAGTAGCGATGCATTGATGCACCGCTAACGCCGGCGCTACTCGCGGTCACGCCCTGGCGCAACATTTCGTCATGTGGTCGTCATATGACCGAATTCGTAAGTAACGTAACCCTTAGTAGTGCAGCAGTGTTTTAATTCATTTTCATGCTTTATCATGAGGTATCAATCCTTTTTGGCGAGCGTGTGTGACTTGGTTCACAACGAAATCATGGCGATAAAGTTGCAGTTTGGTAACGGATTGTTCAAACTTCTGGTCGCAGGAAGCCGAACCCTCATCGCGGGGGTCGAAAGGACATTCGTCTCATGGTTCGCATTTCGCTTCAACAACCAGTCAGTCGCCGAGCAGCTGAAATAGCCCTCGCTTGCGTTGTCGCACTCAGCGTCGTCGTCGTTCCCGGCCTGTTCCACCCATCGAGCAAGGCCGGCGATGCTTCCGCGGCGAGCGCGCCAGCAAGCCAACCGGAAACGCCGACCGCTGATGCCACGTCCGGTGCTGATCCGGTGAGCACGAGCGCCATTGGCGACCCCAGCGCTGCGCAGGAGATCATTGCCACCCCGGTGGTCGATCCGCTGCCGCCAACCGATCCGCTGGTCATCATTTCGCTGGTCTACAACTTCGCTACGCCCGAAGAGCGCGCCGCCGCCGACCGGTTCTTCTCAGCCCCTCCGCCCGACCCAACTCCGGCCCCTCAGGTTCAGGCCGCCGTATCGACTACCCCTGATCCGGGTACCGGCTCGGTTTGGGATCGCGTCGCGTACTGCGAATCCCACAATGTGTGGTCCACTCACACCGCGCCTGGATTCTCCGGTGGACTGCAGTTTGCCGATGCGTCATGGCGTTCGTATGGCGGAACCGCCTATTCCGCCTTCGCCTGGCAGGCCAGTCGGGAGGAACAGATTGTTGTTGCTGAGCGCATTTTGGCCAGCGCCGGCTGGAAGGCATGGCCAGCCTGCAGTCGAAAATTGGGCCTGCGCTGATCCACCGTTGATCATGCTGCGGTAGCCTCACTCCTTGCCGTCATCCGGATTGGCACCCGCACGAGAGGATTTTTCCCATGGCTTTTGAACTTCCGTCGCTTCCTTATGCTCAGGATGCGTTGGCTCCCCATATCAGTGCGGAGACGCTTGAGTACCACTACGGGAAGCATCACGCGACCTATGTGACCAACTTGAACAAGCTCACCGAAGGCACAGATCTTGCAGACAAGTCCCTCGAAGCAGTCATTGCCGAAGCTGAAGGTCCGTTGTTTAACAATGCGGCCCAGGTTTGGAACCACAGCTTCTACTGGAACTGCATGTCGCCTTCAGGTGGCGGAGAACCAGCCGGTGAGCTTGGCGACAAGATCAACAGCGCATTTGGTTCCTACGGTGAGTTTCGCTCGCAGTTCGCTGACGCGGCAACGACACAGTTCGGCTCCGGTTGGGCTTGGCTTGCAGATGACGGAAGCGGATTGAAGATTATGAAAACCGCTAACGCTGACCTTCCGTTGAAGCACTCGGCTAAAGCATTGCTGACGATCGACGTTTGGGAACACGCGTATTACATCGACTTCCGAAATGCGCGGCCGAAGTACATCGACACGTTCCTTGACCACCTGGTCAATTGGGACTTCGTGGCTGACAACGCCAGCTGATTGAACCCATCCCGCAAGGCGATGGGCCAGCGATTCACTCCTGGTCCATCGACTTGCCGGGTACAGTCCGACGATGGCTGATCCTTCTGCGGCACAGATTTCCGAGGTTTGCGGTTCAGCACCTTCGTGGATATGTCGCAAAGTCTTCATCGCGACGGGAAGCGATACATGGGCCCATGTCATTGACTGGGTAGTGGCTAAGCCGCTGACCATTGCGCTCATCATTATGGTGGCGTTCGTAGTCAATCGGATTCTCCGGTCGGCGGTCACCCGTTCGGTGACTCGGGTGACCAGTCAGTCGGCCGAGTCATCAAGCAGTGCGGACTTCGGTGGGGCGCCTTCGCTATTGAGCCCACGGATGCGAACCGAACGGCGCGAGGCGCGTGCGCACACGCTCGGCACCGTCTTGCATAGCGCGACTTCGATCGTGGTTTGGACTATCGCGGTGTTCGCCATTTTTGGCGCGCTGAACATCAACTTGGGGCCACTCATCGCCGGGGCTGGGATCGTCGGCATTGCACTGGGATTCGGCGCTCAGAGTTTGGTAAAAGACGTGATGTCGGGCATCTTCATGCTGGCTGAGGATCAATATGGTGTCGGTGACGAAGTCGACTTAGGTGACGCGGTCGGAATCATCGAAAAGGTCTCGGTTCGATCGACTCGCCTGCGGGATGTCTATGGCGTGGTTTGGTATGTGCCGAATGGTCAAATTCAGCGGGTGGCAAACAAGTCCCAAGAATGGGCACGGGCGTTGCTCGACCTGACCGTTTCCTACGACACCGACGTTGTCATCGCGGAACAAGTCATCTTGGCAACTGCCACGGCGGTTACCGAGAAACCGGAATGGCGCGACCAAGTTCTCGATGCACCCAAGGTTTGGGGAATCGAGCGGTTTGGACCGCAAGGCATCGTGATCCGTCTCGTGATCAAGACTCGTCCGGATAAGCAATTCAACTTGATGCGGGAACTGCGCGGCGAGTTGAAGGGTGCTCTCGAAGTGGCCGGAGTTCCATTGGCATTTGAGCAAGCACTGCGAGTGCAATGGGACCCGGGTCTAGCGCCACCGATAGTCGAGTGAGCGGCGGCTTCGGTCACAATTAGTCGTCGCAGTGAGCTAGTTGTCGCAGTGAGCTAGTTGTCGCAGTGAGCTAGTTGTCGCAGTGAGCTAGTTGTCGCAGTTAGCTTTCTTGGTTCGGCAGTTCGGTATCGGTTGCAAGTGTCACCATTACTGACGGCTCTCCTTCAGCGAGTTCTTCGTAACGTATCTCGGCGATCGCTCCTGCGTTTGACAGGTCAATTGAAGCCGCTCGAA
>Ga0194055_10000095_pt1 | contig 62358 bp, 51 predicted proteins | sample SepL449m_MetaG_FD_155482 | JGI IMG/M metagenome (GOLD analysis project Ga0194055, IMG submission 155482) | Anoxic zone freshwater microbial communities from boreal shield lake in IISD Experimental Lakes Area, Ontario, Canada - Sep2016-L442-9m | ecosystem: Environmental > Aquatic > Freshwater >... | reverse complement strand
TGTTTACGCCATGGGGGGAACAGGTGGCCTCGTTTGCCTGAAAGTGGATGATGGCAGCGAAGTCTGGCGGACCGGAATGTCGGACCTCGGGGGAGGGCGCCCGAACTGGGGCTATTGCGAATCCGTGCTTGTCGATGGGCCACGAGTCGTATGTACCCCAGGTGGAAAACAAGGGGCGATCGCCGCTTTCAACAAAGAGAACGGTGAAGTCCTCTGGCGGTCGACCGACCTGACCAACGGAGCTCAGTATGCCAGCATCGTTCCAGCAACGATCCATGGCCAGGCCCAATACGTCCAACTGTTCCAGGATGCTGTTGCCGCAGTGTCACCAGACGACGGCAAATTACTTTGGAAGGCGGAATGGCCGGGCAAGACTGCCGTGATCCCGACGCCGATCGTCGTCAATAATCAGGTCTTCGTCACATCGGGATACGGAGTCGGATGTACGCTGATTCAGATCGACGCCGAGAACAAAACGAAGGAAGTCTACTTCAACAAGAACATGAAGAATCACCACGGTGGCGTACTGCTGCTGGGTGAACATCTGTATGGACATTCGGACGGTGTCGGCTGGATGTGCCTGGATCTGAAAACGGGGGACATTACCTGGAATGAACGCGGTGCTCTCGGTAAAGGTTGTGTCACGTCGGCCGATGGAATGCTCTACTGTGTGGATGAAGCTTCAGGCGACATTGCACTGGCTGAAGCATCACCAAAAGGATGGCACGAAATCAGTCGATTCAAGATGACTCCCCAGTCAACGAAACGCAGTGCACGTGGCCGCATCTGGACTCATCCTGTCGTCAGTAACGGCAAGCTGTATGTGCGAGATCAGGACATGCTGTTCTGCTACGACGTCAAAGCCGAATAGCACGTCGGCATCCGCGTATGAAGAGCAAAAGGCAGGTCATGTTTGACCTGCCTTTTGCATTTGTCATTCGCAATTGCACGACGGTTTTGCCGCGATCTTGCAGCAATCAAACGTACTTGGGAATTTTGGGTTCTGGAACTTCATCCAACAGGCGCGTGATCACCGTTTCGGGGTCCATTCCTTCGGCCTGAGCCTGGAAGTTCGTCGAAATGCGGTGTCGCAGCACGGGAATTGCCACGCGGCGGATATCCTGCATGGAAACGCTGGGGCGACCATCCATCGCTGCCATGGCTTTTCCGCCCGCAATCAGGAACTGACCCGCACGCGGACCAGCCCCCCAGTCCACCATATCGCGCACGAACTTGGGGGAAGTTGGATCGCCAGGTCGAGTGGCTCGAACCAGTCGCGCCACGTAATTGATCGTCAACGGCCCCGCTTCAATCGTGCTGATCTGCTTCTGCAAATACAGAATGGCCTTCGCGGAAAGAACCTTGCGAACTTCCTGCCGCTCACCCGAAGTTGAAGCGGTCAGAATTCTCTCCTCTTCCGCCAGATTCGGGTAATCGACTTTCACGTTGAACATGAATCGGTCGAGTTGGGCTTCAGGAAGCGGATAGGTCCCTTCCTGTTCGATCGGATTCTGAGTCGCAATGACGAAGAACGGTTCCGGGAGTTTGTAGGTCGTCTGCCCGACAGTGACTTCCCGTTCCTGCATCGACTGCAGCAGAGCCGCCTGTGTCTTCGGCGGCGTCCGGTTGATTTCGTCTGCCAGCAGAATATTCGTGAAAACAGGGCCTTCGACGAACCGGAACTCACGTCGTCCGGTATCATTCTCATCAAGGACATTCGTCCCTGTAATGTCCGATGGCATCAAGTCGGGTGTGAATTGAATCCGTTTGAATTGAACATCGAGAATCTGAGCGATCGTGGAAACCGTCAGCGTCTTGGCGAGTCCAGGAACACCCACGAGCAGGCAGTGCCCGCCGGTAAAGATCGCCGCCAGGATCTGTTCGATCACCGCTTCCTGACCAACAATCACCTTATGCAGTTCTTCGATCATCAATTCGCGGTGTTTGCGAAACTTGTCGAGAAACTCGTCGAAATCTGGCTTCTTGTCGGCCAAGGGGGCCTCCGTGGAAAGTCGTCAACGTTGAGGGGAGATCTGAACTTACCGACAATCTAAGCCAAAGGAACGGCTATGGGAAGTTCAGCGATCATCCCGTCATCGACAATCAAATCGCGGCAACGTCTTTGCGGACATTCTTTTTCGCCAAAGAACGACTCGACCCTGCCGAATGACAGGGGCGAAGATCAGTCGCTCATCGAAGAACTCGCGAATGCGAATTCTCAGAATTAGAGGTTCAGGGCGGTGTTGGCCGAACCGAACTTGGCATTGGCACTCTTGCCGATGCTCTGAACAGCACCGATGCAGACGATGACGATCAAGGCCAGCATGATCGCGTATTCAACAGCCGTTGGGCCGTCTTCGGAAACCAGGAAATTCTTGACGCTTGTTACGAACTTGTTCATCTCTACGTTCCTTTTCTTATTTTTCGAACATCCTGCGACATCATTCGTCCACCACCCTTTGGCGAACGGAAGCATCAGCAGGTCTTGCACCTTTGAACTTTCAGACTCGGGGGTGCGAGTTGAGCGAGGTTGCCCATGACAGAGAATGTAGGTCAGGATTTGAAGAATGCAAATTTTTGGTGGTCGGATTTTAGCGATCAGCAGTCAGCGATCAGAGATGACTCTTGCTGATCGCTAAAAGCTTTCTACGCCCTCACCGCCGCCGCGAGAAACTGATCGACAGATGCTCGTGTTTCCTGCGTGACGACTCGTTCGAGCGCGTCGATCACATGCTCGGGAATGCTGGCGTCGATATCTCTGCGAAGTTCGATGATCGCGTCTTCCAGAGCACATCCGTCGGCCGGGCCCCACTTGGATTCGTAAACATAGCTGTCGTACGAACGGACAGCTCGAATGATGTGAGCCCCCAGCGGGATTGCCGCCGGGATCGGATGTTGACCCAGGGGTTCGGCTTCTCCCTGGCTCATCAGCAGCGGGAATGCTCCGGAAAGCACCGACCCCAGCGAGTGGGCCAGTTCCGAACCATGGAACGAGTGTTGTTCTTGATCCTGAACCGTTTCCAGATCGCCGACAGCTTTACGAATGACCCGTGCGGTAATTTCGATGTTTCCCATGTCAAACAACAGGGCAGCAACTCGAATGTCGTCACAGTCTCGTGTCGGCATTTTCAATTCGCGAGCAACGGCTTCGCTCAGGTGAGCGACCCGTTTTGACCGATCCTTCAATTTCGGGTGTGCCGATTGCAGGTACCGGGCGAGGACTTCAACAACCCCGACATGAGCTTCGTGAAGGTCCTGCAATGTGCGGTTGCGCTCGTCACTCAACGTTCCAACGAGCAGCGCTACCAGTCCAAGAACGGCAGCCCACAGTGTCACCGCGAGCGCGACGACCAATGGCGATGAAAATGCAGCAAAGTCATTCAGGTTCAGGGCGGTAACGACGGACGCTGCCAGGACGGAAAACGACGCCAGAACTCCCGCACGGTAACGTCCCAGGAAGAAGCCTGCCAGTACGACGGGCAAATAGAACAGGTTCAGTACGACAAGTTTGTATCCCGTCATTGACCACATCAGGCTGGTCAGCCCAAGCGAAATGATGATTAACGAGATCTCAAGCCAATGCTCATCTTTTTCAGTCGTTTTCATGAAAACTCAACTCAAACCATAAAAAAGTGGATGACAGGCATATTAAGCCACGGAAGTCGATCGATTCGAGGACTCAGCCGATTTCGCCCCGGCGACGATATCGAGCAGTACCGCTTCGTCCCCCTGAGACATCAGTTCGCAAGCACTTTCTGCAGCGGCAGTGGCTTTGTCGGCGGCAGATTTATTTGCGGCAGCAAATCGTCGCGCGATTTCTGCAAAATCAGCTTCGATTGACAGAAAGATTTGAACTAGTTCCGGATCGAATTGCGTTCCCGATCCTTCGCGAATCAGTCGCACACATTCCTCATGCGGAAACGCTTCTTTGTAGACTCGTTTGCTGGAGAGTGCATCGTAAACATCCGCCACAGTCACGATCCGGGCTGATAATGGAATTTCGGCCCCCGCCAGACCTGTCGGATATCCGTTCCCGTCCCAGCGTTCATGATGATGTAAGGCAATTTCGCGTGCGGTCTGCAGGAAATTCGAAGCCCCCAGCCGCTGTTCGATTTCTCTCAAACAGGCCCCGGCGACAAGAGTATGCTCCTGCATCCGTTTACGCTCGGCGGCGTCCAGTTTACCCGGCTTGAGCAATACCGTGTCTTCCAGCCCGACCTTGCCGATGTCGTGCAGCACGGAACTGATTCCCAGTAATCTGACAAAACCAGGTGTGACCGTACGCTGATATTTCGGGACTGATCGCATCGCCGTAGCCAGACGCGTTGAGTACAGCGAGATTCGTTCCAGATGATGCCCCGTTTCGGGATCACGCGATTCAGCCAGCTTCGCCAGACCAAAAATGACGGCGTCACGAGTTCGCAGCAGATCCTGGGCACTGCGCAGTGCCTCGTGTTCCTGTTGAGTCTTGCGGCTGGATTCTTCGAGATTCAGTCTCGAAGACATCAAATAGGTCCCAACAGACGACAGAATCCAGGTCCACAAGAACGCGATTCCCGCTGCAAGTGGCAGCGTCGTTAACAGCATCCCTCGCCAATAAGGCGTCGGCAGTTGAAAATCGTAGACAACTAGAAACCCGTTCGCTTCGGCGACGGGATACCGGATCGCCGACCGAGTTCCCTGGGGTGTGATAACACGACCGCGAGCGGGACCACCCGCAGGATTGTTCGCGTGCTCGAATTGCCAGGTCACGGAATCGCCCGCTTGCCAGGCAGTGTTCGATGCGATTGGACGAATCACAGAAAGATTGCGATCCACCAGGACGATGCCCAATTGATCTGAGTTGGGGATTTCCAGCGCGACCGCATCCAGCTTCAACTGGGCAGGCGTTTCGGACGTGAGATCTTCCGTGTTGAGTGAATCCACATGACGGGCGAGTCGAGTCGATCTGAGCGCGAGTTCGTCCCATCGGCTTTCTACCGCCTGGTACTCCGTCAGCGAATTCACCAGTTGATGGAGAAACCAGAAGCCGACCGCCAGGCACAGCGTGTGTACCCCGATCAGCATCCAGACTGGCTTGGAAGGGAGACGCATGAATTTCCTCGTGATTCCCGGCACCATTTTGCGGAATCAAGAATGGGTCGAATGTCACCGAAAACAGACACACGGGGATACGGCGAACCGTTCCGTGTGGTCAAAATGGCTTTGCCCATAAACGGGAGCTGACACCTGAAATACTTCGCAACGATGATCAATCGCCACGCGAGTCAGGAATCTGCTCCCATTTATGGGCAAGGCCGTTCGTTGTCCTCGGGATGAAATTGGCCCCCCGCCAGAACATAGCTCCAATTCGGACATGTGGCGGTATGGAAACGTCTCAAATTGGAAAATGCACCAAAGGCATCGTCCGAAGAATCGGCAGAGTCGCTAGACTCCACCTGTTCGCGGCGTCAGCAGACCACGTTCGATCAGGTCCTCCAGCCAGCACCTGAACTGAAGCCTCCCCCTTCGGGTCTGTCGAATCGATGCCCCAGTTCCTGGCGAAAGTCCCAGAATTTCTGACGGACCCGGTGGGCTTCCTCGGTCTGCATCGTTTCTACGATCCAAGCATCCGTCCGCTGCAACTTGGCTGCCAGGATCTCTGCGGCGTTAGCACCCAATCGACAGGCAGCGAGGCTGTTGGCTTCCAGCAACCGATCGTAGTCGGAACGCTCCAGCCGCGCCACAGTGACTTCCGTCAAGGCCCGAGCTGTCACCGAATGCGCCGTCCCGTGGAAGAATGAGCTTTCGCCAAATACGCTGATCGGTGCGAGTTCATCCAGAATGACCTCGGTCACGAATGGAACGATCAATTCAATTTCAACGGATCCATCGAGCAAAAAATAGAGTGCCCGCTCCTCGGCTCCGGCCTCAAACACCGGGTTTCCGGCGGCGACCGTCACCGTCGTCGCGTGAGCCATCAGACCATCAATGTCATCCACGCCTAATCCGCGAAACAGGTCCAAATTCTGCAGCTTCTGTACAAGCTCGCTACTCATGGGTGATCCTTTAGAAATGGGTGGCGTTTGTCGTCAAATCCATTTCCCATTGTACCCGCAGCGCACCAATCAAATCACAGATTCTCGGATTTCCCGGATTCGAGCATGGTCGTTCGATGCTCTGCAGTGTCGGGGTCGTCGGTGTCCAATAATCTTCCGACACAGCGTCAATCACTCAGCGGCTGCGAACTGCGCAGGTAGGCGAACAGGTTCCGCAGTTGTTCCTCTGTCAGATCTTTCAATTGCCCTTCCGGCATCAATGACTTGCGTGATTTGACTAATTCATCAATTTCAGTTCGCTCCAGCGAAACGGTCTGACCATCGGGACTACGCAGCGACAGAGTTTGCGGGTCCTGTTCCACCAGGAAGCCTGTGACCACGCGGCCGTCGTTCAGGAAGGCGATCTGAGTCTCAAACCCTTCGCGGATTTCGGCACTCGGATTTACGATGTGCAGCAGCATCTGGCGGACGTCGTCTCGTTTGTACGTCGTCAGATCAGGACCGATCTTTCCCCCCACGGCATGCAGTGTGTGACATTTGCCGCACGATTGCATGTAAAGCTTTTTGCCCGGATACGGATCGCCAGCGCCCGCCAGAACCGTCGAGTACTTTTCGATCATCGATTGCATCTCGGCAGTTGTGGCCCCTTCGACACTTCCCCAATGCTTGGGAATCAGGCTGCTCAGCTTGTCGTCCTTATAGATCGTTAAGCGGCGAACCGTGTCGAGCGGTAATGATGCCGCCGCGATGTCACCTCGTTCGACAGCTTCGACCAGCATCACCGCCCATGTCTTGCGACTGACAAGCAGCGACTGAGCAACCGTTCGGACATCCTCGTTCAAATTCTTGTACTGCTGCAGGACGGTCATCCCGATTCGGGCATCTGGATAGGCCTGAAGTGACGTCAGAATATTGGCTTTCAGGCCGTCGTCTCCGGTGCTGGAAAGCGTTTCCAACAAGACCGCAACGGCACCGGGATGCTTGATTTCACCAAACAGGCTGGCATATTCCGCCCGCTTCGCCGCAGGACTCTTTTCGTCTGCCAGCAGTTTCAGCGCCTCACTGATCGCCGACTGATCCCCTTGACGGATCTTCAGTGACAGTGAACCGCCCCCGGCGGCTGACAGTGCGGCGATCAATTCCGGAGGGACATTTCCCAGCGATCGGCCCTGGAACGCTTCTTCAAAGCCCTGCATCAAGGCTTTGGTCGTTTCTGGCGTTGGAGACTGCTTCAGCAACCGGGCACAAATTGCCAGGTCTGAACGCTGTCCCGTCGATGCGTAACGCCTCATCAGTCGCGGCAGGATTTCTTTCTGGACCAGCGGGCGTTTCCAGAGTTCAGGATCGTCCAGAGTCAAAGCGGGTTGTGTATGAACAGGCGGTGTACTCGACCCCGGTTTCGCCTCCACAACGACGTCGCACGTCGTCTCCAGAGCCCACCAGATCATCAATGGCTGACGAGTCTCCGTTGCGTCTTCATCGCGCGTCATCAGGCTGCGAACGATCGGCAGCGACTGATCAGCGGGAAGTCGCTTGGCAGTTGCCGCGAATTGCGACCGAACTTCGATATTGGGTTCCGTCAGTGCCAAGGTCGCGATTCGGGCCGCAATGTCGGAAGGGATGCGACGCTCATCGCCAAGCAATCGTGTCGTCCAGACTCGCACCTGTGCTTCGGGATGATCCAATGCTTTCAGGGCAGTCGGTTCATCCAGTCCACCGGAAAGCTGCAGCGCCCACAACGATTCCACGGCCGACTGTCCTTGCGTCGCGAATAACCTTGTGCGGAGAGCCGGTACGATGGAAGAGTCTTTGCGGTCAGCCAGTATGCGTCGCGCCGTTTCGCGGTGCCAGCGGTCGGGGCTGTCGAGTCGGGTAACAAGCTCTGCGGATGACAATTTCCCCAGATCGGCCGCTACCCCCGCGGGCTTTTTGCCTGATTTTGCCCGGATGCGATAAATCCGTCCGTGATCCCGATCGAGTCCCCCCTGATAGTTGGCAGTATGAGCGAGTTGCCCGTCGTACCAGTCGGCAACATAGATCGCTCCATCAGGCCCATCTTTCACATCAACCGGTCGAAACCATGTGTCCGATGAATCAATCGCGTAGCCAATATCCTTTGTCTTGAAGGTGGAACCGACCGGGATCACGTCACTCATTACGACATGATTCAGGATCGCCGCCGCACCGAACAACTTGCCGCGATATTTTTCAGGCAGGGCATAAGGGCCAGTACTGTTTTCGTAGATGATGAATTCGTGGGTGAAACGAGGAACATTGTGATGTTCCATCGCCGGGAAGTACCCGAATGAGTACGGGTTGGAGAGTGGTCCATGCTTGGTAAACCCCTTTTGCAGATAGGCTCCCTGCATGTAATGAAACCCACGTGTGTTTCCGCCGTTATGTCCCGAGAAGACTCGACCGGCGGAATCGATCTCCAGCCCGAACGCGTTTCCTCCCCCTTCTGAAAAGATTTCGTAACGTCGCGATTCGGGGTGGTATCGCCAGATGTTCTGGCCTTGAGAAAAGACCGGCTTGGGAGGCTGTTTCACGGGATCGTTTTTTCCCGTTCCGTTGCGAACAGCCGCCGAAACTGTGCTTCCCTGAGCCGCATACAACCAGCCATCCGGTCCCCAGCGCAAACTATTGATGACCGAGTGAGAATCCTCAATTCCAAACCCTGACAGGTGAACTTCTGGATCACCATCGGGAATGTCGTCGCCGTTCTTGTCAGGATAGAACAGCAGGTATGGCGGATTCAAAACCCAGACTCCCCCGCGTCCTTGCACGAATGACGTTGCGATATTCAAGCCATCCACAAACGTCTTGTGCTTGTCGTAGACACCGTCGCCATCGGTGTCCTCATGGATCGTAATCTTGTCACGTCCTTTAACACCGTGCGGTGGCGGTTCAGGAACTTTGTCGTAAACAGCTCGCCAGAACTGGTCCTTGCTGACGAGTTTCAAACCTGCGGGTTCCGGGTACTGCAGATATTGCATCACCCACAGGCGGCCTCGTTCGTCGAAGTTCATGAAGAGGGGCTGTGAGACCACCGGTTCCGCCAGAACCAGATCGACCTGCAGATCATCCGGGACCTTGAAGTTGTCCATCGATTGCTGAGGTGTTAGCGCCGCCTGCTGAATCTCGCGCCGGATAACAGTTGCAAACGGACTGACTTTAGGAGCCGGGACCACGCTGGAAAACGGCTGAAGCCCCGGAACCAGCAGACCTCCTGCGGGTGGATTCGCCCACGAAAGATCGTCCCCGGCACGAAATTGCCATTTCCCTTCGAGGACGATCGCTTCGTTCCCGGCGATCAATTGGGGCGCACCTGCCTTGAAGCCACCTGCTCCCCCTTCGTCATAGATCCGGATCGCTACATTATTGGTTTCGCCCGGCTTCAGAGTGTTACCCGGAATCACGTAGCGATGCATGTTGTCGTGACCATTGGCATACTTCGGCGGCATCGCTCCACTGACACCGACTTTGACACCATTGATGAAGCACTCGCTGGCGTTGTCGATCTTTTCGATATACAGGAAGCTGCCTCGTCCCTTCCATGTTTCCGGGACTTTGACTTCGCAGCGATACCACGCGTACCCGTCGTAGCTCGCCAGGTCCTCACTTTGCTGTTCCCAGGTTCCCGGTACCGAAAGAAGCCGCGGGCCGGGGATTGCGGCCGAGATCTTTTGGTCGGCAGGAGGAACTTCCAGCCCCGCAGCCCAGTAGATTCCGTTTAACAGCAGACGATTGAAGGCCGGCTGTTCGAAATCATCCTTGTGACCCAGCGACGTATAGAATGTCTTCCCGCCATCCTGACGCTGGAATGTCCAGGCCACAGGTTCCTGTTGAGGATTCCCTTCGACTCGCCCTCGCATCAGTTCAGTCGCTTTGGGATCGAGCGGCGTGTTTAAGTAAAGCGTTCCGCCACTGAGGAATTCAGCGGCGGGAATCCCCGTCAGAATTGGATGTTTGACATCCGGCAGCGGACGGATGATTCCCCGGGTGGCTCCATCGGTGTGACCACGATAATTGCCGCCGATCAATTCCTTATCGATTTCAGGCCAGACTCCCAGACCTTCGGGTTGCTTGTCTCGCAGATGAAACGCATGGCTGGCCGTGCGAATCCCAACCACAGGCTTTCCTGCCGCGACAAACTCGCGGATCAATGCCAGTTGGTCGGCCGGAATGGGTCTGCGGCGAACACTGATGAGAAGCACATCAGCATCTTCGACAACGTTGACTCCAGGCAGATCATATTTCTTCGCGGGGGATTCAAACACGAAGCTGACTTTAAAGTCCTTGCCAAGATGCTTGGCCGCGAATGCCGGCAGCGTCACCTCGGTTCGATATTCGTCTTCGGCCGACAGGATGACAACGTGAGGCCGCTTGTCCTTGGCAAACGTGAAGGGCTTGCCTCCCAGTAAATCTGCACTGGTGATAGTCGGGCACCAGTATTTTTCAATGTGCTCAATAATGAGATCGTTCCCCGTGAAGTGATTGACGAACGGCTTCATGGCGGGGTTGTACATCGTATCCGTCATGTCGCGCATCAGGGCGACATTCATCCCCTGGTAGACCATCTGCCGGATCGAAAATGGTCGGCCCAGGACACACATGTTCGTGTGAACACCCATCACGATGACATTATCGATGCCACGGCTTTTCATCAGGCGAAATGCTTCGTCGGAATCGGTGATTGCGTCGCCTTCGTGGATTTCGATGTCGGCAATCTGACGTGACCAGGCGCGGTAGTTCTTCACCGGTTGATCGCAGTCGCAACCACCATCGGTGTCATCAATCGGGAGAGGCGATTCGTGCGACGCGTCAATCCGGCACCAGCGTTCGAGTGGTCGCTTCGTCTCGACCTTGGGGGCTGACTGAGCCAGTTTCCGTTGCGGAGTATCCTTGTAAAATTCCATCGTGTCACTGGGACAATGGATCACAAAGACACCGCGCGACCGAGCCGCCTTGACGACTTCGTTCATCCGGGGAGCCATCTCGCCCACACGTGCAGTGGAATTCGGACACCAGTGTTTGTCCCACATGTCACAAATGACAACGGCAGTCTTCTGCGGATCCCATTCGGTGGGAGTGGTCAACGTGTGATATCGCCCGGTTTCCGGAGCCACTTCGACTCGCTTACGCATTTTCAGCGTCATCGGCTTCGTGTCAGCTCCCTCCAAATCGAAGGATGATCCCTCCACGATCCCAGCCATCAATCCCATGACAAGCCAACACGTCCGAAATCTCATTGCACAGCTCCATTGTCCAAGGCACCTGAACATCAGAGTAGTTTGATTTGATTGAACGGGAATTGCCAGTAAGGAAGTCGGTCTTTCGACCTGACGCTCAGAAACTGTCATCCAAGGTCAGCGCGAGCAAGCCATGTGGCGAACATGAAGAGCATGTACAACTTCCCGACTGGGTGGCGCGGGCGATTGGGGGTGGCGGTGGCGCACTGGCTTTGCAGAAGCCCCCGAATGGAAAACGCAGTAGGGTGGGGAGAAGCTCGCTTCGAGCGCCGGCCCACCATCCTTGCTCGATTGGATTGGGTTGCCGATCTGGCAGTGGTGGGCCGGCGCGGCGAAGCGCCACTTGCCCCACCCTACTTTTGTGACTCACCCCATTGGGGGTTGGTCGAATTCGGGAATAACGGCTGCGAACTTCGAGTACGGACGACCAATCATCGATTGCCCGGAAGCTTGATGGTATTCGGAACGTGGTTTTCCGGAACGTTAAGATTCGCCAGGACGGATTTCAGCTTCGCTTCTTCCTCAGCGTTCACAGGAAGTGATGTATAGTGGAACGCGGGCAACAGTTTGTCCCAGACGACATTCAATTCAGCTTGCATGTCCTTGGTGTCAGCAGTGATAGCAATGACGGCATCTTGTTCCGGAAGAACAATGCAAAATTGACCAAACGCGCCGTCGCCTCTGTACGCCCCGTGCCGACAACGCCAGAACTGGAATCCATAACCCTGATCCCAGTCGCGTGCAGGATCACTGCCGTTGGAGACCTGCTTTGCGGTTGCCTGTTCGACCCATGACGCTGGAATCAAGGGCTTACCGTTCCACATCCCTTTTTGAAGATAAAGCTGCCCGAACTTGGCGATGTCTTCTGTGCGGACCTTCAAGCCAAACCCACCGGTGGAAATCCCCTGAGGACTGCTCATCCATTCGGGATTCTCAATTCCGAGTGGCTCAAACAGTTTTGGCTTCAGGTACTCCAGCACTGTTTTACCCGTGACCTTCTGAACGATAGCAGACTGCATGTAGGTTGCGGGAGTATTGTATTGAAAGTGAGCCCCCGGCTTATGAGGGACCGGATGAGCGAGGAAGGACTTCACCCACGATTCATCGGCAGTCAATTTTGGTTCTGTCTCGTGCCCGGTCGACATCGTCAGCAGATCTCGAACCCGCATCTGCTTCAACTTATCTGACGGCTTTTCGGGAGCCTCTTCTGGAAAGAATTTCAGCACGTGATCGTCGATACTCAGCTTTCCTTCGGCAACTGCCAGACCAACCGCTGTTGAACAAAAGCTCTTACTGAGCGAATGGAGAACATGCGGCTTGTCAGGAGATTCAGGCTTCCACCAGCCTTCTGCAATAACGTGACCATGCCGCACCAGCATGAAACTGTGCAGAGTGCCGATCTTGAGGTTGGCGGTCTCCACAAATTCGCGAATCGCCTGCGATGAAACCCCTTGTGATTCCGGCGAACTTCGCGGCAGTCGCTGTTCCTCTGCGGTAGAAATACGAGTGACGATCAGACTCAGCATGACAATGAAGAAAAGACGACGCATGTTCGGTGTGGCCTCATTCAGCAGTTGGTATTCAACTCGGTTGCGTTCGGCGACGGAATCGAATTGTCACTGTAACAGTGGTGGATGCGACTCGCAATTTGGACGCACTGCCTGGCTGGCGGTCTTCTGAGTGACCGGGCCGACACGAAAGTCGCAGTCCCGAAAGTGGCAGACTTTCTGGATGCGTCTGTTACTTCGCCACGAGTCGCCAGGCAAATCGGTCCAGTTTGACGTCGAGAGTCGAAAGACTTCTGTTGAAGGCGATTCGAAATTGTCTTTCGCCGGTCCTGTCACCTCCCCGCAGAGCCGTCGCCACCGACAATTTGATCCCTTCTTCCCCGGCATCGCACATGGCAATGACGAGCTTCAATTGAATCGGCGAAAGCGTTACCACGTGGCGGCAAACGCTTGGCCGATCAATTGTCATACGGGTCTCATCGATTGTCAGCCCGAGATAGGCTGCAACGACCTCTTCGACGATTGAAGGACAAATTCGATATGTCAGCGGGTTGAGTCCAAACAGGCCTGCGGAGACTCCCTGCGGCACGTCAACTTTCTGTTCTTCGATCAACCCCTCTGCGACAAAACGGGAAATGACCGCATTGACGAATGAGCCCTGTTCGGCCAACGCATCTCTCAATTGGTCCGTCGTGAACTCTTCACGGGCTCGCGTGAATCGCCTCGACAGGAATTGCCTGCTGGCCGCAATTGCCGACGCCAGGGTTGCATCAGGTTCAGACGAGTTCTTCAATAGTCTACTTTCCTCGATTTTCAGGTGGTCCGACGGTTCCCGGCTCGCGAGCCAGAATTCAGAATGGGTACAAACTCGCGGACTTCAAGGGCCGTTATCGTTTCTTTCAACCGATCGACGCAGGTCTGCGGCATAACGGTCGGTGGTCATCATACAGATACGATGGATCGACTGCTGCGGTAGTGCTCTTGCACTCGCGGTGGCAAACCGATTCACCACCCTGCAGTGCAGACAAGTCGATCACAAAAATCGCCGTGAGTCGAAATTGCCATCTCTCGGTGGCCTCGCGCAACCCTACAGGCCACTCGCTCATCATTATTTGAAATCTCAGGCTTATCCCAGCCAACCCCCATTGGCGTGAATCGTTTGTCCTGTGACATAACTCGCCAGATCACTGCACAAGAACAGGATGATGTTTGAAATCTCTTCCGGTTCGCCAAATCGACCGAGAGGGATCTGGGCGATCATGCCGGCTCGAACTTCTTCCGGGATTGTCTTTCCCATTTCGGTCAGGACCACGCCCGGAGCAACCGCATTGACGGTGATGCGACGGCGGGCGAGCTCCTTGCTTAAAACTTTGGTGAGAGCGATCACGCCAGCTTTTGCAGCCGAGTAATTCACCTGGCCGTAAAATCCAACGACTCCTGAAATCGAAGCCATGTTCACGATCCGCCCACCTTCAGCGAGTCGTTCGGATGCGGCGCGACAGACCTGAAACACTCCTGTCAGATTCGTGTCGATGACATCCTGCCATTCCTCGTCGGTCATCTTCTTAAGAGTCCTGTCGCGAATGATCGCCGCGTTGTTCACGACAATGTTGACGGGGCCGAAGCGTTGTTCGGCCTGGTCAAACATCCGGCGAATTTCTGCACTGTCGCGAACATCAGCCGCTAAAGCGATTGCTCGATCACCCAGCTTTGCTGCAGCTTCTTCCGCTCGGCGACGATTGCCCCCGGAGGCATCATCAAAAAAATTGATGACAACATTTGCACCGGCAGCGTGTAACACCGTTGCCGTGCATTGACCGAGTCCCTGTCCTGCCCCCGTGACAACTGCGGTCTTTCCTGAGAGATCAATCGTGATCATGCATGCTTCCTCAATCACGCGATTGGCTGATTCACGAATCGTTCGTGGTCTGCCAGTTCGGAGATTTTTTTCTTGAGAGTGCGTCGCAAAGCGGTCCACTGATGTGTCGCAGTCTTCATCAGGTCGGCAGCCTCGACGAGTTCAAACTTGTCGTCCGCGCTGGTCGCCATCGCTCGTTCTACTTCGAGAACCGCCGGAATCAGATGAATCCGAAGATGTTCGACACAGCCCTTGGCCAGGCGTTCAATTTCTTCGGACATCTGCCTGATGCAATTTCGGTCTTCGAGTCGCTCGTCTTCGCGCAATTCCCGAGTTTCGCCGACGGTCACGTTGCTGACAGTCGATTCGATCGCATTCAGGCGGCCAAATTGAGTATTCCGCCCCTTGGCAATCTCATGCTGCTGTTCCGCCTTTTCCAGTCCTGCACGTGCCTTCTCAAAGTCTGGCCTGATTTCCAGTGCCTTTTTGAAGTTGGTAATGGCCATCTGCATATTCCCCATGTCGACATAGACGTTTCCCAGATTCTGGTAGGCCTCAACCATTATGGGGTCGATCTTGAGTGCTTCCTTGTAGGCGGAAACGGCCATCGTGTTCTGTTTCAACTTTCGCTGAGCGATTCCAAGATTGTAAAACGATTCTGCACATTTCTTGTTGCGCTGAATCGCTTTTCTCAGGTATTCGCACGCTTTCATGTAGTCGCCAATCCGGTTGTGAATTGCCCCGAGATTGGTGTAGTACCGGCTCTCCATCGGTTGCAGCAATGTCAACTTCAAGAACTGATCGATTGCTGCCGGATAATCACCGCTTGCAAAGGCACAAGTCGCCAATCCCTCGTGCGCCTCACAACAGTCCGGATCAAGAGAGACAGCATCAGCAAATGCATTGCTGGCTCCGTCGTATTCACGACTTTTCATCAGCGCACGCCCTTGCTGGCAAAAGCGATCCACGTCTGGATTGGTCATGTCGCAATACTCTCGCTGGAAAATCAATGACAGGATTGCATCCGGTGGCAACCTCGTGTGGAGTATATCGATTCAATCCTCTGGCGGTCAAAACCAGTTTGAACTCCAAGCAAATGCCGACAGTCGAATCGTGGAAATCAGAGTACCAAGCTTGAGAATAAGAGACTTGTCTTCCTTGACAGGTCGAGCGGATTCGCGGTTTCATACCCTGCAGCCGCAGTTGAAAGGTGACTGATCTGTGGCTGATCGCCAGGATTTTTTGACGAGGTTGGATTTCAATCACATTCACTGGGAAACATTCCATGAGACGCTGGTGGGTTGTCGGCGGACTGTTGTTTGCGGCCGCATGCGGGGTCTGGATGAACTCGACCAAGAGTGTCACTGCTGGAGACAAAGCCGTGGAGCAAGCAGGTAAGCCTTTGCATTTACACGCTCGCACGCTCAAAGTCGTGAAGCAGGCAGATGGATCGACCACGGATGTCGTTGAAAATCGGGAAATGTTATGGGAACCCCGAAAGACAGCACTCGTGATTTGCGATATGTGGGACAACCACTGGTGCAAAGGTGCGGCCCGGCGCGTCGAAGAACTTGCGGTGCCGATGAACAAGGTGATCGCTGCCGCTCGCCAGCGTGGAGTCTTCATTATCCATGCCCCCAGCACAACCGTCGATTTTTACAAAGACACACCGCAGCGCAAGCGAGCTCAGGCGGCCAAATTCGTTAAGACTCCGGCCCCCCTGGCCACCGTCGAACGCTGGGGAACAGCCTGGTGCTATCCCGATCCCAAACGTGAATCGGAACTCCCGATTGACGACACCGACATGGGATGCGATTGCGAGATCAAGTGTAAGATCGAACCACCCTGGACTCGTCAGATCAAGACGCTCGACATCGGGGAGGAAGACGCCATCACCGATAACGGGCAGGAAACATTCAATCTGCTTGCAGAGCGAGGGATCGAGCACGTCATCATCATGGGTGTTCATCTGAATATGTGTGTCCTGGGTCGACCGTTTGCGATCCGACAACTGATTGCCCAGAAAAAGTCTGTGGTTCTGGTACGGGACATGACCGACACCATGTACAATTCGAAGATGAAACCGTTCGTCAATCATTTTGACGGAACCGATCTGGTGATCGGGCATGTGGAAAAGAACTGGTGCCCGACGATCCTGAGCACGGACTTTGTCGATGGAAAGCCGTTCCGATTTGCGGAAGACAAACGCCCTGCAAAGTAGAATTCCTGGAGAAGCTGGTGGTTCGAATCTTTTTGCCGTTGGCGCTGCTGAGTACGGTAACGTTGGTAATTACGCTCGCCTTGGGACTATCCATTGATGATCCGAAAGTTGCGACAAAAGCAGTACAGGCCGGGGTGCAGTATCACTTTCTGACGGCGCTTTCGGCCTTATGTTTTGCCACTCTGGTTCATGCGATCGTGCTGACCTATTTCATGGGGACCGGCCGCTGGATCGAAGAGACTTCCAACGCGTATCGCCTGCCTGCCAGTTTCTATCAACGAAACCAGCAGATTAAGTACCGCACGATCCCCGCCATGGTCGGAGCGTTTCTGCTGCTGCTCTTCACAGGTGCCTTGGGGGCGGCAGCGGATCCGGCATCCCCAATGCAGTCGACGGGTTGGCTGGGGCTGACACCGTCCACGTTGCACCTGATCTGCGCGATCACCGCACTCCTCATCAACGTAGCCGTCAACTACCTGGAATTCCTGGCCTTGGAACGGAACGGAGAGATTGTCGAGCAAGTCTTGAATGAGGTTCGACGAATTCGAGTCGAAAAGGGACTTGCGGTCTGACGTAAAACGAACGACGCGCAACGGTTCCAACGTTGTGGAAATACTGCGTGGAGGGGTAGCCGAGCAATGGTTCCGAAGTCGGGGTACTTTGAACATCGGGCATTGGAGTTTATGGATGTCTGAATCCGAGGTTGTAATTCGGCTCACTGTCCCGGAAGCTGTCGTCCTCGACGGATTGCTTCGCCGTTTTTCCGATACCGACCGGCTAACGATTGAAGATCAGGCCGAGCAGCGCGCACTTTGGAATCTGCAATGCTTGTTCGAGCGTGAAGGCGATCCATCGTGGCCATCGCTGGAGACTGCCCGATCGGCACTCCGTGACCAAAATGAAGATTGACCATGGCCGTTGAAGTCACTCAATGCGACAACTAGCTAAGGCTTCCGGAATACGTGTGGCATAATTACCCGGTATTGGTCTCAGTTGAACAACGTATTTCCGCTAAAACGAATTCAGCAGCATGGCCCGCCTCACGACGCGGTCATTGCAGGCATTCGCGATATCACATTACGAACCGTGCCGAATGAGGCCGCCATCTTGACCTACAGTCACTCGCGTAATCAAAGTATTGGTCTGTTCAGTGGAAGCCCGTCGTTCAACTCTGGCAAGTAACCGAATATCGCAATCCGGCGTTTTTGTGAAATCAAAGTCAACTGGGCGGCACCGATTTCGGGGACGTTCAGAAACAGTTCCAGGGGCCATTCAGGCGTTAAGAGTCAGGTTTGCGTGTGAAGACGTCATGAAAAGTCCGTTTTCCCTGAAAATCGAAGTCCGTGCCGGGCGTGTCATCGCCATCCTGGTGGCGATTCCGGTTGCTTTCCTTTGTCTCGTTCTCATTGTTGGCCTGGTGATTCGCTGCCTTGGGTACGAAGACAAGACTCTTCGAATCGGAATGTCCACGGAACGAGTACGTGAGATCCTGGGAGAGCCCGACAACATCGCCACTCTGGAACTGTCAGACGGCAAATTCCGCGAGGATTGGTGGTATTCACAAATACCTGTCAGCGAAACGTCGGACTTTCGTCAGTTGACGTTTGAGTCAAATCGACTGGTTTCAAACCATTCGAAAAACCATCTTCCCCGATGATGGACGCAATCCAGGCAGGAATTGAGCGTCATCGCATCGCTTCGGCTCGTCGCTGAGATTCACTGCAATCTCCTGTGCCGCCGTTGGTGTGAGAAAATATCCGAGTTTGCAATTCTTGGCAGAAGCAATTTGACACTCGGAAAACTCGACCTATCTTCTGGGTGTTGGGGGCAACTGACCAACGCGACTGAACGACGAATCGACCGATAGCGGTCACCACAATTTAATGTCAGTACCGTACAGCACTCGAGTCCGTAAGGAATCGAGGGTTTGAGCGCGGCAAGGAGGAGCTGGGAGCTTCGAGGGGACCTTGCCGCGCTTTTCTTATTTGTAACGTCCGTTCTGGCGGATCGACCCATGCAGAATCGTACCCCACATCTCGTCACTCGAATGACGCCCCCCGCAGCAATGCGTCGGGGGATCACGCTGGTCGAAACGGTCATCGCCATCTCGCTGACGACCTTCGCTGCTGGCGCTCTGCTCACCTCGCTCACGTCAACAATCCAGGTAGGCACCGATGCCTTGCATACCTCAATTGCCAATGGGTTGGCTGATCAGTTGATGGATGAGATTGCTTCCGTCAAATTTCCCTCGGCAACGAAAACAGCGACAGGCGTCGGTCGTACAGGCTTTGACGACATTGACGACTACAACGGCTACAGCGTCTCTCCACCGCGTGCACGGTCAGGAGCAGTCATCGGAACAGAAGACTCAGCGGGGACTCGTCCCGTTTCGTTTCGACCTGACCCACGTCTGTACAGTCGATACCGCCAGCAGGTCACCGTCGAAAACATCACCGAAAGTACGGGGACGTCTTGGAATACAGTCTCCACCGCAGCTCCCCTGCGTCGCGTCACTGTCACCATCTCGTACACGGATGCCCGAGGAGTCACCACTCCGTTAGCCAGTCAGATTCGAGTTTTCAGCAATGTTGCCGTTGCCCCGTGATGCTCATGATTGGCATTTCCTCGATCTCCACAAGCGGAGAATGCGAGTCAGCCCCTCTGCACAGTTCGGTCGGTGTCATCTGCGAACCGGCTTCACGCTGGTGGAACTCGTCATCTCGATGACAATCCTCAGTTTTACGACGATGGTCATCGGCGGACTGATGCTGGCGATCACTTCAGCATGGGACCATTCGACGTCACTCGAAGATTCACGTCGTCAGACTCAAGCTTCGCTCGCTCGTATCAAGTGGATGATCCAGCAGTCTGGGACATACAAAGTTGCTGGCCAGCCGACAACATTAGGGATCGCAATTGTCTCCATAATCTGCGGGAGCTATCATGCACCCACGCAACTCGTTGTCTGGAGTGGTGGTTCGAACGGCGGCATGAACGCTCAGGGATTGAAAACGCGATTGCCGTTGGCGAGTGAAATTGTCGTCTATACACCTGATCCCACAACTCCGTCGCGTCTGGTCGAAGTCACCTTTCCAGGAAATTTAACGAGTATCGATTTTCGATCGGCTGGATTTAATGCCGCGATTGCGTCCTTGATGCAAACGAACGGTCGCCAGTCGATTCTGCTCTGCGACCGATTGCATGTCACAATCGGGTCGGCCAGTGTTCCGAACGTCGGCAATATCCGATTTGAAATGACCACCAATCCGAGTGACAGCCAGATCGCAGCGGTCAGCGTCGGTTCTCAAGCATGGAATGATCTTCCGTGGGGCCAGGGGTTGGTAGGAGCAGACCGCGCCCTCAGAACGAGTAATGTTCGCATCGAGTTGCTACTCGACCCTAATCCGACGAAGCCATTAACCGATAACGGAACGTCAACCGCGTTACCTTTTCCAGCATCGATCAATCGCCAATATGTCTATCAACCCTGAACTTTTTGTAGCGGGCGTCGTTCGCATCCGAGCGAAACAGCAGCGGCGCGCCATGTGCGGGCTTCGTACCGCGCATTTGGTTGCGACAAATCGTCGTCGTGGGTTCAGCATGATCCTGGTGATGCTGGCGATTGGATTGAGTCTGGCGGTGACATTTGGATTCATGCGGACGCAGATTACGTCGCTGCAATCGACGCAAAACGACAGCCGAAATGACCTCGCACTGGAAGCAGCCAGAACAGGAATCTCGGGGGCGCTGCTGCGGATGCAATCCACGGCCTGGACCGGGATGAGCGACACTTACTCCAAGATTGTCCAGCAGGATGCGGCAAATCTGGTCAGTTGCTCCGCCACGTATAGTACGGTGACATCCGGGCAAGTGGCGGGAGTCTCGGATTCCGAGTTACCACTTCATGTTGCGATCACATCGGTCGGGACGTGGGTTTCACCGAGCAGTTCGACGACGAAGGTCACACGTACGATCAAAGCAATCGTACGTTTGGCACCGCGACTGCCCGGCCGAACGGCGCGAGCCGGGGATGTTTCGACCGCGACCGATCTGTCGACGAACTCGACCAGCTATTCAGCCACACTTCCCTACACACTGACAACGACCTCGTCGACGTCGACGTCGCTGAACTTTGATCCAGGGCTGCGAATCGAAGGTCCGGTCTGGCTGAGCCAGCGATTGGCATTGTTTAACAGTGCATCGTGGTCGAGTACGATCCGGGCGACTATGCTGACGGAAATTGGAAATCAATTCGGCGCGACAACCGCCACGAATATGATTCACCCCCATCCACTGACGGGGCCAGTCACATTCGGCACCGTTCCGACAAGTGCCATCCAGACAGACTTGGGGCGACTCAAGACAACCTGGGCGACGACTACACAGACGCCATCTGCAACTCCCCTGAGCACCAACAACTGGCTGAACTATCAGTTGTATGAAAAGGGGCCAGTTTACACCGCCGTTTCGCTGTCGAGTTCCATTTCAGGAACCACGCTGCAGCCAACCACGGCCAATCCCCTGGGAATTTTTGTTCGATCCGGAAATCTGGACGTCAATAGTCAGATCACGGTGATTGGCACACTGGTGGTTTCAGGGACAATTTCGATTTACGGGACGGGAACGACAATCACGGCCTACAACTGGCTTGCCAGCGGCGGAACGCCTGTCGTAAGCGGTGCCGACTCGTGGCCTCGTTTGCCGGCGATTGTTGCCAAAGCGATGAATCTCTCCAGCGGTGCTCAAACCGTCATTGAAGGGGCCGTGATGATCGACGGACAGATCTCAGGCGGAGGAGCAGACTACACGAATCCTTCGTATAACCAGCTCAACATTACCGGCAATGCAACGGCGATACCGTCACAGCAGCCCTACAGCACCGTCCAGCTGCAGGGGTCACCAGACTTGTCATCTGTTTCCGGCGGTCGTACATACGCCATCTGGCTGGCAAACGGGACGTCCGGACGCTGGTTTCCGATTCAGTCGGTGGACAATTCGGCCAAGACGCTGACGGTCATCGGTGAGATTCGCCAGGCGACGGTCGTCACATACAAGATCAACCTGAATCGCTCGAACTACGTTAACCTGAATGGTCCCGTGGTCGCTGGGAACGTGAACTTTGCCAGCGAATCAATGTGGGGAATCGCTTCGATCATCTGGACGAACACAACCGCCGATTGGAACACGACCAACGCGACATTGCTTTCGCTCAACAATCCTCGCATTTCATTTCCAGACTGGCTTTCCAATCCTGCCAATCTTTTCAACCAGGGTTGGTTTCTGCCATGGAATACAGCGATTTATGGTCTGCGAATGGAACCAACGACATCGATTCAACCCCTGCCGGGGATTCGCATCCTCTCGAATACACCGCTGTTTAAGCCGTATAGCAGTACCGGTACAGATTCAGCCGCATCGGGATACCGCTGGAAAATCATCGACTGGCGGGAGGATCTCTGATGTTCACAACGGCAGTTAACCAACAACGCGTTCGGCGCGGGTCTACCGATCTGGTTCGGCGCGGGGCTCCTGACCCCGCCGAAACCCCCGACCGCAGGTCTCCTCGTCCCTGTACGAAGCTCTCCTGTCGTAGATCCCGTCCCGATCGTCGCGGCTACACGCTGATCGAATTACTGACGGTCGTCACTGTCATCGGCATTCTGGCATCGATTGTTGTTCCCTCGATGAGCAATGGCACTTCAACCAGCCTCAAGGCTGCAGGACGTATTCTCGCCGCCGACCTGCGGCTCGCCTCAGACCTGTCGATGCAATACAACACGCAATACACCGTCACATTCAACGTCTCGACCAACCAGTACCAATTGACGCTTTCAGGGTCGGGCAATCCTCCTCCGCTGCAGAATCCGCAAGCTCCTCCCGGTACGGCCGCGGGTGTCTATGTCGTTTCCGTCGGACAAATCGATGGAACTGTTACAGACTCGCGAGGAGTTCGTCTGCTGGGGGCCAAACTTAAGACCTCGGGGCAATCTGTGACTAACATTTCATTTGGATCACTCGGCGGAACAGGTCCGTCGCGGACGGATGACACAGAGATCTGGCTGATTTATGGCCCCAACACGAATCCGATGTATCTGCGGCTGACCGTATCCGCCCTGACAGGTCAGGTCTGGATGGACCAGCCAACTCAATATCCCTCCTCATGAATTTGACCGTATTATCGAATCGCAACCATGCTGACACTCACCAGGAACAGACTCGCACCGCTTGGCCTGTCCGTCGGAAAAACGATGGCCAGTGTGATCCAATTAAGCGGAACATCAGCAGCGATTGATCTTCGGCTGGCAATCCAATCTCCACTACCGCAAGTGATCGGATCGACTCCTGAAGTTGCAGACCGGGCACTTACGGACGCTTTGCGAACGCTGGTGGCAGACCACCGATTGAAAGGTCGTCCGGTTGTTTCATGTCTCGGTTCCGACGAGATCATGGTCGAAACCGTGCGACTTCCCCTGCTACCACCCGCGGAGATCGCCAAGGCCGCACAATGGGAGGCTTCAGAACGGCTTTCACTTCCGATCGAACAGATGGAAGTTCGCTATCTGATCGCAGGTGAAGTCCGCCAGGAAAACACGACGAAGCAGGAGGTGATTTTGATCGCCTGCCCGCAGGAATTGATTCGTCGGCGGTTGAAGATTCTGGAATCCGCAGGATTGACCCCTGTCGGTTTGGACATCGAGCCCTGTGCCTTCTTGCGGAGTCTACAGCGGGCGCAGGGGACGCCAGATGCTGTCCGGACAGCCTACCTTTATTGCAGTGAAACCAGTGTGACAGTGATGTTTGCGGAAGGATCACGAGTTCTCTTCCTGAAATCGATTCCGATGGGGGGGCGTCAGTTTGACGATGCCGTTGCTCAGGCACTTGGTATCGAACTGGTCGATGCTCATCAGATGCGAGTTGACGTTTTTACCTCCCGGGCACTGGATGGCGAAAACGAAGTACACCGATCTATCATTGACGCATTACGGCCCTGTTTTGAAGCCATTATCGATGAGATGGAACTCTGCCTGCGATATCACAAAGTGACGTTTCGCGGTCGACCGCTAGATGGACTCGTCATGTCGGGCAGCGAGTCCGCTCCGTGGCTGGCCGAATACTTCAGCGAACGCGTCGGTTTGACATGCCGACCTGTCACTCCGCTGGATGGAATTCACGGAGCACCGTCGGCGGTTCAGAAGTCACCGGGACGCTGGGCGACTCCATTGGGCCTGGCCATGAAGCGATTGAATTCAGGTACTCATTGAAAGCGATTCTGTTCTCTGTTGACGACACAAACGATTATGAACGACATTGACTTCCTGCCATCCGATTATGTCTGCGTGCAAACCACGCGAACCAATAACAATTGGTTGCGGGGTTTATTCGTGGCCGTTTTGGGACTGATGGCCGTGGGGTGGGTCGCGCAGCAAAAGTCATTGAACGACCTGCGAGCCAAGCGGACGCACGCTCAAGAAAGTGTTCGGTCAATGCTGGCATCGCTCGATTCCAGTGAAAAACTACGAGCCGATCTGGATCGCGCTGATAATGCGGTCCGTATTCTTGACGGACTTCGAACCCAAGTTCCACCAACGCGCTGGTTGGGTTCGATTGTCGATGCGTTACCTTCACGATTGTCGCTCTTGGAGATCCATGCCGATATTGATGAAGGCGTTGACCCCGCAGCCCCTCGAGTCCCCCAGCAGGTCAACGCACCTGCCATTGACCCCGTTCGACTGGATATTGAACGTCTTTCCAAAGTGACTCCCCGTCGATCGGTCACGATATCCATTCGCGGTTCAGCACCTGACGATATTGAAGTTTCTCGATTCCTGACCGCCTTGCACCGAATCGATTACTTTGACCAGGTTCAATTGCTGTTTACCGATCAGCACGGCCAGGGAAGCCAGACCGCTCGCTCCTTTGCCATTCGATTGAAAACCAAATCGTTGAATCGACGGGCAACGGTAAAGACGGTTGACCAGCCTGTGGCCACGGCACCGCGTGATCTGCAGTAATTTCTTCGGACACAATTCGATTGGATCATTCATCGTGAAATTTCTCGCAAGACATGACTCGCTGATCGCGATCATTGGGACAGCCGTCCTGACCGCTGGATACTACTGGGGCGTAATACGTCCCGGCCGCGTTGCCACTGGCAACGTTCAGACGGAAATCTCACAGGCGCAGGCGAAAATGCATGAGGTTCCCGTTCTGTTGGCAGAGCAGACGCAGTTGCAGGCACGGTTGCAGCGTCAGCGAGAGCAGATCGAGCAGATGGAACAGGTCGTGCCAACCGATTCGCATGTCTCTGAAGTTCTTCACCAGGTCGCGAGCCTGGCGAGTCAATCGGGGCTGACGATTACGCGACTTGAGCCATTGCAAACCGTCGAATTTGCCTCGTACGCCTCACATCCATTTCATTTGGGATGTCGCGGAGCGTTCGACGATGTGGCTCGATTCGTGAAGGGACTGGAAGCACAACCTCGATTAGTCACTTTCGGAAAAGTCGACCTGATTCGAAGTACGGCGGGGACTGAAGGAACGGAGCGATTGATTCAGGCTAACATCGACTTCAGCGTATTTTCCCGCCAGTCAAAGTTCTAATGAGGCCAGTGCCCTCGACTAAATCCGAGCTACCGCTCGAGAACTAAAAGTGCCGCTCACGTTGATCACTCGCGGGTCTTAGCGAATTTATGAGTTCACTTCTTGAGTCTCTGACAGCCGTGTTCCGAAGTCGTGCGGCAGCAGCAACGAGACCAGGCTAAAGAGTCATCGCCCTTCAGCCTGGACTGTAGAAAGGCTACTGCGGAGCAATCGTTCCCGTTGGAGCACCGTCGGTTGTATTACCACCAATGCTGTTGTTCGTAAACGAAATTAACTTGCCTGAAATTACGGACTCAAGTCCGATGGCGTTCCCATCGACCATGCAATCTGAGAAACGTACGGTCGAATTGGCGTTCACGGACCGAATACCACTGGACTGATTTCTTGACACGGTACATTTGTGCAGATCAAAACTGAGCGGCCCTGCTGTTCCCACGGAAACAACACCGTGCGTGTCATTGCCAGAGAAGAAACAGTTCCGCGCAATTGTATTCGTATTGGCTTCAACGCGGATTCCGAATGTGTTTCGTGTCAGTTCAACGTTATTCAAGTAGGCGTTGACGCTGCCCCCGACGCCTGGTTGCAGAAAAATTCCGCCGCCATTCGCCCCATTAATGTTGTCCCGAATCACCGTATCTTTGACAAACAGCTTGAGTGGTACAGTGGGAGTCGCACTGATTCCCTTTTGCGCCTCATTGTAGATGGCACAATTATCAACATGCACCGTCCCGGCCTGAAGGATGTTGATGCCGTTGAGTCCTGTCCCCGCACCTGAAATGGAGATATTCCGAAGAACGACAATGTCGGTCGCCCCCGCGTTAATAACGACACCGTTCGTTCCGGAATTCAAAATTCCACCAGCATTGGGACCACCATCAATGGTGATTGCTTTCGTGATGGTGACGGAACCGAATCCTCCCGGATCGAGCGCATCGATTTCCCCACCGGCAGCTGTCTTTGAAATGGCACCTGCAAAGGTCTTGCAAGGGGCCGTGCGACTGCAGGGGTTTGCATCATCTCCGACACCGGAAACCCATGTGCGTGTTGCCTGAGCCGAGGCTACTGACGCCGAAAATACGGTCGCCAGGACCGCCATCGTCTGTACAATCTTTGACTTCAACATATTTCATCCTTTGGAATACGCGGACGGTCACGAATGACTGGTGTCGTGACACCACTCGCCAAACCCATTGGCCGGAATTAAGGTCGCGCTGCATTAGATCAAGACTCGCATTCGTTGTCGATGTACAAAAATGAGCGACTCAATAGTGGCTATGTTCACGTACGTTCACGTGCTGTAGGAACTTTCGGGCCTCCGTTAAGTTTGTTAAACTCGCCGCGTCAACGATTACTACTCGTTGTTTTCGTTGACTACCCGTTCCGTCAAAAGCAAGGCCAGACGCATGAGGCTGCTCGTTAATCGCGTTTTTCGCGTTGTCGTGGCGTCGCTGCTTACTGCGACGCTGTCACAGGTGGTCGGTGCAGACGATGACATTGTGCCCAAAGAGGTTGTTCGCCCGTTTTCGCATCCTGACATGGGACAGTTTACGACCTGGCTCAAAAAGACGGAACATGACGATCCAGACAAGGTGTTTCGACTCGAAAATGGTGTCTTGCGATGTGGCGACGAGGATATGGGATACGTCGCAACGAAACAGTCGTACCGTGATTATCATTTGTCCGTCGAATACAAATGGGGGCGAAAGAATCCAACCGACAAGTACGTTCGCAACTCTGGCATCCTGCTGAATGGAGTTGGCCCGGACGGATCGCAAAGTGGTGCCTGGATGACTTCGATCGAATGTCAACTCGCCCAGGGCTGTGAAGGGGACTTGATCCTGATTCGCGGCAAGACCGCTGAAGGCCAGCCGTTTCCCGCGACGATCACGAGTCACGTGACCAATGGACCCGATGGCAAACCTCGATGGAATGAAACGGGCACAAAAACCGTCTATTCTGGCCGCCAATTCTGGTGGTCAAAGCACCAGCCGGGTTTTAAGGAACTGATTGATACCTGGGGAGATAACGATGTTGCCAGCCCTTTGGGGGAATGGACAAAAGTCGAATGTCTGTGCCATCAGGGACGAATCACGATTAAAGTCAACGGGGTTGTCGTCAATGAGTGCTTCGATGTCCAACCCGCCTCGGGAAAAATCCTCTTGCAGTCCGAAGGACACGAAGTCTTTTTTCGAAATATGGAAATCCGCCCGTTCAAGTCCAATGCTCCGTAGAGTCCACAATCACAGGAACGCTGTATGACTCGCTTTCAACCGAGTGATCTCCCGCAAGACCCGCCTGCTTCAAACGATTCGTCGCGCCGCACATTCCTGAAGGCGACTGCGACGGTCGGTGGGACAATTGCCGCCATGTCCGGCCTGAATCCCGTGGTCCATGCGTCAGGTGACGATACCTTACGAGTTGGCTTGATCGGTTGTGGTGGGCGTGGAACCGGGGCTGCTTCACAGGCACTGATGGCAGATACGCGTGTCAAACTGACAGCAATGGGCGATCTTTTTGAAGATCAACTGCAACTGAGCCTGAAGACGTTGAATGAAGCTCGAAATCTCGACACAAAAATCGACGTCCCCAGGGAACGGCAGTTCGTTGGATTCGACGCCTATAAGCAGGTTCTGGCGAGTGGAGTCGATGTCGTTCTGCTGACGACACCACCACACTTCCGACCACTTCACCTGCAAGCCGCGGTTGAGGCTGGCAAGCATGTGTTTGCAGAAAAGCCGTGCGCAGTCGACGCCCCTGGCGTCCATTCAGTTCTGCGCAGTTGTGCAGAAGCCCGTCGCAAAGGTCTCGCCGTTGTCTCAGGACTCTGTCTGCGCTACCACCAACCCTATGTGGAAGCAGTCCGGAGAATCCATGACGGTGCGATCGGTGATGTGCGGACGATGATTGCTAACGACTATCGGGGCGGTGTCTGGATCAAGCCGCGCCAACCCGACTGGACCGATATGCATTGGCAGACTCGCAACTGGTACTACTTCACCTGGCTCTCGGGCGACTTCAACGTCGAGCAGCATGTCCACAATCTGGACGTCTGTGCGTGGGCCATGGGTGACAAGTACCCAGAGAAAGCGGTCGGTATGGGGGGACGGGAAGTTCGTAAAGGCCCTGAATACGGCAATATCTTCGACCACCATGCCGTCGTGTATGAATATGCTTCCGGTGCGAGGCTGATCAGCAATACGCGCCAGATGAAGGGCTGCAAGAACGACATCAGCGTTCATATGCTGGGGACCGGCGGAACTGCCACACTCACCGAACGGAAGAACGGGGTGAAAATCTCGGCCAAGGACGAATGGGTCTTCCGCGACGAAGCAAAGAACCTGTATCAAGTTGAGCATGATGAATTGTTCGCCAGCATCCGCTCCGGTAAGCCCATCAACAATGGCGAGTACATGGCCAAGAGCAGCCTGCTGGCGATCATGGGACGCATGGCGACCTACACAGGACAAGAAATCACCTGGGACATGGCCTGGAACTCCCGAGAAGATCTGACCCCGCCTCGGTACGAATGGGGTGAAATCCCCGCTCCACCGGTTGCCGTCCCGGGTTCAACGAAGTTTGCGTAACAGTGTTTCACCAAGAGCCATTGCAGTTGGGAGTTTGTGACCATGAAGCCAAAGCTATCACCGGAAGTGACGCGGCGTGACTTTATCGTCACGACAGCCGCACTGGCGGGCCTCGCGTCATCGTTAACTCCGCCGACCGGCTTGAATGGTGCAGAGGATGCGAAGGCGAAGAACGGTGACAGGAAACCGTCCCTGTTCCAACATGCCTGCATGACTCTCCCTTATAGCAGCTTTCCATTGGAGCGGGCCCTGACGGGAATCAAGAGCGCCGGGTACCAGCATGTTGCATGGGGGGTGAAGCATCGGGAAGCCAACGGAGAAAATGTCCCCGTTGTCGCAGAAGATGCCTCGCCTGACTTTGCAAAAGAACTGGCCAAGCGATGTCGCGGCATCGGCCTGGAACCGGTCATGATGTTTTCGACGATCTATCCTGAACGCGCTCGAGGCTTGGAAGTCTTGACACGCCGCATCCAGCAAGCCGCTGCCGCAGGCATCGGGCAGGTCTTAACGTTCGGACATACGCAAGGGGGTAATCGAGCGGTCTGGATTGAACGATTCAAAGCGCTTGGTCCAATCGCCCGTGACAACAACGTGACTCTGGTCGTCAAACAGCACGGTGGTTCCACCGGGACCGGAGAAGCGTGTGCTGAAATCATCCGCGAAGTGAACGATGCTGGCATCAAGGTGAACTACGACGCGGGTAACGTCATGGATTACCTTGACCTCGACCCGATTCCAGACATTAAGAAATGTGCGGCCGAGATTCGTAGCTTCTGTGTGAAGGATCACCGCAACTGGCCGAAAGATCAGGACTGCGGACCAGGATTTGGCGAGATCGATCACTACCGCCTCCTTGAACCGGTCGCCTTTACGGGACTGACCATGCCATTGGCCTATGAGAACATCTTTGCACCACTTGTTCCTCGCCCTGCAAAACCTGAAGAAATCGATGCCTTGGCTCGACGTGCTCGTGAATTCCTCGAAGTCATTATCGCTGGTTTGCAGACAGCGTAATCCATGGTTCCAGCATCGGTTTGGCGACGCGCGAACGTCTTTCTGCTAACCCAACCGCTAGCAGAAAGACGGTCCCTGGGCAATGTGGCACATCTTTGCAGGCTAACAGCGAAGCATTTTCTACCAAACAAAGTCCATGAACTTTCGCGGCGAGTCAATTCCGTGCTGCCGCCCAATTTAATCCGTCGAGAATTCCGTTTTTTAGACTAGCGTACGGATACTCGCCATCGCTAGTCTCAATGTGTCGGATCAAAAACAGACACCAGCCGCACCTGAGAGGGACGTTGACGATGACTTCGGAATCGGCGAAACAACAACGTAAAGACTTGCTGCAGAAGATCAAGAATCATCCCCGCGGACTGGAAGACATTCTTGCGGACGAAAATATCAGGCAAGCACTCGTTAAGGACGCTGAGTCCGACGACGCTGTGATCCCCAAGGAAATTTTGGGGGATTATCTGCGGATGGCTGAGGTCGTTCGCGAAGCAAAGAAGTCCCCAGGTCGGTTCCGGGCTGCTGGTGGGCCGCCGGTTGTAATTGTTCCTGGTTTTCTGGGAAGTGCCCTGACAGACACGTTTGGAGACAATGGACTAATCTGGATCGACCCGATGCTGGTGACTGATGGTAGCCAATTATCGGCCCTGAAACTGGCTACTTGGGGTACCTCGCCTGAACGAGATTCGACCGGTGGCGTCCGTGTCGATCCGTCTGGCGTTGTCCCCATCGCTTACGATCTATTGCGTTGGAGGCTGACACTTTCCGGTTATGACGTTTCGTTTTTTCCGTTCGATTGGCGTAAGAATCTCGAAGAGAGTGCGCAGCGGTTCGTCATACAAATCCGTTCGGTCTCAGCAAGTTCTGGTGGTCAAAAAGTGCGGGTCATTGCCCATTCCCAAGGGTCGTTGGTCGCTCGGAGAGCTCTACAAATCCTGGGAAAGTCCGAGGCCGATCAATTGGTCGACATGCTATTATTGCTGGGGCCTGCGTCAGCTGGGACATATACAGCAGCTATGGCCATTTCGGGTGGACATGACAAGATTCAACTCTTCCAGCGTTGGGCCATTGATGCACCACCTGACGTTGCGCAGATTTTTCAGTCAATGTCGGGGCTCTATCAATTGCTACCTTGGGATCTGAATGACACAGCGAACGGCTTGAAGGATAACGAACTAAGGAATCCGACATTCTGGCAGTCTGGTGTCGATCGTGCTCGTCTGACAGTTCTGTATGGTTGGGCAAGCAATATTGACACCAGTTTTTTTAATGCCCGTATCCGAATTATTCTGGGTGAAGACAATCAAACGGCATCCGCCGTCGAGTTCAAGGGGGGGAAATTAACGGAAAAGGCTTGGGACACGGGCGATGGTGTTGTTCTCGATCGACGGGCAAAGCTGACGGGAGTCAAGACATACAAAGCCAAGGGGGCCAAGCACGCCTGGATGGCAGCCGCGTTCAATGTTACGAGCGCAGTGCTCAAGATTTTCAATGGAATCGAACCGGGTATCGGTCGAGGCGTGGACAGTTCAAAAGATCTTGTTGTCGATATTCCTCAAGAGCATTTTAAGTCGGCCAAGCATGCTCGTCGCATTGCGGTAGCACCTAAAGCCGTTGGCGTGGTGGCCCTGCCAGGCACGAGCGAACCGGACGTTGCCGAACATTCGGTTTTGCGACGCATTCCTGACGCACCGTACGTACGGCGGTTGCGAGTTTTTAGTCTTGACCCGCTACTGATGTCCGATCCCGAAACCGCCAGTTACGGAACAATGGAAGTGGAGATTCCCTGGGAAGGACCGGGGCAATCGGCTATTTTACCCGGTGAACTGCGTCCCGGTCCCGTGGGAGAATACGTAGAAGTTGTCGATGTCGATCCTCAAAGCGGTCGATTCTACTATCCGATCGACCTCAACCATCCGCACGTACTGGCCGAAAGCGGGTTGGCGCCGTCAGAGACAAACCCACAATTTCATCAGCAGATGGTATATGCAGTCTCAATGGCGACCATCCGGACGTTTGAACGGGCACTCGGGCGGGTTGCTCACTGGTCTCCGCGATGGGTTCGAGATGAACAAGGTCTTCGCAAGAGATATGTCCAGCGGTTGCGTATCTACCGCATGCGATGCGTCAGCGCAATGCATACTATGACCCAGACAGAAAGGCCTTGCTGTTTGGATATTTCCCCTCAGGTTCTTCATTAGGATCGCGAGTGCAGCCCGGGGCAACGGTCTTTACATGTGTCTCGTTTGATGTTGTAGCACATGAGACTACGCACGCCCTGCTGGATGGGCTGCATCGGTATTTCAATACTCCGAGCAATCGTGACGTCTTCGCGTTTCATGAAGCGTTTTCAGATATCGTGGCTCTTCTTCAGCGATTTTCGAACCAGGACTTGATGCGTCGGCAATTGCGGAAGGCAAAGGGGAAACTGACAAACGAAAGCCTGATCGGTCAGATGGCCTGGCAATTCGGCGAAGCCTCTGGAGGTCGAGGCGGACTGCGACAGTATCTGGGTCAGTTTGAAAATGGACAGTGGAAAAACAATCCGCCACGGCTAGAAGACATGTCCAAGGAAGCCGAGCCGCACAAACGCGGTGCACTGCTCGTTGCCGCCATGTTTCAGGCACTGAATAGCATGTATGAGCAGCGTTCGAATGACTTGCTGGACGTTGCCCGCCGGGACGATGGAGAAGTTGTCTTTACACGTGAATTGGAAAATCGCCTGGCACGAGAAGCTGCGGACGCAGCCCGACATCTGTTGGAAATGTCGATTCGTGCGCTCGACTATGTTCCCCCGGTCGATATCGGGTTCGGAGACTTCCTGAGAGGGTTGATCACGGCCGATTTCGAACTCGTGGCCGACGACAAATTTCACTATCGAGCTTCGATCGTGAAAGCCTTTAGTGAGTGGGGTATTTATCCGACTGATCGACAGACGTTGATTCCCGACAGTCTGTGCTGGGAACCACCGAGCGAAAAGATCACTGGCAGTCTTCACGATTGGCTCAGCAAGAACTCCCTCGGAGACTGGGGAATGGGAATGGATCGCGCCGAAATCTTTGAAGAAAGTCAAAGACTGGCAGCCAGCCTCCACGACTTGATTCTCGAGTTCGCCCCGAAATTTACGGTGGATTTCCATCGCGAATTTGGATTGAATCTCGATCCGCACGGACAAAACCAATCAATCGAACGCAACAAACTAGGAATCCCAAAGTTCGAAGTGCATTCGGTTCGCCCCTGTCGTCGCGTCAGTCCAGATGGTGGGGTGCGACGTGATCTCGTGATCGAAATCGTTCAAAAACGGAAGGCGTACTTCGATGATGCCGTCCAGCAAGGCGTTGATTCCGGAGCGATCGATCCCAAGACGATCAAGCCGGATTTTGATTTTCGCGGTGGATGTACGCTCATCGTCGATGCTCGCTCGGGCCAAATTCGATACTTGATCAGCAAGCGGATCGATAGTGTCACACGATTGCAGGCAGAGCGCGATTTTCGCGGAATCGGTTCACACGCACTGGCCGCAAATTACTTTACGGGATCGGGCAAAGAAAGCCCTTTCAGGCTGATGCATTCGGAACACTGATTGTTTTGCCAGGTATTCGGCGGTGAATCGCCATCAATAGTCCAGCGCATTCATACTTTGAGAACTTTATCGATCCAACCCATAAGGATCTTGCCATGGCTAAGAAACAACCCGTTGCCAAACCCTCCCAGACCAACAAACTACGCATTCGCATGTATTGTCAGGGGCTGGGTGATTGCTTCCTGTTGACGTTCCCCCGGACCGGGTCAGGTCGTAAAGAATTCCATGTGTTGATCGATTGTGGCGTCATCGTCGGACAACCCGATGGTCCGGCTAAGATCAGGCAGGTGGCAGCACACCTCGCCGAGACGACGAATGCACATATTGACGTCCTCGCTGTCACGCACGAGCACTGGGATCATCTTTCAGGCTTTGTTGATGCGAAAGAGGATTTCGAAAAAATTAAATTTGATCAGGTCTGGTTGTCGTGGATGGAAAACCCCGAAGAGCCGGTGGCGGTTACGCTGCAGGCAGAACGCGATGCCAAAAAGCAGAAACTTGCCATGGCGCTGGATCGAGACCAGATTCGCCTGGGAGTTGAAGGCAAGCAACCCGATGCTGAAAGGTTCGCCGGACTCGCGGTATTCTTCGGGCTGGAACCGGGAACAGCGGTGAAGTCAATGAGCGACGACGGCGAAGGAATGGATCGCGGTCGGACGGGGGCTGCCCTGAACTTTGTCAATCAGACCACGGACGACCGTTGGTTCCTGGAACCCGGATCTGAGCCGTTCACGATCGATGGTCTGAAAGGAATCGAATTCTTTGTATTGGGCCCCCCCCTCGATGACAAAGCCATCAAGAAGGATAAGCCAACCAAGAAAGGAGACGAAGTCTTCCGCGACGCTCATGCCGCGAGCGAACATGGACTTGAGGCACTTGCTGCTCTCGATTTGCCAGACGACGCCGATCAGGCAGATGGAGCGCATTTGCCGTTTGCTTCGCAATATGGAGTTTCGCTGGAGCAGGCGCTGGACGACCCGTTCTATCGGCAAATGTACGATGATGGAACCGACGAACCACACCCCGCTGAATGGCAACGAATCGATGACCTTTGGATGTTCTCGGCGAGTGAATTCGCCTTGCAACTCGATGCCGATACCAACAATACCAGTCTTGTTATGGCAATCCGTCTGCCGTCGGATAAGGTCTTGCTGTTTCCCGGCGATGCCCAGGTTGGCAATTGGGAGTCTTGGCATTCGCGCAAATACAAGTGGGGTGCACAAGATGTTGAAGCGCAACACCTGCTGCAAAAAACCATTGTGTACAAGGTTGGGCATCACGGAAGTCATAACGCAACGCTCCGCGACAAGGGCCTGATGATGATGGACGACCCTGACTTAACCGCTCTGCTGCCGGTTGATGAAAAAGTTGCTCATGAGAAGAAGCACTGGAATGACATGCCTTTTTCTCCGATGTTGAAAGAGCCGAAGTCGCGAACACAAGGACGTATTTTGAGGCCAGATCACGATTTAAAGCATTCCGATACAGACCCGGCCGATAAATCTGTCGTCAGTTGGGTTGCCTCGGAAGAGACAGTCGTCGGCATGCCAAATCGCTCACTTTATCTCGATTACTTCGTGCCGCTCAAGTAGAGTCAAAGATTGGTATCGCCAATACGGGGCTCATTCGTTGATTATCAATGTGCGTACGGCTTGGTCGCTCGGCGTACGCAAAGTCTGGAGCATGCGTTTCTTAAAGCGGTCATCGCGGGGTTTGCAAAAAGTATGATGACGGCAATCTGAGATCCTGTAAAACGACAGCGGCCTCAAATGACCGCTTATTCTCAATCACATTCCGACGATCGTACCATCGTCTTTGACATCAATACGAAGGGCCGCAGGTTCCCTTGGTAGTCCGGGCAAGGTGCTGATGTCACCCGCCAGTGCGTAGAGATATCCAGCTCCAGCAGCGAGTCGAACATCGCGAATCGGCAACCGGAACCCACGGGGGCGTCCGAGCAGGTTTGGGTCATGAGAAAGTGAATACTGTGTCTTCGCAATGCAGACTGGTAAGTCCTTGAATCCCCAACGTTCGAACTGTTCAATCCGGCGTTTGGCCAGTGGCAACAATTCAATTCCATCTCCTCCATAGACTTCGCGAACGATCGTCTCCAGTTTGTCGGCAACAGGCATGTCCAGTGGATACAGGAAATCAAAACTGGCAGGTTGTTCACAAGCCTTCTCAACGGCTTGAGCAAGTTCCATTGTCCCTTTGCTGCCATATTTGAATGATTCGGCGACAGCAAACGCTTTGGCTCCGTAATCCATCGAAAGCTGACGCACCAACTCGATCTCTCGATCAGTGTCGGCTGGAAATCGATTCAGTGCCACGACAATCGGAATTCCAAATTTTTGCAGGGCAGCCAGATGTGCCTGCAAATTGACAGAACCCGTTCGTAAGTCTTCAAGGTTTTCTACCAGCAGTTCCTGGGGAATCGACTCTCCGGGTCTCATCGGGAATTTGCCGCAGTGATATTTCAGTGCCCGGACAGTACAGACCACGACCTCGGCATTCGGTCGTAAACCGCTGGAGCGACACTTGATGTTGAAAAATTTTTCGGCACCGCAATCGCTTCCAAATCCACTCTCTGTCACCACAAAATCGGCGAGCTGAATGGCAGTAAGATCCGCGAGGACAGAACTGTTGCCATGCGCGATATTGGCAAATGGTCCGGCGTGCACAATCGCCGGAGTTCCCTCGCATGTCTGGACCAGATTGGGCCGAACTGCGTCACGCAACAGTGCCAACATCGCTCCTGTTGCACCAATGTCGTTCGCGCTCACGGGCTCGCCTGTTTTCGTTTCCGCAACAACAATTTTCGCAACCCGCTTACGAAGGTCAGGCAGGCTGTCTGAGAGTGCCAGGATGGCCATGATTTCCGAGGCTGCAGTCAGGTCGAAGCCCGTTTCACGCAACGGAGCTTGAGGAACATTGTCGAGCCCCGTAATGATGTGGGCGAGTCCCTTATCGTTCAGGTCGATCACACGTCGCCATGTCATTGTCGACGGATTGATCACTGGATTTCGTCCGCGACTCACGTGGTTATCCAGCATGGCTGCCAGCAGGTTATGGGCTGAGGTGACCGCGTGGATGTCGCCCGTGAAGTGCAGGTTAATTTCATCAGACGGAACAAGTGACGCGGCACCGCCGCCTGCTCCGCCACCTTTCACACCAAAGACGGGCCCCTGCGATGGCTGTCGCAGTGTCACGATGCTCTTTCGGCCATCACGAGCCAAGGCCATGGCGAGCCCGATCGCAATGACAGTTTTCCCTTCACCCAGCGGTGTCGGGTTAATGGCGGTGACGCCGATGTATTTACCTGGGTTCCGTTCTGGCAGGCGCTGAGATAATCCTGCGGCGAGCTTTCCCTTGTACCAGCCAATCGGCTCGACATCATTTGTCGACAGCCCGAGTTGAGCCACGATCTGATGGATTGGAAGCGCGCCGCCCATTGCTGCCCTTCAAACGTTCGGGCCTGTCAGAACCCGGTCACATTCGCTTTTTCGTCACTGCCTGAACGAAGTATCAACCACGATAAGGCCACCCCAGTGAAATAGACCATTCCGCCGGCCCAGACAACATCGGAAATGAAGTGGCCTCCCTGGACCACGCGAGTTAATCCCATGCCACAGCCAAACAGGAAACCACCGATCAGCCACGCGGCTTTCCAACGAGGACGATGGCACCCCACAATAAAGGCGGGCGCGATCAAGTAAAACGCCACCGCCGCGTGGCCTGACGGAAACGACGAATTCCGACTCGGTTCCGTGGCCCAGGTTCCCACAGGAAGAAATTCTTTTTCGCCATCAAATACCGAACACTGCAGCGGTCGCGGACGGCCCCACAGATGCTTGAATCCGACGTTGACGATCAATCCTGGCCCAATGAGCAACATCAGAAACAGAAACAGGCCGGCTCGACGAATTCGTGTTGACTGTCGCCATTCAGGCCGTGGCAGGATCCACGGTCCAAAGAGTGCAACGATGGCTCCCATGATTCCAACGACAAACGATGGCAACGTCCCTTGTCGATAGATCGTCAGCCAGGGTTCGGCCAGTTCGTAGGTCCAGATTTTCTGGGACCGATCATAGAACATCCCAGCTACCCGCAGATCCAGATCTGTCCAACGGATCAGGAAGCTAAGCACGATCAGACCCATTACGGGGCAAACAATCGGCCATTGACGTTGGAAAAAGCAGTCGCGTTCAGATGCCACCTGCCCGGTTTCGCGCGGTTCATCGGGACGATCAGCGGCACCCGTCGAGGGCAAGGCTGACAATTCCAATGGTGTGACAAAACTCCCCGTGGTCATTTTCTACTCGGTATGAGTGTTGATTCGTCCATTTGAACAGCAATTGAATCCTGAGAGCGTCTTGCAGGCCATTCGGACAGAGTCTCCCCCCGCCAGATCCGAAACTGACGTGACTTCGTCGGACCGAGCGGTACGCTGACTGTACCAAGATCTTCAATGTCTGCGAATGCCTTTGCCAGCCGAAGCGGGACGACAGCATCCCCTTCCGTCACAATCAAAGCGTCCTTACCACTGGCATTTTCGGGCCCGCCCCAGACATCATGCTGAGAATCAATCACCTCGCCGACGTTCCATCGATAGACACGTGGCTGGCCCGGCAGGTAGTAGGCGAATTCACTGACAGGAGCACGCGAAGTCGCTGCAACCAGCAAAACCTCGCGAGCGGAATCCAATTTCCCGAACTTTTCGGCAATGAGTCGTGATGCAGTTTTCCAGCCTCGCAATCGACCAGTCGGATCAAGACGAGTTCCGGCAAACTCTGATGATGGCAGGACGAATGGGACGAACGTCACGGCAAACGCCATTGCTCCCCCGAGGCAAACCGCCGGAAACATGGCCGCGCGACATCGATCCAGGCGCGCAGACAACGTGATCTCACCGCAGTTCCATGCCGCCATCGTCACCACACATGTCAGATGCAATGCCGCTGGCCAGTTTGGCTGGACCCGCTGTACCAGGCTGAGCACTGTGATCGCAACAAATGGAATGCCACCAAAACAGATAAGGAATCGTTCGCGATCGCCTAGCCGTTTATAGCGCATCATCAGGACGATTGTCACCATCCCCATCAGTCCACAAACCAATGGGGACAGTATTCCGAACTGCGAACTCAGGAACTCCACACACCACGTCATGTGCCGAAGTATCGAATGAGACTCCAGTGGAAAGTGGTCACGCGTATGCTCAACCGTGATCCAGGCGTGACGCGAATTCCAGAACGCGACTGGGATCAGGAACGCCAGACTGCCTATGGCCCAGATCCAGATCCACGGACTTGTTAACTTCGATCGCTGTGAAGGTGTCGTGATGAGGAAAAGCGCCACCAGTGGAAACAGCCCCAGAGTTGTCTGCTTCGACAGCAGTCCCGCACCTGTGGCCAGGATAGTCGGAAGGACCCAAATCCTCGCTTCTGATTCGCCTTCCAGCATCCGCCACAGAAAGTACACCGCCAGTGTCCATGCGAACAAAAACGGAGCGTCAATCGTCATCAACAGACAGAGTGCCGTTGATCCTGGTGTCACACCCGCAATCACCACTGACCAGATTCCGGTACGATGCCCATACAGACGTCGCCCCAACTCGTAGACGCCCCATAAACCGAGCGTTCCCAGGATTGTCGCGGGAAGTCGGACGGTAAACTCTGAAGTTCCCAGCAGCATCGTCGAAAATGCAATCAGCCCGGCGATCATTGGCGGCTTGCTGTAGTAGCTCCAGTCAAGTTGTCGGGACCAGTCCCAGTAATATGCTTCGTCTGGTATCAATTCCATCGGGCAGATCAATAGATACCAGATCCGCAGTATCATCAATCCCAGCAGTCCCGCAAGGAGACGTACACGCCCTGGATCGAAAAATACTCGTGACGCTCCTGGAGTAGTCTCCGTCGTCACGCATGTTTCGATACCAGTCACCACGTTCGCCTTCACGACTCGAGTCAAACCAATCAACCAGCCCACCGACTGACTCAGGTTCTGATCACACCTGAAAGCCAGGCCGAAACCGCACCACCGATGACGACAGGAATCCACGCCGCAAGGTCTGCTGGCACGATCTGGCTCAGTCCAAGGACCTGGCATCCCTGAGTGATTCCAAAAAGAGATGCGAGCACAAAGCCGCAAAGTGCTGAATCGGCCACAATTCCTGGACTTTCACGCCGCACCATCAATGGAACGACAATCAGCACCGCGATCACGTTCAACAGCGGTTGCATCAGCCTTGCATGAAAATGCAGGACCAATCGATGGACCGATACCAGGCCAAACGCCGGGCAGCGAATCCGTTGTAATAACTCGGTCGTTGACAGCAGCGAGTAACTCGAACTGCGCTGGCACAACTGATCACTGGTGACCGACGAAGCGACAAACACCTTTTGTCCGCTTGAAGGGAGCCAAATCACTTTTTGACCACTTTCTGTCAGTCGTTTCCGCAGTTCCTCAGGAGTCGGCGTGACATCCCGCAGCAGCCACCCTGCAGGACGATCACCTTTTGCAGGGAGGAATTTTGCCGTGGGGGCTTCCAGAATTGTGATTTCATTGACGAGCGACGGCGCAGGCAGCACGAATGCTGCGTTTTCAATGGTCCGGTTTGACAAACGAATCGATTCCCCGTCGATCGAGATCCGCGTGGAATGGTCCGTAAATGATTCCACGTCATGTCGCGTCGCATCTCCACCGCCGCGAGTTTCGTAGGCGGCATGTGCGATCCGGGGAACGACAAATTCCTGATTCAGCGCCAGCAGCAGGTAAACCCCGGAACTGGCCAGGATCAAAGGAGTCAGAACCCGGTACATCGGTATCCCGGCTGCCAGCAGTGGATGCAGTTCGCCACTCCGTTGAAGCAGAACCAGCAGGACCATGAGTGAAATGATTGTCAGGGCCGGACCGGCACGATCAAGAAAAAAGACCGACTGGTACGCGTAACATTCGACAATTGACTGCATCAGTGCGGCCGTTCCGCGGTCGCCGTTCCTGGTCAGGAATTCGTCCAGGTTTTCCAGCAAGTCGATGATGATCACCAGACCGAACGTGGTGATGAAGCACACCCCAAACGTGTGGAAAAAACTGCGCAGCAAGTAGCGATCAAATGTCATGAGGTTCCGCACCGCGGCGAATGCGATTCTGATGGCGACACGATCCCGTGTTCAACCCGCGACAGGACTCGTTGGCGGGGGCGGATTTAAGTTCAATTTGCCAAGTCGGTCAAGAGGGCTGTCACGACACAGCTGATTCTCAAATCAGACAATTCTGTCTACTTGTCTACTTTTTTGGCCTTGACCGGTTTTTCAGGATCAATAAGCTCCCTCACACTGCGGATCGGCAGAAATTGACGGTTTCAGATTGTGACCGCGGTTGTTCCAGGGAAGGAGCACTCATGAAACGCTGGTTGGCGAAGCTGACGATTGGGACGTACCTGACGGCATTGGCGCTGGGCATTGGTTCCCATGCGATGAACTTTGGTACGGGGGCTCATCCGGCCATGTACTACTTCATCTGGGACATGTTTTGTGGGTGGTCAGCCCACGAAGTTCGGTACCACATCGTCGGAGAGGGCGAAAGCGGTCAGCATTACAGGCTGTCGCCTGCCCCATGGTCGACGTTCGCTCCTTACGGGGACCTGGAACGAGCCCAGTACGATGCCTTGGGGAATTCGTACATCAAGATTGCATTAAACACGTTACGGCACACGGACCATGAGCCGATCGCCCGAATTTTCGTGATCGAAGAGGCCTGGCCGAAGAAATACAACCTGCCAGAGAACCTGTGGGCGGCGCGGTTTGATGAACCGAAAGATGCCCACAGTTACTTCCACCTGAAGTCGATTTATGACGGTGAAGGGGGACTCATTCAATTCAATCCCGATTACGTCACCACATTGCAGCAACTGGCGATTACGAACAATCCCCGGCTGCGAGCGGATTCTCTGCGTGGCCGACCGTTCTTTGCAGTCGACCCGGCACATCGTGGGGCTTACGTGATGGAACCGCAATCCGTGTCGCCGCCCGAAAGTAGCGCCAGCAGCGAACCCCAGTGGAACCGTCCCAGTGCCAACTGAAGGTGCATTCCAACAGAGTTGGTCCTGACGCAAGTAGATTGCTTTCAATATTCGGCGAGGGACAGATGTTCCCGCCACGAGCCGACATCACATCCGGCAGGGAGGCCGAGGCATGACTGTTGAAACCGAACGATTCTCCAAGCGACTCGACAATTTCTTCTTCGCCCCCGAAGTTCCCTACGGACTGGCGTTACTGCGAATTGCCTTTCCGATCGTGCTGATGGGAATGGTCCTGCCACGCTGGCACGTTGCACGCGAGCTCTATTCCACGGATGGTGCCCCCGCGCAACTTTCTGTCGGCTATGGCTATATGGACATACTGCCTGAATTCTCGGGAACGATTGCAGTCGCCCTTTACGCTATCATGATCTTCGCGCTGATCTGTACTTCGATCGGATGGTGCACTCGACCTTCCCTGATCATCTCGGCCGTCTTGTTCACCTACTTTACGATGATGGACTATGTCAGCTCGATGACGAAGTACACCGTCATCGCAACTCATCTCCTGACGATCTTGTCTCTCTCGCAATGCGGTTCTCTCTGGTCAGTAGATTCCTGGCTTGCCGGACGAAAACGTCAGTCGTGGCCCGGTGAACCTTCGATCGCCTACGAAAAGTTTCCCGCCTGGCCAAGACGCCTGATTCAACTCTTCATCGGGGTCGTCTACTTTGGCGCTGCGATTACCAAGATGCACACGCCCTTGTTCTTTACCGGCGACATGCTCCAGTACTGGATGCAGACGCACATCAACTTCAAGCACCCGATCGGTGAATACATCAGCCTGTACCCAATTCTGCTGGTGGCATTTGCGTATGTGACAATCGTTTGGGAAATCATGTTCATTTTCCTGTGCTGGAAGGGTAACTGGCGAACGCTGATCCTGCCTGTCGGGATTCTGTTTCACTTCATGACGACGCTGACACTCGGCCTGCTGATGTTTCCGATGGTCTGCTACTGCACGTATCTTTCGTTCATGGATGAGGACGACTACCGCCAGATCGCAGCGGGTTTCCGTCGAGTTTGTCGACGATCTGCCTGGATGAAATCAGCCATGACGCAAGTCACTGCCTGGCGTGAACGAATCGGCAATCCCGTGGGATGGCAAACAAACGCCCGGGCGGCATTCGTGTTTTCGATGGCACTCTTCGCCGTCGCGAATGTGGAAGTAGAACACTGGCTGGATCTGTATGGTGAGCGTCGCGCTGAGGGGAAATATACCCTGACACAGATCGAACCCGAAGAAGTTGCAAAGCTGATGGCACCGACTGAACCATTCCGCGTGAAGGATCGGTTCCTCGCCGTTGACACGGGTACCATACTGGTCGGTGATCGACTCGCAAACCGCCGGACTCAATTCCGTCAAGGCGAAACGGTCATCGCCCAATGCAATCTGATTCCGCCACACGAAGACATGTACGTGGAATTCAAACTGCACGACAGTGAAAATCGCATCGTCAGTCGTCAGGGAAACATTGCTACTCGCGAACTCTTCCGGACGAATTTCAATTACACGCTGACAGAAAGTACTCCTCCGGGTGAATACACCCTCGTCGTGGAGACGGCTGGCCAACCTGTCCTTCGCAAGAAGTTTCTGGTTCAAGACAAGCACGGGCGCGCGGCAGCCAATTAGTCTGCCCGTCATCCGCGACTTTTCGACAGGCCACCGAGTTTAACTCAGTGGCCTGTTTTTTTCGTATGCACCAGCGTTTTGATTACCGTGCCGATGCAGGTGCGTTGCGAAAGCCCCCCAACGTTCTATCGCCCAGACACCATCTTTCGTTTTCGAATATTCCGCACACGGGATGCACGTATCGCAAACTCGGCATTACCGCAGTTCATGAAAAACAGCTGCAAGAAAGTCAATGACTTCCCGATAACTGCGTGGTAAAATGTGATGCGAAGGAGAATCGAGCGGTATGAACGTAAACATCAGCTTTCCCACCGAGATTGAAACGACCTTGCGTCGCCGGGCGGCTGCCGTTGGCAAGGACGTGGCAACGTTTGTTCAGGAAATCGTCTCTGAACGGCTAGCCGAAGTGGCATCCGTCGATTCGGGAACCACGTCCCACGAGGAGTTCATGGTGAAAGTGCGTGAAATCGTTCAATTGCACCCAGTATCGAAGGGCTCGGTCGATGATAGCCGGGAGTCGATCTATGCAGGGCGCGGTGAATGAGAATTCTCGTTGATACGAACGTAGTCCTGCGAATGGCCGACAAAGGTCACCCCATGCATGGTCAAGCCCTTTCAGCAATTGAATTTCTGGATTCCAACCAACATGAATGCGTGATCGTTCCTCAGGTGCTTTACGAGTATTGGGTTGTCGCCACGCGCCCGATTGAGAATAACGGCCTTGGAATGACAACGACCAACACCGATCTTGCAATCTCAAAGTGGATCACGTTGTTTCACTTATTGCTCGACGAACGCGACATATTTCCGATATGGCGCGACTTGGTTACCAGCAACGACGTGAAAGGAAAGACGGCCCACGATGCGCGACTGATCGCCGCCATGCAACGCCACGGCGTGACAAATCTCCTTAGTTTCAACAAGCCTGATTTCATAAGGTTTAACGCGATCCGTGTATTCACTCCGGCAGAGGTTCTGGCCGGTCAAATCAATGTCTGACAGTACGGCGACGAGTTAGTGAGTCCGTGGGCAATTCACGATTTGTCGACAAGGTATCTGCAGCATACTGGTGAATCTCGTTCTTGTGCGTCTCAATCAACGGGAGGTGCGTTAAACAATTGATATCGGATACCATTCAGTTCCCCCGACGCAATCATCGACGGCATTTCCATTGAATCGAAATTAGAAAGAATTGTCGCAACACTTCGATCGTTGGTTCGCTCGAACAATCCTGTTAAGCCATATCGCTGCCAGTACACGAGCTTGACGATGCTCAGTTTTCGACGCACGCCATCATTCAATTCCGGCATTACGTTATCAATCGTCCCCATGATGCGGTCGGGATGTTCACAAGAGATAATAATGTCCTGAGGTTCTGCCATTTCATTACTTGCCCGCTCAAAAAGCCAAATTTGGTATCAACAGCCCACACACCAGCAACCGCAGGTCGATTCGGCTGCCTCTGCAATCGAAGGTCCGTAAAAACGGAACGAATCAATAACCTGAACTGAAACAGAATCTAGTGACGTTCCGTCGAATCCTTCAACCATTTCTGCAGCGCCTCACACAACTGGTCGATTTCGGCAGACGTGTTGTACAGGTGGCATGAGACACGCAGGTACCGGTGCCCGTGGCATTCCGTGACCAGAATCTCTATCTGATGCTGATCCCACAGTTCCTGCTGAAGCGGGTGAATCGCATTCGGACGTGATTTCTTATTCGAATCCGGCGGAAGTGGTACGGCGATCATCGATGCGTACCAGTCGACGGAGTCAGGGATCGTCGCCGTCTTCCCGAGGATCTGCTCAAGCCGCCCCCGTGCGTACTGAGCCAACGCATGGGTCTGCTGTCGAAATTCTTCAACTCCGGTTCGCTCGAGAAAGTCGATCGCTGCCGGAACAGCCAGAAATGGCGCGGGGTCGCGAGTCCCCAGCCAGTTCAAGTCGTCTTGCCATCGAGGTGGACAGCCGCCCAAGCTCCGTCCCCAACTGGTCAAATGAGGCTTCAACTTCTGCTGCCATTTCCGGCGGACATACAGGAATCCCGACCCGAGTGGTGCTGAAAGCCATTTGTGCAGACTCGCACAATAATAGTCGCACTCAAGTTTCTGCAGATTCAATGGCCGCATCGCGATGGCATGGGGACCATCAATACAAACCGGAACTCCACGTGCCCGTGCGATGCTGCAGATTTCTTCGACCGGAAACACCATCGCCGTTGGTGATGTGACGTGACTGATGACAATCAGTTTTGTACGCGGCGTTATCGCATTCACAATCGGCTGAACGATTTCAGAAACGTCGTGAAATCGTCGTGGCTGACTGTCGTCGCCAGTTCCGATGGCAGGCGAAACAATTTTTGCCCCGACACGATCACACGCCGCTCGCCAGATCCGGAATACGGCTCCGTATTCGTGGTCATTCAGCAGAACTTCGTCGCCTGCCTCAAGCTTCACGGACTCGGCAACGACATTCATTCCGACCGTGGCATTGTCGACAAAGACCAGATCGCGGGGATCGGCTCCAATCCATTTCCCCAGTCGAGCGGCCGCAGTATCCAGTGCACCGTCGAGTTCACGCAGGAAAAACCCCATCGGATCGGCACTCAATCGACGAGACCATTCTTCACGAGCCGCCTGGACGACACGCGGTGTCGGGCCGAACGATCCATGATTGAGGTAGGTGACTCCATCGGGAATAGACCAGTCGCTGCGACTAACGGTCGATGAACTGCCAACGTCCTGCATAACACCCTCGTCAGCGGTTTCAAATTGCGATTGGTACTCAGACTGGAAAAATGCCTGTCACAGAGCGACCTTGAGCACCTGATCAATACTCGGTGTTTCTACGACTTTGCGTTCTCCGGTGGGCCACTGGACTGTGACTTTGCGGATCTTCTGCTGGTTCCCCAAGCCGAATGTTGCGACGGATTCACTCTGCGACAAATAGCCTCGCGTGGGCATGATCAGGCTGCGAAGGGTTCCGTCTGCAGTTTCCACATCAATCCGGGCTCCAATCGCGAATCGGTTCCCCTTCACTCCAGCGACTTCGACGCGTAGCCAGTGGTGTCCCAACTTCTGATCGTTCCGAATCAGACGTGGCTTCGAACCTGTCGCACCAAACAACACGTCCAAGTCGCCGTCGCCATCGATATCGGCGAACGCTGCTCCACGTCCCACCATCCGTTTTAGAAAATCGGAACCGCATTTGTCGGAGGAGACCGGGATAAATTCTGTCGGTGATTCGGGGCCGCAGTTCCAGAAGAAATGAGGAGGCTGTTCGTAGAACTGGCTGGCCTGAACCTTATTGATCTCGTTCTCCAGATGACCATTTGCAGCGACGATGTCGAAGCGGCCATCCAGGTCCACATCAAGGAACAACGTGCCGAAGGTCAGTTCCAGACGTGACTGGGGACCAATCCCGGTGGCGATCGCTTCGTCATTGAATTGCATCGCGTCGCCGCGCGAGACATACAGGGCACTCATTTCATTGGCAAAGTTTCCGATCGCGATAGCGATCTGATCACCGCCGCGGATGCGTGCCCAGTCGATACCCATCGCGCCTCGGGCCTGTCCCTGCTGGTCGAACGCCATGCCCCGTTCCACCGCTTTTTCAACAAAAGTGCCGTTTTTCTGGTTGTGCAGCAGGAAATTCTGCACAGTGTCATTCGCCACCGCGATGTCGATCCAGCCATCGTTGTCGAAGTCTCCGAAGGTGGTTCCCAGGGATTTCCCCGCGAAGACTTCATTACGAGCCGGATTTCGGATACGCAAACCGGCTGTTTCACTGACTTCCGTGAATTTCCCTTCCCCATCGTTGCGATACAGATATGGATAGGTCCCAGGAAACTCTTGAGGACGGCCATAGGCCCGTTCGCCCCCCGTGAGTGTGAACGGTTGAGCCTTATCGAACTCACGCGTCCACTTTACGTAGTTGCAGACGAACAGATCGAGATCCCCGTCGTTGTCGTAATCCAGGAATCCGGTACTGGTACTCCATTGATCGGCAGTCCCACCAACGCCTGCCGATTCTGTGACATCAACAAACCGGCCAGCATCGTTCCGGAAGAGATGATTCTGCCCGACCGCAGTCAAGTAGAGATCGACATCTCCATCGCTGTCGTAATCCCCGACAGCCACTCCCTGACCATAGAACGTCACATCCAGGCCAGCCGCCTGAGTAACATCCGTGAACTTGCAATCGCCGTCGTTTCGATAGAGCGTCATCGTCGGAGCGGCTTCGGCCGGTCGTTCGTCCCACGGCCAGCGACACGAATTGACGAACAGGATATCAGGGTCGCCGTCGCCATCGTAATCCAGAAATGCCACGCCTCCCCCCATCGATTCAGGAAGCAGCTTTTCGCCCGCTGCACCGTTTTCATGGGCGAATTTGATCCCGGCCGATTCTGTGATGTCGACAAACGGCATCGCTGGAATCTCGATCTTCGAGCGTTCGCGAACTTCGGGAACGATCAGCTCTGACTTCTTAACGACCGGAGGAGGCTTGATCGACATCCGCCAGTAGACGATCGCACACGCTGTCGCTGCCAGCACGATCAGTATCCCCGACCAGACGAATGCCCGACCGACAATTGCATCGTCCCGTTCCTCTTCACCCTGAATCTGATTCATGAACTATTCCTGAGTCGTTCGTCTGAGTCACGTAATGCGAATGAGGTCGAAGTGGTCAGTCATCCCCAGTTTTTGTTGGCTCAACGGCGCGATTCACGACACCCAACTCCGGGGCTCCCGGTCGATTCAGTGAGTAAATCACGATCGGTTCGGAGGCCTTCGCTGCAGCGGGATATTTCCGCCGAGCTTTCTCATACGCGACATCGCGAGCATTGTCATCGGGTTTGTAGCGAGCGTGCAGTTTGGCGTGTTCAGCGGCCTTGGCTTCGTCGCCCAATTCCTGATACAGCAGTTGCAGGCCGTAATGAGCCCCTACGCTTTCGGAATCAATCTTCAATACCTTTTCGTACGCTTCCACAGCCTGTTTCAACAAGACCGTTCGCTCTTCCTTACGAACCGGATCACGCACCTGCTTGGCTCGTTCAAACAGAGTCTGTCCCAGCAATTCGATCACTTCGTAATCGAGACTGAAGTCAAAGCCGCGTGCAGTTCGTTCTGGCGTTTTGTCTTCCAGTACCTTCCGAAAATTCTTTTCGGCTTCTTCGAGTCTGCCCTGCTCGCGCGTGATCACGCCGCTCAGCCAGGCAATTGTCCATTCGGGGGCAGCAGGCTCTTTGTATTCACTGGCTCGACTGATCGCTGCCGTCGCTTCATCCAGTCGACCTTCACGGTGCAGAACGCGAGCAAGATTCAGAGCCCCATCGTAGCGAACTGGTTCTTTCAGTTGTTCCAGAACCGTAAAAGCCTCGGCCGCTTGCCGTAGTTCTGCCTTCCCCTTCAGGAATAATCCAATGCCATAATCGTTCCAGCGCTGCCAGGCAGGGATTTCAACCTTAGGATTCTCAACAACGGCTGGATTTCCTTCGACGGGAAACGTCACTTTGTCAGAACATAAGGTCGTGATTGGCAAATCATTGGAATAAGGTTCACCCGGCCGATGCCCACGGATCGGAGCGTCACCCGGTCGGGCTTTGCTGGTGTAGAAGTCCGTATAAATCTTGTCGAACTTGCGGTACTGCAGCTTGACCTCCACCGTGACGGGTTCTGTGACATCGGGCGGAACAGCCAGACTGTAGTGCAGCGTTCCGGCAGCTCCCGGTGGAATCTGGTTGTTGTAAAGAGGGACGAAAATATCCTGCGGATTGCGGCGATCGATGCGATTGCCATCTTTGTCCAGCATGAAAACATTGACAAAGTGCGACCACGGATCGACCGAGCGGTTTTCATCAATCCCGCCACTACGACCAATGACTTTCCCGCCGCTGGACACGGTGACATCGACCCAGACTTCGTTGGAGTCGACTGTCCCCTGAGTGAACGGATGTCCCATCTTCAGCGTTCGAATGACGGCTTCCAGCAGATACGTCTGGCCGGGCTTCAAGGTAGGAACTTCTGGACGAATCGGGGCATGCAGCTTGCCAGTGATCTCACCCCCTTCTTTCACACCGAAGATGTCGACTCGCAGTTTCCCCTTCAGGAATTCCTGGTGAGCCGCAACCGTGTCCGGGAACTCTTTCAGCCACGCCAGACCGGTATTTGCGGAGGGAAACATATGATTGTGAATACTCGGCTTCTTTGCATCCGCGAAAAGCTGTGCTCCGAAGTCGGTCGATTCCTGAAGCGGCATATGGCATCCCGCACAGTTCTGCACGGCCTTTTCGGGATAGTAGAAGCTGCGGGCGCCATGACCAGAAACACCACTGAGCAGATAGGGGTCGTAGTGATTCTGGCCTCGCAGAAACTCTTTGTAATGATTCAGGTCGTAGGGAAGGTGCACTTTGTGGCAGGTCGAACAGAACTCGGCAGACTTGTGCAGATCTTTCAAAAACGTCTTCTTGTGCAGTTCCGGCTTGGCCTTTACCAGTTGATTGTTCACCCATTGCAAAACCGCGTTCTTACTGTATGCGAACGGATAGTGCTCTGGATTTTCGATCGTATAGTCTCCATTCCCCTTGGTACTGTTCACGTGTGTGATGGAATGGCATGTGGTACAGGTGATCCCCGCCTGCGATGTCGGGTGGTTGACATCGTCGAACTTGGGATCGTCGAAGGCACCGCTGAGGAATGGTACTGGATCGTGACAGCCGGCGCACCAGCGTGAGGCCTGCACGTTGCCATCTCGCTTCAATGCCACTTCGCGAGTCTCACGAACGCTGGCCAGGTAGGCAGGGTTGTTAAACGAGCTGAAATGGTGCGAACTATGGAACCAGCCTTTGTACGCATCTGCATGGCACTTCAGGCAGTAGTCGTCGTTCATCAAGGCTTCGGCGGGAATGAAGTTTCCTGTCGCGGTTCGGGCCAGTGAGGGGGAAAAATACTTTTCCCCTTCTTTCGGCCCCGCCTGATTCCAATGACGCGGGTCCTGATTATGCATCAGGATCATGCCACCGCCTGCCAGCCCCGTCGCGACCAGGTAGCCAGCACCAATCCGCCATTTGATTTTGGGGCCTGCCAGCCGATGTAGCCAGTACAGCCACAGGCACGACAACGGTGCAGCAATGTGAGCCCAATAGATTAACGATCGAGTCGCCTGATTCTTGATCACCAGTGCCGATGTCCCTAATTCAACTCGCATCAGCAGGACGCCGGTCACGAGTACCGCGAGTGAGGCCACGAGCAACGCATAGCCAACGCGAATCGCCCGCTTGTTCTTTCTCAGCCGCGTGTTGAGTAGATGGATGCCGAGAAACACCACGAATGGAACGACCAGCAGCAGTCCGAGTGCCAGATGTCCAGCGAACATCAGGATCGAGAACCAGTTCTCATACGTCCGCCCGGTTTTCCAGCCGAGGAACGTTACAGCTCCCAGATAGACAGAGTTCGCACCCAGAAGTGCAACGAGAAAAAAGACTAACCACATTAGAACACGCAGGCGTGGCCCCACGGCAGGAACATACGTTCGACGCTGCGGTGGGACGGACGCCGGAACAGTATTGGACATGAATCGACTCCACCCGAGGTTTTTAGCGATCAGCTGTCAGCGATCAGCATTCAGCAGTGATGCAAGACTTTGACGCAGGTCTTATGCCCCATGATCTGAGCGGAACTCAGGCCCGATGTTCGGCACGGGTCTGTTGACCCCGCCGAAACGCCCGACCGCAGGTCTCCCTACGGGCCGTGAAGCGCCGCAACGTTGACTTGGGGCCGCATCATGTTGTCAGAGATTTCCATTCAAACGAATGGTGCGTCCTGTAACGACGATGCGATCGAAATCGGGCGGGATCGGGGTGGGCGATCCAGGCCGATACGATGATCCTCAGCGAGGAATTTTGTGTTTCCAGCTCGCCAATTCCATTGATCCGAAGATACCGGTGGCAGGGGTTCCATTTGCGTCAGCAACCGGTCGACGCTTGTTGATTGCAATGCCACAGGTAGCTGTGGAAGCGGTACATCAGGAATCTGCTGGCATTCCGGTCCACGGCACGGGCATGCTGGCAGATGAGTGAGTGGCAACGTGTACGACATCTGGGAATTGGCAACCGGATGTGACGGATGCAGATAGTCCCCGCAACTCGCCTCAGCGAATGAGCTTCCCAACAGAAACACCGCCACCGCAATCCACAATGGGAAGCAACGACCAAACCGTGCGGCCAGGGCTGCGGAAAACATAGTACCGACTCAGGACTTCAGACGATTGAAAGCATTCGTGCAGCGGTTGTGAGAATCTTGTAGGCGAGCGATCATTTCTGATCGACCACCCGCAAACCGCTTCTGCGGGAAGAACCCGGAAGAAGCGGGTTTGCAGAGATTCTCAGGTCGAACTTGCACTCAAAGCATTATAGCAAAGCTGAAAGGGTTGCGAAATCTCTGCGGATAGACCCCATCCGCCTGCTCGTGGTGCAATCAAACGGTCTCAGCAACAACGGGGTTGCTGAGAATCCCGAGCCCCTCAATTTCGACTTCCATTCGATCGCCGGGCTTGATGTAAACTGCGGGATTACGAGCTGCACCGACGCCGGGTGGAGTTCCCGTGAAAATCAAATCGCCGGGCTGCAAGGCAAACAATTGCGACAAATGAGCGATCAGTTCGTCGATGCCGAAAATCAATTCTTTGGTGGATGAATTCTGCATCGTCTCACCGTTCAAACGCAATTGAATTCGCAGATTGTGCGGATCGACTTCGTCGGCCGTGACGAGGTATGGGCCCGTCGGGGCGAACGTATCTGGGGTCTTTCCGAGTAACCACTGACCCCCTGGGCGTCCTTTTTGCCAGTCACGAGCCGAGACATCGTTTCCAACAGTGTACCCCGCGACGTACTTGAATGCGTCTTCCGTGCGAATCCGTCGTCCCTGCTTGCCGATGACGACGACCAGTTCCGCTTCGTAATCCACTTCATGAGCGACGGCAGGAAGAACGACCGCGTCGTCGGGACCGACAACAGCCTGGGGGAACTTGTTAAAGACAACCGGTTCACTGGGAATCGGTGAGTTGGTTTCCAAGGCATGGTCGCGATAATTCAACCCGATGCAAATCACCTTTGATGGTGCCGCGATTGGCGCAAGTAATTGTCCTGTGACGAATGGGCCTTTTGTCATCCCCGCCGCCAGGGCATTGGCGGCTGCCATCAATCCCTGCTCAGTCTCGAGGATCGCCTTCAACGTCGTTGGCAGTTTCGTATCGACTTCACACAAATCGACAAATTGTCCATCGAGTGCGACACCGACAACACGTGGGCCCCGGGATGTTTGCAGGCTGGCCAATCGCATGAATAAGCTCCGGAAAGTTCATCGAGGTTGACAGTCATTGACCTGCGATTTCCGCAGGTCTCCAGCCGATGCCGGATGGAGAACGAGAATTCTAGGAAAGTTCGTTCCTGATCGAAAGTCGCTCAGCATCCGTCGTCATGATAAGGGAGTGAACTACGGTTTTGGCGTAATCAGCAGTTCTGGCTTTTCCAGGAACAAGTAGTGACCGTGATCTGCCGTGACGATCACAAGCGATTCGTTCCAGTTGCTGTGAGTTTCCACCCAATCGGTGATGACCTTCACTGCGGCATCACCTGCCAATACGGCTCCGATCGAATTGTCGATGTTGTTGTCGTGGTTGGCCCAGTCGACATCTCCTGATTCGACCATCAACCAGAATCCCTTGGGATTCTTTGAAAGAACGTGGATTGCTGCGGCCGTCATATCTGTCAGCAATGGATTTTCGGTCAGGTCTGATGCTTCGTAAACTTCCGTCTTTTTGGGGCCGCTTCGTCCGACCGGAGGATCATATTTGCCGTCAGCAGTGGCGAATGGGAGATGGCCGCTGTATTTCCCGTTTCCATAGAAACCAAGCAGCCGTTTGTTCTGTTCAGCCGCCTGACGTGCCGCTTCAGTCAGACGCTTCCGACCGTCAACACCTGCCGTCCGCACTGCCGTCACATACTTCCCACCAAAGTTCGCATCGATCGATTTCAGATCGGCTTCGGTTAGATAGAGGTTTCCTGATTGAAAGTTCGAACCCTGTGGATTCTTAGCGGATTCAGTCTCAGTCGCAGCCACCAGATCGGTGGGCTTGACGTGGCCATAGCCACCACCAATCACGACGTCCAGGCCTGGCAACGGTTGCTCGGAGTGAACGACGGATTTGAGACCGAGCATGTCTCGCGTCAGATCCTGATAGTCGTCTCGCTCGACATTGTGAGCGTATGCCGCCGCTGGCGTCGCATGACTGATGGGAACGCTGCTGACCGCTCCAACCGCATAATCCTGCTCTTGAGCCCAGTGAGCGATCGTACGAACGGGTTGGCCAGTCGGATCGATATTGACGCCGTCATTAAACGTCTTGATCCCGGTCGTCATGCTCGTCGCGGAACTCGAAGAATCGGTGTAAGCATGCAGAAACGCCTTATCCATCGATTTGCTGATCAGGTAGAGCGGATCGTTGCCGGGAGTCCAGGGATTTGGACCGCCGTGCTCCACATTGTATCCCCCGAACATGGTTCCACCGGGATTTAGCACGGTCTGCTGAGTCGGGTTCGTCTTTGTGCCCGTGTTATGAGGGCTGGTACACATGAATCCAAATTGCGTTGTTCCCCCGGCCGTATAATCCTGAAAATGCAATCCGTTTCCTCGCCCTGCGGAATAGGAAATGGACTGCGTCTTGTAAATGGATGCGGCTCGAGTTGTCTGCCAATCCATTCCGTCGAAGATCACCAGGAAGACATACTTTTTCCCATTGGCGAATCCCGCCATTTGTAAATCGTAGATGTTCGTCTGATCCATGTATTCGGCGCCGGGATTAATGGTATGGGCCGGCAGGCGACCAAAAATCCGCTTCAATTGCGATTCGCTTCGATATGGACTGTGATCTCCCGTGAATTGTCGCAGGTCAAAGGGATTGGGGGCTTCGCCGATCAGAGAACCATAGGTATAGACGGGGATCAGCCGATTCGAGTGAGTTCCCCACTGTTTGTAATTGGCAGGATCATGCCCCCAGTGACCGAACTCGGCTTTGTTCGCTTCGATCGCCGCTGCTTGCAATTCGCGAATATGGTCAGCTTGCAATTGGGGTGGCGTTGCGAGTCGGCAGGAGAAAATCACGCAAACGCAGACGATCAATCGTACGACAACTGTCATTTCGGCAAGCTCGCGCGAAGGGGGTAGATGGTTTAATGGCGCATCATGATCGTGGTGCATCAGCGCCAAATCGGCGGTTTTCCGTCTACAGCTTCTCGATCCACCAAGTGACTTGCAACCCGGGCCGATGAATTCTTGGTGAAGTCACCGCATGCCGCAGACCATGGGGAACGTCAGGCAGGACCCGTGGTCCTGCCCCGATTTTCCTATCGAATTTCGATGTACTGCGGAATCGCCAGAGTTGAAGTACGTGATTGATTAAGTGCATGTGCCTGTAGTGGTGCTGCTCGTTTTTGCGGAGCCAGGACAATCGGCCTATTCCACCAGATCAATCGTCAGGCGATTCTCTCCAGTGGCCTTGATGGTGTACGTCAGTCCGCTGGTATCTGCCTTGGCATATTTCTGAGGAATTGTCGATACCGGCAGCGGTGCAACACCTCCATTGGCTGCAATGGCAGCCTGCGTTTCTGCGGCTTTCTTCATATAGGCGTCAGCCTCTTCCGGTGTCGTGGGTTGCTTTGTGACTTCGCCAGTTCCAGCCTGACCTTCGGTGATGGAGACCTTGACGGATCCGATCACGGCACCGCGGCTGGCGCCTGTGGAAACGGTGAACTTCCCATCGGGGCCGGTGACTCCCATGGCAAATGGCCCCTTTTCAGGGATCAGCGTGACGGTGGCACCGGCGAGTGGCTTTCCCTTGAAAGTGACAACACCATTGACAGGAGCGAGTTTGGGGCCGCTTGAGGACGAACAACCGATGAACAGACAGACGGCAACGGAAAGACAATTGCGGAAATTGATAGTCACGGAAAAATCCTTCTTCGCATTCGAGGCGGCAAAGAAAAAGAAAAGGTCAGAAAGCAGCAATTCGCTGCTTCCTGACTTCTGAACCAAGAGATTTTGAACTCAGACGAGAAGCTTAGAATTCGCCAACCACGAGACCATCGGCTCGGCCACCCAATCGCTGGAAGGTATTGGCGTGGTCAATGTTCTCACTGAGAAATCGAACCGTGCCGTCAACGAACAGGAATTGTGCTCCGCCGACATGTCGGGACCGGAAGCCCCAACTGATATTCCACTTGTCCTGGCTGGTGCAACCAGCAACCTTGATCTGACCAGCGGTCGCCCAACTACACGTGGTGAAGTCGTTGATTGGAACAATCGTTGACGAATGGAAATTTCCCATCCCGTTCGAATGCCACAGCCCACCGCTGGAATGATCGTTGCACGACGGGAGAACTTCACCCATGTGAATGGTGTTTGAAGTTCCATCGGTGACGTCACGGATACGAATCGACGGTCCATCTCGGCTCCCCATTCCAGAAATCAGGGTGCCATCGATTGAATCCCCATTGTTGGGATTCACCCGCTGTGCAAATTGCTGATATGGGTTGCAGTTACCACCATTCGAAACGTTTCCCTGCGAACCCAGCGACGCATCGTAGTTCGTCTGAGCCCATCCGTTCAGGATGGGAACGCCGACGCTATCTGACGGGCAGATTGAAGTCGTCAATGTGTGCAATCGAACCGTTTTTCCGTCAGCAAGGACCTGCCCGTTTGCATCACCGAGACTGAAGTTGATCTGGTTAAAAAGAGGTGCCTGATCAATAAATGCGAGCAGTCGGGCATGAAATCCAAGTGCGGGCGGGGTGGCACAACAGCCACCCGATCCACCAATCGGATACATTCCATACACATCGTGGTAGTTGGCAAACGCCAGTCCATACTGCTTCAAATTGTTTTTGCATTGCGTCCGTCGAGCGGCTTCGCGAGCCTGTTGAACGGCGGGCAGCAATAGTGCGATCAGGACTGCGATGATGGCGATGACCACCAGCAGCTCGATCAGGGTAAATCCACGCGATCTGCGTAGCCCTACACTCATGGAACCTCCTCTTCTTGAAAACGGCGAAAAACGGTCAACAAAACGGATAGCCCAAACTTTGACGGCCCGACTGAAATAGATACAAATTGGCGGCAATGTCGTAAAACGAAACGCCGCTGATTGGGGGGACCAATCGTAACGGATTTTGGACGGCCTTATCAACAGGTATCGGAATTTTCGTGGAAAGAATCTTTTCATGCGAGGTGAAATGCGTAATTCCGACGTCGAACTAAAACTCCATCGTTGCCAAGGGTAAACGTGTTCGATCACCAGTCTCGCGCAATTCGTTAAGAATGGCGGTCACATCTGGTGTGACGAATCCGCCAAACAGTCGCTTGTCCTTGGCTTTGAGACGAACTTCGACACGCTTTTCGAAGTCGATCACTTCCGGGAGAAATCGGATGGTGTACCGCTTGGCAGGCCCACCAATTGTCACTTTCAAGTTTTCTCTTTCAGGCTTCACTGTGACTTCCAGATCCATCACATTGATCCCTTTTGCAGCCCCAGGTGCACCCGGCAGGATGGTCGTAAACGGCAAATCAACCGCAGTCAACCAGAAAAAACGATTGTCGGTTTTCCGTAAGGTTTTCGCACTGATTGTGTTTGTCACCGGCGCACGGCGGTGAAGATCCATCCAGTCAAACAGCTTCGGAACTTCGTCCAGGTAGCGGTCCAGTCCGCGCCCCAGATATTCCACGAGCATGAAATCAAACTGCGAGCCCTGATTCAAAAACTTTTCGAAAGTAACGTCGTTTCCAGTATTTCTTACGACGTTTTGAGTCCCCGCTTCAGGGCTGAATCCATGTCCGATCACGTACCAGGCGGTCAGTCGTGCATTCATGTAAGTGATCTTGGGGTAGTGCTGGCAATCGCCCCCAATCGGAATCACTCCTGCGAATTCATCTGGATGAGCCATCCCGATATCGAAGGCGGCATCTGCACCCATGCCATGACCAGCAAGAAAAACTCGATTGGAGTCGACGTTAAATCGCTTTCGGGCATCACGCAGCGCTTCAATCACAGCCTGATGTGACGTCGGGCTATAGTCGTAATCCGCCTTTCTCGCTTCGGCATAATCCGGCACGATCAGGATATACCCACGGCGCATCGCCGGGCCAGGACGGTCGGCGTCTCCACCCCACCATTTTACCGTGTCTTCGTCCGAGTGATCACGAGATCGCAATGCCACGAGTAATGGGTAGGTGTGATGGGGCGAATATTCTGGTGGCAGCAGAACTTTGTAGGTGAAGGCGGGAGTGTGTCCCGGAGGGGTCGCAGAAACGGTGTGGACTTCGCTCGGACGAATATCACCAGCGTCAAGAATTGAGGGGAGAAACGCAGTCAGTTGCAGAACGACCTTTGGACCGACCCCTTCCACACGTCGCAGATCCTGATAGTACTGATCTCGCTCCTGGACAGTTTCAGCCCGTGCAGCTTCCAGGGCGATATGCCGTGCATCCCAATAGCGAATCGCCATCTCCAGATCTGTGATCGCGTGAACCGCCCCGACAACCCAACCTGAATAAGCCAGAGCCAACCGCTGTTCGGTCGTCAGATTGGAGTCGTTTTCTGACTGTAGAAACGCGTCCATGCGTGGCAACGTTTCGACATTCAACTGCTCATTGATTTCAGCTCGCAATGGCTGCAGCTTTTCGATCTGCTCGGGTGACTTCAGTTTCGACTGCAATTCGATCAACAGATTCTTGGCGCGGCTGATGGATTTCCCCATCTCTTCGTAGTCCTTCAGGAACTTACGAACATCATCGAGAACTGATCCGCCGAGTTTATAGGTACTCAAATGAACGGCGAAGTCGTAAGCCAACTGGTGCTGGCAAGCAGATCGCCGCCGCGTCAATTCACGCAGAACTTCACGACCAAAGTAGTCCGTCAATTCCGCTCGAACCAGATCTGCCCGAGGTTTTTGATCAGGAAAGTCCTCGACAATTCCATTCAATTCCTTCATGGCATCGTCGAACATGTCGGCCTGTGAGTAGAATCGAACGAGCGCGAAGCGTGCGGCCGGTTCAGTCGGCTTGATCTTCTTCTGAAGCATCGCTTTCAGCGTATCAACGGGCAATGCCTTCAGGGACATTCCCACTTTCCAGTTGTAATTCATTCCCTCCAGAATGAAGTGATCAGGTTCTATTCGACTGATTCCCTGGATGACGTTCAAATTCCCTTTCGATGCTGCCAGCGTAATCGTCCGATGACCAAATTCATCAAACGGAGTGACGTTGACTACGGAACCGACCGACGAAATCTGACGTTGCTGATTGTTTTTCAACAGCGTGAAAACAAACGCTTCCGGCCGCGAAGGGGCCTGATTCTTGTCCACATCAGCATCAGGGATTTGGCGCAGCGGGACGTAATAGCGTTGCCAGCCGTTATCAACCAGGATGATATTCTTAGGATTGGGGTCTGCGTCCACCACAACGAGTTTTCGGCTGATCCCGACGGGAGGCTCCGACAGCTTCGTCATCAGCCAGAGATTCCCGTTCAGCACAGTTCCGTTTTTCAGGCGAACTTCGCCACCCAGAACCGTGCGTGCACAAGGAGCAGTCAGTGAACACGCCGCCACGATCATAATCAGCAGGTACGGCACTGCCGTACACGGTCGTACAGTGTCGCGAGTCCCCAACTTTAACCAGGCGATCGCCCTGACCATTTCGGTCTACTCCCTAGCAAATCGCGCCATCGGTCCGCCACACTGAATCGATCCAGTTTGCAGTCTCGTCTGGCCAGAATTCCGCAGTGAAGCAGGTCGCCCGTCAGCGGGAATTCAGAAACCCGGCAATCGAATCCCAGATTTGCGCTCGGTAATAAATGACGGCAAACAGCCCCCCGAAGACGAACACCAACCAGACGATCAAACTGATCAGCCCGGTTGTCCCTGAAATCAGATTCCTGAACCAGCGGTTCCAGCCGCGCCATTCGTATTGTCGCTCAATATCCTTGTAGATCGACTTCATGTCTCCTGCCTTCTTATCGGCTATTTCTTTGACGTTCCGGCTTTCGACATACTTTTCGAAGTCAGGAAAATAGCCGATCGGCATGAATTGGTCCGCCGCTGTTCGTTTCGCGCGGGACTTTGTGTCGATTGTTCCGTTTTTCAGCCCCAGCAATACCTGCTGCGTCGTGAATTTCCCAATCGTATCTTTCCCTTGCGGGGTCCGATATTGAACGATCCAGGCTTCATTATTCGCAACAGGCTTGGTCCGAGCAGCAGCATCTTCTGCCGATGTTCGCCCTGCTGCAGAACCCGTTGCCATCGTTCGAGCAGCGGGAACCTGAGTTGCATTGGCACGACTGGCAGGTGCAGATGCGGTTTGAACCACCTTGTCTGGGGCATCGATAAAGCTGAGTGATGGATTCTCCATCCCGACACTCGTCAGCAGTTTGATAACTTCCGAACAGTCCTTGCAGCGGACGTTCAGATCTTTGGCGATCATTTGATCGATGATCAGATCGAGTCGTTCGGGAATTTCTTTATTGAGGCGACGTGCGGGCGTGAACAGACCTTTTTCCTTGTTGGTAATGATTTCGAGGACCGAACCCCCCTCAAACGGAAGCTTACCCGTGATGAAGTAATAGAGGGTGATCCCCAGTGCATAGACGTCGGTTCTGGCGTCCACATGCTTGGCATTGCGTGCCTGCTCTGGAGCCATGTAATAGGGGGTCCCCAGCCCGGTCCCGCTCTGCGTCATCGACATGTCTTCGTCGGTAGCCTTCGCCAGTCCGAAGTCAGCCACCTTGACCTTTCCCTTACTCGTCAACATGACGTTATCGGGTTTGATGTCGCGGTGGATCATATTCTGGTTGTGGGCCACTTGCAGAGCCTCGGCGCACCGCAGGATAACATGCAGTGCGTCTCCGACCGACAACTTACCGAGCTCGTCCATCCATTTCTGCATGCTTTTGCCGTCGACGAATTCCATGGCCACGAAGTGGAACCCATGGGCTTCGTCGACGTCATACACACTGACGGCGTTCTCGTGATTCATCTTCGCCATCGCGCGCGCTTCGCGATTGAATCGCTGGACAAAGTCACTCTTGCCTGCCAGTTGCTTCGACAGAACCTTCACCGCAGCATTGCGGCCGAGCTTGGTGTCTTCGGCGAGATAGACTTCACCCATCCCCCCCTGCCCCAGCTTCTTGATCAAACGGTATTTTCCGAGGTGAGTCAGCTTACCAGGCTTAGCAGCCCCCTCTGTGGGTGTGGAACTGCCAGATGGTTCTGTGGGATTTGCCATGCTGAATATCCAAGAGACATGCCACGGATGGAAATCCTTGCCCGCAGCCACTGAAGAGAACATCGCCGAAGTCAATTCGATGTGGCAGCATTATTGCCGTAAACAGGAGACTCTGTAAACGTGACTCCAGCGGGGATTTGCAGCAATTCTTCGATTTGGCCTCGTCATCAGTTCCACGATGGGTCAAAGCGAGCGAGAGACTGAATTCGTTCAATCTGAGCGAGAACCTGCCGCGATCGGGATGCGGAAACGGGAGCCGGGGCACTGTCGAAATGGCCGATTGCCCGGCGAACCAGGTTGGCTTCAGCATGTGTCCAGCCGATTTGTGCAAGCAGAACTGCCAGATTCATCAGGTCAATTCCCGCTAAACGAAGTTCTTTCCGGGAACAATGTTGCCTGTACACCTGAATCAGCGATCGGATTCCGTCACGCGGATTGTCCAGCAGGCCTGACATCATACACACTGTTGCTTGTGCCTCCAGGTCGACAGCGATCTCGGTATCGTCGTCCAATTCGACGCACGACTCCGCGAGACACGAAGCCAGTTCGGTCCGCTTCGACAGCCATGCATCATTAGCGAGCCCGAGAAGTTCCGCGGGGCCGCAATCGTCCAGTTGCAATAACGCCCTATGCTGGAATCGCCGAGCAAGATCGGCGTCTCCGAGTTCGCGGTAGATCACCGCCAGATTGTGGAATATGACCCCGAGTGCCTCGCGATTTCCCATGGCCGAGGCCCGATCGATCGCTTCAGTAAACAGGCAAAGCGCCTCATGATAGCGTTCCCGTTCTGTCAGTGAACCGGCGTAGGCAATTTGACTGACAGGTGTCGTGTCGGACTCGATCGCCGCTTGAAAACAGGCATCTGCATCGCTCCATGCTCCATTCAGGGCGTGACGCTCGGCGATGCGCAGATTTCTCTTGACCTTTGAGGAAAGTTGATCAGAACCAGAATTCGACATCCGTTCGCTCTCCATTCATGCTCGATTAGGGGACACAAGCAGAACGAGCATGGTGTGCGAAGACCTGGTGCCCAGAAATTCTTTCTGGTGCACGAATGGATCCGTCCATCCTGCCGGGATTTGGCACAACGAGTCTTCAATGCGGCCTGAGATTAACGCATTATTCCTATTTTATCCATTTTGTCAACTCTGCCGACAACAAGGAATTCTTCGAATATACCAACTTTGCGGGGAATACGTTTTACGAGGTCAAGCCATCATCCGCCTGTAATCTTCTGCATCTCGGCGTTGAATCAGAACCACGCCAGCCTTGATCGGCATCAACCGACGCATGTCAGATTGGCAGGGAGAGTGGACCCTGCCGGGACGATCTCGCCACGTTGGCAGTGTGCCGCGAAACGTGTGTTTCCACAAGATGTTATCTATTCAGTGGTTACTGAGTCGCAACGAATTGGCGCGCAGTTCGCTTAGAGGATTCACCGTCTCGCAGTGTCGGTAGACAAAATTTAAGCTCGGCCGCAGGGTGCCTGCAATTCTGGAGAAGGTGAGATGGCGAAAAAGGCAAGTGCCTCGAATGACATCAAGTTGGTTCCGCTCGGCGATCGCGTGGTCGTGAAGCGAGCCGAGGCCGAAACGAAGACCGCTGGCGGCATCGTGCTGCCGGACAGTGCCAAGGACAAGCCACAGCGGGGCGAAGTGCTGGCTGTTGG
>Ga0194055_10000092_pt1 | contig 62865 bp, 60 predicted proteins | sample SepL449m_MetaG_FD_155482 | JGI IMG/M metagenome (GOLD analysis project Ga0194055, IMG submission 155482) | Anoxic zone freshwater microbial communities from boreal shield lake in IISD Experimental Lakes Area, Ontario, Canada - Sep2016-L442-9m | ecosystem: Environmental > Aquatic > Freshwater >... | reverse complement strand
CCCCACGCCCTCGTCCAAACGCGAAGCAGGACGATCCTCATGGCACATTCACCGATTGCCAACCACCGAGAGATCGAGCATTGCAACCATCAATGCAAAACCGTCGATGTCCACTGATCAATCCACATGTCCCGATTTGTCCCGATTTCGTCCGACGAAAGGTGCAGGATGTCCTGGGGATTCACCGCGACCGCGTTGAAAGCAGGCGGTTCGGAGACATCGCCCACAATTGGCTCGACGTACATGCTCAGTGGCATGTCGTTTTGAAACGGGTTCGACAACAAGAAGTCGATAAATGCATGCGCTGCGGCCGGCCGCTTCGAGCCAGCTAACACACCCGCAAATTCGACTTGCTGAAAACAGCTTCCCGGAACAACGGCCGTGGGAGGTGTAGATGCAGGTGGCTCAGCATTGATCATCTCCGCTGCCGGGCTCGTTGCATAGGACACGACGATCGGGCGATCACCGTGGCCAGCGCTGCCGGAAAACGAAGCGTTGTAGGCCTGCTCCCAACCATCAACGACTAGCACGCCATTTGCTCGCAGTTCACCCCAGTATGAGTCCCACCCATCCGCGCCTCGGCGGGCAATGGTCGCTAACAAAAAGGCCAACCCGGGCGAGGACGTCGCTGGGTTCTCAACCACTAACAATTTTCGATACTCGGGCCGAGTCAGGTCATCGAGTGAAGACGGCGGTTGCACACCGTGCCCGGCAAACCAATTGACGTCGTAATTCAGGCAGACGTCTGCATGATCAATCGGCGTCACCCTTGCTTCATCGCCGAATACATAACGAGCGTTAATGTGGCTGCTCGCAGGAGATTGATAGGGATCGAACAGTTCAGCATCAAAAGCGCGAGACACCATGTTGTTATCGACGCCGAAGAGCACGTCACCTTGCGGATTCGACTTGGTCAATATTGCCTTATTGACCATCTCCACCGCATCGCCATCATGAACAATTTTCACCGTGATACCGGTTCGGTTTTCGAAATCGGTGAGTACTTGTTCGCTCACCGCGAAAGAATCGTGGGTGACGAGCACCAAAGGACCGGCAATGTCAGCGATAGTGCCGGCAGTTTCCCGTCCAGCGTCGTTCGCTGTCGACGACTGGGGACTGCTGCATCCGCCGACGAACATGGCTGCCAGCCCAACCATCAACGCGAGCTGGCGAGCACCTTGACGAGGACCAATCTGAGCCATGGGCATTCCTTTTCAATTCTCAGTTTCGGTTTCGAATAGTTCAAGCACATGGCTCCCGATTTCCCCCGGGACCAACACCAGAAGCGTTCCGTGGTCAACCGAGATCGTGGCACTGGCTCCAATCATCTCGTTACTTACCCCGCGGGTCGATCCAGGAAACAGTGATTCATCTCGCAATGGGTACAAAAGGCCAGTGGTCCTAATGCCACCAACTTCACCCCGGATAGCCAACAACGTCACCAGCGTTCCGGGCTGACCCTCGACGACGATGCTGTCTCGAACAACGTGCAGTCGAGCTTTGCCGACATGGGCGGTTACCTCGATCCCTCGGAGTTCGTCACGAGTGAGGGCGAGCACACCCGCAAAAAAATGGTCGATACGGCCTCCATTGCCCCCCACAATCACGATTCGCTTCGGCTTCCGGTCGATTGCTGCATCCAACGCGAGCTCAAAATCGGTCGAATCTTTAGCGGCAGGATGTCGATCAACAATTGCGCCGGACCGCTTCGCGTCTTCAAGACTCTCGGGAGGAACCGAATCCATATCGCCGACTACGAGATCCACATTGCACCCAAAGGCAACTGCCTGCAGTAGGCCCGAATCGGCAGCGATGACAAATCTCGGAACCGGCAACAAAATGTCGTAACCAACCATCAAATCCCCGCCGGTAAATACAACAACAGATTCAGCGAGCGAAAACGACGGCTCAGCATCGATGCGGTTGGTATGCAGTTCACTCATCAATCTCGACGTTCATTAGGCGAAGCGAACACGATCAGTCGATGAGGATTCTCCCTGCGCCGGCATGATCCGGATCAGGTTGTAACGGTCGGAGGATTAAGCCTCCCTCTCAGCCCGGTCTCGGACTCCCGTGTTCAGGCAAGACCATAGCCCGATCCATCCCGACAACAAGACGATTCACCCCTAGTCTGGCGGCCATGCGCCGAACCCTTTTCGACGATCAGCACGAACAATTTCGATCCACGGTCAAACGATTCATAGCCAGTGAGATCGTTCCACACCACGATCAGTGGGCCAGAGCTGGCATCGTGCCTCGAGACCTGTTTCGCAAGGCCGGCGAACTTGGTCTGTTGTGCATGGATGCCCCCGAACGTTTTGGCGGCGGAGGCGTTTCCGACTTCCGCTACAACGTCGTACTCGGAGAAGAATTACAGCGATCGGGGATGGCCGGCAGCGGCCTGGGACTGACGTTACATAACGACATCTGTTTGCCGTATTTTCTTCACCTAACGACCGACGAGCAAAAGGAGCGCTGGCTTCCGGGGATTTGTTCAGGTGATCTCATCACCGCTGTCGCAATGACTGAACCGGCAATCGGCAGCGATCTTGCGTCCATGACGACATCGGCCCTGCGTGACGGAGACTCCTACGTCGTCAATGGATCCAAGACCTTCATCACCAACGGGATCAATGCCGACCTGGTGATCACCGCGGTCAAGACTGATCCACGTGAACGACATAAAGGCATGAGTCTGCTCGTGCTCGAACGTGGGATGGATGGTTTTGAACGCGGCCGTAACCTCGACAAGGTGGGCCTGCATGCCCAAGACACATCCGAATTATTCTTTCGAGATGTTGTCGTTCCGGCCAGCAATCTGCTTGGAGCTGAAGGTGAGGGATTCTCCGGGCTGATGCAAAATCTTCCGCAGGAGCGTCTCAGCATTGCGGTCAGCGCGCAGGCAGCTGCTCGTCAAGCACTCGAGTGGACGTTGGACTACTGCAAAGAGCGCGAAGCATTTGGCCAACCGATTGGCTCGTTCCAACACAATCGTTTTGCTTTGGCCGAGATGTTGACTGAAATCGAAGTGAGCCAAACATTTGTTGACCGTTGCATAATCGAACTCAATGCCGGCAACTTGACTGCTGAACAAGCAGCAATGTCCAAGTGGTGGGCAACTGAATTACAGAAACGCACCGTCGACCAATGTGTTCAGCTCCACGGCGGATACGGCTACATGTTGGAATATCCCATTGCGCGCGCCTATCTCGATGCTCGAATTCAAACCATCTACGGCGGCACAACCGAGATTATGAAAGAAATAATCGGCCGGTCTATGGGTGTCTGAGAGCCTTTAGTCGGCCCGAGGTATTGCTAGCTTCGGAGCAGTTCTTTGGCGATCGCAATGACTTGCTGCTCGTCGGTTCCGGCGTAAATCTGAAGCACCTTGGCATCACGCGCCAGTTGTTCAACTTGGAACTCGCTCATGTAACCATTCCCTCCAAAGACCTGGACCGCTTCAAGTGCTACTTCCATTGCTGCCTGAGCGCTATACAGCTTCATCGCTGATGCCTCGGCCAAACTCAAGTTCTCACCGGCTGCGCCCATCTCAAGTGTCCGGAAGACAAGGTTTTGAACGTTAAGTCGAGCAACTTCCATTTTTGCGAGTTTCAATTGAATCAGCTGAAAGTCACCAATTGGATGACCGAATTGCACGCGATTCTTCGCGTACTCGACGCTGAGTTCAAGACACTGCTCGATGATCCCGAGAGCCATCGCTGCCACTCCTGAGCGTTCCATCTGGAAGGTATCTTTCGCCCCTTCACGTCCACCAGATTTCACGTCTTCGGTGCCACCGATAAGTCGATCAATCCCGACCCGCACATCTGTCAGGAAAAGTTCGCCAGTTGGCGATGAATGCATTCCCATCTTGCGTAGAGGCTTCGATTGCACCAAACCAGGCATTCCGGAATCAAGCACGAAACTCAGGATTTTGCGCTCTGCCGGCAAGTTGCCTTCATCAAGTTTGCAGATAAAGACGATGGTGTCGGCAAAAGGACCATTGGTGATGAACGTCTTCGAACCATTCAGTACATACTCGTCACCGTCGCGTCGAGCGGTCGACAGCATTGAGCCGAACGCATCAGATCCTGAGTTTGGTTCGGTAATTGCCCAGGAACCGACCTTGTCCATGGTGAGCAAATCGGGAACCCAGCGCTCCTTCTGCTCAATTGTTCCGCGCCCGTTGATCGCCGCCGCGGTCAAGCCCATGCTCACACCCATCGCGGTCACCATCCCTGGGCAATACCGGCACAATTCGATGATCGGGATCAACGTCAGCGACGAGTCGCCGCCGCCATCACGTTTCGCTCGTTCGGGCGGTGTTGTTCCGCTCGCTTTGGCCTCTGCTACGAGTTTTTCGAATTCAATCTGATGCTTAAAACGATCACGAGCCATCTGGTCCATTCCAAATGTGGAAAACAATCGACGCAAAATCTCATACGGCGGCGTGTCACCGTGTTCGAGTTCTTCGAGATTGGGCTTAATCTCGGCTTCAACGAACTGCCGCACCGCGTCTCGCACCATTATCTGTTCATCGCTCCACTTGTACATCGGTGCCCCTTCGTCGGACGTCGCCATCGAGTGTCGTGTTCTGTCGTCTGTAAGCGTAGGGGACGCGTGATCGCAACATGACACGTGCACCTCTCTGCCGCCTGGGCGGAACTACGATTTCCGAATGGGCTGGCGGGAATCACCCTTTTGACGGTCAACACCGAATCGGACTCGGGGGCGCCACAACATCGGGCCGCGCACCAAGTAGTGCCTTCGAATTCGCGTCGAGCCGATATTCAAGGCCTTCGAGCCGTCGCGGTTATCGCAGTGGTCGCATTTCACGCGGGCCTACCGATCCCAGGCGGATTTGTCGGCGTCGACATCTTCTTCGTTATCTCCGGTTTCGTAATCGCCCGTGTACTCCTCGGCCAGCTCAATTCCGATTCCACCATCGGGTTCCGTGCCTTCTACGCGCGCCGGATGCGGCGCCTGTTACCCGCATTGGCGCTCCTGACAACCGTCACAGCGCTGCTTTCAACGGTCTTGCTCAGTCCACTCGGACCCCAACAAGCTGCAGCGAAGACGGGAATTGCCGCGAGTTTATTTAGCGCCAATATTCAACTTGAGCGGACCGGTGGCACCGGATATTTCGGGCTATTGGCCGAAACAAATCCGTTACTACATACGTGGTCGCTATCAGTCGAAGAACAGTTTTACCTGGTATTTCCGGCTCTACTCCTAGTGGCATGGTGGATCGGTTCTCGAAGCCGTCGCGAAAACTGGCGTGGTCGGTCGCGACGAGGAGTTATCGGCTCAGTAATCGTCATAGTCACCGCGTGCTCGTTCTCGCTGTGTGTCTGGATGAGTTTTTCACCCAGCAGTCAACTCGGAAGCACTTTTGCCTTCTACTCCCCGATGACCCGAGCGTGGGAGTTCGGTGCCGGTGCCCTCGTTGCCATTGCCATTCCCGCCGTCGCCGTTGTCTCCCGGCGCGTCAGCAATCTATTCGGCGTTTTCGGATTGGTCATGGTTGTCTACGCATGTTTTGGCCTGACCGACAACGCGACCTTTCCCGGGGTAGCTGCGGGCGTGCCGGTTATTGGGACTGTCCTATTGCTCATCGCCGGGATGAACCCGATTGGGTTCACCGTCGCTGCATTCAGCGTCAGACCTCTGGTGTGGATCGGCGATGTTTCCTACGGTTGGTATCTCTGGCATTGGCCGTTCATCGTATTCGCCACTGCGATGTGGCCTGGGAACGCGACGATCGTCATCATCGTGGCAATTGCCGCGTTCATCCCAACGTGGATTTCTTATCGATTTGTTGAAACTCCCATTCGTTCGAGCGAACAGGTTGTTGGCTGTCGACTAACTGCACTCATAGTCACTTGCATCGCGACTCCCATTGGGGCGTGCCTCGTGCTTGGGTGGGTCAGCAGCATTGAGCGACGATCGGAGGCCGTTGCGCAATACACCTATTCGGCACGTCCCCACGGCGAAGCGAAAGTTGGTTGCCAAGATCTGGTTCCCGTTGCCGAACGCCCGGCGGGCGATTGCACCTGGCCAGTAGATAACCCCCACGGTTCGATCTACCTGATTGGCGATTCAAATGCGGCCCATTTCACCGAACCTGCCGCCAAAGCGGCCAACGAGCTTGGCTACGACCTGACCGTCGCGTCATTGCCGGGATGCCCATTTGCTGATCTCTACCGTCCCGCTGACGCCGCCGGCTTCGCCGGACGAGGTTGTTTTCGATTTGTCACTGAGTCTGTCGCAACGTTGGCGCAACGGAAGCCGTCGCTGGTACTCATTGCATCCTCATCATCGAAATGGGTCAATGAGCGCGGAGAATTCAAAGATCCCGTGTCCGGCGAAATCGGCGATCAGCCGTCCTCGCGTGCTCGCCTGTGGGAAGACGGAATCGCTCGGGTGTTGCAACAGTTTCGTGCAGCCGGCGTTCCAGTCGTCGTGATTCATGCTGTCCCCCATCTGGGGGCATTCGGATCCGAATGGGAACGAACGATCTGTCCACCTATCCGAATTTTCCGGAATACATGTTCGCGGGTGACTGAGCCTCGCTCGAAAATCGAGCAACAACAGCAGCCAGCGCGTGATGCTGAAAATCGAGCCATAGAACAAGCTCCCGGATCGTCGTCGGTAGATTTCACCGATTTTTTGTGCTCGGCATATTCGTGTTCGAGTGATCGGGCGGAACTGCCGGTGTATCTTGACGGCGATCACCTCAGCGTCGACGGGGCATTAACCCTTACCGATCAGTTTCATGAGTTGATCGCGACACAGGTCGCTGCACGCTAAGCCAACAGTTCTCACACGACTCAGGCGTAACGCCGCAACGCGATCAGGTGTGACACCAGCGCAGTCCATCCCGTTTGATGAATCGCCCCAAGCCCAGCCCCCGTGTCCCCGTCGAAGTACTCGTGGAACCACAACAAGTCATGCCACTCAGGATCGGTCTGCAATCGTTCAACTGAACCAAATGCCGGCCGCCGTCCGTCTTCGTCATTGAGAAATAATGAGATGAGTCGTTGGGTTAATCCTTCAGCAACGACATCAAGCGAAACGACGTTTCCCGATCCAGTTGGAAACTCGACGGTGAATTCGGGACCGAGAAACGACCGATAACGAACGAGCGCCTCAATGACGAGGTAGTTCACTGGGAACCAGACCGGTCCACGCCAATTCGAGTTACCACCAAACAACCCAGACCGTGATTCTGCTGGTTCATAGTCAACGAAAACGTCGACGCCATCAGCAGTTACCGACGCAGGATGGTCACGATGCCACGCCGACAACGACCGAAGTCCGTGGTCTGACAGAAACTCAGCCGGATCAAGAACTCGCTCGAGCACTCGTTTCAAACGCTCAGGCGACACCACCGACAGCAACAGGGTTCGCTCGTCATCATGAACCGTCAATTCGCCGAGGCCAGAGACGGTGTCAGGATGGTGCTTAAAGAACCACGAGATGCGTTCGGCAAAGTCCGGCATCTTGGTGACCTGGCGGTCCTGAACGGTCGCCAAAGCCACGACTGGAATCAATCCCACCATTGAGCGGACCTGAACCGGAATCGTCGAACCATCCGGCCGTCGGATCACATCGTCGAACATTCCGTTTTCGTCGTCCCAGAGCACCGACATTGCCGAGGCAATGAACATGAAATGTTCAGCGAACTTGATCGCGATGTCTTCATACGCTGCGTCATGTTCACCCAAAATCACCGCCATCTCGAGCAAATTGAGGCAGTACATCGCCATCCATCCGGACCCATCGCTCTGCTCAAGCACACCATCGAACGGCAGTGGATCGCTTCGATTGAATGGACCGATGTTGTCGAGTCCCAGAAATCCACCCTCGAACAGGTTGTTTCCTTCATTGTCTTTACGATTCACCCACCATGAAAAGTTGAGGAGGAGCTTGTGAAAAATCCTCTTCAGGAAGTCATGATCACGAGACCCATCAATTTGAAACACACGAACTGCGGCCCACGCATGGACGGGAGGGTTAGCGTCAGAGAATTCCCATTCATAGGCAGGGATCTGACCATTCGGGTGGGTGTACCACTCGCGAAGCAACAAGAGCAGTTGCCGCTTAGCCATCGTGGCGTCGAGATGCGCCATGGTGACGCAGTGGAACGCAAGATCCCAAGATGCAAACCACGGGTATTCCCACGAATCGGGCATCAAGATGACATCGTTCGCCGCGAGATGGCGCCAAGCATGATCGCGTCCGGTCGTTCGATCGCTCGGCGGTTCCGGCTGGCTTGGGTCACCATCGAGCCATCGCGTCACATCGAATCGATAGAACTGTTGGCTCCAAATCAGTCCGGCAAATCCTTGCCGCATAACGAGTGCTTCATCAGCAGAGATTCGGTCCGCGACGAATGTTGCGTGAAACTCATCGGCTTCACGTTGCCGCTTCTCCATGACCCACTCGAAGCCCGATGCAAGGTCCTGCAGAACCATCGTTGCGGTTTCGGTAGTCACTGGGAATTTCGTTTCGACCGGCCACTGTAATGTCGGTGACTCAGTAATCCGCTGGAGACGCAGCCTGACCTCAGCGCTTTCGTGAGCGGGAACGTCGAACGTAAACCAACAGGCTGCCTTGGTTCCGATGCCATCAGGATTTACCGTTTGCAGCCCTGAAATGACCGCATCATGTATGCCGTCCTTGGGATACGGCGTCGGCTGCGGATCCGAAGTTGATGAAGCGGCACCCGCGCCGAATACACGACTGATGTTGGTTTCATTTTCGCAACAGAGCCAGTTACCGATCACCTTTCCTGCAGCATCGGTAGCGCTCGCTTGCCAACGCCCAAGCAATGGGTGATGCAGTTCGAGACCAGCGCCACCGTCAATAACGCGCAGTTCTGGACGCGAGGCACCCTCCCGCATCGGTCCCCACGACCAAATGTTTCGGAACCAAAGCTGCGGCAATAGGTGAATTGGCGCAACCTCGTCAGCGAGGTTGCGCGCCGTAACTCGCATGCAAATGTCGTCTGGGGATGCCTTCGCGTAGTCGACTTGCACCGAGAAATATCGGTCATTGTCAAAGACGCCAGTATCGAGAAGCTCAAATTCCGGCTCGTCGAATCCGCGTTTCGCGTTTTCGTCAAGCAGTTGCGCATAAGGAAATGTCACTTGCGGGTAGTGATACCGCCAGCTCAACCATGAATGGCTCGGTACCGCGTCGGGGTACCAGTAACACTCCTTGACATCTTCACCGTGATTTCCCTCATGGCCGTTCAGTCCATAGAGGCGTTCTTTCAGAATCGGGTCCTGGCCGTTCCAAAGAACAAGCCCTAGACAGAGTCCTTGTCGGCGATCACAAATCCCTGCCAGTCCGTCTTCTACCCACCGATAGGCCCGCGACCGAGAATCATCATGGGTGAAGGCTTCCCACGCTTCGCCATCGCGGCTGTAATCTTCGCGTACGGTCCCCCAAGAACGCTCGGCGAGGAATGGTCCCCATTCGCGCCAGAGATCTGCATCAGCGCCATCGATTCGATCATGCTCGCGGGTCACTCCCGCATTGCCTTGCCCCATTTGGTCATGGTCCGGTCGTAACCATGGCCCGCGCCGCGGTCGCCGTCGTGACTGGCGCCGCGGTTGTCGTTGTGGCTGGCGCTTGGGTCGTCGTCGTGATCGGACGACTCGTCGTAGTCGTCGTTGGCGCAGCAGACGTCGAAGTCGATGACTTTGGCGTTGTTGTCGTTGTCGTTGTCATCACTGTCGTGGAAGTCGACGTCGTCGTGGTGGTGGTGGTGCTGTTGCCATCGTTCTTCGCCACTAATACCAATGCGACACCGCCAGCCAACACCAGTATGAAAAGTACTATGACGGCAATGCCAAGCGGCGATTTCCAGATCGAAGGTGTTGTCGCGACCGCATCGCTGGTTGCGACTGCCGGGCCTGGCGGAATGTCGGTGACGGCGTAGGCCGAAGTGGCGAATGGTTCGGCACTCGGCGTAATTGGCGTAGCAGTTGTCGGTGTATCTGCTGCTGACTGGTCAAAGGATTCAGTTGGATCGGTTGGCGTGACCGGCACAACAGGCTCCAGCGGCTCACTTCCGGTCGGATCATCGGTGTCGCTCATGACGCTCCCTCAGTTGCCTTGTGGTAGTCCGTGAGACCCTAAACCACACCGATGGGACACGCGACTCCGGTGCCACCGTGGCCGCAATAACCATTCGGGTTTTTAGCCAAATATTGCTGGTGATACCCCTCAGCGAAATAAAACGACGGTGCATCGCCAATTTCGGTAGCGATCGGCCCATACCCAACCGCGTTGAGACGCATCTGGTAGCTCGTCGCCGATGCCTCAGCTCGCGCGCGTTGCTCAGTCGTCGTCACATACAGCGCGGACCGATATTGCGTGCCAATGTCATTGCCTTGCCGGTTCGTCTGGGTTGGATCGTGGCCTTCCCAAAATACCCGGAGCAGTTCGTCATAGCTGATCGTCGTTGGTTCGAACACGACCAAGACCGCCTCGGTGTGGCCAGTACGACCCGAACACGCTTCTTCATAGGTGGGATTCGGCGTAAACCCCCCGGCGTAACCAACTGCGGTCACCCATACCCCTGGTAGCGACCAGAACGCTTTCTCCGCACCCCAAAAGCAACCCATCCCGACGATCATCGTCTCGGTACCGGTCGGGTATGGCGGCTCAAGGTCATGGCCATTAACGAAGTGGGTTTTGGGAACGACCATCGGATCGTCTCGCCCCGGTAGCGCCTGGTCCGGCGTTGGCATTGTCACGTGCTTGGATCCAAACATGTCATTCCTTTGTGCTCACGGTCGCTAGGTCATCAGAGTTTGTCGACGAGGAGAACACCATTAGGTCCTACTCAAAAGCTCGACCCATGGTCTGAATCATTTCGAGCAGATTATCGGGCGAGTCCGGTGCATCATCACCCGGGGTATAACTCACTGACGACAGCGAGCCGCTATAGGCGAACGATCCAAATCGCTCCCGCAAACCCCAATGCACTGGCGATCGAGGATCTCGACCAACGGTGATGCCTTCAAATGGAGCCATTCCATACAGCAACGGCACGTCATCGAGATGCGCCCGCTCGACTTCGTCAACTTCCATAGTCAAACTCCAGGTACCACCGCCAACCGCTTTGAGGTGGGCCGAAACATGCTGAGTCCCAGGCTCAAGCAGTCCGGCATCGCACGAGATCAGTCGACCCCTCCCATTGTTGTGCACAAACCATGCGTGATCGTCAAGGACATAGATCATGTAACCGCCGCCCTGATCGCCGTGAGAAACTAGGACGCCTTGGTCGCCTGGTTCGAAACGAATTGATGCTCGAATCGTGACCGAGCGGAACCAAATCAATTGCACCGAACGCCAGCGTTCAAGTGTCGGAGTGTTAGCCGCGATTGTCACTTTTGACCGATAAACCTCGCTGCGGCTCGGACGAATCAGGTATTTGATCGAACTTCCCTCGTCGAGTGGGTAAATCTGATTCGCCCATGCTTCGCGCTCCCACTTGTCAATCATCGACGCGAGCCGTTCAGGCTCAGCCGCAGACAGGTCGTTGAGTTCAAGTGGATCGTTGGTCAAGTCGTAGAGTTCCCATTCGTCGTCATCGAACGGGCTCAACGGCTGATGCAGCGTGACGATTTCCCAACCATCCTCGTAATAACTCCGGTGACCGTTCATTTCCTCGACCGTGCTGCGGTGCGTACTTGCCGAACCAGGATCAAGCATTGTGGGCGCGAAACTCGTACCCGAGCGAGGCAACAACGGTTGTCCTAAACGTTCTGTTGGCAACGCGATGCCGATGAGTTCGGCGAGGGTCGGCAATACATCGGTGAGGTGCACGTACTGATCACGAATCTCGCTTGCACCAGCCATTCGTCCGTCACGCATGCCCGCTGGCCATGAAACGATTGCTGGCACACGGTGGCCACCAGCATGAGTGTTGATCTTGTACAACCGAAACGGTGTGTTCGACGCCATCGCCCAACCACGCGGATAATGCGGCGTGGTCTGCGGTCCACCGAGAAGAGGCATCCGTGCACGATCCGCCTCGAGGTCGTCACCGTTCAGCAAGTGAACGTAGTACGAACTAGTACCGACTTCCTCCCCTTCGCGTGATGCGCCGTTGTCCGACGTGAAAAGAATGATGGTGTTATCGAGTTCGCCGATGGAAGCCAGCGCGTCGGTAAGTCGACCGACATTTTGGTCAATACGATCGACCATCGACGCGTAGACCTCCATGTGACGCGCAAACAGTTCGCGTTCCTTTTCGGTCAGCTCAACCCAGGGACGCACATCGTGATTCAGTTCGCTGTTGCGATCTGGTAGCGGCGTACCGGGCGGCATAACTCCGATTTCAATTTGCCTCGCATGCCGTGCACGACGAAGTTCGTCCCAACCTTGGTCGTAACGTCCCCGATAACGCTCAATATCGTCTGCGACCGCATGGAGCGGGGCATGTACCGCGCCATGAGCGAAATACAACAAGAACGGCTGTTCAGGGTTCGAAGCTTTACGCTCGCGAATCATTGAAATAGCGCGATCGGTCAGATCGTCAGTTAGGTAATAGCCATCGGGATACTCGTCAACTTCGATGGCGTGATTGTCATGGGTCAGCCGATGCGGTTCATGGAGGTTCGTGAACGCGTCAAGGAATCCATAGAAGTTTTCGAAGCCCCTCTGACACGGCCACGAATGTTGTGGCCCCGACGCCGAGCAGTCGGAATCTTTTGCGAGGTGCCACTTACCAACCATCATCGTTGCGTATCCAACGTCACGGAGCACTTCGGCCATGGTGACCGTGTTGGTTGGAAGTTCCATCGCATAACCGGGAAATCCGGGATCAGCGTGAGCGACGGTGCCAAACCCAGCGAGGTGGTGGTTGACCCCGGTTAGCAACGATGCCCGACTCGGCGAACACATCGGCGTCGAGTGAAAATTCGTATATCGAAGACCATTAGCCGCCAAGCCATCAAGATTTGGCGTTTCGATTTCTGATCCGAAGCATCCGAGGTCGGCAAAGCCGAGGTCATCGGCCAACATCACGATCACATTTGGTGCACCGTTCGGCGGAATTGGACGATCGGGCCACCAGCCTTCCGACCCAGCGAACGTTCGCCCGATTGAGCCGCCAAATTGCGCATACGCCGGAACATCTGTTTGACGTGGTGTCATGAACTCCCCTAGTTGATTCGCCGCGTCGTAGCTTGGCGAAGTACTCGGTTCGCGAGCTTGCCTCCTCTAGGCTGTGCACGCGATCGGACAGCCCAAACGCTAGCCCTCGTCGTACCAGTCGCTGCGCCGAGGTTGCGACCTGTCAGAAGGACTTTCAATTGCTTGATGCTACGCAGACTCACTCACCGTCGCTCAGGGTTTCAGTTGCCATCGTTGCGGTAACTATCGCCGTCACTTTGGGATTCGCCCAGGCAGCCCATGCGATCGACCCTACGACGACCACTGCAGCGGCACCTACGACTGCCACAAGTGCGTCGACGGTTCCAGCGACCACAACAACCACGGCGCGCGCGACGACAACGACCGAGGCAAAAGCGACGACGACAACAACCGCGGCGACCACAACCACTACTTCCTCGTCTTCATCAAACGCATCTGATTCGACCCACCTGCTTTGGATCGGGATCGGAGCTCTGGTGGCGCTTGCAATCTTGGTGCTGATCTTTGCCCTTCGCGCTCGGACGAAACGCGGCGATTGGTGGACTCGAGCTGATGGCCTGCTGAATGATGGCCGTGCCGTCATTGACCTCGGAGCTGCCGGACCTGCAGGAGCGACTCCCCAACAAGAGATCGCCCACTGGACCGCAATCGAGCAGCGGGCCCAAGCATTCGCCAACGAGGTCACCGCCCTCAACGCCGCTGGCGTACCTGACGATGCCACGCGCGGCACGCTCGGCGGGCTCAATCAAGCAGTTGCCGACTACCTCGGAGCGCTTCGTGCTTCACGAGTTGTGCGGATCGGGCCGCCGGCGCCGACACCTGAGCAGATGGAATACGCGGATGCTGAATCAACCCAGCGTCTCGCAGTATTGCGCGCAACTCTTGACCAGCTCAATGTGCTCGTCACACCGCATCGCACCAACCCCTGACCCAAACGCAACAAGCCGGTCAACGGAAAGACACAATTAGGTTGCTGGTGCCTCAGTGTCATCATCGGCTGCAATCGTCGGCACAGGCGAGACCGATACCCACCCATGCTTGTCGCTATAGCGACGTACCACTCGAGCCGGCACACCAACAGCGACGCAAAAATCTGGCAGCGAACCAATCACCACGCTGTTCGCCCCGACAACAACGTGTCGTCCGATCTGCGCCCCCGGCAAAATGATCACGCCGTGTCCAATCCACGAACCCTCACCAATAACCACCGGGTTTTCCGGTTGATGTTGGCGCCCAATAGGAATCGCCCTATCGGTATAGTCGTGATTCATATCGGTGATGTGCACACCTCGACCCGTCCACACATCATCACCAATCTCGATGGAGTTATGGCCCGCGATACTGCACCCCGCACCGATAACACAGCGATCGCCAATCCCGACGACGCGCGAAGGCAAATTCGGATGACCGGGCATCCATCCGGCCGACAGCGCGACGCCGGCATTGATCAATGTGCCTTCACCAATATGTATCGCATGCTCATTGACGATGGTGTCTACCGGGAAACAAATGATGCTGCCGGCTCCAAACGACCCAAACTGCGATGCGACTCGAGAACGGGGACCAATCGCCCCGAGAGAACGAATAGCCGCCCAACCCCAACGAACACACTCTGAACCGGCTGTAATCACATCGCTGCGAATCCGATTGCGAAGCGACGGCGTTAACGGATCGCGGTCAAGCATGACTGTCGCCCCGAGACGTCGAAGCTCGCGTCCGACTATCAAAGACCGAGAAGCGAGGATGGCGGGTCGCAAGCCAATATTCGAGCGTGAAGGTGGGCCAATTATTTGTCACTTTGCCGGCTTCATTTTTGTACCAACTTTCGCAGCCAGATTCCCAGACTGTTTGATGCATGCGTTTCTGCACTGCTCGGTTATATGAATCCGCAACCGACTGTTTTACGTCGAGATAGGCAAGATTTCGTTCGATGAGCTCATGCACACACTCAAGGATGTAACCGATTTGGCATTCCAACATAAACACAATTGAGTTGTGGCCTAGGTTCGTGTTTGGTCCGTACAACAGAAATAAGTTCGGAAACTTTGGCACCGTCATTCCCAGGTAGGCCTCGGCACCTTCCGCCCAAACATCCTGCAGTTTGGTACCGGAGCGTCCAGTGAATTCGACCGGTGCCAAAAAATTCGTCGAATCAAACCCGGTAGCAAAAATGATGGTGTCAGCCTCATGATGTTGACCATCAGCGGTGACCACACCAGTTAGTGAAAGCCGGTCGATGTGGTCGGTGACGACGTCGACATCGGCTCGCATCATGGTCGAGTAGTAATCGCTAACCGCGAGAATGCGCTTGCATCCAATGGGGTAATCCGGCTTGAGCTTGATGCGAAGCTCCGCATCAGGCAGCTGCTCAGCACGGTACTTTGAAGCAGCGCGCTCGATCACTCGCGCAAAGCGGCTATTGCGACGGAACCAAAAGAACCGCGCCTCGAACGTGAAGTACAGCAACGTGCGATAGGCCCGATCCAACAAACTGAATTGCTGAAAAAGCATCTTCATGCGAGGCGAAAACGCAGGATTCTTCTTAGGGAGTATCCAATTGGCTGAACGTTGAAACACCGTGAGGTGTCGGGTGGAGGTCGCAATCTTTGGCACGAACTGGACGGCGCTCGCACCGTTTCCAATAACGGCTACACGCGCGCCCTCGAGGTCGATTTCGCTGTCCCAACGCGCCGAATGAAACATCTTGCCGCCAAAGTCGTCCATTCCTTCAAGGTCTGGGATAGCGGGCAAGTTCAGTTGTCCCAACCCACATACGACAACGTCAGCCACGATCTCATCGCCCGCCTTGGTCATGAGGTGCCACTTCGCGCCATGTTCGTCAAAGGAGGCCGACACAATTTCGGTATTGAATTGAATGTTGGGACGAAGGTTCCACTTATCGGCACACGACTCGAGGTAGGCCAATATCTCCGGCTGATGGGGATAGTGCATGGTCCAGTCAGCTTTAGGAGCAAAGGAAAGCGAATACAGATGTGATGGGACATCACACTCGGCTCCTGGATACCGATTGTCACGCCAAGTTCCGCCAACGCCATTGGACTTCTCGTAAATCGTAAATGACCTAATCCCTGCTTCCACGAGACGAATCGCCATACCCAGGCCGCCGAATCCGGTTCCCAGGATGGCAATCTTGAGGTCGACGTCATGGTCGGAAAGAGCATCACGAGTTCGTCCACCGCCGGGCAGTCCTTGAATCATCTCGCGCAACACTCGAACGACCCTCCGTTTCACATCGCAGTGTAGGACAGGCTCCGACACGACCAAGTTGACGCGCAGTGCGGCCTATTGACACGTTCTAGTATCGAACAAGTCACCCCGTCCTGCTGTTCGGTTGGAGCACTCATGTCACCTCAGTCATCCGATCGCTATACCGTCATTTCGTCGGATTGCCATGCTGGGGGAAACCACCAGCACTACCGCGAGTATCTCGATCCCGCATGGCGGGACGAATTCGACGCATGGCGCGGCAAGTACAAGAACCCATTTCGCGATCTTCAAGATGATGGACGCAGTCGAAATTGGGATGACGAACGCCGCCTGCGTGAGATGGCTGACGACGGTGTGGTTGCCGAGGTGATTTTTCCCAATACGGTTCCCCCATTTTTCCCAACCGGAGTCGTGATCGCACCGGCGCCAAACGCCGAGGAATATCCGGCACGACTGGCAGGCATTCGAGCCCACAATCGTTGGCTTGCCGATTTTTGTTCTGCGTATCCCGCCCAACGGGCAGGACTTGCCCAGATCCTTCTCAACAACGTTGATGACGCGATCGAAGATATCCAATGGGCCAAAGCGCACGGACTGTCTGGCGTCTTACTTCCCGGAGTCGCACCGCATACCGGGATCGATCCGCTCTTTGCCCCAACCTACGACCCGCTGTGGGCGCTATGCGAAGAACTTTCATTTCCAATAACCCATCACGGCGGCGGCAGCGGCGTACCCGACTTCGGGCGTTTTCCCGCCTCGATGACGATCTACATCATGGAGGTCGCTTTCTTCGCCAATCGTGCATTGGCCCACCTCGTCATGTCCGGGGTATTCGATCGCTTCCCTAGTTTGACTTTTGTGCTCACCGAGCAAGGAAGTAGCTGGATACCCGAAGCGCTTGATCGAATGGATGAAATGCACGAATCCATGACAAGCGGAAAATTCGGCGGCGAACTTGGCCCAGCGACGATCGCCCTTTCGCAGCGACCTAGTGAGTACTTCGCGCAAAATTGCTATGTCGGTGCCAGTTTTCCTAGTGCACGGGACGCGATGCACTTCGACCGCATAGGGATTGATCGCGTCATGTGGGGAAGCGATTATCCCCATCGCGAGGGGACCTACCCCTATTCGAAAGAAGCAATGCGACTCGCATTTTCGGATTGGGATGAGACGACCATTCGAAAAATACTTGCCGGCAACGCTGCTCACGTCTACGGATTTGACCTTGAGGCACTCGCTCCGTTGGCCGCCGTCAGTGGGCCAACAATTGCCGAAATTGCCGTTCCTCTCGACCGAGTGCCACAAGATGCAACCAGCCCGGCCTTCACACGATCCTGATTCGACCTTGCGATTCTCACCGATTTCTTACGCAGTTAAGGCACGATGAACCTATGGGTGATCGAGTATTGGTGGCTGATGATGACCGGGCAATACGGGAATCGCTAGCTCGCGCGTTAGAACTTGAAGGTTACGAGGTCGTCACTGCATCAGATGGAGCATCCGCTTTAGCAGCCGTTCGCGACAAGCCCGCTGCAGTGCTGGTACTTGATGTGATGATGCCCGGGATAGATGGGCTCACCGTCTGTCGGGTATTACGCGCCGAACGAGACCGCACACCGATCTTGATGCTGACAGCCCGGACTGAAACTTCAGATCGCGTTGCCGGCCTTGATGCTGGGGCCGACGATTATCTTGCCAAACCGTTTGATCTTGACGAACTCCTAGCGCGACTTCGTGCACTAGTGCGACGAACTCGCTTCGATGAAGCCGAAGACTTACCAAACGAAACGATCCGAATTGCCGACCTGCGCATGGATACCTCATCGCGCCGAGTATGGCGAGGCGATCGTGAGCTTGAACTCTCAAAGACCGAATTCGATTTGCTCGAACTGCTGATTCTTAACGCTGGCATCGTGTTAAGCCGCGCAATAATTTACGACCGAATTTGGGGTTATGATTTTGGCCCGGAGTCAAAGAACCTCGCGGTCTACATCAGCTACCTGCGTCGAAAAATCGAAATAGGCAACGAGTCCAAATTGATCCGCACCGTCCGCGGCGTTGGCTATACCGTGCGCGAGTCATGAGCTTGCGAGTCAAACTGGTCTTGGCCATTGTCGTTCTGACTACGGCTGCCACGCTTTGCATCGGATGGTTTAGCTATGCAGTGACCGCCGACCGACTGACCCGAGAGGTTGATCGATCGCTGCAGACCGGATCTGAACTCATTGAGCACGGATCCCAGGCGTCTTTGACTGAAGAACTGCCGGGTCAATCATCTGGCAGTGACGACCAAGTCCCGAGTTCCGAGCAATTATTTGTCCAGATGCTCGATGCTCACGGTCTCGTCACTGCGAGAACGCGCGGCGTCTCGCTTCCCGTAGGCGACATCGACCGCCAAATCGCTGCCGGTTCTGAACTTTCTACTCACCGCGTCATCACGCTTGACGGCGAGCCATATCAAATGCTCACTCGGAGCATCGATGGCAACCGCGGCGCAATTCAAGTCGTACGTAGTTTGGCCGAGACCAATCGCATCCTCAACGCGCTGCGTAACTTCATCTTCCTTGCTGCAGTCGTGATCGTGGGCGCAGCCGCGGGCGTCGGGTGGTTGATTGCTCTACAGATAACTCGGCGGCTCGTACGGGTGACCAATGCTGCTGAAGAGGTTGCCTCGACTGGCCGACTGGACGTCACGGTGCCTGTCGAAGGTACCGATGAGGCAGGCCGTCTCGGCGTCGCATTCAATGAAATGTTGACTGCATTGAGCCAGTCGAAGGACGCACAAAAACGACTGGTTCAGGACGCCGGACACGAACTTCGAACCCCTCTGACAAGCCTTCGGACCAACGTGTCCGTGCTCCGCCGACATAACGACCTTCCGCCTGATGCCCGGGCCCGTGTCCTTGATGACCTCGATAGCGAGACGAAAGAACTCACGACGCTGGTCAATGAACTTGTCGAACTCGCCAGCGATCAACGAGAAGTCGAGGAGTCAGAGACCCTTGACCTCGGTGAACTCGTCTCACGTATCACCGAACGGGCGCAGCGCCGCACCGACCGCCAATTTGATCTGCATGTGGAATCTGGATCGGTCAATGAGATCGTTGGGCGGCCATTGGCAATAGAGCGCGCTGTTTCGAATCTTCTCGACAATGCCACCAAGTTCGATCCCGATGGTGTCGAACCCATAGCTGTCTCGGTTGCTACTGGTCGAGTTTCGGTTTGCGACCGAGGCCAAGGCATCGCCGATGCCGATTTATCGATGATATTTGAGCGATTCTTCCGCTCAGACGAGGCCCGTAGCCGACCGGGTTCGGGACTCGGCCTGTCAATCGTGAATGACATAGCCACCGCCCATGGTGGCCATACCTTCGCCGAACAGCGAGCGGGCGGCGGCGCCTGTGTCGGATTCGTTATCCCCGTCGTTGCACAACCAATGGGATGGGAAGAAGAAACTATGACTTGATCGCCTTTTAGGTGATCGGTAATCCGAGTTCCCGAGCGATGACCAGCCGCTGAATTTCGCTCGTGCCTTCGCCTATTTCCAGAATTTTCGCATCTCGGTACATACGCGACACAACAGTCTCATCAATGAAACCCGAACCGCCGAAGATCTGTGTCGCCGTGCGAGTGGCATGCACGGCCGCTTCTGTCGAATACAACTTGGCCATCGCTGCAGCTTGTTTAAATGGTCGACCTTGGTCCTTCAACCACGCTGCCTTGTAGGTCAACATGCGCGCGTTTTCAACTGCGACAGCGAGGTCGCTGAGCGGAAACGCCACTCCTTGATACCGGCCGATTGGTCCGCCAAATGCTTGGCGCTCGCTGGCATAGGCGAGCGAAAGGTCAAGACATGCTTGGGCACAGCCAACCGCGAGGGCAGAAATCGCTATTCGGCCGTCATCGAGAATTGCGAGAAAATTACGGAATCCGCTACCGAGATTGCCGAGCAGGTGATCTTCAGGGATCCGACAATCAGCCAGCGTGATGCCATGAGTATCACTCGCATGCCATCCCATCTTCCGGTAAGGGGGTTCGACTGACATGCCCGGAGTACCCGAAGGAACGACGAATGCCGAAATGCCACCGTCGTCGGTTCGCGCCGTAACGGTAACGATCGATGTGATGGCAGTGCCCGAATTCGTAATGAACGCTTTTGCTCCGTTCAACACCCATTCGCCCGAGATCGAATCCCTCGTTGCTCGGGTTCTAGTTGCGCCGGCGTCGCTACCAGCGTCTGGTTCGGTCAAGCCGAATGCTCCTAGAGCTCGCCCACGAACGAGGTCAGGAAGCCAACGTGCCTTTTGGCTCTCGTCACCGAATTGAAAAATTGGATTGGCCCCGAGGCCGACGGCAGCCGACAAAGTGATGCCGACCGATTGATCGACCCGGCCGAGTTCCTCTATCGCAATACACAGCGTCGTAAAATCGGCATCGGCACCACCCCACTTTTCGGGGAACACCAAACCGAACAGGCCAAGGTCGGCCATCGAGCGCACGACTTCAATCGGAAAGTGATGGTCGCGATCCCACGCCTCGGCATACGGAGCGATCTCTCGCTCGGCAAAAGCTCGGACGACGAGACGAAATGCTTCATGTTCTTCAGATAGATCAAAATTCATCGAACCGCATTAGATCTCACTTTGTCAGCGCCAGCGAGTTGGGTCGGCATTCACCGACGGGCAGCGACATAATGCTGCGCTCCAAAAGGAGTCGGTGCCATGACGGTTTCAATCCAACCTGCCCACGCCCGATCACTTGTGGTAAAGATCAAGTCGCGAGCTTCGATCGGTTGCAGGCCGGCGGCTTGCAGCAATCGACTCACGGTTCGTCGGGCGAGCAATGAAACATCAACGTCGAACTCACAGCGACTGACCGCCACCCGAGTACCGGGGTTCCACGGGTTATGTTCGAATACCAAAACGAGCCCACCAGGCCTCACAACGCGAGTCATCTCGGAAAGAAATGCTGCTCGATGCTCAATGTGCACGTGATGCAACACGCAGATGGTGAACGCGACATCGAAACAACCATCAGGAAATGGCAACGCGAGCGCATCACCACCGCAGTAGTTAAAGGAAGGATTGGCACCAGCACCTGCTGCCAACGCGAGGCGTGCTTCGTCGACACCGACGAGGTGACCGACACGACCCGATAGAAACCGGTCGGTCATTCCGACTCCGCAGCCAACGTCAAGAAACGACATCTCGCTGGGTGCGGTCAGCAATCGCGCCGTGATTTCGAGGACCCGCTCGGCCTTGCGCCGCGAGAAGAATTCGACGCTTTGACCCGAGAACTCGATCGAATCTTGGACCGAATCTCGATATCGCTCTGCGAGACCATCGAAGTCCGTCACGCGATGATCTCGAGCCGTGCCATCACCCCTGGCGGACAGTTGCGGATTCGGCAGCTGCGCATCTGCTCTACGTTAGACAAATAAGACTTCCAAGCAGGGAAACCCATGCCTCTAGTGCCACTTCGACAACGAACCACCTGGAAAGCGCTTGAGCGCCACTTCCGTGACCTTCAACCCCTGCACTTGCGCGATCTTTTTGCATCCGATCCGGACCGTGGTGAACGTCTCGTCGTCGAAGCCGCCGGCCTCTACCTCGACTATTCGAAAAATCGAATCACTGATGAAACGATGAGCCTGCTGGTCGGTTTAGCCGAAGAATCAGGCCTAACTCAACGACGCGATCAGATGTTTGCCGGCGACCACGTCAATGGGTCCGAAGGTCGATCGGTGCTTCATGTCGCGCTTCGCATGCCGCGTTCCTCCTCGTTGGTGATCGACGGCGTTGACGTCGTTGCTCAGGTCCACCACGAGTTAGATCGCATGGAGGTATTCGCTGAGCGCATTCGATCCGGCACCTGGACTGGTTACACCGGTAAGCGCATCCGTAACGTCATCAACATTGGCATCGGTGGCTCCGACCTCGGCCCGGTGATGGCCTATGAAGCCCTCCGTCATTATGCCCAGCAAGATCTCAGTTTTCGGTTCATCTCGAATGTCGACAGCAGCGACTTCATTGAAGCGGTACGTGGGCTTTCGGCTGACGAGACCATCTTCATAGTCGCTTCGAAAACTTTTGGAACTCTCGAGACACTCACAAATGCACACTCAGCTCGAGAGTGGATTATCCGGGAAATGGGTTCCGAAGTGTCAGTGGCGAGCCACTTCGTCGCAGTCTCGACTGCTGCTGACCGCGTGACCGCTTTCGGAATCGACCCCGCCAACATGTTCGAATTTTGGGACTGGGTCGGTGGCCGCTACTCAATGGATTCAGCGATCGGACTCTCCACGATGATCGCAATTGGCCCCGACGCATTTCGTGAATTGCTCGATGGGTTCCATGGCATGGACCAGCATTTCCGCACCGCTCCGCTCCATCAGAACATGCCAGTCCTGTTGGGCTTACTGGCTATCTGGTACAGCGAATTTTTCGGCGCGCAGTCAATGGGGGTCATGCCCTATGACCACTACCTCAAGCGTTTCCCCGCCTATCTCCAACAACTCACGATGGAGTCGAACGGCAAGAGCGTTACCGTCGATGGTGAACGCGTCGATTACCAGACTGGTGCAGTGTATTGGGGTGAGCCGGGCACAAATGGCCAACACAGCTTCTACCAACTTCTTCATCAGGGAACCAAGGTAATTCCTGTTGATCTGATCGGATTCGCGAGGAGTTTGAATCCATTGGGCGCTCATCACGACATCTTGTCGGCCAATGTGTTCGCTCAGTCTGAGGCGCTTGCCTTTGGAAAGACCGCGGCCGAAGTTGAGGCCGATGGAACCCCAAGCGCGGTGATCCCCCATCGTGTAATGCCTGGCAACCGGCCAACGAATGTCATCTTGGCCGAAATTCTTTCGCCTCGGCTTCTCGGCTCGCTCGTCGCGCTTTATGAACACAGCGTGTTCACTCAAGGCGCTATTTGGAACATTGATTCGTTCGATCAATGGGGTGTTGAGCTCGGTAAGGCGCTCGCAAATCAAATCGTCCCCGAGCTGACAAGCGACGCAGAACCCTCGCTTCAACATGATTCATCGACTAATGCCCTCATTCGTCGCTATCGATCCATGAAAAACGACTAGGAGACAACACCATGGCTACTGACACACCGATGCAACTCGGCATGATTGGCCTCGGACGCATGGGAGCGAATCTCGTGCGCCGCCTCATGTCCGACGGTCATCGTTGCGTCGCTTTCGACGTGAATGCGGGTGCCGTGGAATCGCTCGTCGTCGATGGCGCGACGCCTACACACTCACTGACGGATTTCGTCAACGCGCTCGAGACGCCTCGAGCCATCTGGATCATGGTGCCGGCCGGGATCGTGCAAACGACGCTTGATCAACTTATTCCCTTGCTCGATGCCGGGGACATCGTCATTGATGGCGGCAACTCGTATTACCGCGATGACATCACACGGGCGCAAACCTTGTCTGGATCAGGCATCCATTACGTCGACTGCGGAACAAGCGGCGGCGTTTGGGGACTTGAGCGCGGATTTGCCCTCATGATCGGCGGCGAAGCCGACGTCGTTGAACGCCTCGGTCCGCTGTTCAAGACGATCGCTCCGGGAGCGCAATCGGCCGAAGTAACTCCGGCACGCACTCGGACGGACGGAACCTCGCAAGATGGTTACCTCCACTGCGGGCCAAACGGCGCGGGACACTTTGTCAAGATGGTTCACAACGGCGTTGAGTACGGCATGATGGCGTCGATCGCCGAGGGTCTCAATATCATCAAACATGCAAACGCCGGACTTACCAGTGAGGCGAGCGATGCCGAGACCACTCCGTTGCGCGACCCCGAGGCCTACCAGTACAACATCGACGTTGCCGAAGTCGCCGAGGTTTGGCGGCGAGGGTCAGTTGTGAGTTCGTGGTTAGTCGATCTCACTGCGAATGCGTTGGCAAAATCTCCTGAGCTTGACGCGTTTTCTGGTCGAGTTTCCGACTCGGGTGAAGGACGGTGGACCGTGCAGGCTGCGGTCGACACGGGAGTTCCCGCCCCCGTCATTACGACATCGCTCTATGAGCGTTTTCAAACCCGTGGCCAAGGAGAATTCGCGGCCAAGGTTCTTTCAGCTATGCGTTCCGAATTTGGCGGGCATGATGAAAAGAAGGCCTAACGCGACACCATGAGTGAAGCGCTCAGTGAGCCGCCAACCCTCATGTCGCTCCTCGCAGAGGACCGATCTGCCGAAGACATCCTGGGTCTGTTCACCGATTGGGTTGAACAAAGTGGGCTCAGTCTGTATTCGGCCCAAGAAGAAGCACTACTGGAAATCGCATCGGGATCAAACGTCATCGTCAATACCCCGACCGGTTCAGGCAAGAGCCTCATCGCACTTGGTGCTCACTTTTTTGCGGTCGCACAGGGTCAACGAACCTTTTATACCGCGCCAATAAAGGCGCTGGTTTCCGAGAAGTTTTTTACGCTTTGCCGCCAACTTGGTTCCGACCATGTCGGAATGATGACCGGCGATGCGGCGGTAAATCCCGATGCTCCGGTCATTTGTTGCACTGCCGAGATCCTCGCCAACATGGCATTGCGTTACGGTGAAACAACCCCGGTCGATCAAGTTGTCATGGACGAGTTTCACTTCTATGGCGATCCCGAACGCGGCTGGGCATGGCAAGTCCCGCTGCTTGAGATGCACAAGTGCCAGTTCATTTTGATGTCGGCAACATTGGGCGATGTCCGCCATCTCGAGCAGAGTGTGACGCGGCGGACGCACCGACCAACGGTGACAGTGAAGTCGCCGACCCGCCCCGTGCCGCTGGATTATTCCTATGCTCGTACCCCGATTCATGCGACCATCGAGCAGTTGTTGGCCGACGGGAAAGGACCGATCTACGTCGTTCACGCAACGCAGGCAGGCGCGCTTGAGCGCGCTCAATCGTTAATGAGTACCAACGTGTGCACGCGCCAACAGAAAGATGCGATTGCGGCAACAATTGGCCGCTTTCGTTTTTCAAGCATGTTCGGTAAGACATTGGCTCGATTTGTAAAGCATGGAATTGGCGTTCATCACGCGGGGATGTTGCCAAAGTACCGCTTGCTAGTCGAACGCCTCGCTCAAGCCGGACAGCTTCCGGTGATCTGTGGCACTGACACCCTCGGCGTTGGTATCAATGTTCCGATACGGACTGTTGTGTTTACTCAGTTGAGTAAATTTGACGGCACCTCGACCCGATTGCTCAGTGCTCGGGAATTCCATCAGATTGCCGGACGTGCCGGCCGTGCCGGATTTGATTCCGAAGGCAGTGTGGTGGTGCAAGCGCCCGCTCATGTCATCGACAATGAACAAGCTGTCGCCAAGGCGGGCGAGGACGCAAAGAAACGACGAAAAATCGTCAAGGCGAAGCCACCCCGAGGATTTGTCGCGTGGAACGAAGAAGTTTTCCAACGATTGGTTGCTGCTCCGCCAGAACCAATGACGTCAAGCTTCAAGGTCAGCCATGCGATGCTCCTCAATGTCCTTGACCGCGATGGTGACGGTTGTGCGGCGCTGCGGCAGCTGCTCGTCGAAAATGACGAACCGCGTCCCGCTCAGCGGACCCACATTCTGCAAGCCATCTCGATGTATCGCTCTCTCGCAGCTGCTGGAGCGCTCGAAGTATTGCCCATACCTGATGAACGCGGCCGCACCGTCAGAGTCACTATTGACTTGCAAGCCGATTTCGCTCTCAATCAGCCGTTGAGTCCCTTTGTCCTCGAAGCGCTTCCTCGTCTCGACCCCGCGTCACCTAACCACGCGCTCGACGTTTTGAGTGTTATCGAGTCCACCCTTGATGATCCAGGCACGATCCTCGCGTCCCAACTCCACCACCTCAAGGGTGAGGTGGTCGCCAAGCTGAAATCCGAGGGCGTCGAGTACGACGAGCGCATGGCTGAGCTCGACAAACTTGAGTATCCCAAACCATTACGAGAATTCACATACGACCTATTCGATGCTTATCGACTTCATCATCCGTGGGTGGCCGACCACAACATCCGTCCAAAATCTGTCGCCCGCGACCTGTATGAACGAGCACTTGGCTTCAACGACTACGTCGGGCGTTATGGTATTACCCGGTCAGAAGGTTTACTGCTTCGTTATCTCTCCGACGCCTACAAAGGCCTCACTCAAGCGGTGCCTGAGGATGCGAAGACCGACGAGGTAGTCGATTTGACCGAGTGGTTGGGAGAGCTGGTGCGACAGGTCGATTCAAGCCTGCTCGACGAGTGGGAACGCATGCGTCGGCAATCTACGTCCGACCTCACAGCCATTGGCTCCGATCTCGATGTCCTCGCTGACGAGACCCCTCCTATTACCGAAAACCCCCGAGCATTTCGAGTCATGGTTCGTAACGCGAGTTTTCGACGAGTCGAACTTGCCGCAGCACGCGATTGGTCAGCACTAGGCGAGCTCGATGGCGATTCGGGGTGGGATGAGGTGCGATGGCGTACCGCAATGGAGCCGTATTTTGAACTTCACCACGAGATAGGCATCGGGCCCGACGCTCGAAGCGCCGCGCACTTTCAGGTCGACGAGCGAGACAAGACTTGGCGCGTCCGCCAGGCCCTTGACGATCCCGAACGATTCCACGAATGGGCAATCGTTACCGAAGTCGACCTTGATGCATCTGACGCAGCTGGGGTCGCAATCGTGACGCCCATCGCCGTTGAGCGACTGTAAGAAGGCGGGTCGAACTCAGTTCTTGCCGCCGAAGGCTGGCCCCATGTTGTGGACCCATGATTTCTCCTCGCTCCGAGCCGAAATGCGCCAACCTTGATCGGTTCGCACGAATTGATCCAAGTACCAGAGCCCGCAGAAGAACACCCTCGGCTCACCTGGGTCATCAGCCGCTCGCGCAACCGCCATCGGGTTAAAGCACATGGTGCGCCCGGAAGCGGTGTCGCCGTCGATCACCAACAGCGGATTAGAGACCAAATGTTGGAATGCTGGGAAATCGGGCATGACCGATGCCAGGTAGTCCTTCGTCTCGGCAACAGTGCCGATCGAACCGCCGAAGGCGGAATAGTCAATGATCGCGTCGATGGTAAAGATCTCGTCGAACGCGCCCCAGTTTCGAGTATCGACTGCATCGGAATACTTGATGAGAAGGTCCATCAACTCGAATCGGTCGGAGATTTCTTGTTGGCTCAACATAGATGTGAGCTTGCCTCATCATTGCAGTTGCGTCGATTCAGCATGGTTTATTTAGACGACGTCAACCGCTGCGGCGGCAAACTGAGCGTTGTACAGGTCGTAATAGGCGCCGTGATGAACGAGTAGTTCATGGTGGCTTCCCTGCTCGACGATCCTGCCCGACTCCATAACCAAGATGGTGTCAGCGTCACGAATGGTCGACAGGCGATGGGCGATCACAAAACTGGTGCGATTCGAACGCAATGCCGCCATCGCATGCTGGATCAATACTTCAGTGCGAGTATCAACTGAACTTGTTGCTTCATCGAGGATCAAAATGGTCGGATCGGCCAAAAATGCTCGAGCGATAGTGAGCAACTGCTTCTCACCAGTGCTCACCGTTCCGCCTTCATCATCGAGCACGGTGTCATAACCCTCAGGCAGCGAGTGCACGAATCGGTCAACATAGGTCGCACGCGCGGCCGCCATGATTTGCTCGTCGGTCGCATCAAGATTGCCGAACGCGATGTTCTCCCGAATTGTGCCGCCAAACAGCCATGTGTCTTGCAACACCATTCCCATGTTTGACCGTAAATCGCTGCGACCCATCAGAGCTGTGTCGATGCCGTCGAGGTAAATGTGTCCACCGTCAAGCTCATAGAACCGCATGATCAAATTGACCAAGGTCGTCTTGCCGGCACCGGTAGGTCCAACGATGGCGACTGTCTCGCCCGGCTCGGCCAGTAAGGACAGATCCGTGATGAGCGGGTTTGCCTGATCGTAGGAAAATGACACGTGGTCAAACTCAACCCGCCCGGAACGAACTTTGTCGACCGGTGGTGAGGCTGGATCAGGCGATTCGTCTTCAGCATCGAGCAGTTCAAAAACCCGCTCAGCCGAAGCAACACCCGACTGCAACACGTTGGCCATGGACGCAACCTGCGTCAGTGGCTGAGTGAACTGCCGCGAATACTGAATAAAGGCTTGCACGTCTCCGAGCGTCAATGCCCCAGCTGCGACCCGAAGCCCACCTATGACTGCGATCGCCACAAAGTTGAGGTTCCCCACGAACATCATCACTGGTTGGATGATTCCGGAAATGAATTGTGCGCCGAAACTCGAAACGAACAACTCGTCGTTCGTTGCTCGGAATTGAGCTTCGGCGTCACTCTGGCGACCGAAGACCTTAACTAATGAATGACCCGTAAAGACTTCCTCGACCTGCGCATTGAGCATGCCGGTGTGAGTCCATTGAGAAACGAAACGAACCTTTGATCGTTTGGCGATGAACTTCATGGAGTACAGCGAAAGCGGAACCGTGACGACGGCAACCATCGCGAGGAGCGGTGAAATGACCAACATCATGACCATCACGCCACCAATTGTCATCGTGCTGGTCAGCATCTGACTCAACGTCTGCTGCAGGCTTTGCGCGACGTTATCGATGTCGTTTGTTACCCGACTCAGAAGATCGCCACGAGGCTGTCCATCAACGAAGCGGAGAGGTAGTCGATTTAGTTTGTCTTCAACGTCAGAACGCAATTGATTCATCGACCGCTGAACGGCACCGGCGAGAATATAAGCCTGGATATAGGCCAGCACCGCCGAGACAACGTACAAAACCAGTGCGAAAAGCAGTACTCGGTACAACGCGTTGAAGTCGATGCCGCCGGGACGCTTTCCATAGATGCCCTGTACGATGATGTTGGTGGCTCGACCCAAGATTTTGGGACCAAACACCGACATCGTGACGCTGATGACTGCCAATAAAATGACTGCCACCATCGTGGCGCGTTCGGGGCGAAGCCGAGTGGCAAGTCGAAGGGTTGAGTTGCGAAAGTCGGCGGATTTCTCCGTTGGCATTCCAAGGGTAGGTCTTGGTCCGAGCGCGGTTCGGGTTTCACCAATTGGCGCTTTGACCACCTTCGCATCACCGTCGTCCGGCAGCTGCTCCATTCCGTCGGAATCGCTCATGCCGCTTCCTCGTCAGTCATTTGCGATTCGACGATCTCGACATACGTAGGACACGATTCAAGAAGTTCAGCGTGAGTGCCTAGGCCAACTTGTTGGCCATCCTCGAGCACCAGAATCTGGTCAGCATTCGAAATCGTCGATACGCGCTGGGCGATGATCACCACAGCGGCTTCGGCAGTTACCGATACCAGAGCGGCACGAAGCCGAGCATCTGTAGCTAGATCGAGCGCCGAGAACGAGTCGTCGAAGAGGTAGATACCCGGCTGGCGAACTATGGCACGAGCAATCGCAAGTCGCTGGCGTTGCCCGCCCGAAACGTTGGCTCCGCCCTGGGTGATTCGTTCGTCTAGGCCGCCAGGCATTGCCCGAACAAAATCGGCTGCCTGCGCAACCTCAAGCGCAGCCCACAGTTGCTCATCGGTTGCATCAGGGTCTGCGTAGCGCAAGTTGCTGGCCACTGTCCCCGAAAACAGAAATGGCTTCTGCGGAACGAGCCCAATTCGGCTCCACAGCAACTCGGGATCAATGGCCGTGACATCGGCCCCATCAACAAGCACGGTGCCATTGGTCGCATCGAACAGGCGCGGTACCAAATTGATAAGCGTCGTCTTGCCCGATCCGGTACTCCCGATGACGGCGGTTGTCGTGCCTGCCTCTACTCGCAGCGAGATTCCACCAAGCACAGGGGCAACCGCACCCGGGTAATTGAAACCAACGTCGATGAATTCAAGCGAGCTGATGACATCAAGTTCTGTCACTGCGTTAACCGGCGCCAAAACCGAAAGTGGCATGTCAAGCACTTCTTGGATTCGATCAGCGCACACTGCTGCTCTCGGGATCATCGAAACCACGAACGTTGCCATCATCACGGAGATCAGAATTTGAACCAAATAGCTCAAGAACGCGATGAGTTGGCCTACCTGCAATTCACCATTTGCGATTCGCCCGGCGCCTAGCCAAATGGCCGCCACACTCGACACATTGAGTACCAGTAGCACCGTCGGAAACATAAATGCTTGGAGACGTCCTGCCCGAAGCGAAGTCTCGGTCAGATCAGCATTGGCATGAGCAAATCGATTGACCTCGTGAGGCTCGCGGACGAAAGCACGAATCACCCTCATGCCGGTGATCTGCTCGCGCAGCACGCGGTTCAACCGATCGATCCGAACCTGCATTTGCTGGAATTGCGGAACCATCCGAATCACGACGTAGCCAATACTGATCATCAATACCGGCACGCACACGGCCAGAATGACTGTCAATCCCCCGTCTACTCGAACCGCCATGATGATGCCACCAACCATCGTGATCGGAGCCGCGACCAACATCGTGCAACTCATAAGCACGAGCATCTGAATTTGTTGCACATCGTTGGTGATGCGGGTGATCAGGGATGGTGCACCGAAATGGTTGACCTCTTGGGCCGAAAAGTCGGTTACTTGGTGAAAAAGGCCACCGCGTACGTCCCGGCCAAATCCCATCGCGGTACGTGACCCGAAGTAGGTCGCGCCAATGGCAAACACAACTTGCACCAACGTCACACCCAACATGATGACGCCCACGTTGATGATGTATCGCGTGTTCCCAGTGGCGATTCCGTTGTCAACGAGCTTTGCATTAAGCGTCGGGAGCACCAACGAAGCCATCACCTGAACGAATTGCAATACGACAACGGCAACCAACAGCCACGCATAGCGACGCAAATAGGTCCTTACGAGACGAGTCAGCATGGGAGGTCGCCAGCCAGATTTCGTATCCCGTCAAGGAGCAATGAAACGATTTCCGAGGATGGCAACGGCTCGTCTGCAATTAACGCGGGGTGAGTTCCCGCGAACGTCAACCCACGGAGCAACAGTGCTGCTTCCATAGGCTCGCGTCGAAGGTATTGGCTATCGGGATCGAATACCTTCGCCAGTGCCTGCACGTCAGATCGTGTGCGAGGGTCTACTGCAGCGTCCGCACCGGCGGGAGGCCGGGTCATTCCTACCGCAGTCATCAATTTCCAAATAATGGTGACCCGCAGTCGGAGAATTTCTACTGCCGCCACCAAGCGGTCGTGTAACGGCAGATTCGGGTCGATCGCTGCCAATGCGAACGCCGACGGGTCCGGATCAAATGCGGTTTCGATAGCCGCATGAATGAGGGTTTCCTTGTCGGGGAATACTCGGAATATCGTTCCCTCGGCAATCCCGGCTGCCTTGGCAATTTGCCTAGTCGTTACTCCCGAACCATCACTCAACAGCAGCGCAACCGTCGCTTCGACGATTACTGCTCGACGTTCTACCGGCGGCAAGGCGCTCGCTCGAGCTCGGACGCTCGGAGCAGCTCGAGGTGCTGGTTTTATTGCCGACTTTGTCACCCTTGCACCCTAGGTGAGTGAGCGCTCACTCACCTAGTTCAACCCCGAAAACCGACCCGAGGAACCACTAGCATCACCATCAGTCCGGGCCAATGAATTGCCTGACGCCCAGGGAGATCGCACAAATGACTGCATGGCTCGACATCACGCGGCGCAATGCTCGCTCCGTCCAAACCACCGTCGGATGGATATTTTGGGACCCCGGAGCCATTGAGCGCTACGCCGCGACCGAGACCCGACTTCCCGAAGGTTTTGCTGGACCGTTGGGTTACATGGCGGCACGGTGTGCTCCTCTTGCGGGTGCCGGTCCAGACGCCGTGATTGCCGCGTTTGGCTCAATCAGTCCTTCGACGATTCGCGCACTATTCGATCTTCTCGACGGGCCTGAACAGTTCATGGAACTTTCGAGAGCACGCAATAATGCGGTTGACGCGGGACTGCGTGGCTTCGCTCCCGACATTGTCGAGCCACTCATTGATTTCGGACCTGAACTCTGGGCGGCGATCGAACAGCTCCCGTTAGTCGGTCGAGTGTTTTATGCCGCGCATCTCACACAGCCACGACCACGTGACCCACTTTTATCTGGTTGGCATGCTGTCAACTGCATCCGCGAATGGCGGGGCGACACCCATTGGGCACTCGTGGTCGGCAATGGCCTTACCCACGCCGAGGCTTCGATCCTGCATAACGCCTGGCTTGGTTATGAACGCGATTGGCTCGCGCGATCACGAGGCACAACGCCCGAAGATGTCGAAGCAGGTTGGATCGCGCTTGAAAATCGAGGCTTAGTTGACGGGGGAAATGTGAATGCCCGTGGCATCGCATTACGACAACTCATTGAGGATGAAACCGATCGGCTGACTACCACGCCATGGGAACTTATCGGTGAGCAACGGTCGGTCGAATTCGCGAACCTGTTCGAACCACCGTGCGAAATTCTGCTCGAGCGGGTTAACCAGACCGCCGGACCAAATTATCAGCCGGCGTCGAGGCTGCGGCCAGCGACGCGTGTCACCGTCGGCAAAGAGCAGTAATAAAAGTCGTTGTTCCATCCGACTGCAGGAAAAAGTACTGACTGAAGCGGACTCGCCGCGTTAACCCGCAACCGTTCGTCTCCGGACTCGATATCTAACACGACAATCTCGTCGGCCATATTTTCACGATGGTGATCCGTCGTAACCAACTCGCCGGAATCCGCGAACAACAGCATGTGAGCGGCGTGGTTTTGCTGGCGAGTCCAACGAAGGTTCAATGATCCGTCCGCGGCAATATCAAATGCCGTCATCACTCCGTTTCCGCTGTCATAGCCCACCGCAATTCGCCGTTGCTGGTCAATGAGCGGTGGATTCGCAATGACGCTATTCGGTAGGCCGCAGATTTCAGTGAGCGATACGGCCTGGGTTTCAAGGTCGATTCGCACGAGGTGCAACGGTGCGACGTTGATCCCTTGGTCCCGGAACGTACCGACATATCTCTCAGCCCCTTCGCCATTGTCGAGGAACCACACCGCGCCAAGGGCGAGTACTGAGTCCCACCCATAGGTCTGCCCGTCGATAGTTCGATAACGAGGAGTGAAAGTTTCATCCAGAGCAAGCGATTCGCCGTTCCAATTCACTCGGTACAACGACGACGTTCCGACGACATAGATGTCGTTGGCATCGGCGGACAAACGAGCGATTGATGGTTCGGGCAACTCAAATCGCGCGCGAATCCGAAGATCCTCTGGATCGAGAATCAACAATTCAGTCGGCACCGGATCGAAACTCTGGCGGTCATGACCCGGGAGCAGACCACCAAAATCCTTCGTCGCCAAACATCCGTCAGGCAAAATGACGAAACTGTTGTAAGGACGATGACGGGGCAATGAAACCGTCGCCTCAATTTCGAGGTTTGCTGACAGTCGATGTGCATGTTCGCCGAACACGACATAGAGCGAACCGTTGCGATGCGCCGCTAATCCACCCGGCCAGTTCGGCCCGCCCACCAATTCTGGCGATCGTGCTTCTGTTTCGAGCGTCTCGGCATGTACCCGTTCGACCCAGCCCGACGAATCAGGCCCAACCGTGTGCCGCAACACAAAGACTTCGCCGGGATCGCGCAGCACCAACATTGTTGCCGCGACCGCTTCGCGAGAGGTGACCGACACCTCGCCCGCGACGAACCGAGGACCGTTCACCATTGGTGATGTCTGCAGTCGAAGCGGGCCACCGTCTTCGCCTGGCCATGGACTATCCCAGTAGCCAGCGTTCGTCATACTGGAGCCTCGACCTCAAGTCGTGGCGTTCGAACCGGCGGCAGGTGATCGAACAGGTCCGACAACAAGTCCGACCGAATTGACGCCGAATCTGGGTCGTCCCAGAGATTGCGTTGTTGGAGTGGATCGTGTTCGAGGTCGTACAATTCGCCTTCGGTTCCGTCGTGAACATACCCCGGCCGGTACATCGTGCAGACCCACCCGGCACGGGCAATCGTTCGGACATGGACACCCACTCCGAATAATTCGCTGTCCCATTCAGTCAAGGTTCGCTCAAATCCCCGCTCCTCAGCATCTGCGCTTGTCACTGGCAGCGACTGACCTTGCATCCATGGAGCGGGGGCAATCCCCGCAATAGAACTAAACGTCGGAGCAAGGTCGATCAGCCCCACGGGTTGTGACACCACTGCGGGCGCCACTCCAGCGCTCGGCGCGGGACGCCAAATCAGTGGCAGCCGCATCAGTGCATCAACGTGACATGGACCCTTAAACAGCAAACCAAAGTCACCCTGCAACTCGCCATGGTCAGTGGTGAAAATCACATCAACGTCATCGGCTGCTCCACGTAATTCGATTGCCGCCATGACCCGTCCTAGTGCTTCGTCGATCAGTTCGCACTCAATTGCATTACGAGCGTTGACTTCGCGGACCTGGTCGTCCGTCAACGTCGCAGGCACCCACTCTTTTGGAGCCTCATAGTTTGAGACCAAGGTCCCGTCGTACCACTGGCGCCAATGTCGCGGTTTGCCATCAAGAATGCGTTCGCGTTCGGCGCGATCGACCGGGTAACCAACCGGAAGCGGAACATCTCGCCAATCGATGCGACCCATTTCCGACGCTGGCGGATCCCATGGATGATGTGGGTCGGGAAAACTCATCCAGCAAAACCAGTCATCGTCGCGGTCGACCGAGTCAAGCCAGGCAATGGTCCGGTCTGCTACCCAATCAGTGTGGTACCACTCCCGCGGAATCTCATTGTCTTTGACTTGCGGAGCACCGGTTTCTCCGCCGCCCAACGCATTGACGTTGAATGCATCATCGATCGCTCGGTAGTACATCCCAATCGCCTCAGGATGGTTCGCCGCTAACCATTGGGCATAGTGAACCGGGCCTGCCGCTCCGTGGGTCGCGAACTCAAGATGGTCGAATCCACGATGGGGTCCCATGCGTCCGTCGGCACGCAGATCATCAATTGTCGGTACACCGAGCCGGGAAAGGGAACTCTCGGCAAAACGACCAAAGGGATCGATCAACGGTTCGAAATGGGCTTTGCCAATGAGCGCAGTGCGGTAGCCACTTTCGTGCAGTTCGTAAGCGACCGACGGAGCGTCAACCGGCAGTGGCACACCATTCATCCAAACACCGTGCGTGCTTGGATATTGGCCAGTCAGGATCGTCGAACGAGATGGCATGCACACGACGTTTTGGGGAGCGGCACGCTCGTAACGAATGCCTTGGCCGGCAAGGGCATCGATCACGGGGGTACGGGCCAACGTTCCCCCGTTACAGCCCAACGTGTCATAGCGTTGCTGATCAGTTGTCACGAACAGAATCTTGCGTCCCACTAGAGCGCTCCTTGCCGTGCCCACGTCGCCTCGAGCGGTTCGAGATCGATTTCGAGTTGCCGGCGAAGCTCAACGAGCGCAGCACCCGTCGAACCGCCAATGATCAATGCCATGACTTCTGGTTCACAATTCGTTGAATAGACCACGAGGCTGCGTTCCGGTTCAAGCTCGAATACATCGATGCTGGCCAGATGGTTAGTGATGAACGCCGCAGTAATTCGATACTGAAACCGGTGGGCGATGTCGTCGACGGTGACGATCTCTTCGGGGATCGGCAAGCCCATCTCCGTGGTGATCACCCGTTCGGTCCCGTTCACCACACACTCGGCGACACCCGGGAACCATGTATTGAGCGCAGTTGGATCACCGACGCGGGCCCAAACATCATCGACCGATCGGCGGATCGTAAGTTCACGGCGAACTGAAGCCATGTTACTGATTTCCTTTCGGGATAAACGCGTCGATGAGATCTACGAGTTCATCGGGTGCATCTTCTTGAATGAAATGGTTAGCACCTTCAATCACACGGTGAGCCTGACCCGCCGCTCCAGGAACAACCTCTTGGAATTTCAGATGAGCGCGAGCTTTGAACGCCACGGCATCGGCCGACCCGAACACGGTCAAAAACGGCTTCTGCCACTGGGCAAGGCGGACCCAAGTCTCACGAGCCATCGGAACGCCAGCATTGTCGGGTTGTACCGGAATGAGTAACGGAAACTGCAACGCGCTCGCCTGATAGGAGCTGTCTGGAAACGGCGCGTCATAGGCAGCTTTCTCGGCATCGCTCAACGGGCGAGTCGTGCCACCGGCCACGAGATCCCCTATGGGCAGAAAATCGATGTTCTGGCTGAACTCAAGCCACTGTTTCATGAACTTGTTCACACCTTCCCCGACCGGTAATCCGGTGTTGGACGCAATGACACGAGCGAACCGATCCGGGTCGAGGGTCATGGCGATGAGGCCAATGAGGCCACCCCAGTCCTGACAATACAGCGTGATGTCATTGAGGTCTTCGGCCTGGAGCCATTGCCCGACCCAATCGACATGGCGCGCCAATGTGTAGTCGGAGCGAGCGGTCGGCTTATCTGATCGGCCGAGTCCCATGAGGTCGAGCGCAATGACGCGGTGGCCTGCCGCGACGAGTCCGCGAATCATGTTTCGATGCACGTACGACCACGAAGGGTTTCCGTGCATCAATAACACCGGTGCTGCATCAGTCGGCCCTTCGTCAACAAAGTGAAACCGCAATTGTGTGCCGTCGTCGGCTGTGACCTCGCGATAGTGCGGCGCAAAGTCATAGCCTTCAAGTGCCGCGAAACGCTGCTCGGGAGTTCGCACAACTTCCATTGCCAGCCTGCTTAGTTTTGCTTGGATGAAGGTGCAGTGCGAATCGATTCGATCAAGTTGTCGATCTTTACATCGAGCACGATGACCTGCGATTCTTCGGCTGCTGCCGAGAGGTTGACGAGAGCACTCAAGGCTTCATCGTCAGCAACGCGATCAAACCGCACCCGGTCGAAGGTCCGCTCATCACCGACGATGACGCCTTCGAGATCGAATGTGGCAATGGGATCGATACCGGTCGGCGGAGTGGCACTCATCGTCGCCTGTGCCTGCCGCTCAACCGTCAGCACCAAACGGCCCTCAGTTGCAGGCGCATCAGCGTGCCAGGTTGGAATCGTCGCCATGACAATGGTGAACTCCATTCCTGCTTCCTTGTGCACATGCTGTTGCTTGAAATCGTCGCGCTGTTGCATCGCGAAGAACGCCGCCCGGCTCGGATAGCGAATGATGCCAATACGGTCCCATCCAGGTTCCCCCAGCGGCTGTGAATCAACGTCACCCAAAAAGGAGACCATGGCTCCGATCGCCGCGAGTGGACCAAGCGGGGCATAGGCATCATCTGCTTCGCGCCCACTAACAACTTTTCCGTCGGAACCAGCGTCATTGCCGTATGCGGCAACCGTCCGGTACTTCATCAGATTCAGTGCCCAGAATGGGCCATCGTCTTCGGCAGGAATTTCAAGCCACCGACTGATCATTGACCAGTTTGGCGTGCCGTATGTGGGCTTTGCAGTGCTTGCCATGATGGAACGGTCCTTTGTCGTGAGGTTTTGTGGTGAGGTTTCGATAAGCAGCGGTACTAGTGATGCTGGCGATTACGTATTCGTTAAGGCCGACGCGGTCGGGTTGTGCCCGGCTGCGAGTTGATCATTGCGTCCTTGCACACGGGCATGACTGACTTGGTGGGTCAAAATCCAAAAACGATTGGCTCGAATAGCAAAGGCCACGTCAGCGGCGACATCAGCAGCGTCCATTGCCACCGCTCCCATCCATCGTTCGATGTCAGCCATGGCAACTGGCGCGGGCGGAAGATAGCCGAGTTCGGGTGGTGCGTTCCGGGTGGATTCAAAAATCTTGGTATTGACCAATTCAGGACAGAGGCACGAAACGCCAACTCCGGTGTGTTCCAATTCGAGTGCAAGCGACTCAGATAGCCCAACGACCGCGTATTTTGACACGTGGTACGAGCCGAGAAATGCCGATGGAAGTAGCCCTGCTTCCGACGCGGTGTTGACGATGTGACCCTCGCCCTGCTCGATCATGAGGGGAGCAAACGCGCTCACGCCGTATGCCACGCCCATGACGTTGACACCGATGACCCAATCCCATACCGCCGGTTTGGTCTTGATGCACGGTCGGCCCGACGCGACGCCGGCGTTATTGCACAAGACATGGACCGATCCAAAAGCCGAAACGGCATCGTCGCGAAGCGCCGCAATTTGATCAGCGTCCGACACGTCGCATACGACCGGGCGAACGTTGGCTCCGCCATCAATCAACGCGGTCGCTTCAGCGTGAAGCACGTCAGCTTCGATGTCAGCCATCACCACTGACATACCCTCGGCCAAAAACCGCTTGGTAAGCGCGAGCCCAATACCCGAGGCTGCACCCGTCACAACTGCAATACGACCTTGTAACTCCACTTCGCCCCTTATGTGTTTTACCTGATGATGAGGTGCCGCTGACTCCGAGGGCTCCAATCATTCTGCTACCCCGAAATCCAGACTATTGACATACTTACTGCCACAACCTAGCCTTTGCAAGTGCAGTCTCGGGGAGTTGGTTCCGCAACAGATTTTGCCGTGGCCCACACGCCACCGGGTGGCTATGGCTCCGTCATGCCAGCACCAATTCTCGATGGGTGCACCGAGCCGCTCATTGCTGGCGCACCTGATCTGCGCGGCATGTGGAAAGTCGCTTCAGTAGAGGTAGACGGCGAGCCTGCCCCGCCGAGTCACCCCGTTCATGGTCACATCCAACGGATCGAGCAATGTGGTGACCGGCTTGTTGTCACCGCCGGCGGAATTATCCACGACATGCGCTGTGACGGAACCGAAGCAAACGGTGTCCACGATGTACTCGAAATGGACTTCTCCACCCCTATTACCGTCATCGCAACCTATGAAGATGACGTTCATGTGTTGCGGCCAGTTGGTCTACCCATCGAAGTCACCCGATCGCGTGATGGAGATCAGATGGTATGGACCTACCTCACCTTTTCTGCTCGGCTCGATCGCATCGGCGACGCGAATATGACCAGCGATGATCTCTTGATCGTCGACGATTCAACAACCACCCAGAAGGAACTTCATGCCTGATCCTCAACGCAGAGTCGCCGTCGTAAGTGACTCAGGGTTTTATGTTGGCCCCGAACTCGCCCGCCACCTCGCGGCGCGCGGCCACGACCTCGTCCTTGGCGATCCCGGACCTGACCTGGTTGCCGAGCTTGAAGCGACCGGATCGCGAGTGGTTACGGTTTCCGGAGTTCGAAATCTTGCCCGGCCTGACTCTGCACCCACATTGATCTCGGCCGCGATGGAAGCATTTGGTCGAATCGATTCCGCCGTCTGCTTCTCGGGCCAGATCGTGACTGGTCGATTTGTGGATTCAACTATTGATGATCTCAAGACGGTACTGACGGGGTGCATCGAGGCGCCGTACAATTTTTTGAAAGCGGTCGTCGATCCAATGATCGCCCAGGGCGATGGCCAGATTCTGATCATCACAAGTGCGACGGCAGCTCGACCGACGCCGGGCGCCCCGCTGTATTCAGCGGCTCGCGCCGGCGCCACCATGCTGACCAAAAACGTGGCTGACGAAGTTGCCCGAAATGGCGTCCAAGTCAACGCCATCGGCACGAATTTCATGGACTTCCCCGAATTTCACGCCGCTACTGGCTCTAGCGACCCAGCGATACGTGCACAATTCGAAGCAGCGGTGCCGCTCGGGCGACTCGGAACCATGGCAGAATTCGCGTCGTTCTCCATGCCGTTCATTGATGGCACGAGTCGATTCACCACCGGACAGTTCATCGCCTATGCCGGCGGATGGGCGTAAAGGACACGATGACCAATCTCACACTTGATTCTCTCCAACGACGCATGGCCGCAATGCACTCGCTGTATTACCAAGCGGTGAGCACGATGGACCTCGACCATGTGAACCACTTTGAACGTGAGGGAGTTCTCCCCATCGCCTTTTCGTTGTTTCACTTCACCAACATGGAGGACTCCTCGTTCGTGATGATCACGGGCAACATGCCCGAGTGGAGCGACCAATGGCAAGAGAAAGTCCAGGTCACCATTAACGACCACGGCAAGCATCGCACTGTTGACGAGATGATTCATCAACGGATCGGCGACTTCGATGCGTTTAAGGCATACCAGCGCGCAGTGTTTGACCGAACCGAGAACTGGCTCGCTGGCCTCGATCCTGCGGAGTTCGATCGAGTGATCATCCCCCGACCATTTCCTGAACAAATTGCCAGCACCTACAGCGCCCGGGTTGCTGGCGAAGCCGGCATTACCATTCTTGACGCTACCGAGTGCTGGATCTATCAACATGGGCTGCGACACATGGGTGAAATCGAACTCGCTCGAGGACTCGTCGGTCTCGGTGGAATGACTTCGTAATCGCTGACCCCTAGGTGACCTCGCCGTCAAACAGGATCAGCACCAGGTGCGGTAGGCGAAACAGTTGCCTCGGTGGACTCGCTCAGCGCGCTCGGTGCGCTCGATGCAGCCTGTGCAGCCTGTGCTCGAGCTGCGCCAAGCGCCGCAGAGCGGTCGCCACGTTGTGCCTTGCGATCACTCAATAAGCGAAATGTTGCTACGAAAATGAGCACAACCGAGACAACGAGTCCAGACCAACGAACTAATGCATTGGCCCGATCAGTCCCGGCGGTCAGCACGTGCACCGTTGCTAGGACCAAGAGGGCAAAAGACGACATGTGGATCCGATGCCACCATTTTTTCGGGATCCGTCGCATAAAAATCGAAGTCAGTTCGACTGCCAACAACAAGTAGAACGCCACGATCCCCCACGCGATCGCCAACGGCTTCCAACTCGTATGAAACGGCACCAGTAGGTCGGCGACACGAAATGGTTGATAGTGGTCGAACCACAATCCGGCCATGTGGATCAAGACGAAAATGACCGAAAGCAATCCTAGAAACCGATGGCTGGCCAACAGCCATGCTGGTGCGCCTTTTTTGCGGACGAGACGCGAAGACAAGGTGAGTCCCCATCCGACCGCGGCTGCGCACATCAACCATGCGACAAATCCAGCCGACCGAACGACATACCATGAGAGTTTCGGATCGCTAAACATGACGAGTTGTATCCTGCACGATTCCGGCAGCAATTCCTACCTGGTCGCCGCCAGGCGACGCAGGGTCCAAGTCATCGCGCACTCGACTTGTACCGACCACTTGCCCATCAGAACCGATGAACCAACCGTCGAGATCGGCGCCTTCGACGAGCGCTTGACCTGCGCTCCACCCGGCGATCAACGCCGCTTTCGCGAATGCTTCACTTCTCGCGGCCGAAGGGCCCGTCACGATCACCGATACCAGGCCCGTGTCGGCTGGCCATCCGGTCGCCGGATCAATCAGATGATGAAGGGTCTGTCCGGATCGAGTCCAGGTCCGAAAACAGGTCGTCGACTGCACAAGCGCCTCCCCCACGAGGGGGAACGTGCCGATCAACACGTCATCGGTTGGCCGATGCACCGGAATAAGCCAGGCTCGGTCTCCGTGCGGTCCTTCGCCCGCAACGCGTATATCTCCGCCCATGCTCACGGCAACCGAACGCGCCCCCTGTGCAATCAGTCCGTCGACAACCATGTCAGCGGCGAGACCCTTACCGATGCCGCCGAGATCGAGTCCAGTGCCCTTCGGCACGAACACATCCTTTGTCGCATGGTCCACCCGAACTGACCCAAAACCCGGCGCGGGCGCAGGCGCCGCTATTGCCTCGTGCTGGTTCGCCACGTCAGAGAATGTGCGGTCGTAACCGAGGGCGACCAATGCACTGAGAATGGATGGATCGAACAGGCCGCCGGTTTCGCTCCATGCGCTTTTGGCCGCGAGCAACGCCATCCATAACGTTTCAGAAACCCGAACCGTGGTTCCTGCCTGGCGATTTAGTTCACACAATTCACTTGCTGGCTGAAAACGAGACCAACAAGTCTCGAGTCGATCGATTTCGTAAACCGCCCAATTCACCAGATCCTGACTGTTGGACCCAAAGACGACCACCTCAGCTGTCGAGCCCATCGCTCGCCAACTTCGTTGTCCCCACGTGGGTTCTGTCAAGGGCACTTGCTCCCGGTGCATGCAGGAACCGTAGGGGGTGGTGGCACTGGAGCGGGTGTCGTAACCCGAGGCGTTGTCGGCGTAGGGGTCGGAGTTGGCCCCGGGCCCGGAGTTGGCGTTTGGGTTCCAGTCGCGCTCGGGTTCGTCGACGCCCGCGGCGTAGATCCGGTCGAACTGCCCGAAGCGGTTCCCGACGGCGAACGCGTCGTGCCACTTGGCGTTGCTAACCCGCCGGATACCCCGCCAGAACTTCCGCTCGAAACGGTGGTGTTCGGATCAGCCGACGATGCCAAGCCTGCGGCCCCCGGATCGAGTCCCGGTGGAGCGGCGATGACGTTGCCTGCTGTGTCGACGTAGATCGTCCGTGCGATGTGTTCGATCACGACGGTGGTTGAGGTCGTCGGCGGTTCAGTAATTGTGGTGCTGCCAAGTTGGCTTGCTGGATCTTGAATCGCCAATGCGGCAAAGCCGCTCACGAAAAGCGCTGAACTCACTCCGGCCAGCGCCGCACGACTTGCTAGTGCGTGGCGTTTCTTCGGTTTGGCGGCCATCAGTGTTGACAATTCCAGACGCCGTTGTCTTCTAATTCGCCACCGACGCAGCCAGCCGGCATCGGTGGGATTGACCCAGAGCTATGGGCAGCAGATCCTTCTTCGCGATCTCGAGATTTTGGAACGGTGGTGACTGGGGGCAATGTCGGCGGCACAGTGGTGACCGGTGGTGCCGCGACCGGATGAGGTGAAGTTCTCGGCGCGCTTTGCTGCGGTGATTGCTCGCCCGCATTTTCCGACGAAGACTCGCTCGGTGACTCGGTTACGCCGAGCGCCGAGTCACTGCTTGGTACGTCACCGGTGGCCACTCCGTCGGATGACGAATCCGCTGCAGTCGTCGCGGTTGACGTTGTCGTGTCGACTACCACCGCATAGGTATCGTCATATTGCACCTGAGTCGCGGCCGCATCGGTGCCCGAACGCGAACTACTTGCCAACGACGAGGCAAGCCCTGATGGACCGCCCATCACGATCGCTGCTGAGCCGACTCCCATACTCGCAACGCTGACCAAACCTGCGACTACAAGTGCGGTTTTCCGGGGGAGTTTCATCGCAATTCAAGCCTTTCGAGCTGCCAAAACCAGTACTCACCCCATATATTCGGATCGAAAAGCTGCGACCTTTAGCTTTTGTTTTCAGGGGTTGGACGTCAACCCAACGTCATCGATCACCAAGTCGCTGTGCTCAATCTGGCCGGCCTCGCGAACGTTGCGCTCGAGCCTTAAAGGCAGGTAATCAACCGGTTAAACACTCGGATCAACGACCGGCCAATCGATCCGTCAACTGCGTTTTCGATCGGTCACGGAGCTCCAACGTAGTAATGTCGCGACCTATGGGCCCCGTAACGAACCTCGCCAATCAGCCAGATCTTCGAGACAACCTGTTCCCCGTCGAAACCGAACTCGACCGGGTCCGATGCGCCATTATCGGGGAGTTACCCGAAGCACTTCGTGGGGCCTTCCTGCGCAATGGCCCAAACCCCATGTTCGAACCAATTAGCAGTTATCACATGTTTGACGGCGACGGCATGCTGCATGAGATCTCGTTCGACGGCAGCGATGCGTTCTACCGAAATCGTTGGATTCAGTCTCGAGGTCTCGGCGCCGAGATGAAGCAAGGCCGAGCGCTCTACCCTGGATTGAGCGAGGTCATGCATTTCCCCGATGCTGACCTCGTCGGCGACGCGGGACCGGTCAAGAACCCAGCCAACACGCACATCATTCGCCACGCCGATCGTTATCTCGCATTGTGGGAAGGTGGCCTTCCCACCCAAGTAACCGCCTCACTCGAAACTATCGGCGAATACGATTTCGATTCTCGTTTGGTTGGCGCAATGACAGCCCATCCCCGAATTGATCCGCGTTCTGGCGAGCTGTTCTTTTTCGGCTATTCATTGTTTGAGCCGTACCTTCGCTACCACGTGGCCGATGCAAGCGGCGCTTTGATCCACAGCGTCGACATCGAGCTCCCAGCACCGGTGATGATGCATGACTTCATCATCACTGAACAGCACGCCATATTTCTTGATTCGCCCATCGTGTTCGACATTGCCAACCTCGGCGTTGGTCCATTGGTTCAGTGGAGACCGGAAAATGGTTGCCGTATTGGCGTGATGCCTCGGTATGGATCAGCGGCCGATGTGCGCTGGTTCGAAATCGAAGCGGGTCACGTGCAACATTTTTGGAATGGCTGGGTCGAGGGCGATCGAATCGAATTCAGCGGCACTCGGTTCGACCATCCCGAATTCGGCATTGACCCCACCGCCCCCTTAGACGAAACGACCGCCGACGCCACACCAGCGTTTCCGGCTCGATTCTGGGTTGATCTGTCAACGGGGAAGGCAGGCTGGGAACAGACCGACGATCTTGGCGGAGACTTCTGCCGGTTCGATGATCGGCTCAATGGTGTCCGTACTCGACACCATTACATGTCAGCGATGGTAGATCCTTCACGACGACTCGGTGACTTCGACGCAATCGTCCATTACGACGCAATCACGTCCGGGCGGGCCATTTGGAACGCTGGTTCAACTGGGCATGTCGGTGAGAGCGTGTTTGCTCCCGATCCGCAGCGATCTGGTGAAAACGAAGGCTGGTTACTCAACGCTGTCTATGACGATTCGACTGACGCCAGCGAACTCTGTGTATTCGATGCGCAAGACGTTGCGAGCGGGCCGATAGCTCGAGTACAACTCCCCCGCCGAGTGCCATTTGGGTTTCACGCGAACTGGTTTGCGGCACCTTCCTAGCCACGAAAGCACGGTCGGTCCGGCGCACCTTTGACGGACGCCATTGACAAAATCCACTTCTTCCTGCGGTATGTTTTTTCAATGGAAGATGACATCCTCGTCATTCGTGGATTACTCGGCGCCGCCGCTATTGACGGGTCGCCGACCGCGGAACAAATCAATGTGCTGCAAAGTTTGGTTTATGGCTACATGGGCCTTGAAGTCGACCTATCGACATTGGATCCAGCATCGCCGGCAGAGTTCGCAAGCGGCATCCCTGATAACGATCGTCATCGCGCCATCGACCTGTTGGCGTTGATCGAATTTTGTCGTCATCCGAGCGATCCGCGACAGGCTGACCTCGTCGAGACCTATGCCGATGCACTTGGTCTCGATGAACCACTCCTCGTTGTTGCGCGTGACGTCCAAATCGGTGCACGTGACCACGTACTGGCGGACTGGTCGCGATACCAGGTTGCTCCGCCCGTAACCCCCGGAATTGACGGTGAACGACCCCAGGGCGAGTCACAATTCCGACACCTCGAAGATTGTCCTGCCGATAGCCTAGGACGAGCATTTTTCGACCACTACCAACGATGGAATCTCACCTTCCCGGATGAGCCCGGCGGCGGTGGCGACACCATGGTGGGCCATGATTTCACCCACGTACTAGCCGATTACGAACCTGACCCGCCGGGCGAGATCGCGCTTCAGGCCATGCTACTGAGCGCCACAAACTTTGATCATCACTTTTCGAGTTTCATTGCGGCTCTCGCATTCAACGAGTCAAAAGCGCTGTATTTGCCGGGACTGTTTCCAACCGAGCTTGCGCTGACCCGACCAGGCGCTGCCGATGAGCTCGCAGATGGCTTTCGTCGCGGCGTCGCGTGCACCAAGGACTTCTCGGCTATCCCGCATCTCGAATTAGTCGACGAACCGCTCGAGAAGGTGCGAAAAGATTGCGGAATAGTTTCGCGATGACATTTTCTGACCCACGTCCGATCGATGTGGATCAAGCTTTACCATCGACTACCGTTGATGTCATCCCCGACAAGAAGGATTGGTTCTGTGGCATCCAATAGCAGCCGACTTACAACCCGCGAGGAAATCGAGGCTCGAGGAACTGCGTCCGCAGCCGATAAGGCAAAGCCGGTCATTACCGAAGAAGCGAAAGCGATCCGGCGCGAACGGGTTGGCAAAGCAAAAGACGCTTTAGCACGGTCAGTCGGCACAAAAGGCGAACACGTCGCTCCAGCGCGCGCTGCGCTTAAGGAATATCTCCGGCAGCTCAACGACCCTAAGCAGCCTGACGATGCGCGCTTCGAGGCATTGATTGCTGCACCATTTACCGCGCCGCCAAAGAAAAAAGTCAACGAACGACGTTTCTAGTCGGATTGGTCTAACAATGTTTGGTTCTGCAGATTGCAGCGGTGCAGCCACTCGGATTGATCAAATACCGGCCTTGATGAAAACAGCGGCCCGGCCTCGGCCACCTTTTTTCACCTCGGTGACTTTCGACGATGCAATGAGCTCATCGACAGGTTTGCGAAGGCGAGCTGAGGTTTCATTTAACGTCGCCGCTAAATCATTCAACGTAAACTCGCCGGTCTGCCGGTCGACGGCCGAAGCAACATCGGCAACGGCAGGAAGTTGCTTACGGGTGCGTTTCGCGCCTGTCCCCGAAGTCCCTGGACGCCCTGTCGGCAGCAGAGCACCATCAACAGCCGACAACATCACTGCCATTCCGACCTTCGTAGGTGCTTTCGAATCGTCTCCCCGCAGCCAGGCAAGAAACTTTTCGGCTTCTCCCGCTGCGGCTTTGCGATTCTCAAGCCGTTCTGCGGCCGCAAGTTCGGATTTGAGCTTACTTTGAAGGCGAGCAATCTCAGCCTGCAGTTCGGAGATATTTTCGGATTCAGTCATGTCACGGCTCCTTAAATGACTCTGCGTGGGACGCCACGAATTGGGCTTCGCAGCGCGCGTTCTCCTAAGTGTAACGCGCGGTCGCCACGACCAGTCAAATCAGGAAATGGAATGACAAAAACAATTACTTTCTATTTTAAAAGAAGTTGAGCGACAGAAGGTTTAGTCGGACAACATCTTTGTGATTTTCACAGTCTTATTTCAATCTCAGTCAAGATGAAGTTGGATACACCAAATTCGGCAAACTCGGATCAAGAAGTTTCGCCGCATGATCGGGTGCAATGGGAAGCCCGGATGGATCCAGTAATCCGATTTGGGCCAATAACGATGCCTGGTCCCAATAAATGTGCTCGTGGGTGACTTTTCCGTCTACTACGCCAACGATAACGACCATGCCGATTTCGACTGGCATCTGAGTGGGTGCAACACCTGGCAGTATCCAGTCGAGCACCTCAGTATGAGTGAATCGCACGACGTCTTCGTTCACCACCTGGGTGTCGCTTACGGTCTGTGAAATGTTGATGATCTCGCCATCGGGTGGCAAGAATCTGCCGATGAAATGATCGGCGTACCACTGACGAACCAGGTCTTTACCCACTGCTCCCGCCAGAGTTGGCACAACTGTCAAGTGTGGATTGTCGGCCATCGTGGCCATCGTTTTGTCGAGGTCAAGATCGATCTCAGCCTGGATATGTTCGCTTACGACATCGGCGATTGAACGCGATTGTGAAGCAAAATCCGAAGGAGACATGTGAACACCAATCAGGTTGAGATTGCGTAGTTGGACCCAGCGAGAAAATCGGAGGTTCTCTAGTCGTGCTTCTTTGTCGGAAGTGCTTCGCACGGCGTCGATTGTTTCTGACCATTCGGACACGTTGTGTCCGACCAAATCACGTCGGTCATATCAGCGCCTGACAAGTCAGCGCCCGTAAGATCCGCACCAGCAAAGTCAACGCCGCCCAACTTGGCTCCAGACAATTTCGCATTCCGAAGCGTGCCGTTTGCCAGAACCGCTCCGATGAGAATTTGGCCATTGAGATTTGCATCGTCGAGGTTTGCTGCCGGACCGACGAAGTAGCCATGAACGAGCATCCAACCGGCCGGAAGCGAAGGTGTCCCCTCAATCTTTCCGGAAACGACACCGGTCAATTTGGCATTTAGAAGATTGGCACCATCGAGTTTTGCCCCTCGAAAATCGGCATCGGTCAAAGTAGCGCTGCGCAATATGGCTTGGTTCATCGTCGCGTCAATGAACTTCGCCCGAATCAGAGTCGAATAACTCAGGTTCATGCCGGTCATAGGTTTGTCTGACACGTCGACATCGGTCAGGTCCATCGATTGGCAGCTACCGCCGTCTTTAAACTCACAGCCGTTGACCATTGAACCTGACGTTCCAGTCGACTTGTTGTGCGATGACACGACAATAATCGCAACGACTAATGCGCAAATCGCCACGCTTGCAGCGATGACCTGATGTCGACGCCGGCGATGGCGCGATGGCGGGTGATGTTCGGAACTTTCCGATGAACCAAAGGGAGAATCGGTGGATCGATCAACGCTGAGATTGTCCATGCGACAGGTTACGCCATACCAAGTTGGAGTTAGCCGGCACCGCCTCGCAACCTTGCTCGTCTCACACCTGCATGCAGGGATCACGCCAGCTAATAGGCGTGGGAAACCGTGCGCTGAGTACAGTGAGACTCCATGAGTAACGCTGAAGACGGATCGAAAGACACGATCCAGATTGTCACATCAGCCGACTCAGGATTTCTTCGCCAACTCGTAACGTTGCTCAGAAGTATCGAGGTGAGCAATGCGGGCGACTTGCCCGATGTCACCGTATTGACTGATGCCGATACCGCTCGATCGACCCGATTGATGCCGAGCCAGCTAACGGTGAACTGGGTGCAGGTTCCCGACAACTTGACCGACGATGTGGTGATGCCGAGCTTTCTTGAGCCGTCATCGCTGTGGCGCGTTTCTCTTGACACTCTGGTCGCATCGGAACTTGATCGGGTGATCTATCTCGATGCAGACATGGTGGTTCGTCATCGATTGCGACCATTGTGGGAATTCGATCTTGAGAGTGCCGTGATTGGCGCGGTACGCGATCCGCTGGTGCCCTGGTTTGGTGCCCCAAAAGGGCCACCATGGCGGGACCTCGATGTCGACCCGGCGAGTCCCTATTTCAATGCCGGGATGATGCTTATCGACGTGAGTTCATGGCGGCGAGACGAAGTGTCAAACAAGACCATCGAAGTGCTTCGCAAAGCACCACTGCCCTATGCCGATCAGTGCGCGCTCAACACGGTGCTAATCGATCGCTGGGCTCAACTCCCACCTACATTCAACGTTCAAGGCGCCCACCTCATGCCGGGGCTTGGTTTTGGACCTGTTATTGAATCTGCCGATGCACTGAAACAGGCACTAGCCGACCCAGCGATCGTGCACTTCAATACATCGAATTTTGGCCGACCGTGGCTCGCGGGTTGCACCCATCCCTTTCGAGACGAGTGGTATGCGACCCTTGATGAAACCGAGTTCGCGCACTGGCGCCCTCGACCTGCGCCATTGCCTGATCGAGTCTTTCGTCGAGTCAAGCGCGCAGCGTCAACTCTTATCACTGGCACGTGAGAAGGCGATTGCTGGCAACCTCAATCAGGATGAGTGATCAAAGAGGCGACAACGCTGATCAACAGGACGCGCTCACCACAAAGTCGGCGATGTCGACACCAGCTTCGACTAGCAACCGCAGCACCGTGGTAGCTGGAACTGCGATCCGGACCGGGTCTTCCCAAGACTGAACCCATACTGCGCCGTGACGAGACCACCCCTGTCCATCGAGCGATGCTCCCGAAAATTCGCCATCGGGTTCAAAACGCGCCAGTAGTCCACCGTCTGAGGCTCGCGTGATGTTCATCTGCCCTTGTGCTGTGTCAATAGTGAGTACCACCTGGCGATTGAGAATCAATCGGCAAAGCATGCCGGCAAGTTGTACTTCGGCATCAGATTGGGTTGGACCATCCAATGTCGGTCCGTCGTCGGCGAGATCGAATCTTTCACTGTCATCAGGTGCGACGAACAGGATCTCTGTGCACGCTCGCTCGAGTCGCAACACTTGGTCGTCGCCATCGGTAAACGACCCAACACCCAAACCAATCTGTGCGATCTGACGCAGAGCGACACCGATGACGCTTCGGCAGTCCAACGCGACAGCGGCCGATGCGTCACTGACCGGACCGAGTTCGCCGATTGCCTCTATCGAAATGGCGCCCGACACCATCGCGGCCCGATCGGCCGCAGCATGAGCCGCGTTCGAAGCAAGTTCAGCTTCGTGCAGCCATCGATTGAGGCCGGGTGCAGGAATCACCGCTTCGGTTTGGCGAATCTCCTCGATCTCGCGGACAAGCCCAAGCGCCATCAACCAATCAATAGCGGCGTTCCCGGCGTCACGGTTTGCGCTAATTCGGTTCACTTCGATGGCCAGAAGCGCTCCATCGAATGCCTCCTGAAACCGACCCGATTCAGGTTGCTCGCTAAGGTTTGCTAAGTCTGAAATCGGGTCGCCCACAATCTCGCCATAGAGCCAAGCATCGTCACCATATCCATTGGGCAGTGGCATACCTATCACGCACTTTCAGTGGTTAACTCCTAGCCGGTTGCAGCGGCAGTGAGCATGCGAAGCATCTGCTCCGTCCCCTAGTAGTACGCCATATGTGTGACATTTCGACTCACCAACAGCGTGTCGTTGGCACCAATCATGTCAGTCGTTCGCTCGCTTTCGGCGAGCACGTGCATGCGATCGCGCTGCCCCTGAAAGCCCAGCCACGATCCCAAAGACAGCTCCACCGATGCCCCGAACTCGCTGCTGGGTTGTCAAGCGTTGATGGTTGCTGAGCCCGCCCAGCAAATCAGCGCCATCAGCGCCGGCCGACGCGAGGAACCACCAGGTTGCCGATGAATCCCCGCGCAGGCCGCTCACCAGCAGCATCGCTCCGATGAGTGCATCTCGGTAGCCCATTGATCGCAACAACAAACTGGCCGTTGGACCGGATTCCTGATCGTCTCCCCACAATCGGTTGGCGGCATCTGGAGCCACGAGAAAAGACACACCAGATGCGAGTCGAATCGACCCCGCGGTGATAGCCGGGATATTCGTGCGACGGAATGCAGCGAACTTCATGGAAAAACCATAGGGGAAGCTATGGGAACTACCGTCATGGAACATCAATCGATCGGAAGATTCAATGAGCGATAAACGGCAAGGACCCGATGCACTAACCGTATCCGCACGGCTCAAGGAAGCACGCGAGATCGCCCCGGGAGTGTTTTTCTTGGCCGGGTTTGGCAATACGACATTCATCATCGGCACCGATGGTGTCGCAGTTGTTGATCCCGGCTTATTCATAAACGGACCGAGAGTTGTTGATGAACTTCGGGCCATTACCGAACTACCGATTCGCTATGTGATCTATACCCACGGCCACTTCGACCATGCATTCGGAACACCGGCGTTACTTGAAGATGCTGCGGCGCGAGGTCACGCCGTTCCCGACATTGTTGGACATGTAAATGTTGGGCGCCGTTTTGAGCGTTACGCCAAGACTTCGGGGCATTTGGCCGAGACATTTGACTTGCAATTCGCTAGCTGGGGACCTGGCGGCGGTGACGTGGTCCGATCAGCCCAATACTGTCCACCGACGATTTCTTACCAAGACCGCATTACTCTCGACGGACTTGGTGGTCGATCGATCGAATGTCGACACGGCTTGGGCGAGACCGACGACCACACCTGGATATGGATTGCCGATTCGCGGGTGATCGTCGGTGGGGATTTCATCGTGTCTTCGCTCCCCAACGCTGGCACGCCATTTCGCGTACAGCGCTACGTTCTCGAATGGGCCGAAGCGCTCGAGGAGATGGCCTCGGTCGAACCGTTAGCCGTGGTGAGTGGACATGGTGACGTATTCACCGATGACGCTGCCGACATGTTGCTCACGACGGCACGCTCACTGCGGTGGCTCGATAGCGAAGTCGTGCGACGTATTAATGACGGCCAATGGCAAGAACAGATATTGGCTGAGGTTGAGCTTCCCGACGAACTATCCGAAAGTCGTTACCTTCAGCCGCTCTATGGATGTACGGCATTTGCCGTCCGCGACCTATTGCGGCGCTACATGGGTTGGTACGACGGCAACCCATCAGGGTTGTTTCCATCGCCTCGTGCTGAAGTCGCTCGCGAGATAGTGGATCTAGCTGGTGGTGTCGACGCCATTTTGAGTCGCGTCGACGAACTCATGGTCGGCACCAGCGCCGAACAACAACGAGCTCTGCATCTCGTTGACTTTGTCCTCTTGTCTGGTGATGGAGATCCCACCGAAGCCCACCGCCGCAAAGCTGACCTTTTAGAGAGTCGCGCCGCGGACGAACGTTCATTTGTGGCCCACAACGTGTTGAAGTCTGCTGCGGTGCTTGAACGCGCCAACATCCAGCCGTAACCAACCACTGCGACGGAGTGCTCATCACAACCCAGCGAATGCAGCGCTTTTCTGTTCCAACAGCCGGAATTTGGCGAAGTCATCGACCTTTGGTCACTTCGATATCTCGAAGGCTCACGACACGTTTAGACGGCCGTTGCCGCGCCATCTTCGACGCCGTTCGATGTGAGACGAAACGTTACGATGACTTCTTTATGGAATCGATCAGTGACTAGGGTTCGGCGATGACAAGTCACGTTGGGCGAAGGGCGATTTGGACATTACGTCGCTCCGTCAACACGTTTCGTCGTGAGCACCGGCATCGAGCCTCCCAGATAAATCGAAGCGTGAATATCAAGCATGTGCAGTCGCGAAGTTCATTAGCGCGCCGAAGCGCGCGTGCGATGAGTTCGATACTTCGTAACCCTGATCCGTCTGGGCCGATCTGGGCAGTGACCATGGTCAAGAATGAAGCCGACATCATCGAAGAGACGATCCAGACACTTGTCGCACAGGGCATTGACCAGATACTCGTGGCTGATAACAATTCGACCGATGCTACGCGAGAGATTCTCGAACGATTGGCCCGCGACCTGCCAATCATCATTGTCGATGATCCATTAGTCGCATATTGGCAGGCGGAAAAGATGACAAGGCTCGCTCAAGTTGCAACCAGTCTCGGAGCATCTTGGATTGTCCCCTTCGATGCTGATGAACTGTGGTTCGGCGAGGGCAGCCGAACAGTTGCTGAAGTCCTGCGATCCACCTCGGCCACAATTGTTACCGCAACATGGTGGCAGTTTTTACCTGTCAACGAACAAGATGGCGTGGGTTTCGCACAGAGACATGGCTATCGCCAGTTGAAACCTGAGCCCTATAAGAAACTCGCCTTCCGTGCGAATTGGTTGGCTCGCATCGGACTTGGAAATCATTGGGTTGACCTACCCGACATGCGCGAACAAGCAGGCCTTCGCATTGCACACTTCCGCTATCGCTCACGTGAACAAATGGTTCGCAAAATAAGAGATGGAGTCGCCGGATTGCGCGCCGGCGGAATCGGCAACGACCTGGTTAGCCATTGGTGGGCGCTAGCCGACGCCGATGACGATGCAGTACACGCATACGTGCAGGAGCTCATCGTCAATGCCGAACCCGTCTTTGATCCGGCGTCTTTATGGAGCCGTTCATGACCATAGTCGAACCGACGATCGCCGAAAATGACGCCGGCACGTCACATCGACGGGCCGATATCCAGGGCCTGCGCGCGGTTGCAGTTGGTTTGGTTGTGGCCTTTCACGCTGCGCTTCCGATTCCTGGTGGCTACGTCGGCGTCGACATGTTCTTTGTTATCTCGGGCTACGTCATCGGTCAGATGTTGCTACGGCAACTTCGAGCCACCGCGACATTGCGATTCGGATCGTTTTATACCCGACGGTTGCGACGACTGTTACCAGCTCTGGCGCTTTTGATCTTCACTGTCGCAGCGGCCTCGACAGTCCTGCTCAGCCCATTCGGCGCCCAACAAGCAACCGCTCATACCGGGATTGCCGCCTCACTTTTCTCCGCCAATCTGCAACTTGGCTCGGTGTCGGGCGCCGGATATTTCGCACCGGTTGCCGCCAACGCGTTGCTGCATACTTGGTCGTTGTCGGTCGAGGAACAGTTCTATCTTGCGTTTCCCGCCTTCTTATTAGTTGTGTGGCGCGTCGCCGGCCGGCTCAGCGGACCGAACGGCCGCCGGCGAGCCGTGCCGATCTTGGTGATCGTCGCGACCTTGGCATCCTTCGCGTTGTCGTGGTTCGCGACTTTTCATCCGAGCGGATTCTTCGGATTGAAGTTTGCCTTCTATTCGCCGATGACGCGGGCTTGGGAGTTCGGCGTCGGAGTACTCGTCGCGTGGTTCTCAAGCCGATTGATTCGAATCCCCCGGTCGGTTGCCGTCGTGCTCGGCGTGATCGGTGCGTTGCTCATCATGTACTGCGCGCGGTCGTTCACCAATGCAACGTTGTTTCCGGGTGTCGCCGCGTTGGTGCCGGTCACCGGCACTGCCTTGCTCCTAGTTTCCGGAATGGTTCCTAACTGGGGAGTGAGCTCGCTGCTTTCACTTCGGCCAGCAGTGTGGATCGGCGATATTTCCTATGGCTGGTACTTGTGGCACTGGCCGCTGATTATTTTCGCCGTGGCGTTGTGGCCCGGAAATAAAATGACAATGGTTGCCGCTGCGTTAGTGGCCCTAGTACCGACGTTGTTGTCATACCGGTGGATAGAAAATCCAATCCGATTCAACGATCGGATTGTTGGACGTCGCATCATTCGACTCGTCGTCATTTGTGTATCACTACCGATTTTCGCGTGTGTCGGTCTACTCGTTATCAATCGATTCGAGTCACATACGAAAGCAGTTCACGACTTCGCTGTAGCCCGAGAACGCCACGCCGATAGCAAGGATGAATGCGCCAATTTGACTCCGATTGGCGAACGGTCGCCTACGGCGTGCACCTGGACCGTTTCGAATCCGAAAGGAACCATCTATCTCATTGGCGATTCAAACGCCGGGCACTTCATTGAGGTGGCAGCCAATGCCGCTAACGCATTGGGTTACAACCTCACAGCAGCGACGCCGCCTGGTTGTCCGATGGTTGATGTTCTGCGACCAAATCGCGGCGGGTCCTCGGGAACAGCCGGCGCGGCATGCCTAAGCTTTGTCACCAAATCGGCCTCGGCCCTGGAACTGAATCCTCCAGCGATGGTGATTTTGGCCGCCTCAACGCAGTACCTGGAGTTCCCGGAGGCCTTTCGTGATCCGCAGACCAACCAGCCTGTCGCTACCCCGGAGGGAAAAGCACAACTTTGGGAAGACGGAACGGCCACCGTCTTGCGCAAGTTAGAAGCTGCCGGCATACCCACGGTTTTGATCCACTCAGTCCCCCATCAAGACGCTGCCGAGTTCCACCCAGAGAACTGTCCGGCTATCCAGATCTATCGATCAGCGTGCGGTTTCGGAGCCGTCGACCGCGCGAGCGTTGAGCGCCAACAACGAGCCACCCGAGACGCCGAAGATCGTGCAGTCGCCCAAGTACCAGGATCAGTTGCGGTCGATTTTACCGATGACCTGTGTTCCCCCGATGCGTGTTACGCCCGTCGTGACGGCGTGTTGTTGTTTAATGATGCCCGACATTTGAGTATCGCCGGAGCGTCAACGCTCAACGACCAATTCCAGACCATCATGCGAAACGCGCTTGGGCGCTCATGAACGAATCACCACCCAATCGGTCAAATACTGTTGCGAACGGAGAACCTCATGTCATCAGCTAGCGACCCACCCTCCGAGCTGATCGATGCTCGGATCAGAGAGTTAGGCGACTGGCGGGGCGAAATGCTTAGCCGGCTTCGTGCCTTGGTTAAACAGGCTGATCCCGACGTCATTGAGGAATGGAAGTGGCGTGGAGTTCCCGTCTGGGAGCACGACGGCCAAATCTGCACCGGCGAGACCTACAAGACCGTTGTCAAGATGACGTTTGCTAAAGGCGCGTCTCTTGACGATCCCTCGGGGCTATTTAACTCGAGTCTCGAAGGCAACACTCGTCGAGCTATCGATTTTCACGAGGGTGACGAAATCGATGAAACAGCATTGAAAGCGCTCGTGCAATCAGCGGTGCAACACAACAAATCCAAGTCCAAAAAATAAACCGCCGCGCACGGCGGATTGAGACCGTCCCATCAAAAATGTTGTGCTGGCGATGAGTATCAACAGATACAAGGTCCGCCGAGGACCGGACAATTTGGTCCCGACATGGCATCGCAATCTGGACACAGGATGCACCCGCATGACATGTCTCTCGGACAGATGTGGGCCCCATCGAGGATGACGCCACAAATCGCGACTCGCTGGCCGCTCTCATTGCGGTAACGCTGCTCACAGTAATAGTGCTTCAGTCCGGGGTCATCGGCTTGCTCGACGACTTCGACGAGTTCGTCTACCGAAGATTCGCTCAATGGTTTGGTCCAGCGGTGCTCGGCACGAAGGCGAGCACCACTGAGGAGCTAGCCATTGACAATCGACATCGTTCCGGCAGCATCAGTGGCAACTTCGCGACCATCGGGATAGGTGTGGAGGGTGGAGCCGTCTGCGAATGTCGCGATGGTCCTGCCATCGGGATACGCAGAGTGAGTCGCACCATCCGAATGGCTCCAGATCTCGCGTCCGTCGGGGTACTTCGTATGGGTCCTACCGTCGTCGTGAGTCCAAGCCTCGCGCCCATCGGCATATTTCGTGTGGGTCATCCCGTCGGGGTAAATCCTTACGTCCCTACCGTCCTGAAAAGTGGTCTGCCAGAGGCCATCGGGAAGCGAATAGATCATTCGCCCGTCCGGCATCGTGATTTCCTCTCGACCTAACTCATCTTTCATAGTTACCTTCTCTTGCCAATGGTCGAAGTAGGTACCCCGAGTATCCCAGAGCAATGGCATAAATATTTGTTATGGTATCGCGTCCAGAAATAGTGCGTTCCAAGTCAAGTTTTGGCACACGCTGTTGATTGCACGACACCATTCGGGCAGGTGGTGTTTAACCAAATTGCCGCACTGGATTGCGAAGCTGAGAGGTTCGCTCCGGTTAAGTTTGCGTTGGTAAAATTCGCTCCGTGCATCTGGGCATAGCTGAGGTTCGCTCCGGTCAGGTTCGCCCCGCTGAAGTTTGTTTGCCGCAACGTCGAGTTGGTCAAGTTGACCCCGCTGAGATCGGTGTTTGACAGGTCGCAGTCGGATAGATTCACTTTCTCGCCCCTTGCCGTGCAATCAACCGACCCCGCAGCCGATGGAACTGACACCGTGATTGTGGTGCTCGCCTGATCCGCCAGTGTTGTCGAGTTCGCTGCGGTCGTCGAAGTGTCGGCCGTGTTTAGGGACCCCGTACTTCCTCCGCCACACGACGAGATCACCACTGCCGAAATTACGATTGCGAAGACTACTAACGACTTTTTCATTGTTTTCCTTGGACTTGTTCAGACGCTCGGCGGGACCGTCAAAGTTTCGAATTCAATTCATCAATTAAAGCATGAATAAGTCGGTCCACGTCGGGATACGTTGCAAGCGGATTCATGAAGGTACATTTGAGCGCCGCACGGCCCTTGATCTCCGTACGACCGAGCACGATTTCTCCGCGCATCAACAAGTTCTGCTGCACTCGTTGAAGATCGGTTGCGAGGTAGCCAGGTGCATCAAAGACGCACATCACACCCGTCGGTTGGGCAACCATCGCCAACTCGTCAGATGCGGCGATCTTGTTTGCCGCGTAGGAACTTAAGTCAATGACTCGCTCAAGCATCTCTGCTAACGATGCTCGGCCCAATGTGCGCAGTGTTGCGACAATCTTGGCCGCGTCGAAACGCCTCGATGTATCGAGCGACCTTCCTACGAGGTTGGTCATTCCTTCGACTTCGTCACCGCGATCAAGGTACTTCGACTTCACACGAAGCAAATCGAATCTCTTGACGTCTTGAACGATAAGTGCGCTGGCGTTGAATGGCTGAAACCAGAGTTTGTGAAAATCAATGGTGACCGAGTCGGCTCGGCTGATGCCGCTCAGCATTGGACTCAAACGCTGGGACATGAGGTAGGAGCCAGCGACCGCGGCATCAACATGAAACCAAGCGCCGACGCGTTCACATCGAGTCGCGATGTCATCAAGTGAGTCAATCGCCCCAAGGTCAGTTGTACCGGCGGTTCCGACAATCGCGATGACCGTCGATCCGAGCGAAATGAGTTGATTCAAGATGTCGTCAAGACTCGTAATGTCCATGGCGCCAATGTCATTACTCGGAACGGTGACGACTGCGTCACGCCCAAGGCCGAGCTGCGCCGCGGCGCGTTGCACTGAGAAGTGCGCTTGGTCCGAGCAAACGATGCGCCACGACTTCGCTTCTTCGGGAAGGCCAGTTCGCAAGACGTCAACGCCCAACTGTGCACTAGCCCATGAACGCGCCAGCGTCATACCCAGCATGTTGGATGCGGTACCGCCTGAAGTCATTACTCCCGAAGCAGTCTCGGCCATCCCCATCAACGCGCTTAACCAATTCATCAGATGGAGTTCGACTTCGGTGGCAGCCGGTGCTTGGTCCCAGCTGTCCATCGACTGATTCATGACCGCAATCGTCATTTCGGACACCACACTCGCCAGTAAAGTTGGTGGCTGAAGATGAGCAACACAGTTCGGGTCAAAAGCGACGACACTATGGGCCCAGACAGTTTCGCCGAATTGGTCGAGAACCTGATTGAGCGGCGTTCCTTCCTCGGGACAAATTGGCGTGTCCCAAATCAGATCATGCAATTGCAGTGGACTGAGATCACTTCGTGGCCCGATTGGTCGCCGCAAACTCGCGATCGCCGCACTTGCAGCTTGCTCCAACCGCTCGATGCCAGTCTCATTCAGTTCGACAACTGCATCCTGCCAGCGTTGGCTGCCACTCAACGGAGTGCCACCGCAAATGATTCGGCGAGTCGAGTGAGGCCATCGAACAGTTCTTCGCGATCCGTGGTGAGTGGCGGGAGCAGTTTCACAACCGTGTCATCGGTCCCGCATGTCTCAACAATGAGACGTCGATCGAATGCCGCCCGGGTTATGCGGTCTGCGGTCTCGGCACTGTTTACGTTGACGCCGCAAAGAAGCCCATTACCTCGCACGTCGAAGTCAAGTGACCCGTAGGAACTGGCGATTGCCTCGAGACCATCTCGGACCAATATGCCCTTGGCGTCGATGTCCTTCTCAAAAACTTCGTCGCTCCAATAGAGTTGCATCATTTTGGTTGACGTGGCAAAGGCCAAGTTGTTGCCTCGGAAAGTTCCAGAAAATTCGCCTGGCGCCCACGTATCGAGTTCGCGACGAATGAGATTTATCGCCATAGGGAGCCCGAGGCCACTCATTGCTTTGGAGATGCAGATTATGTCGGGATTGAGGTTCGATCCTTCAAACGAGAAGAACGAACCAGTGCGACCAACGCCCGCCTGAACCTCATCGGCGATGACCAGCACCCCATGTGCAGTGGCCTTCTCGCGGAGCGCTTGCAAATACGCCGATGAGAATGGACGAGCCCCACCTTCGCCTTGGGTTGGCTCGACGATAATGGCGCCAACTTTTTCGCCATTCACGCCGTGACGTAATGCGTTGTCGAGCAGATCAAGATCCAGGTCGCTCATGATGTCCACGAACGGCAATGCAACGAAATCGCCAACGTGCGAGATGACTTTGCGATCTGCCAGTGTCGCGGAGATTGACGCTGCGCGATAGGTCATGCCGTGATAGCTGCCGTCAAAGCCAATGACGGCGCGGTTGCCCGTTATGCGTTGCGCAAGTTGCAATGCCGCTTCAACTGCAGTTGCGCCGGTTGGGCCAACCGTCTGGACAACCATGTCTAAATTGCGAGGCTCCAAGATGAGGCGGTTGATCGTTTCGAGAAATGCCCGTTTTTCGGCAGTGAAGGTGTCGAGGCTGTGGAGTATTTTCCCCGACTGCAGGTGTGAGATCGCGACTTCTACGAGTTCGGGATGGTTGTGCCCATAGGAAAGAACGCCGGCGCCAGCGAAGAAATCCAAGTACTCATTTGCATCCTCATCGATTAAGACTGATCCATGTGAAGAAGTAAAAACCGCAGGCCAGCGTCGGCAATAGAAGCGGACGTTCGACTCAAAGTCTTCAAAGGCGTCCATTGCCTAGCACCCCATGCCGTTGTCTCACCTCGCCGGAGAGTACCACCTGACTTTCGGATCGCTCACCTTGCGCTCATGTGGCGAGCACACATTCACTGCTGAGTTACGCGCGCAAATCATGGCGGAAGGCGATTCGAAGATCACTCGTTGTGCATGCGATCAAACTACGAGTTTGTCTCAACTGGAGTCGTGTCTTCATCTTCCTTCGATGCAATTACTGCTTGTTTGACGATCTCTTCGACATGATCGTGATCAATACCTAGGGCCGCGCCAATGTGCACCGCCCAGATCTCTGCTCGCAGGTTTGTTTCAAAATCAAGCTCAGCGCGAAGGTCGGCGCGCGCCGATTGTCGGTTCTGGCTAACCATGACAAATGTCGACAAAAAGATCGCTTCAAGGCTGACGACCATCGTGAGCAACCCAAATGGAAACGGATCAAATTTGAGTGCCGCACCGAAAACTCCGATGCCACACAAAACCCAGATCGCGAACCATGCCGAGTGGAGATAAACGAACTTCAGTGAGCCCGCGAAGCCGGTGACTTTGTCGGCGGCGTGGTCTTGGCTTCGTTTTAAGGATTTCCATACGCTTGACTCATTCGGTACGTGATATTTCGTATGGGTAAAAAGGTGCCCATCGGCGTCTCCATCCCACCGGTCGATCGCTTGGCAGGCAAGGCACGTGAGTTGATCGTCAGCCATAGTGGATCCAGTCGTGCATGTCGTCGCGACGTGTGCGCATCTCCACCATTACAGAATTGCCCGAGGGCTACAGGTGATGGTCTTCGTTAGTACTATCTTCAACGTGCCAAGGACTCCTAAACCCCGAAACCTCGGTGGATCGGTGGTGATGGAGCCCCTGAAGATCCGGAACTTCCGGCTCCTCTTTTTCGCCCAAGCGACGTCAACCAGCGGCTCATTCATGCAGGACGTCGCTCAGGCATGGTTGGTACTCCAACTCAGCCATGACTACACCGCTCTCGGGGTGGTGGTGGCGTTTCAGTATGTGCCGATGCTCTTCTTCGGTGCATGGGGAGGCGTGTTCTCCGACCGGTTCGATCGGCGGCGCCTCCTCTTCGCTACCGACGCCCTTGGCGGTGTGCTCGCATTGATCTTGGCGGTTCTCGTGCTCACCAACTCCGTGCAAATCTGGCAGATCTACCTACTGGCTATCCTGCTTGGCTTCGCAAACCTCGTAAACCAACCAGCAGGCCAGAGCATCTTGGGCGAGCTTGTCGGCGAAGATCTACTGACGCGAGCGGTCGGGCTAACGGTGTCGTTAGTAAGCCTCGCTCGCGTCGTCGGTCCAATCGTCGCAGGCATCGTCCTAGCCACACTTGGTTTCGGTGCGTGTTTCTTAGTGAACGCCGCAACGTTTGCGGTGTCATTAGCGTGCTTAGCCGCGATGCGCCCAGCAGAGATGTACCCAGCGGTCCACATTCCACGCGAACACAGGCAGGTACGCGCTGCGCTGAGCCACGTCTGGGCGACCCACAACCTCAAAATCACACTCATCCTGCTCGTCATCATGGGAATCTTCTGCTTCAACTTCGCGATCACGCTGGCGGTATTGGGAAAAGGGGCGTTTGGGGTGGATGAGGCAGGTTTCGCAGTACTGTTCGCGTGCTGGGGCTTCGGTGGCGGATTCGGCAGCTTGTTGGCGGCTCGCAAGTCATCACCTGATCTGAAGCGGCTGGGCTGGATCGGCGTACTTTTCGGATTCTCGGTACTCGTGATGGCCGTGTGCCCAACTTTGACTGAGGCAGCTGCAGTGAGTGTGATCGTCGGGGTGCTGACCTTCTGGTTCGTCTCGATGAGTGCAGACCTGCTGCAGGTGTCGAGTCGACCCGAGATGCGCGGAAGAGTGATGGCGCTTTGGTTCGTCGTGCTCTGGGGTTCGTACCCCATTGGTTCCCCGCTGATGACTTGGGCGGCCAACAGCGCCGGCCCGCGGGCCCCACTGGTCCTTTGCGGTGCTGTGGCAACGGCAGCTTGTGGCTCCTGGCTCTTTTGGGCCCACTTTCGAGAACATGGCCACGCACTTGCAGGAAGGCCCGGCGATGCGGGAACGCCAGACCAGTGACACCTTATGTGTGCTACGGTGCCCCAACTTCAAGGGACGTCACCCAAATGGATTGCTACGTCATCGAAGTTTCTGCGTGGATGCTAAAAGCGCAAGGCTGCCATCTGGCCAAACGAGACAACCAAACGATTGGAAATCAATGGCTTACATGCTCAGTCACTTCTGGCCCGGCGCCACCGAGGAGAATTATCTAGCGGAGGTAGCCGCGGTGCACCCGCCAAACGGCTTGCCTGAAGGTCAGATCTATCACGCCGCTGGTCCAGCAGAGGGTGGATTCTTGATCATCGCCATTTGGGACTCGAAAGCGCACGAGCAGCATTTCGTCAATGACATCCTGCTTTCAGCCCAACCCGTCGCGGGAGGATTCCCGAATCCGGTAGTCGCCCACGAAGCCGAAGTCTTCAACCTCCAGACTGCTTGAGGCTGCGGGTTAAGAGCTCTAGTCACCTAACAGCGGACGAATTTGAAGCTGCTGCCACTCCACACAACTACGCCACATCTTTTTTTCGTTGTAGTCGTGGGCGGGAGGGTCGTTGTAGTCGTG
>Ga0194055_10000091_pt1 | contig 62909 bp, 55 predicted proteins | sample SepL449m_MetaG_FD_155482 | JGI IMG/M metagenome (GOLD analysis project Ga0194055, IMG submission 155482) | Anoxic zone freshwater microbial communities from boreal shield lake in IISD Experimental Lakes Area, Ontario, Canada - Sep2016-L442-9m | ecosystem: Environmental > Aquatic > Freshwater >... | reverse complement strand
GCGATTTGCTGTTGCACCGACGGCTGAGTTGGGCCGCCTTTATCGCCTTGTGCGAAAATTGGCCGACGCAAAGCCCGAGGAACTTGCCGAAGATCCTCAGGCAGCGGCTTTGATGGCCACGTATCCAGCCGTGGCCGCGGCGGTCATGGCTGAAACGGTCAAACTGCATGAGGGGGACCCAGAAAATGTGTCGCTCTGGGAGCGATTCATGCCGGCTTGTCGCGAGGAAATTGAGCGGATTTACAGCCGCCTGGGTGTATCGTTTGACCACACGCTGGGCGAGAGCTTTTATCAGCCGCACCTGGCTGCTGTTGTCGACGATCTGGTGGGAATGGGATTGGCAAAGAAGAGTCGCGGTGCCACGGCCGTCTTTCTGGCAGGGTACGAGGCGCCGCTGTTAATTCGTAAGGCAGACGGTGCTTTCCTCTACGCAACGACTGACTTAGCCACGATTCAGTGGCGGATTGAACATTGGCAACCCGACCAGATTCTCTATGTCGTCGATCATCGGCAGAGTCAGCACTTTGAGCAACTTTTTGCCACGGCCAAGCTCTGGGGCTGCGGCAACCCCGAACGAACGGAACGATTGAAGCTTGTGCACATCGCCTTTGGCACCGTGTTGGGCGAAGACGGTCGGCCTTTTAAAACGCGGGCTGGCGATACCGTCGGTCTGGAATCCCTGCTCGATGAGGGAGTTGAGCGGGCGGCCCAGATCGTCGCCAACGGCGAGGGGGATCGCAGTGCCGGGGGCTGGAGCGAGACCGATCGGCGGCAGATTGCTGAAACGGTTGGCATTGGTGCGATCAAGTATGCCGATCTCTCGCAAAACCGTACGACTGATTCCACGTTTAGCTTTGACAAGATGTTGCAACTCACCGGCAACACCGCGGCCTACATGCAGTATGCGGTGGCTCGGGTGGAAGGCATTTTTTCTCGTGCGGGCATCGACCGCGAGACTGTGCGGCGGGAAACAACCGTAGTGCACCTAGTCGATCCCCGCGAACGAGCTTTGGCGTTAGAGCTGGTGCGTTTTGGCGAGGCTTTGGAAGACGTCGAAGCGGACTACCGGCCCAATCTGCTGACGGCCGCGATGTACGATCTAGCCGGTTCCTATTCGACATTTTACGATGCGTTGCCCGTGCTCAAAGCCGAGGGCCAGACGCGGGTCACTCGCCTTGCCTTGTGCGATATGACAGGCCGCATCCTTCGCAAAGGCCTTGAACTCCTTGGCATTGGCACCGTCACAAAAATGTAACAACTCGGAGCAAACTATAGAGATGGCGAGTCGGCTGGAGAATATTCGCAATATCGGCATTGTTGCCCACATTGATGCCGGTAAGACAACGCTCACTGAGCGGATGCTTTTTTTCACAAAAACAAGCCACCGACTCGGCGAGGTCGATCGCGGCACAACCATCACTGACTTCGATCCTGAGGAGCAGGAGCGGGGCATCACAATCTATTCAGTCGCAGTGACTTTTCGTTGGCACGCTGTGACCGTCAACTTGATCGACACGCCCGGCCACGTCGATTTCACAGCCGAGGTCGAGCGCAGCTTGCGGGTTCTTGACGGGGCGGTCGTCGTGTTTTCGGCCCGCGAAGGCGTTGAAGCCCAGAGCGAAGCGGTCTGGCGTCAAGCGGATAAATATGGTGTGCCAAGAATCGCACTCATCAACAAACTCGACCGCGAAGGGGCCGACTTTTTTGGCACCGTCGACCAGATCAAAAATCGCTTGATCGCTCGGCCGCTTGTGCTCCATTTGCCCGTGGGACTCGGCCCGCCGCATATCAAAAATCCTTTTCGCGGGCTCATTGATTTGGTGGAGATGCAATTGCTGACGTTTCCACCAAAGGAAGAGGCCCTTGCCGGTGGGGCCGCACTGGCCGCTGTGACAAAATCTGCGATCCCGGAGGAGATGACTGAAGTTGTCGCGGAATATCGCGAGCATCTGATTTCAACGCTCTTTGATTTCTCCGATGAAGTCGCCGAACTGGCGCTCGCCGAGGAAACGATTCCCGTTGAATTGATGCGAAAGGTGATTCGTCAGGCAACCATTGCTCGCCAGATTGTGCCAGTGTTTGCTGGCTCGGCGCTCGATTGCATTGGCATGCAACCGTTGCTCGACGCTGTGGCTGCGTATCTGCCGAGTCCAGCAGATGTGCGGCCAGTGGAAGGCCTCGATCCTTCCAAGAAAGTTCCGACGCACGTTGAGCGAAAGCCCGATCCAAAGGCTCCCTTCTGCGGTCTGGTCTTCAAGATCGTCGCCGATAAACATGGCGATCTCTATTATGTGCGGGTCTATTCGGGAACGCTGAAAGCGGGCAGTCGGGCCTGGAATCCGGCTCGGCAAAAAAAGGAAAACATTGCGCAGCTCTGGCACTTGCAAGCTGACCGCCGCGAACAGGTCGAGTCGTGCGAGGCAGGAGATATTGTTGGTGTGATCGGGCCCAGGGCAAGCATTACGGGGGATACTTTGTGCGATGGTACGGAGCCGATTCTGCTAGAGACCATTCAATTTCCCGAGACAGTGATTTCGATGGCGATTGAGCCAGAAACAAGTCTCGAGCGGAAGAAGCTTTCTGAAGCGCTTGAGATGATGAAGCGACAGGATCCGACATTTCGCGCCAGCGAAAGCGAAGATTCGGGGCAGACGCTGATCTCCGGTATGGGAGAGCTTCATCTGGAAGTGATTCGCCACCGGCTCGATCGCGAATTCAATCTGCATTGTCGCGTTCACAAGCCGCGCGTGAGCTACAAAGAGACGCTGGCAAAAGCCGTACAGGCAACGGGCCATGCCAACCGACAGGTGGCCGGGCAAATGCTCGTTGCCACTGTCAATATTCGCGCTGAGTTGATTGCCGATCAGGTTGGAGTGCAGGTGGAGCAGGGCTGGTTTTCCGAGCATGAGGGGGTGGCTGCGATTGCCGAGACAATGACGACTGCCGTGAGAGAATCGGCTGAGCGAGGTGGCTTGAAGAGCTGTCCTCTATGGGCCGTGCGGATTGTCGTGCTTGAGAGTCCGTTACCCGAGCCCCCACCTTCTGACATAGCGATTCGGATTGCCGCTGCCGATGCGATCGAAAAAATGCTCATTGCCGCCGGCACGGTGCTTTTAGAACCGGTGATGAAAGTGGAGGTAACCGTGCCAGAAGAGCATTTGGGCGATGTGATCAACGACCTGCAGCAGCGGAGGGCGATTATCACCAACACATCGTTGCGAGGGAGCATTACGGTCCTCGATGCAGAGGCCCCTTTGAGCAGCATGTTTGGCTATTCGGCGGCCGTCCGCAGCGTCAGCCAAGGACGGGCAAGTTTTACGATGGCCCCGCTGAAATACGGCCCCGCCTCGGCAGAGATCTCCGAAGCGTTTGTTTGAATATCAAAGAGGGACAAGGCATGGGTGCAATTCACCGGAATTTGTAGGGTGGAAGCAGCGTCCCGTGTGCTGCGAGAGGATGCGTGCCGGGGCCCAGCGGCTGGGCGGTTTTAGCAGGCAGCACACGTTTTGCCAGCATTTCTTTGCGTGGAATGCGGCAGAAACGCAGCCTGTTGACACAGGTCGTTGCTATTCTTAGATTTGTCGCTCCATCCGCAGTATTCCGCGATGCGTGTGAACGCCGTCGAAAGAAGTCGCGGAAAAGAGCCTTTTCGGAGGCTTTCTTCGGTCCCACAGGGTTTTCTTGGCTTCGGTGCCTGATAGTGGCACAGAACAAGTGAACCTGCGGACCAATGGATACCGAGAAAGAGTTCAGCTCATTTTGTTTTGTTGATGGAGTTTTGCCGTGGCTGGTCCAACACAAGAAATTATTCGTATCCGCATGGAGGCCTACGACCACGCAGTGCTCGATCAGAGCGCAGCGGAAATCGTCGATACGGCCAAACGCACAAACTCCGAAGTTCATGGGCCAATTCCGTTACCCACGAGAATTGAGCGATACACGGTGCTTTCGAGCCCGCACGTCGATAAAAAAGCTCGACAACAATACGAAATCCGCACTCATAAGCGAGTCATTGACATTGTTCAGGCAACGGCCAAGACGATCGAGGCACTCAATAAACTGAGCCTGCCGGCCGGCGTTGATATCAAGATCAAGGCTTCTTCGCGGTAGTTCTGCGAAGGAGCAGTCGTTACTACTTTAGTGTTCATTTTTATTTTTTAGGAGCGCACAAAAAAGCATGCTTGGACGGCGTTGCGGGTAAGGCTTAGGCGGTTTTTGCCTTGGTACTCCCGCAGCCAAACGGCTTCGAGCGTGATGATAAGACTCATTCTGTGTGACTGTTTCGATGCAGTTGGCCCATGCAGAATTTTCTTTCAAAGCGATGAATATGGCGCTACAAAAAGTGACCGGCCGCGAACTTCCTGGTCGCAAAGGCCTCCTCGGCCGTAAGGTTGGGATGACTCAAGTTTTCGATGCCGACGGCACCGCTATTCCAGTCACGGTGATCGAAGCTGGTCCATGTCCGGTCACGATGGTGCGGACGGTCGATCGCGACGGTTATTCAGCTGTACAGATTGGGTTTCTCGACAAGCCCCGTCGGCTGGCAAGTCGCTCAGTGCGTGGGCAAGTTGCTAAACTCGATAGTAAGCGCAGTAAGCGTTTGGCAGAAGGGGGCGTGGCGCTCCTGGCCAAGCCCGATTGTGAGCCGCAGCGTTTTGTCAGTGAGTTGCGAGGTATTTTTGATGGGGCCACTGTTGGGCAGGTGCTGACAGTCGATATTTTTGAGGGCGTCAACACCGTCGATGTCACTGGCACGAGCAAGGGCCGCGGTACTGCAGGCGTCATGAAACGCCATGGCTTTCACGGCCAACGAGCATCTCACGGTGTCAAAAAGGTGCACCGTCATCAAGGCGGAACCGGTATGAATACATCGCCGGGGCGTGTGTTCAAAGGCAAGCGCATGGCTGGTCGATTTGGGAACGAACAATCGACCATGCGAAATCTCAAACTGGTGCGGATTGATCGAGAGCACAATCTTTTGTTGGTGCGGGGTGCGATTGCCGGCCCCAACGGCAGCTATGTAACAGTGCGACAAACAAACATGGTACGCAGAACCGGCACCGCGCCAGCCACTGCGGCCAAGAAGAAGGCGGGTGCCAAGTGAATCTTGCCGTCTATGACATCTCGGGTAAGCAGGTTGGTTCTTACGACATTGATCCCGCTGAACTGGCGCCCACGATCAGCAAGCAGTTGCTGCACGACGCTGTTGTGATGTATCAGGCCAATCTGCGGCAGGGCACGATGCGCACCAAGACTCGCGGTGAGGTGGCTGGCTCAACCAAGAAACTCTACAAGCAAAAGGGTACGGGCAATGCCCGTGCCGGAGGTCGTCGCAGCGGTACCCGTCGTGGCGGCGGTCACATCTTTGCCAAAAAGCCCCGGGACTTTGGTTGGAGAATGCCTAAGAAGGCATTGCGAACGGCCACTCGCATGGCACTTGCGGCCCGGCTTGCCGACGATGAAATCAGGCTTGTTGACCAGTTGCCATTTGCCGCTCCGCGAACCTCAGTGATTGCCAAGTTGCTCAGCGTTCTAGGTCTTGATCAGCACACTGTGCTGGTTTCGCCAGACAAGCACGACGAAAATTTATGGAAGAGTGCCCGGAACATCGCTGGTGTCTCCGTGTCACCGGTCGGTGAGTTGAATGCCTACTCGATTTTAAGGCCCCGCAAGATTCTGATGACCACTGCTGCCATCGATGCTTTTCGTGCCACTGTTTCTTCGCGAGCCAAGCCAGTGGTGGTTGGTGCAAAGTCAGCGACTGCTCTGACAACGCGTCCGCGTGGAAAAAAAGCCCCTGTAAAAGTTCCGGCACCAAAACCAAAAAGTGCGAAGTCGATCGTCGGTTCGGGAAGCAAAACGACCGAAGGAAAGAAATAAGCAATGTCTGTTCCAGTCCCTCCAGCACCGCATTTCTCCCCACGACTGACGCCCCATCAGGTGATCATTCGGCCCATGGTAACGGAAAAGGGAATGCATCGCGCCAATCGTCACAATGCCTACACATTCGAAGTGGTGACCGAGGCCAACAAGACTGATATTCGTCGCGCCATCGAGGAGCTTTTTAACGTTGAAGTTGAAAAGGTCGCCGTTCAGAATCGCGCCGGCAAGATGCGGCGGAGCCGAACCCGACGCACAAGCACAAAGGCTTGGAAAAAAGCGATCGTGACGCTCAAGCCAGATTTTAAGATCAACCTGTTCTAAAGAACGAAAAGAAAAGACTGCCATGGGCATTCGAACCTACAACCCGACAAGTCCCGGCCGCCGCAATGCGAGCGTCTGTGATTTCAAAGAATTGACACGCGATGCGTCGGTACCGAAGCAACTCCGTGTTCGCAAAGCGAAGACAGGCGGCCGCAACAATCAAGGAGTGATTACCTCCCGGCATCGCGGCGGTGGTCACAAGCAGCACTATCGCTTGATCGATTTTCGTCGCAACAAAGATGGCGTGGCGGGGTTGATTGATTCGATCCAGTACGATCCCAATCGCACCTGCCGTGTGGCCTTGGTGCATTACGCCGACGGTGAGAAGCGTTTCATACTTGCTCCCGAGGGCCTCAAGGCCGGTGCGACGGTGCAAAGTGGTGAAACAGCCGTTCCGGAAGTTGGTAACTGCTTGCCGATGTCAGCGATTCCGCTGGGCATGCAGATTCATAATATTGAATTACAGGCCGGTCGCGGCGGTCGACTGTGCCGCTCTGCTGGCTCGTCGGCTGTGCTTGTAGCCCGCGAAGCGCAGTGGGCGCAGATCACGCTCCCGTCGGGTGAAATTCGCCGAGTGCCGGCCGCCTGTCGAGCCACGATCGGTGCTATCGGTAATTCAGAGCACATGAATGTTGTGATTGGGAAGGCCGGTCGCAATCGCTGGATGGGCGTGCGTCCCACCGTTCGCGGAACGGCCATGAATCCGATCGATCATCCTCACGGTGGTGGTGAGGGCCGAACCAAGGGCGGCCGTCATCCAGTCAGTCCGACAGGAAAGAGTGCCAAAGGCGGCGGTACCCGCAAGCCAGGCAAGGCATCGAGCACCGCTATCATTCGTCGTCGCAAGAGCCGTCGCTACGGCCAATTGAAAATTAAGTAACCAAAGACAAGTAGAGAACAGGCCTGTGGGCCTGCAATATTCATGGGACGCAGTTCTAAAAAAGGTCCGTTTATCGATCCTCGCCTGTTTGAAAAGGTGGAGTCGCAGCTTTCTTCCGGTAAGCGAGACCCGATCAAAACATGGGCCCGATCGTGCACGGTTGTGCCAGAGTTCATCGGTTTAACATTCATGGTTCATAACGGCAAACAGCACCTTAAGGTGTTTGTTACAGAAGACATGGTCGGACATAAGTTAGGTGAATTTTCACCAACGCGGACATTCCGCGGCCACGGCGGCAAGGTGAAGGAATCTTCCGCACCAGCGGCGAAAAACTAAGCCAATTCATTCATAGCACAACCAAGCAAAGCCAACACATTCAGTAGCGAGAAATTGTCAATGCCCTATACAGCCACTCACAAATACGCCCGGATTGGTGCTCGCAAAGTGCGAGCGCTGGCAAATCTTGTGCGTGGCAAGTTTGCTGATGAGGCGCTTGACATCTTAAAGTTTCAGCCCCACCGGGGAGCGAGGATGCTGGAAAAAGTCATTCAGAGTGCCCTCGGCAATGCCGAACACCAGCAGGCATCAAACGTCGATGATCTTGTTGTGGTGGATGCCCGGATCGATGAAGGCCCAATGTTCAAGCGGATTCGTCCGAGAGCCAGGGGCATGGCGTTTGGAATCAAGCGACGCATGTCGCACATCAAGGTCGCGCTCGATGCGATCATCATAAAAGAGTAACTCAACAGCGATCTCACAGGGCAGTCTAACAAGGCAGTTTGTCATATGGGTCAAAAAGTCAATCCAATCGGATTTCGTACCGGCATTACCGAGCCGTGGAAGAGTCGTTGGTATGCGTCCAAAAAAGAGTTTCGACATCTGCTCCTTGAGGACTTCAAGGTCCGTAAGTACCTGAAAACAAAATACCGCGGTGCTGCAATCCCAAAAGTTGAGATTGAGCGAACTCGTGACGAAGTCAAAGTAATTCTTCATTCGGCTCGCCCTGGTGTGATCATTGGTCGCAAGGGACAGGAGGTCGATCGGTTGCAGGGTGAACTCCAAGACCTGCTTGGCCGCCGCGTGAATCTAAAAGTTGAGGAAGTTTCGCGGCCAGAAATCATGGCGCAACTGATTGCCGAGGACATCGCCGACCAACTTGTGAAGCGAGCCGCCTTTCGGCACACGCGCAAGCGGGCCATGGATACAACGATGGACGCAGGTGCGAAGGGCGTGAAAATACAATTGGCGGGTCGTCTCGGTGGTGCGGAAATGTCGCGCTGCGAGAAGAGCATCGCTGGGTCGGTGCCGCTGTCGACACTGCGGGCCAAAATTGATTACGGGTTCTGCGAGGCTCCCACGGCGCAGGGCAATATCGGAGTTCAAGTGTGGGTCAACCAAGGCATGTACGAGGAGAATGGTGATGGCGCTGATGCCCAAGAGGGTCAAGCACCGAAAAAGCCAAAGAGGTCGTATAAGAGGTGATGCCTCACGCGGCAATCGCGTCTGCTTCGGTGACTTCGGCCTGCAAGCCGAACAGCCAGGTTGGCTCGCTGCTGCGACGATCGAAGCTGGCCGCGTTGCGGCGCAGCAATACCTCCGCGAGGAGGGGAGGCTTTTCGTGCGCGTGTTTCCTCATAAATCGATTACGTCTATCCCGCTGGAAACCCGTATGGGTAAAGGCAAGGGAGAACCAGAGTTTTGGGCAGCCGTCATTAAGCCGGGTGCGATTCTCTACGAAATTGGTGGTGTGTCTGAAGAAGCGGCGCGTGTTTGTTTAGCGCGATTGGCGCACAAGATGCCGCTGCGGGTGCGGTTTGTAAAGCGAAGGTTGATGTAAAGGATGTAAAGATTGAGACCTTGGAACGACAGTGACCATCGGTAGGAAAAGCAAATGACTCAAGTCAGCGAATTACGCGAGATGGCAGACGAACAGATCCGTCTGGTCTGGAAGGACGCGGCCGAAACTCTGTTTCGACTGCGGCTGCAGGCCCAGACGGAAAAGATTGCCTCCCCATCCGATCTGCGCAAGCAGCGTCAGAAGATCGCTCGTTGCCAGACGATTTTGGCTCAGCGGGGTTCTGTTGTTAACTTGGCCGGCGTCGTTGAAGTGCCCACAAAAGCTCTAGGGCATGATCATCTGCGGGGTGGCATGCATTCCAAAAAGAGACGAGCCAAAGATCGGGCTGCGATCAGGGCGTCGATCAAAAAATCCGACAAGAAATCGACAGCGAATTCAGCAGCAGCCGGCGATAAAAAGAAATCCAAGACAGCGGATAAAAGCTCGGCAAATGCGACACGTAAAGGCAAGCCAGCGTCTGCCGTACCTCAAGCAGGAACCGCAAAATAAATCAGGTTGCGAGAAGGTCGCAATGAGTCAGTCAAGACGCGAAGCAGTGCATGTAAACCAGTCATCACCTCTAACTCATTGTTTAGCCAGTCAACAGTCCAGCAGATCATCAGGAACTTCGATATGCCCAAGCGAGTAGAAACAGGGACAGTCACGAGTGCGGCGTCGAGCAAGACGCGTCGCGTGGAGATTCCGCGTGTTGTGCGGCATGAAAAATATAGCAGGATTTTGCATCGACGCACGGTCTGTCATGTGCACGACGAAGCCGAAACCTCGCAGATAGGTGACATGGTCGAGATCATTGAATGTCGGCCTCGCAGTCGTCTCAAGCGATGGGAGCTTGTCCGAGTGGTTTCCAAAAGTACGGCCGTGGATGTGGCATCGCTGCGAAGTGGTGCAAGAGCCACAAAACTTCGTGAAACAGCGGTCAAAGCCGAGGATGCCGCTGCATCAGGGAAGTCGCCAGCACCAAGTCCAAAAAAAGCATAACTGAGACAGAACGGGACAACTAGCAATGATTCAAATGCAAACGCGGCTTGTGGTCGCGGACAATACGGGTGCCAAAGAAGTTATGTGCTTCAAGGTTCTCGGCGGTAGCAAAAAGCGGACTGCTGGCCTGGGCGATATCATCGTCTGTAGTGTCAAGACCGTGATTGCCGGCAGTGAGGTGAAGAAGAAGGCTGTGGTCAAAGCGGTGATCGTGCGATGCAAGCGACCGACTCGTCGAGAGGACGGCAGCTATGTGCAGTTCGATACCAATGCCTGCGTGATTATTGACAACGAAAAAAATCCCAAAGGCACCCGCATCTTCGGTGCGGTAGCTCGCGAACTCCGTGATCGTAATTTTATGAAAATTGTCAGCTTGGCGAATGAGGTAGTGTGATGTTGATCCGTTCAGGTGATTTGGTTGAAGTGCAGACAGGCAACTCGCGCGGCACGCGAGCCAAGGTTGTCACTGTTCAGGCCGAACGCGGTAAAATTATTGTTGAGGGTGTCAATCGTGTGTACCGACATATGAAGCGCAGCCAAAAAAATCCACAGGGAGGACGGCTCAGCAAAGAGCTTTCGATCAACGCATCGAATGTTCTCTTGGTCTGTGGTTCGTGCAGTAAGGCCACTCGCATCGGCGTGCGGATTACGGCCGAAGGCGGCAGGGTTCGGTTTTGCAAGAAGTGCAGTGCGGAGTTGAGCGTGCTGCGGCCGCCGAAGAGCATAAAAGAACAGGTAAAAAAAGAGTTGGCGGGAAAGTGATACCGATTGTCTAAGAGCCGAGCGGCGATGGACGCCGAGCAAACAATAGAACGAGCTAGTCAATCAATCAGATCTCAAAATAAATTTAGTCTTATAAGGTGCGGCGACAGGTGGGTCGTCCGAATGGAAAATCAGTAAGGATCGTTTCGATGGCAAAGAAGTCAATGACAAAAAAATCTGCTCCCAAAGCCACTGGCTCCGTCAGTGCTGCTGTGGCTCCCGGTGCAGGCGGCCCGCCGCGGATGCTGAACCACTATCTCGAGACTGTACGGCCGACTTTGGGCGCTGCTTTTTCGCGAACCAATCTCCACTCCCTCCCCAAACTGGTGAAGATTGTCGTCAACATGGGCGTGGGTGTCGCGGTTACCGAAAAGAAATACCTCGAAGAAGCGATTGGGGCCCTGGCACAGGTAACGGGCCAGAAGCCGATCGCCACGCTCTCTAAAATTGCTGTTTCTGGATTCAAACTCCGGGAAAACCTGCCGATCGGATGCAAGGTGACTTTGCGTGGTCGGCGGATGTACGAATTCATGGATAGGCTTGTGTCAGTGGCCTTGCCGCGAGTTCGCGACTTCCGCGGTCTATCGAGCACAGCTTTTGATGGTCACGGAAATTACAGCTTGGGACTTTCTGAACAGATGGTTTTTCCCGAGATCAATCCGGATAAATACACGCGACCGCAAGGGATGAATATCACATTTGTGACAACCGCACGCTCTGATGACGAGGCGCGGCATTTCCTGCGTGCGATGGGTCTGCCGCTCAAAAAAGACGATGCCCAGAAGGATTGAAATCAATCAGATTGAAGGATCGAAAAATACAAATCAATGAAGGTCGATGCCGCAGCGTAGTGGCGTCTTTCGATATTTTTGAACACGGCTCCTTTGTGGGGCCGGTATTTGGAAACATGTATGGCAAGTAAGTCAAAGATCGCAGCCGCGAAAAAGCCGCCGAAGTTCTCCACACGCACCGTGCACCGTTGCATGCTCTGCGGAAGGCCTCGGGCAGTTTACCGCAAGTTCGGCACCTGTCGTATTTGTTTTCGAAAGCTCGCTGACCAAGGTCTTATTCCAGGTGTTCGTAAGGCGAGTTGGTAGTGCATTGGCTGAGGTCAGTGCAAAGTTTTGCTCAGGATTTGATTGACCAGCAGGGATGAAGGCGTTTTAACTAAAGGTTCTGTTGACATGATGACCGACCCCATCGCTGACATGCTCACCCGCATTCGCAATGCGGTGCGCATTGAACGCGCTACCGTGGAGTTGCCGAGTTCAAAGGTGAAGCGAGGCGTTGCCGAAGTGCTCAAACGTGAAGGCTTCATCTGGGACTGGAAAGAAGTTGAATCGGAGCCCGTCCGACAACTTCAATTGGAACTGAAGTATGGCCCCAATGGCGAATGCCTGATTCGGCACATTCGCCGGGTGAGTTCGCCCGGCCGGCGTGTGTACAGTCGCTCGGTGCTTTTGCGGCCGGTTCTGGGTGGCCTGGGCATTTCAATTCTTTCGACATCGAGTGGAGTCGTTAGCGATCGTGAAGCCCGGCAGCGAAAACTCGGCGGCGAGGTTCTCTGCGAACTGTGGTAAGAGACGTTGGATCACTGGCTGGTAGAGAACTCGTTTTCTTTTTCAATTCGGATCATATTTTTCGGTCTTTAGGAAAGTAATTCAGACAATGTCTCGCATCGGCAAATCTCCTGTACCAATACCGAAAGGCGTGAAGGTGGCCATGGAGGCCGGCATGCTCAAGGTTGAAGGACCGCTGGGCAAACTTCAGCAACAGCCTCACGAGGCCGTTTCGGTTGAGGTTGATCAGGCAGCGGGCTTCGTCAAAGTGACCCGTTCGGACGACAGTCGTATGTCTCGAGCGCTGCATGGCTTGACCCGGGCGCTCGTCGCCAACATGGTTGAAGGGGTGTCTAAAGGGTTTGTCAAGAAGTTGGAGATCGTTGGCGTCGGTTATCTTGCAGCACTGCAAAAAACCACACTGCAATTGCGAGTTGGCTTTGCCAATGAACTCCAAGTGCCGATTCCTGCGGGCCTGACGATCACCTGTCCCGATCAGACGCACATCGTGATCAACGGCATCGACAAGCAACTCGTCGGTCAATTTGCCGCTGAAGTGCGATCGCTCCGCAAGCCCGAACCGTATAAGGGCAAGGGAATTCGTTATGAAAACGAACAGGTTCGCCGCAAGGCTGGCAAGGCTGTTACAAAGTAAAAAGAGAGTCCGGCACAGTTTCATCCATAGTTTTTTGAGTCGCTTCCGTTTCCTTACCCCCTACATTTTGCTGCAGCCATGGATCACTCTAGAACAATTTTAAGACAGCGAATGCGCCGTCGCCACCGCGTTCGCCGAGCCATTCGTGGTACGACTGATCGTCCGCGGCTTTCGGTCTTTCGAACCCACAAGCACATCTACGCTCAGATCATCGACGACTCAACCGGTTCCACGCTGGTTTCTGCAAGCTCCATGGACAAGCAGATCCGCGACGCGGTTACCTTTGGAGGTAATAAACAGGCCGCCGAAGCCATCGGTCGCGTCGTTGCCGAGCGGGCTCAGGCAGCTGGATTGAAAAAAGTCTGCTTTGATCGAGGTGAGTTTCACTACCATGGTCGGGTGGCCGCTTTAGCCGATGCGGCCCGTGCCGCCGGTCTCGAGTTTTAAGACAATCTTTTGAGTTCAATGGTTTTCGAGGAGGAACGACGTGTCGAGTAACAGCAGCAATAAAGAATCCCGCGGCGGAGAGTTTGCCGAAAAAGTTGTCAAGGTGCGACGCTGCGCCACGGTCGTTAAGGGTGGTCGTCGCTTCAGCTTTGCTGGCCTGGTTGTCGTCGGTAATGGCCGAGGCAAGGTGGGTTGTGGCTATGGAAAAGCCAACGAGGTGCCGCCGGCGGTTGAAAAAGCCATCAAAGACGGCATGAAAAACTTGATTGAAGTGCCGATTGGTTCGGGCACGATTCCGCATCGGGTCGAAGGTATCAGCGGCACCTCAAAAGTGATTCTGCTGCCGGCAAGTCCTGGAACGGGTATTATTGCCGGTGCCGCCGTCCGGGCTGTGTGCGAGTCGGCCGGCATCCGCGACGTATTGACCAAGGCACACGGTTCAACCAATCCAGTCAATCTCGTCAAGGCAGCGCTCAACGGTCTCAAGCAATTACGAACCCGCGCTGATGTCGAGCGATTGCGGGGCGTTACGCTTTCCTAGTAGCCGTTTCAAAAGAGAGCGGACTCGTCCGTTCAGACCCAAGATTTTTTACAGAACAAGAATTATTTCGGAACCTTATAATGAAGATCAGCGACGTTCATCGTGGCATCCATAAAAACCGCAAACGCATGCGGATCGGACGCGGCCCAGGATCAGGCAAGGGCAAAACCTCTGGTCGTGGTCATAAGGGCCAAGGGCAACTTGCCGGTTGGAGTGCGCCGTCAATCTTTGAAGGTGCGCGGATGCCGCTTATCCGACAGATTCCCAAGCGAGGTTTTCATAACCGTCATGGCAAGATTATCAAAGGAATCAATATCGCGCAGCTTGAAGAGGGCTTTGCCAGTGGCAGCGAGGTAACGCCCGAGAGTTTGCGAGAGGTTGGTCTGGCAAAGGGCATCTGGGACGAGATAAAGATACTGGGCGATGGGACTCTTGCCAAGAAATTACTCGTTTCCGCTCACCGATTCAGCGCTCAGGCTAGGGAAAAAATCCTTGCAGCCGGTGGAACGGTGACAGAAGTCCCCGGTCCTGCTCCGATTCAGCGGAATACAAAAAAGGCATCGCGGAAAAAGCCTGCCGCAGGGTAATGTATGGCTCCGGTGCCTCGTTCCGGTGCCTTTTTCGGCGAGCAAAGGAGTTTTCAGCGTGTTTGAAAAACTGAGAATCATTTTTACAATCCCCGAGCTACGACAGAAGATTCTGTTGACACTCGGTTTGTTGGCGATTTACCGCGTGGGCTGGCAAGTGCCGCTTCCAATCGTCGACCCCAAGGCAATGATGGCCTTTGCTGAGGAAGCGGGCGGGATCAGCGACCTTTTGAAGACGGTGGCGGTTTTCTCGGCCAGTCAACTGTCGCAGGCCACGATCTTTGGGTTAGGAATCATGCCCTACATCTCCGCCTCGATCATTTTTCAACTGCTTGCTACCGTCTGGGCTCCATTAGAGCGGTTGCAAAAAGAGGGAGAGGCTGGCCGTAAAAAAATCAACGAGTACACGCGTTACGCCACTGTTGTCATCTGCTTTGTACAAAGCTGGGCCTATGTGGCGTTTTTGTCATCAACGCGAGTGGGAGACATGCCGCTCATTCAGCCCAGTTTTTTGGTCGACGGCAGCTTGCCGCTTGTCTGGCAACTGGTAGCCGTAATGACGATGACTGCGGGCACGATCTTTTTAATGTGGTTGGGTGAGCAGATCGATGAGTTTGGCATCGGCAACGGAATCAGCTTGTTGATCATGGCAGGTATTCTCGCCGCGATGCCCAGTGCGTTGGTGGAACTCACCAGCGACACCAATTGGGAACTCGGCGGCGGTGGCGGCAAGATGGGCATCGAGACGCTGCTTGTGCTTGCGGCACTCTTTGTTGGCGTGGTTGCGGGCGTGGTTTTTATGACGCAAGGGCAGCGACGCATTCCCACGCAAAGTGCCAAGCATGTCCGTGGCCGGAGAGTCTATGGAGGTACGCGACAGTATTTACCGCTACGAGTCAATCAGGCCGGCGTGATGCCGATCATTTTTGCCAGTTCGCTCCTTCTCTTTCCACAGATGCTCTTTCAATACCTGCACAGTGCCTATCCGGGCAGCGCGGTTCTCGGCTCGCTGCACGATTCGTTCACGCGAGGGCAGTCGTATCTCTACAACGTGTTTTACGTCGTTCTGATCTATTTCTTTTGCTACTTCTGGACGGCGATCACATTCAATCCCAAAGAGATGGCCGACAACCTTAAAAATTTCGGCGCATTCATTCCGGGCTACAGACCTGGCAAACGCACAGCTGATTTCCTAGAGCGTGTGATGGAGCGAATCACCTATGTTGGAGCGGCCTTCTTGGCCTTAGTGGCAGTCATTCCGACGATTGTGGGCGGAGCCTTGGGCATTCCGGCACAGATAGCTAGTTTCTACGGAGGCACCGGCTTGTTGATTGCCGTCAGCGTAGCTTTTGATCTGGTTCAAAAGATCGACAGCCATCTTGTTATGCGGAATTACACTGGGCTGCTGGAAAAATCCTAGTCGTGCGTAGGAAATAGTTTTTTCGTTCGATCAAGCCATGTGGACTCGCCATGCGGATCATCCTCATCGGGCCCCCTGGGGCAGGTAAGGGCACGCAGTGCCAACGACTCGTTGAGCATCTACAGATCCCGCATCTTTCGACAGGGGAGATGCTGCGGGCGGCTGTGAAGCATAAGACCCCCGAGGGCGTGCTGGCTGAACGCTTTATGAACGAGGGACAACTTGTCCCGGACTCAATCATTGTGGGAATGGTGACAAAGCGCTTGGAATCGCCCGATTGTCGAACGGGCTGCCTGCTGGATGGTTTCCCCCGCACCAGACCGCAGGCTGAAACGCTTGACGACTTGCTGGAGCGACGGGCCATGAGCGTTGACGGCGTGATTGAATTAGCAGTTCCTCGAGATGAATTGGTGAGGAGAATGCTAGCCCGGAAGCGAGCCGACGATGACCCGGAGATTTTTTCTAGGCGGATCGCCAGCTTTGAGGCTCAGACCACCCCGCTTCTGGATTACTATAGCCGTCAAGGGAAACTCGCTTGCATCGACGGCTTGGGCTCTGCAGACGCTATTTTTGCGCGGGTGAAGCAGGCGGTGAGGAGATTCAAATGGTCGTCGCAAGGAAATTGACGCCTGCGAATAAGAGCCGTCCGATTTTTGGAGCGTGTTCCGGCAGAAGGCATCGACCGCGGTATACTGATGAGTCAAAGGCTTTGGACTTTTATATGCTTCGTTCCGCATTTTATTTTTTAAGGTGGCGTGCCTGTGGTGAATCTTCGTTCGGCTCGTGAAATTGCTGCCATGCGACGTGCCGGTCTGGCTGTCTGGGGCGCACATCAAACCGCCTCTTCGGTTGTGCGTCCGGGCGTGACCACCGCCGAGATCGATCAGGCGGTCGAAGCCTTCTTCGTCTCCCAAAGAGCAGTGCCTCTTTTTAAAGGCGTGCCTGGGAAAGTGCCATTTCCAGCAGCCTGCTGCATCTCTGTCAACGACGAAGTTGTACACGGTATTCCAGGCCCACGAGTTTTGTTGGCTGGCGATGTGGTGAGCGTAGACACCGGTTGCAGCGTTAACGGTTGGTGCGGGGACTCGGCAGTGACCTATCCGGTCGGCGACATCGCCCCCGATGTTCAAAAATTACTCGACTGCACATCTGGCGTGCTTGCCATGGCAATCCAATTGATGGCGTCGAAGAGCCGCTGGAGCGATGTGGCGACTGAGATGGCAAAGTATGTCCGCGACTATGGATTTTCTGTGGTGGAAAATTTTGTTGGCCATGGCATTGGCCGAAACATGCATGAAGAGCCGCAGGTGCCAAACTTTTGCACACCAGCCTTTCGTCGTAATCATGATTTCGAACTAAAGCCAGGGTTGGTAATTGCCGTAGAGCCGATGGTGAATATGGGCACAAAAAAGGTTCGCGGCATGCCCGATCACTGGACGCAAACAACAGTCGATGGACGTCCAAGTGCCCATTTTGAGCACACCGTAGCCATTACGGAAAATGGCCCTATTGTTTTGACATCTGCTCCGTTGGCCGAGGAATTGTCCGCAGTCGCCGTTTGACAAAAACGTTGGCAGCGAGGGAGTAAAAAAGCTGGGCAGGGCCGGTTCAGAATGCTGGAACTGGCAGATTTTCCCAGCCAGAAGCCCACCCCCTTGTGAATGAGTTCGAGAGGTTCTTATACTCGGCGGTTTACGCCTGTTCCCCTCCCCTTATTTTGTTGAAGGCGTGGTCGATCCCAACCACGAACTTGAGTATGAAGGTTCGCGCCAGCGTTCGCCGCATCTGTGAGAAATGCAAGATTGTTCGACGCAGAGGCGTTGTTTTCGTTGTTTGCGCTGATCCTCGCCACAAACAGCGGCAGGGGTAATAGCGATTTAGACTCCTGCGGGTCTTTCCTCACCAGCGTGAGCAACAAACGCCCGTTGGTGTTTTGAATCTAGATTGATGATCAATACCACGAGTCTCCTACTATTTTTATCCGTCCGACTAAATTTTATCCATCCCGCACAATTGACCTGTCCCGCATTTGGTTAGTAGTTCCGCCCAACAATCCACGAGATTTTTAGCTATGCCACGACTTCTCGGTGTCGACATTCCGTCAGAAAAAAAGACGGTCTACTCGCTCCAATATCTTTACGGTGTTGGTCAGCGAGTGGCTCGAGAACTCTGTCACAAAGCAGGCGTTGATCCTGAGGGGATTGCCCGCAATTTGCACGAGGATGAGTTGGCCAGGTTTGCTTCTCTCTTGGACAAAGACTATGTCGTCGAAGGGCAGTTGCGTCGCCAAGTTGCTCAGAATGTTTCGCGACTCAAGGACATCGGCAGCTATCGTGGTTTGCGGCACCGTCGCGGCCTACCTGTCCGAGGCCAGCGCACTCGCACCAATGCTCGCACTCGTAAGGGGCCAAAGAAAACGGTTGCTGGCAAAAAGGGCGTCAAGGATCTTAAGTAAACAGGCTCGATCAGATACGCAATCCACTAGAAACACAGCTACACACATTCATGTCAAAAGTTGCAAAAACAAAAAAGAAAAGCGTCACTTCGGCGATTGCCTTTATCACGGCAAGCTTTAATAACACAACCGTCACAATCACGGACGCCAAAGGCGACACGCTGTGCTGGTCGAGCGGCGGTACATGCGGCTTCAAGGGGAGTCGCAAAGGCACCCCGTTCGCTGGGCAGTGTGCCGCACAGCAGGCCGCAGAGAAGGCGGCAAAGTTTGGCGTCAAAGAGCTTGAGGTTCGGGTTCGCGGTCCAGGAAGCGGCCGGGAAAGTGCGATCACCGCTCTGCAGGCAGCGGGCATGAATGTCAAAAGCATTGAAGATATCACGCCCCTTCCGCACAACGGTTGCCGGCCGCCGAAAAAACGACGCGTTTAGTTCGGTTCCTTTTTCACACTATTTTTTATCCACCTCCTTGAACTGACGAGCGAAACCAACCATGGGACGTATTACTGGGCCAGTTTGTCGCCTCTGCCGTCGCGACGGACTGAAGCTATTTTTGAAGGGCAATCGCTGCGATACGCCAAAATGTGCCTTTGAAAGACGGGCAACTCCCCCTGGCATGGTGCAAAAGCGTCGCAGCAAGCCAACCGAGTACGGCATTCACCTCCGCGAAAAGCAGAAGGTCAAGCATTACTACGGCGTGCTGGAGCGGCAGTTTCGTACCTACTTTGCTCGGGCCGAACGTGGTTCGGGCAATACCGGTGAAATTTTGATGTCATTGCTGGAGAGACGCCTCGACAATATCGTGCACCGGATGGGTTTTGCGGCATCCCGGTCGGCTGCCCGGCAGTTGGTGATGCACGGGCATATGACGATCAATGGTCGTCGAGTTGACGTTCCGAGTTATCAGGTGAAGGCCGGCGATCTATTGCGAGTGAAGAACCGCGTCAAAAGTTTACAGTTGGTTCATGCAGCCATGGCAGACTCGCGTCGAGACGTGCCAGATTTTCTCTCCCGCAGCGACGAGGGTATTCCCGAGGGTCGCGTCGATCGTCTGCCGTCTGCCGAGGATGTATCGATTCCAGTGCAGGCCAATTTGATCATTGAATTGTGTTCCAAATAATGGTTTTTCAATCGTTCGTATCCCAAGTGAATTTGTAAGGAGATTTCTATGCACATCCGTTGGCGTGGCCTTGAATTACCAGGCTCGGTCGTGGCCGATCCCAAGACATTGACCGAAACCTACGGGAAGTTTACGGCAGAACCGTTTGAGCGAGGCTTTGGCACCACTGTCGGTAATAGCCTCCGCCGCCTGCTGCTCTCGAGCCTCGAGGGCAGTGCTGTCACTCAGATCAAGGTCGGGGGCGCTCTGCACGAATTCACAACGATTAAGGGTGTTCTCGAGGACATTTCTGACATCGTGTTGAATGTAAAGAGTATTGTGGTGAAAAATCATAGCGACTCGACTCGAGTGATTCGCCTCGAAAAAAATACCCGTGGGCCGTTGACCGGCGCTGACATTCAGACCGACGATGCCGTTGAAGTGTTGAACAAGGATTTGGTCATTGCCACACTCACGGACGATGTTCCTTTTGAGTTGGAAATGGTTGTTGAGAATGGCCGTGGGTATGTGCCAGCCAGCGAACACAGCCAAGAGAACCAAGAGATTGGCATCATTCCAGTCGATGCTGTGTTTAGCCCGGTCACGCGTGTTCGCTACGAGGTCGAGGAGACTCGCGTAGGCCAAAAGACGAACTACGACAGGCTGACGATGGAAATTTGGACCAACGGAACGGTCTCTCCGGAAATGGCGCTTGTGGAAGCAGCCAAGATTTTGCGTAAGCACCTCAATCCATTTGTGGGCTACTCGCAACCGGGGCCAAGCGTCAACCTGCCGACGGCAGCCAGTCTGTTTGCTGTTGAGTCTCCGCTTGAAAGTCGACTTAGCATGTTAGTGTCAGATCTCAAGCTTTCATTGCGAGCCAGTAACTGTCTCGACGGCGCGGGCATTGTTACCTTGAGAGAATTGGTTTCGCGACAGCGGGAAGAATTGTTGGAAGTGCGAAATTTTGGCGAGACAACGATGCAAGAGATTGAGGAAAAGTTGGCCGAGATCAATCTGCAAATCGGTATGTCATTGCCCGATACGGCTGAAGTGTAACGAGTCGTAATCAATCAATTCGTAAGCGGTGATGAGTGCGGTGTGTCTGATTCTTCAGGCGTTTTAAATATTTTTGGATGAAAGGGCTGTTTTATGCGTCATCGTCGCAAAGGTCGTGTGCTCGGTCGAAGCCCATCCCACCAGAGAGCGCTGCTGCGCAATCTAGCGGCTGCGCTCATGCTCACCGAGAGGACCGTTGAGGTCGACGAGGTTGGCGCACCCAAGGTGACAGGACGAATCATCACGACTGTTGCCAAGGCCAAGGAAGTGCGGCCGCTGGTGGAAAAATGCATCACCATCGCCAAGCGAGGGCTTGTAGCGATCGACAACGCCAAGGAGTTTGAAACCAACGCCGCCCGTAATTCTGCCGAATGGAAGCAGTGGCGGGCTGGTGAACAGTGGAAAAAATGGGCCCATGCCTCGGCTCCGGCAGTGGTGGCTCGACGGCGGGTTGTGCAGCTTGTAGGTGACAAAACGGCGACCCGGATTTTGTTTGACAAAATTGCTCCTCGGTATGTTGACCGGCCAGGCGGCTACACGCGGATTCTTAAGATGGCCACTCCCCGCTTGGGAGATGCCGGCCCGCGGGCGTTGCTAGAATTTGTTGGTAACGAAGGCCGTGTGGAGCGAGCGGCGGCGCCAAAAGTGGATTCGTCTCGGCCCCCCCGCCGGTCAAAATCTGGCAGCTAGCCGCTGTTGGACGTGTCCTTTGGCCGAGAATTCTTCAGTCTGAGCGTGGTGGGAATAGGCTTTTGGCCTCTGAGCGAATAGAATACTCGGAAAGAGAGTTGTTCTGGTCGCGTGCGTATTTTCTTTGACGCTCTTTACGCAGGCGCCTTACGCAGGAGGATCATCGTCGTGCTCAGACAAAATCAAGCGTGGCAAGCGTGGTTGGTGCGGCTGGGGTGCATCGGCGTTGTCGCAGGGGCCTGCCTCGCGATTGAGGAGGGGCATTTGTTGGCGGCAGACGAACACTTCGGTATTCCGCAAGTGAAGTTCATCAACGAACAGGTGACCTCTGGTTGGTCTGATGCGGGTCTGCAGCCCTCCGCCGCAGCCACCGATGGGGAGTGGTGCCGCCGGCTTTATTTGGATGTTATTGGCCGTGTTCCCAAAGCCAAGGAACTGCAAGATTTCATTGTCGATTCTTCGCCGACAAAGCGGCCTGAGGCTGCTTCGCGATTGTTGGGCGAGAGCTATGAAGACGACTATGCCCGCCACTGGACTGATGTTTGGACGACGATTTTGATTGGCCGCGATGTAGCCAACCAAGAGGTCAATCGCGCCGGTATGCGGCAGTACTTACGGCGTTCTTTTTCAAAGAATATTCCCTACGATCAGTTTATGGAAGAATTGGTGACCGCCACTGGCCTGAATGCCAATATGCGAGGAGTTGAGGGCTTTAATGGTGCCACCAACTTTTTAAGCGGCAAGATGGAGGAGAATGGGGCGCAGGCTACGGCCAAGACAGCCCAAGTTTTCTTGGGACTGCAGGTGCAGTGCACGCAGTGCCACAACCATCCTTTTAATAAAGGCAAACAAAATCAATTTTGGGAGTTCAATGCGTTTTTCAGGCAGTCGCGGGCTTTGAAGAAATCGGCAGGAGATCTCCGCTGGGTGGAGATGGTCAACGAAGATTTTGCGGGAGAAGGGGGCAACCCTGAGGAGGCAGAACTCTACTACGAATTGCGCAATGGACTCATGAAAGTCGCATTCCCTGTTTTTGTCGACGGCACTGAGATTTCAAAAAATGGTTATCTGCCTGGAAAGATGGCTGACGGCACCGAGTATGGCATCAATCGTCGCCTCGAAGTCGCCCAACTGATCAAGGCCAGTCCACTCTTGTCCAAGGCAATTGTTAACAGGATGTGGGGGCAGTTTTTGGGCTATGGCTTCACCAAGCCGGTCGATGATCTGGGCGAGCACAATCCACCGACGCACCCGGAATTACTCGATGGTCTGGCCGAGCAGTTCCGCGAGCAGAGCTATGACATCAAGGAACTTGTGAAATGGATCGTTCTCTCCAAGCCTTATGCCCTTTCGAGCAAAGCGTCCAAGGGCAATACGAAGGATGACCCCTCGCTGGGTGAAAAGCCAAGGTTCTCCCATTTTTATTTGCGTCAGATGCAGGCCGAACAACTCTACGAATCCCTGCTGACTGCCACGGAGGCGGATCAGGCGCAGGGAGAAGCAGCAGCCAAGAAAAAAGACGAATGGCTGAAGCAGTTTGTGATTGCTTTTGGCACAGATGAGGGGGATGACTCCACCACCTTTAATGGTTCAATTCCCCAGGTTTTAATGATGTTTAATGGCGATCTCGTCAAAAATGCTACGGCCACGGGCAAGGGGGGATTTTTAGACAAGGTGGCCTCGGCTGGCGCGAAGAATCCGGCCAAAATCGATGCCTTGTACATGGCGGCCTTAGCCAGAAAGCCTTCGGTCAAGGAGTTGGATGTGGCGAATTTGCTGATGAATGCCCGCAAGGGAGATGCCGCCGCAGCCTTGCAGGATGTCTGGTGGGCCGTGCTTAATTCCAATGAATTTATCATTAACCACTAGATTCGGTGCTTTATGAATGCAGTCATACCGAAAAAGTCTTTAAAAACGGGAATAACGCGTGTTGAGCGAAACGAATTGATTCTAGGTCCTAATATCGATTCGGTGGGTAATGTAAAGTAGTTGGAAGTCCAGGCAAAACCACGGTCACTCACAAAACTATGGTCACCCGCAAAACTATGGTCACCCGCAAAACCGCGGTCACCCACAAAACCACGGTCACCCGCGCACCGGTGACGCTACTATAAACGAGGAGAATCCTTCAATGAGTTTTACATCCGCCGGCATAAATGTTCCCACGGGAATGAATCGCCGCCATTTCATGAGCCACTTGGCTGGTGCCGCTGCATTGGCCGCCCCGGCAACGGCTTTTACCAACACAATTTTGGCCAACGCTACCGACCTTCGGAAGCGACACAAAGCTGCCATCATGCTCTGGATGGGCGGCGGGCCAAGCACGATGGATATTTGGGATCTTAAGCCTGGTGCGCCGACAGGCGGCCCCTTTAAGCAGATTGCAACGAGCGCTGATGGCATCGCCATTTGCGAACACATGCCAGAGATGGCCAAGCAGATGCACCACATGTCAATTGTGCGATCGATGAGCACCCGCGAGGCGGATCACATGCGGGGTCGCTACTACATGCACACGGGTTATGTTCCCAATCCCAATGTTGAGTATCCCAGCTATGGCTCCGTGATTGCTCACGAACTCGCTGAGCAGGTTCCGGATCTTGAAATCCCGCCGTTTGTCTCCGTTGGAAGTGGCAGTGTTGGCCCCGGATTTCTGGGGATGACGTGGGCTCCATTTGTTGTTGATTCCAATGGCAATGTCCGAAATCTTGATATGGGCATCGATCCGGCTCGCTTGGCTCAGCGAATGGAGATGCTGGCAACGATTGAGAAAAAGTTTATTGCTGAGAAGCGGGGCGGATCCTCGGATGACCATGCCAAGGTTCTCGATAAAACAGTCAAGTTGATGACCAGCAAGCAGATGGAGGCCTTTAAGGTTGCGCAGGAGCCGGCAGAAGTGAGGGAAAAATATGGCGCTACCGGGTTTGGTCGGGGCTGCTTGATGGCCCGCCGGTTGGTCGAAATGGGCGTGCCGTTTGTCGAAGTTGATCTGGGTGGCTGGGACAATCATGCAGGTATCTTTGCAACCCTGCAAAACCAAAAACTACCCGAACTCGACAAAGCAATGAGTGCTTTAGTAAGTGATTTGGCTGAGCGTGGCATGCTGGATGATACGGCAATCATTTGGATGGGCGAATTTAGTCGCACGCCAAATATTAACGGCGGTGGCGGACGCGATCATTGGGCACGGAGTTGGAGTACCGTTGTTGGCGGTGCTGGCTTCAAGCGGGGCGTTGTCGTGGGCGAAACAAGCTCTGACGGCAAAGAAGTCGTCACCGAGGCTTATTCTTCTCAGGATGTCATGGCCAGCGTGCTCAAGGCACTCGGTATTTCGCTGGAAACAGCCTTCACCGCGAAGAATGGGCGGCCGATGAAGATTGCGAATTCCGGTAAAGTCATCAAGGAATTGTTCGCCTGAGTCGGGTAGAGGTTCAGGCGACTGGTGTCGCCCGTTTTTCGGGAACGGTCCGTCCAGTCGTCTGGCTTGTTGTACCGGTGCTGATTGAGCAACTGCTTGCTCTGTCGGTGGGATTCACCGACAAGTGGCTGGCTGGCAATCTGCTTGAGGGTGCTGAATTTCTGGCCGCTGTCGGCCTTGTGGCGTACTGCTTGGCCCTTCTTCCGGGGCTCTTTGCCATTCCTGCTGTGGCTGCCACGGCGATTGTGGCTCGCAGTGTGGGGGCGGGCGATTTACCGGCTGCCCGCCGCGCTACTGCGCAGGCTTTTCTTGTTGGAACGGCGCTCGTCGCGATTATTGCCAGCCTAGCAGCTCTTCTAGGCGGAGTATTTGTGCGGGGTTTAGGACTGCCAGCGGAAAGTGCAGGCTTGGCCATGCGCTACTTGACCATCGTCGTGCCGGCACTCCCGGCCATGATGATCATTTATGTGGGCGTTGCTGTGTTGCGAGGGGCTGGCAACATGATGGCCGGCTTACTGGCGATGACCGTTGTGAATCTTGTGAATGCGGCCGCCAGTTTAGCTCTGGCAACGGGACTGTGCGGGTTGCCTCGCTTCGGGTGGGAAGGGCTGGCATGGGGAACCCTGGCTGGCTATTGCTGCGGCGCGACCTGCGTTATTTTTTTGATCACACGCAGAAGGTACGGCCTGCGTCCTCAAGCGGGAGACTGGCAGCCCAATGCGCTGGGACTCAAACAAATTTTTGGCGTGGGAGTTCCAGCGGGAATTGATGCAGCAGCCAACGCAGCTTGTCATTTGGCATTTCTCGGCATCGTGAATCGGCTGGGCAATGTCGATGCCGCCGCCCATGCTGTAGCCATCACAATTGAGTCGCTGGCATTTCTACCCGGCAGCGCTTTTCAAGTTGCGGCCGCGACACTATCAGGTCAATTTTTAGGCGCGGGCGATGAGCGGCGGGCCAGAGGGAGTGTCTGGCTGGCAGCGTTGGGCGGCGTTACTCTCATGACGGCGGCAGGCATTCTTTTTTTAGTCATGGCCGACACGCTCGCCGCCTGGTTTGTCGGTGGAGCTACTCGGCAGCCTGAGGTTAGCCAGCTGACGGCCATACTCGTGCGAATCGTAGCCTTTGCTCAGCCTCCGCTGGCTCTCCTGATGGTGCTGTCGGGCGGGCTGCGGGGCGGCGGGGCCACCCGTCCGCCGCTGGTGGTCAATTTTCTGGGTCTGATTGTCATTCGTCTGCCCTTGGCCATGCTGCTGGCGTGGCCAGAAATTGTGTTGCCTGGCGGCCTGATCATCCCAGGAATGAGCCTCGGAGCCGCTGGAGCGTGGTATGCAATGGCGGCCGATTTGACCGTTCGGGGAGGGGCCATGCTGATCATTTTCCAACAAAAAAGCTGGTCGCGAGTGAGGCTCTGATCGATGCGGGCTAAGCAGCGAGTGGGTTCGACTGGCATGGCCTTGTCGGCCGCTGACGCTACACTCACTCTATAGTCGACCAGTCGACCGGTCAGTTTTCGTATCGGTCGCTGACAGCGACACTCTGTGCGAGGGACATTGATGGCAGTTGACTTGGACGTCGAACACTGGAGCAGCGCGGACGCGGCAGACCTTTACGAGGTAGCGCGTTGGGGCAACGGTTATTTTTCAGTCGGTCCAAACGGGCACCTTCTGGTGCATCCCGACAAGAATCCGACAAAGAGTATCGATCTCAAACAACTCGTTGACCGCCTGCAACTGCGTGGCATCGACTTACCGATTCTGCTGCGGTTTGGTGAGATGCTGCAGCACAGACTCGGTGAAATCCACGGTGCTTTTTCTAGCGCCATGAAAGAAAATGGATATCGCGGCGATTACTGCTGCGTCTACCCGGTGAAGGTCAATCAGCAACGGCAGGTGGTCGAAGAGGTGTTGCAGTTTGGCAAACCCTATCGCTTTGGTCTTGAGGCGGGCAGCAAGCCGGAATTACTAGCTGTCATTGCCTTGGCCGACAATGACACGCCTATCATCTGCAATGGCTTCAAGGACGCTGAGTTTATCGAGACGGCAATGCTCGCCCAGAAAATTGGGCGGCAGATCATTCCCGTCGTGGAACGTTTTTCCGAACTGCACATGGTGCTTGAGTATGCGGAGAAGATGGGCGTGCGGCCGCGAATCGGCATGCGGATCAAACTGGCGACCCGAGGCAGTGGCCGCTGGCAGGCGTCGGGTGGTTTTCGCAGCAAATTTGGCTTAACGGCCAGCGAACTACTCAAGGGCCTGGAATTGCTCGCCTCAAAGGGGATGGAAGATTGTCTGCAACTTTTGCACTTTCATCAGGGCAGTCAAATCACCAACATCCGTCACATCAAGGCGGCGCTGAACGAGGCCTCACGGATTTACACGGAACTTCTGAAGCGAGGTGCAGGCCTCAAGTATCTCGATGTCGGCGGCGGACTAGGCGTCGATTATGACGGCTCGCAGACCAACTTCGAGTCGAGCGTCAATTACACGCTGCAGGAATATGCCAACGATGTTGTCTACCATGTGCAAAATGCCTGTGATGAGGCGGGCGTGCCGCATCCCACCATCATTTCGGAAAGTGGACGGGCCGTTGTCGCCTATCACAGCATGCTGATCTTTGGCGTGCTGGGCGTATCGGAGCAGGGAGGCAATGCCGAGTTAGCGGAGCCGACGGCAGACGCAGAACAACCGCTGCATGATCTGACGGAAACGTGCCAGAATCTGAATGTTCGCAATCTGCTCGAGAGCTTTCATGATGCTCAGCAGTCGCTCGACACAGCCATGAATCTCTTTGCCAGTGGCTACTTGCCACTTGACCAGCGGTCTGCGGTCGAAAATGTTTACTGGACAATCTGTCGCAAGATCTGCAAGCTCACCAAGCAACTTGAGTTTGTCCCGGAAGAATTAGAAGGGCTCGAGGCGTCTCTCTCCGACACCTATTTCTGTAACTTTTCTCTTTTTCAGTCGATCCCTGACAGTTGGGCAATCAAGCAGCTTTTTCCCGTCATGCCGATCCACCGGCTCAACGAGCGACCGACGCATGCAGCTGTTCTCGGCGATGTCACCTGCGATTCCGACGGTAAGATCGATCAGTTTATTGACCGCCGCGATGTGAAGCGGACGCTGCCGCTGCATGCATGGCTGCAAGAGCCCTACTACTTAGGCGCATTTCTAATTGGGGCCTATCAGGAAATTCTTGGCGACCTGCATAATCTGTTTGGCGATACCAATGCCGTGCATGTCAGCACCGACGCTCGAGGTGAGGTTGTGCTCGATGCAGTCATCAAGGGTGACACCGTTCGCGAGGTGCTTGACTACGTCGAATTTGACTCAAACCAACTCGTGCAACGCCTGCGCGATTCGATTGAGCAAGCCGTCCGCGAGGGCCGCATCTGCGATGTTCAGGCGGGCAAATTTCTCAAGTTTTATGAGGAAGGGCTCGGCGGCTATACCTACTTGGAGGAGCCGTCGCAGGGCTGACGGACGCCGTTTTTTCCATGCAACTGATTCGAGTTGGAGGCATCGCCCTCAACCAGACTCCGCTCGATTGGAACGGCAATCGCGACCGCATCATTGCGGCGATCGACACTGCCAAGCAGCGAGGTCTTTCGGTTGTGTGCCTACCGGAACTATGTCTTTCCGGCTATGGCTGCGAAGACGCTTTTCAATCGCCCGGCATGCAGCGAATGGCCCTGCAGGTGCTCGCAGAAATCGTCTCTTACTCAGCAGGTCTGATCGTTGCGATCGGGCTGCCTATTCAGTTTGAGAGCAGCGTGTACGACGCCGTGGCTCTCCTCGTTGACGGCCGCATCGTCGGCCTCGTACCCAAACAGCACTTGGCCGGTGAGGGAATTCATTACGAGCCTCGCTGGTTTCGGCCATGGCCCAAGGGAAAGCGGTCATATCTGGCTCTCGAGGGCCGCAGCGTGCCGATCGGTGATGTGCGGTTTGACTGCGGCGGCGTCCGCATTGGATTTGAGATTTGTGAGGACGCGTGGGTTGCCCAGCGGCCTGGAGCCTCGTTAGCAGCGCGGGGCGTGGACCTCATTCTCAATCCCTCGGCCAGCCATTTTGCTTTTGGCAAGGATGACATTCGGCAGCGGTTTGTCTTGGAGGGTTCGCGGGCCTTTGGCGTCGGCTATATCTATTCCAATCTCCTCGGCAACGAAGCGGGCCGCGCGATCTACGATGGCGGCGTATTGATTGCCGCTGCTGGCAAGTTGGTCGCCTCAGGCCGACGATTTGTCTTTGGCGACTACGTCTGCAGCGACGCCATTCTCGATCTGGATACGATTCGCCTGGGGCAGTCGCGGCTTGCGATCCAGCGGCTAGAAATAATCGATGCCGGCGAATGCGTGACGGTGCCTTTTGCATGGCCAACGCTGACACCACAGCCAGAAACAACTGGGCCAACGGGCCGGGATGCCTGGGAACAAGGCAGCTCCATCAAAGAAGAAGAGTTTACGCGAGCGGTGGCACTGGGACTGTTTGACTATCTGCGCAAGAGCCACTCGCACGGGTTTGTCGTTTCGGCCAGCGGAGGTGCCGATTCTTCGGCAGTGGCCTGCCTGATTGCCATCGCATTACGACTTGCTGCCAGAGAGATGCCGGTTGTCGATGTGGCAAAGCGACTGGGGCTGTCGCCTGCGATCGCTGGTCGAGCTGATGGGTCCGTGCAAAAGGCCGTGGCGATCGAGCACCTCACCCGCGCGGTTTTGACTTGCGTCTACCAGTCCACTGTCAATTCCGGCGCAGTGACTCGCGCGAGTGCTCGGCATGTGGCCGAGGCGATCGGCGCGACATTCTATGAATTTGATGTCGATTCAATCTTCAGGCGTTACGAAGAGATCGTATCGGCGGCACTGGGCAGGCCACTGAGTTGGGAGCAGGACGACGTTGCGCTACAAAATATTCAGGCTCGCGTGCGGGCGCCTGGCGCGTGGATGCTGGCCAATATTTCAAACGCATTGCTTGTCTCCACGAGCAACCGCTCAGAAGCTGCCGTCGGCTATGCCACCATGGACGGCGACACATCTGGTGGGATCGCTCCGATTGCTGGCATCGATAAGGCCTATCTACGGCTGTGGCTCAAGTGGCTAGAAAAAATCGGCCCAGAGAGTCTCGGACCACTGCCTGTCTTGGCGGCAGTCAATGTGCAGGACCCGACCGCGGAACTTCGTCCACCCACTAAGAGTCAGACCGACGAGGCAGATCTGATGCCCTACGATGTGCTCGATGCGGTTGAACGGTCTGCGATTCGCGATAAGCAAACGCCGCTGGAAGCATGGCAACGGCTGACGATCGACTTCCCGCACCATCCCCCGCGGCAGCTTGCCATCTGGACAGACCGATTCTTCATGCTTTGGAGTCGCAATCAGTGGAAACGCGAACGGTATGCACCGTCCTTTCATTTAGATGACGAAAATCTAGATCCTAAAACATGGTGCCGCTTTCCGATTCTGTCCGGCGGTTTTGCCCGCGAGCGAGCCGCACTACGATTGGCAGCAGGCATTGATCGGTCTTGAGAGTCTTGATGCGTGCCGAGGAAACGTCTGTGGCACGCTGTGGAATCGCGGCTGCACAAAATCGGATCGCTTTAAATGCCTCAGGCGGACACCACTGCTTCGAGCGGTTCTCCGCGATCAAAGTGCATGAGATTGCGGACAGTCTGAGCAGCGATCGCATCGAGTGCATTGTGGGTAAAGAAAGCCTGATGGGCGGTGACAACAACATTGGGAAAGGTCAGCAATCGCGTGAAGATGTCATCTTGAATAATGGAACTGCTCTTGTCATCAAAGAAGAGATCGTTCTCCTCCTCATACACATCGAGCCCGAGAAACCCGATCTGGCCGCTTTTGAGCGATTCAATTACAGCGCGTGTGTCGATCAGACCACCGCGACTGGTGTTGATGAGCATCACCCCCGACTTCATCTGGGCTATTCGAACGGCGTTGATCAGATGATGGTTAGCGGGCGTGAGTGGAGCGTGAAGAGTGACGATGTCGCAGGCCGTGAGCAGTCTGTCTAACGGCAGGTATTCGACGCCGCGACCGGCGAGCGACGGATCTGGTCGAGGATCGTGGGCCAACACGCGACAGCCCAACCCAAGTAAAATTTCGACAACGCAGCGGCCGATGCGTCCCGTGCCGACCACGCCAACAGTGCGGCCAAAGAGATCAAATCCGAGCAAGCCATCGAGCGAAAAATTTCCGTCCCGTACCCGATTGTACGCTTTGTGTAAGCGGCGGTTGAGCATGAGAATGAGCCCAATCGTATGCTCGGCCACTGCGTGCGGCGAGTACTCTGGCACTCGAACAATTGGCAGACCGAGCCTCGCTGCTGTATGGAGATCGACCTGATTAAAGCCGGCACACCGCAGAGTGATGAGCGCGACTCCCAGCCCCGACAGCGATTCAAGCGTGTTGGCATCGAGCTGATCGTTGACAAAGCAGTTGACTGCTAGGGCGCCTTCAGCCAGGCGTGCGGTTTGGCTATTGAGGTGGGGTTCAAACCACGCCCACTCGATCGGCATGCCAGCCGATGCAGCCTTGAGCGATTCGCGATCGTAGGACTGGGTTGAAAATACGGCGACACGCATGGGTGGCCCCTCGTACCAAAGTGGTGCAGTGAGTGGCAGCAGAGTCTCGGAAACGTGATTGGTTCCTCTGGTCTCTCAGCTATGACCTTTGAGTCTATGGAAAGACGGGCTCTGGCATGAAAAGCGGGTACGTTCTGTGAGCCCGTTTTGTGGCTCCTACTCGGCTGGAAACGGCCTCGCTCGAAAGCCGCTGCATTGCTAGAGTCCTTGCTCTACGGCGTTTTCCCTTTTGTGGAGTTTGTTGACGTGCCAGCTATGAACTGCTGCCCAATCCCGCTCTCGAAGCATTTAGGAATCGCAATGAGCCTGCTCTGTGTGGCGGCAATTGCTTCATCTGCATCTGCACAGCCCGCGGCACAGCCCGCGGCGGTGCCGCAGCAACGGGCTCTTTCGCCTGAGGAGGCTGCGGCACTCGATCGGCTCTTGGCCGCTTGGGAAACACGCAATGCCTCCGTGAAAACATGGTCGTGTGGATTTTATAAGTGGGAATACAATGCCTGGAGTCCCGCAGACGCTGGCGGCGAAAGGCTGGCGTTTTCAGAGAGCACCGGCGAGATCAAGTATGCCACTCCCGATAAGGGGATGTTTCGTGTCAAGGATTCGAAGCAGTGGAACGGCGAGACCAAACGGTATGAGCCGCGTGTCGGCGAGGCTGGCGAACACTGGGTCTGCAACGGCACCAGCATCTACGAATTCCGCCACAGTGAACGGCAGTTGCGAGAAACAAAGCTGCCGCCTGAGATGCGTGGAAAAGCGATCAGCGATGGGCCGCTGCCGTTTGTCTTTGGAGCCAAGTCCGAGACGCTCAAGAAGCGTTACACGATGCGGCTGATTACGCCGCCGGGAGTGAACGATCAGATATGGCTGGAAGCATTGCCACGATTCCAGTCGGATGCGGCCAATTTTTCCAAGGTCGAACTGATCCTACAGGCCCGCGACCTGATGCCATTTGCCATGCAGATTTATAAGCCTGGCGGGCAGGATCGGGATGTCTACCAGTTTGACCCAAAGACGAATCTGATCGACAAGGGACTTGATATGTTACGAGACTTTTCTCGACCGATGACACCGCTGGGATACACGTTTATCCTCGAGGACTCGCAATCGCCGCCGGAACCGCCGCAGCGGGCTGCCGGTCTGCCGGCCCTGCCTCGTGCGGGATAACAGGCGTTTGGGTTGACCCGAAAACACCGGCAGCCAGAGCCACGGGGTGGGTGTGTCGCACGCTGTGAAAAAGCCCAGCGCACTCCCCCCGCTACCCATCAGGCAGCGGCCTAACGAGTCAGTGGTTTCAACCCGCACGAGAGCCTAGAAGAACAAACCTCGCGAGAGCCGTTATACTGTCCAGGCGCTTGAAACTCTTCTCTCTCTTGAGGACCTTATGGCTGTTGTTGACCCCTCTCATCCGTTAGCGCAACTGCTGCAGGACGATATGCGGTACAAGCTCAACGCCTATCTGTTTGTCCTCGAAGCATTGACCTTTGCTCACGACACGCTGGGCCTCGGAGAAGCTCCTGCGAGTGATGAACTGGAGCCGCCGCGCGGCGATGAGGAGCCGGCAGGCAAACAGCGACCCAAGCTAAAAAAATCCCGACGCAAGCCGGTGGAGCGACACGTCAGCGGCCAACAACTCTGTGAGGCTGCCCGGCAGTATGCCCTCCAGCAGTACGGCTACTTAGCCCGAACGGTGTTGGGCACATGGGGCATTCGGGGCACGGCCGACCTGGGTGAACTTGTCTTTAACATGATCAAAATTGGGCAGATGCGAAAAACTCGTAAGGATAAGCGAGAGGATTTTCACGACGTCTATGACTTCACCGAGGCATTCTCTCGCGATCTGTCGTTCGTTGTCCCAGATGGTGCTTGACGATGGAATTGCCGGCATTGAAACAGAGTCAGGGACGGCATTTTTTATGGGCCGCAGTCGTGGCCCAGGCAGCGTGGCTGCTCTTTCTGTTGTGGATGGCTTTGCGGCGCTAGCATTTTTGCCGAGAGGGCAGATGGATGAACGATTTCTTCAACACGCTCCCGCTGTGGGTCGCTCTTGTGCCTCTGGGGCTCTACTTGCTGGCCTTGAGTTGTCTGCATGTTCGGCATCGCCCGTTTGTGATTTCAGGTGCGTGGGATGGCGTGTGTTTGGGAATCAGTGTGGCGGGCTTGGCCATCGTGGGACCACTGGCGCTTGTGCAACCGGCGGCGGGCCGTTCGCTCTGGAGTTGGCCGATGCTGCTTGTGCTGCTGAGCTTGATCGTCGCCATTTGCTTGCTTGTGTCGCGTCCCCGACTCATTATTTACAACATCACCGTTGAGCAGTTACGACCGCTGGTGGCGGAAGTCGTCGGTTCTCTCGACCCAGCGGCTCGCTGGGCTGGGGAAAGCGTGGCCCTGCCGACGCGGGGACTGCAAGTGCATCTCGACGGCAACGGCTCGATGCGAACGGTGAATATCGTGGCAGTTGGTGAACGAGCATCGTCAGAAAACTGGAGCGAATTTTGCCGCCGCCTGCGGCGAGCGACTGTGCAACTGCGAGTGCGAAGTAGTCCGTGGGCCCCTGCCTTTGCTCTTGCCGGAGTCGCTGTTCTCTTGTCTGCCGGCTGGTTTGCCGTGCAACCGTTATTCGGAATCAATCTAATCCAGTCGCCTCCTTCTGCCACCACTCCTGGAAACTCTGATGCCGGTTTACGTCGATCTGTCCGCACATGAAATCAATGTGCCAGTTGTGGTGCGCAATGCTCCTCCCGCGAGGCTCTACGAAGATGCCGTTACGCGGGAACAAGCGGGGATTGTCTCCAGCGGGGCCATTGCGATTCGCTCGGGCACTAAAACGGGCCGCAGTCCCAACGACAAGCACATCGTCTACCATCCTGATTCACAACAGGATGTCTGGTGGGGGCCGGTCAATCATCCGATTGACGAGCACACATTTTTGCTCAATCGTCAGCGGGCCATTGACTATCTCAACACCCGCGATCAGATTTATGTGTGCGATGGATTTGCGGGCTGGGATCCCGCCTGCAGGCTGAAGATTCGCGTAATCTGTGCGCGGGCCTACCACGCGCTTTTTATGCAAAACATGTTGATCCGGCCAACGCCGGCCGAACTGGATCGCTTCGGCACGCCCGACTATGTGATCTACAATGCCGGCCAGTTTCCCGCCAATTCGCTGACGGCTCAGATGACCAGTCGCACGAGCATCGACCTGTCGCTCGAACGCCGCGAGCAGGTGATTCTGGGGAGCGAATATGCAGGCGAAATGAAGAAGGGCGTTTTCACGATCATGCACTGGCTCTTGCCAGCGCAGGGTATTTTGTCGATGCACTGCTCCGCCAACGAAGCAACGCCTCGCCAGGGGTACGGTAGCGACGTCTCTCTTTTTTTCGGGCTTTCAGGTACGGGTAAGACAACGCTGTCAGCCGATCCTGCCCGCCGCTTGATTGGGGATGACGAACACGGCTGGGGTGGTTCAGGCGTCTTTAATATAGAAGGGGGTTGTTACGCGAAGTGCATCCACCTCTCGGCCCAGAAGGAGCCGGAAATCTACGATGCGATTCGCTTTGGCACGGTGCTGGAAAATGTTGTCTACGATTCTGCCTCCCGCGTTGTTGATTTTGAGTCAAGTGCGATTACGGAAAACACGCGGGCTGCGTACCCAATTCAATACATTCTCAACGCTCAGGTGCCTTGCGTTGCCGGTCACCCGCGGAACGTGATCTTTCTGACCTGCGACGCTTCGGGGGTCTTGCCACCGGTGAGTCGCCTCTCGCCAGAGCAGGCGATGTATCACTTCCTCTCGGGATACACCGCGCGGGTGGCGGGCACGGAAATGGGCGTCTTTGAACCCCAAGTGGCTTTTTCAGCCTGCTTTAGCGCCGCCTTTTTAGTCCGTCATCCAACTATTTACGCCCGCCTGCTGGCAGAGAAACTCAAGCAGCACGCTGCCCAAGCGTGGCTGGTTAATACCGGCTGGACAGGGGGCGCGTATGGGCAGGGGCAACGCATCGATCTGGCCGTCACGCGACAGATCATCGACGCGATCCATTCAGGTGCATTGGATCGCGTGACCGTTGCCCGCGACCGCATCTTTGGCCTTGATGCTGTGACGAGCGTGTCAGGCGTGCCGGATCGCCTACTGCTGCCGCAGCAAGCGTGGAGCGACGAGGCATCTTGGGAACGCGCGGCCCGTACGCTTGCGGCAAAGTTTCGCGCCAACTTTCGCACGTATGCCGAGTACGCAGGGGCTGAAGTGCTTGCTGCTGGCCCCATTGCCTGAGACGGGCGGGGCCGTAATGGGGGCAGAAGGAATTGTTTTTTGACAGTTGGATCAAGGCGTCTATACATTGTTGAGAACCGGTCATCATGAACGGATCGATCTGCTGCCCAAGCCCCCTCACTTTCAAAGGAACCTATCCGATGACAATCGACAAACTGTCTGCGATGCTTGTGATCTGTTCGATGGCTGGAATGTTCGGAATGTTGGCTGTGTCGAATGCCCACGCGGATGGGGCGTCACCCTTGTCAGGTGAGGTCAAAAAAATTGATGGCACCGCGGTCGATCTGGCCTCGTATAAGGGAAAGGTTGTGTTGATCGTCAATGTGGCTAGCAAGTGTGGCTATACGCCGCAGTACAAAGGCCTGCAGACTCTGTATGACACCTACAAAGACAAAGGGCTTGTAGTGCTGGGATTTCCGGCCAATGAATTTGGCGGCCAAGAACCGGGCAACGACGCTGAAATCGCCAATTTTTGCTCTTCGAAGTATGGCGTGACCTTTGACATGTTTTCGAAGGTCGTCGTGAAAGGCCCCAATCAATCGCCGCTGTATAAAGCGCTCACCGAAAGTGCCACGCCGGCAGGTGACGTGGGTTGGAATTTCGAAAAATTTTTGATTGGTCGAGATGGCGCAGTAGTGGGCCGCTACAAGTCCGGCGTCAAGCCAGACGATGCGGCCTTGAACGGTGCGATTGAAGCCGCCTTGGCGAAGAAGGGTTAATCGCTTCAGGCCGCCCGGGAATCACTGGCCTGCAGAGGAGATTGCCTGACGTTAATTGTGCGGCGCACGACCCATGTCGGACGGCTCTGGGCCTCACGGTAGGTGCGGACGACATACTCACCCACAATTGCCACGGCTGCTGTTTGGATCGCGCCTAAGAATCCAACAACGGCCACAAGCGCAGCCAGCGATACCCCGGCAGACGCCTCTGTCGGGGTCGCTGTGTTGGTGGAGACAAGTGCAGTGGTGGCTGCGATCAGACCGACGATTCCCAGCGATACGCTTGCGACCCATGTCAGTCGCATCGGCACATCAGAAGAAATAATGAGCGCATCGGCAGCCAGCAGCAAAAGTCGACGGGCGTTGTATTTTGTCACGCCAGCCAGACGGGCATTGCGGTCGTACCAGACCGGTTCGTGGCGAAACCCTGTCCACGGCACGAGGCCCCGCAAGTAACGCCGTTTCTCTGGTAAGGCACAGACTGCGTCCACAACAGCGCGGTCAAGGAGTTTAAAATCGCCGGTATCAACAGGGATCGGATGGGGCACAAGGCAGGCAAAGAGGCGGTGAAAGAGGCTGGCGGTGATCAGCTTGAAACGCGTTTCTCCATCCCGTGAACGGCGTCGACCGTAGGCCACATCAACGCCCGAGTGCCACAGTCGCACCATCTCCGGAATCACCTCGGGTGGGTCCTGAAGATCGGCGTCGATGATCACCACCGCATCCCCACGGGCGTGGGCCAAGCCTGCGGACATGGCGGCTTGTTGGCCAAAATTGCGGGCCAGTTCCAGAATCGCAACGCGTGGATCGTTGCTGGCAATCGCCTCCAATCGCCAGAGAGTTTTATCGCGACTGCCGTCATCGATGTAGATGATCTCAAACTCCATACCGGCCTTGGGTAGCACGGCAATTAGCCGAGCGTGGGTCGACTCGATCACCGATTCTTCGTTGTGGCAGGGGATGACTAGCGATAAGAGACCGTGCAAAGGCCGAGGATCTCGGACGCAGGGGTGTTGGACGGAGGAGTGGCTCATCGGATTGGGCTCTCCAGAGACGGCGGGGCCGCGAGCCTGTGTGTAGCCGTCGGCACTGTGCCGATCATCAGGAGATCGTGCTTCTGAAAGAGTGGCCTCGCTTTGCCAATGACGCCGACTTCTGGTGGCAGCAATCCAGCGATCTCGTTTACGTGTTGCTCTGGAATGAGGAGAACCGCGTCGTCGCCTGAAGTCAGAAAGGCGAGCGCTTCGCTGGCTTGGCCGAGCCCCCACTCGCCTACGTGACCATGGGCGTAATAGACAATGTTGGGAGTGTTGCGAGCGTAGGTACCAAGCCTAGCGTGGCCCCCAGCATGGCGATGTGCCTGCCTCACCAAGGCCGGCAGAGCGTTGGCCTTGCTGATCTGCCAGGCGGCCGGCCCGACTGCCAGTGCAGTGTAAACAAGCCCTGTAACAGTCATCGCTACAACGGCCTCACGGGAACTGCGACGCCCGCACCAGACGCAGGCGATCGCTCCCAGGATCGGCACGCAGCCGACCAGTGCGGCTGGTTCGCCCCCAGAAAGACCGAAGAAGGTGCCGACCAGTACGGTGAGTGCAGTGGCCGCGCCACCGAGTGCCAATGCCACAACGCCGCTGGCGATCCAGCGAGGATGTGCCCACTCAGTGCGGCGCGTGGCTTCCAGAGCCAGTGCAGCCACAAGCAGGGCTGCGGCCGGATAGGCGGGCAAAACATAATTTGGAAGTTTTGTGGCTGCCGCTGAAAAAGCTCCAACCCAGACGGTTATCCACACAAGCAAAAGGAGGAGTGTCTGCGAGACAAGCGGAGAATCGCTCCGTTTCCAGATCCGCCAGCCAGCAACGGCCATTGAAAGCGGTAGAAAGCAGGACCAAGGATAGAAGCCGACGAGCATCGCCAGGGGATGAAAGAGAAAGCCGCCGCCGTGCTTTTCCATCGGTGCGACAAACCGCCCAACATTGTGCACGAGAAAAAACTCCCTGGTCCATTGGCCCTCGGTGCGCAGCGATACCGCCAGATACCAAGGGCCAGCCACCACCAGCATCGCCACGAGCATTGTGAGCAGTCGCACGCTGCGAATCGTCTCCAGCGTGGCCGGGAGCGTTGCTGCCAGGAGTCGGCTAACAGTCAGACGGGATTCGCCAGCACTGTCGCTGGAAGGACTGCCGGTAGAGCAGCGCTGTTGCATGGCCACGCACCATGCCCACGGCAAGACAACAGCCAGTGGACCGACAAAACCAATCGGTCCTTTACACAGAACGGCTAATCCCATTAGCACGCCGATTGTGGCAGCACGGGCCAGAGAAAGTTGCGGCAGCAGCAGGCTGCCGGAGCGCCGGCCTTGATCACCCAGCAGCACCTCGGCAACAAGAATCGTGGACCACGTTGTCAGGGCAACTAAAATTGCATCGGGAGTGGCAGCGTGCGACTCGATGCCGACAAGCAGGCAGCCTACGAACGCCAAGGCGGCCACAACTCCGGTGGTTGGATTCCACCAGCGTGTCCCGGCCCGCAGTAAGGCCAGAGCCGTCAGCAGCGTGGCCACAGCTGATGGCAGGCGGGCCGCACATTCGTTGTTGCCAAAAAGCGAGAAGCAGATCGCCATGCACCAGTGCATCAGCACGGGCTTATCGACTGCCAGCGTGTCATTGTAGATCGGCACGACCCAGTCACCGGTGTCGACCATGGTTTGTGCAATCGCAGCAAACCTCGGCTCATCCTCATCCCAGAAGGGCGTGGACGCAAAGCCGAGCGTTAGGCAGGCGGTGGCTGCCACAAGAACGATGGCGAGTGGATGACGGATATTCATGCAGGAGGTTCCTAGCAGTCAGCGATCGAGTGAATGACAAAAGTGAGGATTCAAAAAAAATCAGTCGGCGGCAGGGGGAGTGGTTTCAACAAGTGAGTGAGTGGGGTCTGACAGGGGACCGATTAAAACGAGCTCATAATCGGCCAGCGTTTTTGTGCGGGAGAGTACGCCGTAGCCGGCTGGAATCCCTGGGGCGACAAGCGGCTCGTGGCGGCTATCGATGACAACACGGGCCTGCGGTGAGGCTCGCAGGTGGGCGGCGACATCGTCGGCAGTGTCGAGTTTTTCCACGCGGGATTGGGCGTAAAAAACCAGACTCGGAGGAATATTCCAGAAGCAGGCCCACTTACAATTCTCGACCGGCTCGGAAAGTTCTGCCAGCATCGCCCGCGTGCCGGTCGAGTGGCTCACCCGTTGCGCGCCCACAGAAGCCAGCAGGGTGACAAGCAGGCAAGCACTCACGGCAAGGGCTGCTAGGGCGCGGTGAGGCTGGTGCATTGATTGGTATCGCCATGCCACGACGGCCGCCGCGATCGGAATCAAGCCGACAGCCCCCAGCCACTGGGCGCCAGGAGCAAACCTCTCGCTTGCCAGTGGCAGGCCAATCACAATGGCAGCCCCTGTGATTGCCAGGATCGACCACGCCAATCGCATCACGAGGGCCAAGCTGTTGGCAGGATTGCGGCACCATCGCATACCGATGGCGTTGCCTTGTGTCCAATCGTCGAGAAAGAGGCCGATGGCAAGGGCGATGGCTGGGTAGGCCGGCCAAACATACCCCGGTAGCTTGGTGCCGGAGCAGGAAAAGGCTCCCACCCACGCGATCGCCCAGCAGGCCAGCAGACGCAGCGGCCATTGGCGGCTTTGATGGGGGCTTTGGCTCACTGGATGTGGCTGTTGGTCGTCGCGCAGAATAAAAAATCCATGCGTGAGCATCGCTGCTAGCACGATCGACCAGGGAAAAAACCCGACGGCGATTGTGATTGGGTAGTAGAAGACCGAGCCTGAGTGGCCTTCCATCGTGCCGGCGAAGCGGCCGACATTGTGAACCAGTAAAAATCCACGCAGCCATTCGCCGTCGGTGCGCAGGCCGACCCATCCGTACCAAGGGACGGCAACACACAAGGCCGTTATGACGATGACGCCAGTAGGCACCAGGCATTGCCGCAGGATCGCCACTCCATTGAAAAACAAATCCTGCCAGCCGACTCGCTGCGAGCGAGTCAATTCTGTAGAGCCCTGCCAGCAGACAAAGAGCCCGAAGGCTGCCAGCGGTAAAACAATGCCAACAGGTCCCTTGGCCAGTACGGCCGCTCCGCAGCTCGCACCAATCAAGATGGCTGACACGAGTGGCAAAGAGGCTTTCAATGGCGGGCCGTTTGTCAAGGGACCGCTGCGATTCATGCTCCAGCCCCGCACAAAGAAAAAGAGCGAGAGCGTTGTCAAAAAGAGCAGCGGTGCATCGGGCGTAGCGGCTCGGCCACCGACAGCAGTCCAGACGCATGTGGCCATCGCCAGTCCTCCCCAGAGGCCTACCATCGGGCCCAAGAGTTCGCAGCCGATGCGCCAGGTGAGCAGGCAGGTAGCGAGCGTCAGAAGAGCCGAGCCGATGCGGGCGCCGGTTTCATTTCGACCGCAAAGCGTGAACCCCGCCATTTGTACCCAATTCACTAGCGGCGGTTTTTCGATGCGGAGATTGCCGTTGAACGTCGGTACAACCCAGTCATGGGCATCGAGCATGGCCAGTGAACAAGCGGAGTTTTTGGGTTCGTCATCATCCCACAGCGCAGGTGCACCAAGCTGCACAAACAGCACCAAGCCTGCTGCGGCGGCAACAATCCAGCCATAAAAACGGCTGTTAGGAATAGAAGACGGCACTGCTGAATCGATCCTTGTGAAGGCACGCTTTATTAGGTGCGGGAGAGTAGGCGTCCCCGAGACGTGGGTCAAGCCATCGAAATCGCTGTTTTCCTCGCGTTTGTGCCCGGTTGACCGGTTTCGCTGGACGGGTATGTTCAAGCATCAGTCGGATCGTGTCTCGACGATGAATATCGGGCAGGTTTTAGCTGGGAGAGTGTTCTTTGGCAGAAGATGTCAATCCGTCCGACGGGACCCCCGATTCCCCAAAAAATCCTCCGCACGATCCCCCTCAAGGTGACCTGCCGGGCAGCGGTCTACCCTTGGAAGGACAGTCGGACAGAGTTTTGCGTGACATTTCTGGCGGTCGGCTGATCGAGATACCGATCGAACAAGAACTCAAAGAGAGTTACCTGACATACGCCATGAGCGTCATTGTCAGCCGCGCCTTGCCCGATGTACGAGACGGTCTCAAGCCTTCCCAGCGACGCATTTTGGTCGCCATGAACGACCTCAATCTTTCGCCGGGAGCGTCGCGAGTGAAGTGCGCTAAGATTTCGGGCGACACCAGCGGTAATTACCACCCGCATGGCGAGAGCGTGATCTACCCGACGCTGGTGCGGATGGCGCAAGAATGGAACATGCGGCATGTGCTCGTCGACAAGCAGGGTAATTTTGGCTCGATCGCGGGCCTGCCTGCAGCCGCCATGCGCTACACCGAGGCCCGCTTATCTCCGATCGCAGCGATGCTGCTGGACGATCTCAATCTTGACACCGTCGACTATGTTCCGACCTACGACGAGCGCAACACCGAGCCGGTGGTGCTGCCTAGCCGGTTTCCCAATCTTGTTGTCAATGGCGCCGGTGGCATCGCCGTCGGCATGGCCACAAGCATCCCGCCGCACAATCTGGGGGAGGTTTGTCGGGCGCTGGTGCGATTGATCGATTCGCCCGATGTGACGATGGGAGAACTTCTTGCGATCGTGCCAGGCCCCGACTTTCCTACCGGCGGAATTGTGATGGGCCGCGAATCGCTGGCCCGCGGGTATCTGACTGGCCGCAGCACAATCACGCTCAGGGCGCGGGCATTGGTCGAGGAGTTCGGCAAGAACCGTACGCGGATCATCATTACCGAAGTGCCCTATCAGCAGACTCGCGACGCGATCGAAGAAAAAATCGCGGAGTTGGTCACAGACGACCGCATCAAGGGCATCTCGGCGATTCGCAACGAGAGCGACCTCAATGAACCGGTGCGACTGGTGCTGGAATTAAAGCGAGACGCCGATGCTGATGTGGTGCTCAATCAGCTCTATCAGTTTTCGTCACTGCAAACAACATTCTCACTCATCTTTTTAGCGCTCGTCGACGGCAAGCCGCGCGTTCTCTCGTTCAAAAATATGCTGGAGGAATTTCTTCGGCACCGCACGACGGTGATTCGCCGCCGCACGCAATTTTTGCTCGCCAAATCGAAGAACCGCAAGCACACCCTGGAAGGGTTGCTTGTCGCGCTTGCCAATATTGACGAGGTGATCAAGATCATCCGTAGTTCCAAGTCGCAGGCTGAAGCTAAGGAGCGGTTGACGCAGATCCAGACGGCTGCCGCGCTGCTGGAGCGAGCGCTAGGCGCTGAGGGTTTTGCGATCATGCAGGAGGAGCGAGGCGTTGCGGAGGTCTACGGCCTGTCGCCTGTGCAGGCCGATGCCATCCTGCGATTGACGCTCGGCCAGTTGGTCAACTTGGAGCAGGAAAAGCTGACCGGCGAGCACCACGAAGTGCTGACAAAAATTGTCGAATTCCGCCGTATTCTTTCCGCAGAAGCCAATATCAAGGCGCTGATTCGGCAGGATATTGTGGAACTAGAAGCCAAGCACGCCGACGACCGGCGCACTGAGATCAGCGGCGAGGCCGGCGACATTCGTGAAATGGCGGAATTGATCACTGAGGCCACGATGGTCGTGACGATCAGCCGCGCGGGCTACATCAAGCGTACGCCAGCCGATACCTACCGGGCGCAGCGTCGCGGAGGCAGGGGGCTGACTGGTGCGCGGTCGAACGACGAAGATCCGATTGAGCACTTATTTGTGGCCAGCACGCACGACTGGTTGCTCGTCTTTACGACGTTGGGAAAAGTCTTTTCGATGCGAGTCTTTGAACTGCCGGAATTGGCCCGCGATTCCAAGGGTAGAGCACTTGTCAACCTACTGGAATTTGAGACGGGCGAAAAGGTGGCCGATTGCCGGGCCGTGTCGGGCTTTGAAGACCCCAATCAATGTTTGATGCTGGCGACCCGCAAAGGAATGGTCAAGAAAACCGCACTCGAGCAGTATCGCCGTCGCCGCACCAAGGGCTTGATCGCCATCAAGCTTAAAGAAGACGATGAGCTTGTTGATGCCGTTGTGACGGGGCCTGGCGACGAACTCGTGCTGGCCACGGCCAAGGGAATGGCGATACGGTTTTCCGAATCCGATGCGCGGCCAACGGGGCGAGACACCAGCGGCGTACGCGGGATTCGGCTGACCAGCGGCGACAGTCTCGTGGGTATGGTTGTAGCCGAACCCGACGCCACGCTGCTCACTGTCTGCGAGCAGGGCTTTGGCAAACGCACGCCATTTGGCGCTGGCACTGAGCCGTCGGGCCCTGGGCCGGCAGACGAAGCCGACGGCGACGAGAGTGCCGTCGACGAGCCAGCCGTGGAGGAGACTCCAGCTGACGAGGGTCAGTCGGAGGGAGAGGACGCCGCAGGCAGCGCCAGCACGGCCAGATACCGCACCCAGCGGCGAGGCGGTAAGGGAGTGCGAGACATCAAGACAACCAAACGTAACGGCGATGTAGTCTCGATCGTGTCGGTGCGAGACGATGATCAGGTGCTTATGATGACGGCGAGGGGAAAGATTCAGCGGGTCAATGTCCGGGAGATCAAGTCGATTGGTCGCAACACGCAAGGCGTGCGGATCATGCGGCTCGACGAGTCAGACTCGCTCGCCGCCCTTGTCCATGTGCCGCCGGGTGAAGTGGAAGAGGCTGACGATACAGACAGCGCAGCGGTCGACACCGTCACCTGATACTCCGCCACAGTGCGACAGATAATGAACTGATAATGCCCGGGGAACGCTTGTATGCGGATTGCGATTGTAGGCACGGGATACGTCGGTCTTGTCACGGGCACCTGCTTTGCCGATAGCGGCAACACCGTCACCTGCCTCGACATCGAAGCCGAAAAGGTGGCTCGGCTTACGCACGGGGAAATCCCGATTTTTGAGCCCGGTCTGGAAGAGCTCGTCGTGCGGAATACCGCCGCTGGTCGCCTGCGTTTTACGACCGATCCAGCCACAGCGATCAAGGCTGCCGAGATCGTTTTTCTAGCCGTTGGCACGCCCCCCGCTGCCGACGGTTCGGCCGATCTCACAACGCTCTGGAAGGTCATTGACTCACTCGCGATCCACTTGGATTCTAAGGCGGTTGTGGTTACCAAGAGCACAGTGCCGGTGGGAACATGCGCCGGCATCGAGCGGCGGCTGAAAGACCGCACCGGCAGAGAGTGCTTGGTGGCCAGTAATCCGGAGTTTCTCAAAGAGGGGGCGGCGATCGAGGATTTTCAGAAGCCCGATCGAGTGGTTGTGGGCGTGCGTAGTGCTGCTGTGGCCGATGTGCTACGAAATCTTTACGCACCGTTTTTGAGAACGGAAAATCCATTTTTGGTGATGTCACCGGAGAGTTCCGAGATGACCAAGTACGTGGCCAACGCTCTTTTGGCTACCAAAATCAGTTTTATTAACGAAGTAGCAAACCTCTGCGAGCGGATCGAAGCCGACATCGATGATGTGCGTCGTGGCATCGGTCACGATAGCCGCATCGGGTTTGCCTTTCTCTTCCCCGGCGCGGGCTACGGAGGCAGTTGTTTTCCCAAGGATGTGCAGGCCTTGGCCGCGATGGCCCGCGACAACGGCATTCTGCCGAGAGTGATAACGGCGGTACACGAAACAAACCTGGCCCAAAAACAAGTGCTCGGTGAAAAAGTTGCGGCTCACTTTGGCGGCCAACTCAGCGGTCGTACGATTGCCATCTGGGGGCTGGCCTTTAAGCCTCGCACCGACGACATTCGGGATGCCCCGGCGATTGACTTGATTGAGCGATTGCTGGCCAGCGGCGCGTCGATCACGGTCTACGATCCTGAGGCGATGGCCAATGCACGGTCGATCTACGGCAATCGTCTTTCCTATGCTGCTGGCGCAATGGAGGCTCTCGACGGCGCGGAATGTTTGGCAATTGTGACCGAGTGGGGCGATTTTCGCCGGCCAGACTTCGACGAGATGGCCCGTCGCATGCGGTCTCCCACGATTTTTGACGGCCGCAATCTCTACTCCCCAGCCGAGATGCAGGCCAAAGGATTTCTCTACCACTCGATCGGCAAAGCCCCGGCCATGCCGTCCACTGGGCCAGCCTAGGGACAAAGTGCCTCCAGTATGAGCAGCATTTGTCGGCCAGGTTTGACAGTATAAATTGCCCGTGATTAGATTCCCTCTAAGTTCTTCGACTCTTTTTACCTCGGATTTTCTCAGCAAATCTCCCACACCCCGCATCTATCCTTTCGGAGTCATCCGCACCGTGAAGCTCTCGACTATTTTTTTGCTGGCCATCGCCGCTTTTTTTTCCATTCTTCTTCCGACGCTTGCTGGGGCCGCCGATGCCCCCGTCGCCGCGACTGCCATCGCTGAAAATGTTGTCGCTACGGAGAGCATGTGGCTGTTTGGACGATTTGGTTTTTGGTGGGCGTTGGCGATGGGCTGTGCCGTGATGGCACTTTTTCAGGCGTGGCAATTTTTCCTCTGGATGAAAAGCCAAGATCCAGGCACGCCACGCATGATTGAAATTGCCGGTTATGTGCGAACCGGTGCCGATGCCTATCTGAAGCAGCAGTACAAGGTTGTGGCCGGCTTTTTCTTAGTGATTTTCTTGCTTCTGGCGATCATGGCTTTTGTGCTCAAAGTGCAAAGTGCGTGGGTGCCGTTTGCCTTTTTATCGGGTGGTTTCTTCTCCGGTCTGGCCGGCTGGTTTGGTATGAAAACGGCCACGTTAGCCAGCAATCGCACCGCCGCTGGCGCCGAGCGAAGTCTCAATGAGGGATTGCAGGTGGCCTTTCGCTCTGGTGCAGTCATGGGACTGACGGTCGTCGGTTTGGGGCTAATCGACATCATGCTCTGGTTTTTCATCCTCTACTGGCTTGTACCATCGTTGGGATTTCAACCGCTCTCTCTGGAAGAGATCACCGTCACGATGCTGTGCTTTGGCATGGGGGCTAGTTCGCAGGCCCTGTTTGCCCGCGTGGGCGGCGGTATTTTCACGAAGGCTGCCGATGTCGGCGCCGACTTAGTCGGCAAGGTCGAGCATAATATTCCCGAGGACGATGCCCGCAATCCCGCTACGATTGCCGATAATGTCGGCGATAACGTGGGCGATGTCGCCGGTATGGGGGCCGATCTTTATGAGAGTTACTGCGGCAGTATTCTGGCTACCGCCGCGCTTGGTGTGGCAGCCTTTCAGGGCGTTACGCCGGAAGACTACCGCATGCAGATGGCGGCCCTTTTCCTGCCGATGATCATCGCCGCAGTCGGCACGCTGCTCTCAATCTGGGGTATCTGGCAGGTGCGCACCAAAGAAGACTCCTCGCAGAAAGCCTTGCTGGCTGCCCTCGCTCGGGGCATTAACATGTCGACGGCTGCCATTGTAGGGGCGTCATTTGTCATTACCTTCCTGCTGATCGGCTGGAGTCATATCGGCGTTGCCTTGAGCGTGATTGTCGGGCTGGTGGCTGGCTGGCTGATTGGCAAGTGGACTGAATATTCCACCAGCAATGAATACGCGCCGACCAAAGAGCTAGCCGATCAGGCTCTCACAGGCCCGGCCACGATCATCATTGGTGGCATTGCCGAGGGTATGCTGAGCACATGGGCCCCTGTTTTGATCACGGGCGTTGCCACGCTCCTATCGTTTGGCTTTGCCAACAACTTTGATTTCGAGAATCCCAATACGTTTGCCCTAGGCCTTTACGGCGTGGGCATCGCGGCTGTAGGCATGCTTTCAACGCTTGGCATCACGCTGGCCACCGACGCCTACGGGCCGATTGCCGACAATGCAGGCGGCAATGCCCAGATGGCGGGACTTCCGGAAGTGGTGCGGGAACGCACCGACGCGCTTGATGCCTTGGGTAATACGACTGCGGCGACTGGCAAGGGATTCGCGATTGGTTCGGCAGCGCTGACGGCCTTAGCGCTCTTGGCAGCGTACATTGAAGAAGTGCGGATTGGTTTTGATCGCTGGGGCCAAGTTGTCGCCGAGCACATCGAAGGCCAAGACGATCAGCGACTGCTGGTCGACGGTAAGCTCACGACGCTAGCCGCCAAGCAGTGGGTAAAATTATCAAAGGGCATCGCGGTGCAGATTGGTTCCAAGCCCGAGAAGAACGCCACGTGGATGGTGCTGGATAGCAAGGCAATCCCCGAATTTAAAAAGCTGCCCAACAGCACGCTGATTCAAAACATGCCAGACGAGGCCGCTTTAAAAGACCTTGAGAGTGCTGGCCGTATCGTTGCCGTCAAGCAGGCCAGAATGGCCGACTACATGCGTCACTACGATGTGACATTAATGAATCCAAAGGTGCTTGTTGGCCTCTTTATTGGCGCCATGAGCACATTTGTGTTTTGTGCCCTGACCATGAAGGCTGTGGGTCGGGCCGCAAAGGGCATGGTGGAAGAGGTTCGCCGACAGTTCCGCGAGAAGCCGGGCATCATGGCCGGAACGGAAATGCCCGACTATGCGGCGCCCGTGGCGATCAGCACCAAGGCGGCCCAGAGGGAGATGGTTTTGCCATCGCTCTTGGCGTTGTTTGTGCCGGTGGTTGTGGGCCTGTTACTCGGCGTCGGAGGGGTGATGGGTCTCTTGGTAGGCGGCCTCACAACCGGCTTTTGCGTGGCAGTATTTATGGCCAACGCTGGCGGCGCGTGGGACAATGCCAAGAAACATATTGAGTCGGGCGTTCATGGCGGCAAGGGCACCGATGCCCACAAGGCTGCTGTTGTGGGCGACACCGTGGGGGATCCATTTAAGGACACCAGCGGCCCGAGCCTCAATATTCTGGTCAAGCTGATGAGCATGGTGAGCGTTGTTGTGGCCGGCTTGGTTGTCCGTTACAGCCTTGAGGCTCTAGGGATTTTTTAATCCCCGTGGGCTGGGCATGAGTTCACACCTGAGCTTTCGCGTCGAGGCTGTTGACCTGTGTGGTGCCCGCGCGGGGTTTCTGACAACTTCGCATGGCAGCGTACCGACGCCTCTTTTTATGCCTGTTGGCACGGCGGCTAGCGTCAAGGGCGTCGATATCGGCCGCGTGGCAGAAACAGGCGCCGGCATGCTGCTGGCCAATACATACCACCTTCATCTTCGTCCTGGCGAAAAAATTGTTGAGCAGGCAGGCGGTCTGGCAAAGTTTATGGGATGGTCGGGCCCGACGCTCACCGACAGCGGCGGTTTTCAAGTTTTTAGCTTGGCAAAGCAGGTGCGTGTTAGCGAGGAAGGGGCTTTCTTCCGCTCGCATCTCGACGGCAGTGCGGTCCATCTCACCCCCGAATTATCGATGCAGATCCAAGAGCAACTTGGCGCTGACATAGCCATGCAGCTTGATGAAGTGATTGCCTTGCCTGCCGAACGCAGCCGCGTGGAAGGTGCCATGCAGCGATCGCTGCGATGGGCAACGCGATGCGTGAGTGCCCACGTCCGCGAGGATCAGGCTCTCTTTGGCATTGTGCAGGGTGGGCTGGAACCAGACCTACGACAACAGAGCGCTGAGGCACTCTGCCAGATGCCGTTTGCCGGTTATGCCGTCGGTGGCCTGTCTGTCGGCGAGGGGCCGCAAGCCATGGTTGCAGCGCTTGAGGCCACGGTGCCCCACCTCCCGTCCGACAAGCCCCGCTATCTGATGGGCGTCGGTCAGCCACGCGACATCGTGGCGGCTGTGGCAGCGGGCATCGACATGTTTGATTGTGTGCTGCCGACGCGGTGCGGTCGCAATTCACTCGCCTATACATTTCAAGGGCCCATCCGGCTACGCAATGCCTGCCATGCCAGCGATCAGCGACCCCTGGAGGAGGGCTGCCCGTGCCGCGCCTGCCAGCACAGTCGAAGCTATCTCCGACACCTCTTTATGTCCGGAGAGATGCTCGGGCCCATATTGGCATCGATCCACAACCTGACATTTTATCAGCGATTGGTGGCAATGCTGCGAGAAGCGATTGTAGCCGATCGATTTGTCGATGTCTGCGATCAGATCCGCTCGCGTTATCCGTAAGGCTCTTGCCAAACACGTCGGCTGGCGACTCGATTGGTCTGGGCTTCCGACCGACAATACAGCAAAAGCTCTGCCGGTCTTGGCGATCGCTGGCAAGACCACTACATTTGCCGTTTGCAGCGAAGCCGCGCCGGTGCGCGAATCTTCTCCCGAGTTGTTGTTCCCCGAGCCTGAGTCGTCAATGCCGCCACTGCTTTCGATCGGTTTTTCGGAAATCCTTTTTGCAGAAATAATATCACCGGCGATGCTGCTGGCTCAGGCTGCTGGTCGCGGCGGCAATCCGCAGCCGGGGCCGCTGGAACTCATGATCCAGTATCTGCCAATGGTTTTGATTGTCGTGGTGGCATGGGTGCTTCTCTACAAACCCGAACGGGAGCGGATGCGGCAGCAAAAAGAACTGCTCTTGTCGCTTAAGAAAAATGACCGCGTTGTCACGAGTTCCGGCATTTACGGCACGGTTGCCAATGTCGAGCGTGAGGCTGATCGCGTTTTGCTGAAAGTTGACGACTCGGGCAACGTCAAGATCACCGTCACTCTCGCGAGCATCGCCAAGGTGCTCGCAGACGCATCCGAAGCAGCTCCCACAAGTGCGTGACGACAACAGACTCTCGCTCAGACAGATCTTCTCTCCATATAATAAAGACTGAAAGAAAATCGAATGAATCTTTTTTGCCTGCCCGTTCACTTGTTTGCTCAAGCAGAAAGCGTTGTGACACAAGCCGCTCCGGCGGTGGTGTCGGCAGCGACAGAAGCAGCATCGGCAGCCACCACCTTAGTGCTGCCATGGTATCGCCAAGGTTCGATGATGTTACCGATCACCGTGCTGACAATCGCTGTACCGACACTTCTGGCCTGGCTCCTCTCCAAGCGACTGCGGGCTGCCGACATGTGGGGCCGCATGGCAACGGTCTTGGTTGCGCTGACTGCTGGCATTGTGATTATGGTTATGGGCTGGCCGCCACGACTGGGCATCGACTTAAAAGGGGGCGTGATCCTCGTCTATGAGATCGATGCATCAAAGCGGGTGAAGGGCGAGGTCGATGACTGCATTGGTAAGATTGAACAGCTCCTTGAAAAACAGGAGGGCCGATTGGGTACAGCCGTTCGCACTGCGGATGGTCGCATTGCCGTCAGCCTCGACACGACCGATGCCGTGGCCAGAGAGTCATTTTTGAAGTCGGTCGAAAAACTTGACTTCGGCGATGCCCAGGTGCGGTTGGCCAGTCGTAGTGAGGCCGGCAAGGAGTTATCGCTCGAGTTTGACGTGCTGGGTCGGGCAGCCCCAATCGACATGGATAAACTTGTGGCGGCCGTCAGCCGTCGCGTCAATCCGGGTGGTCAAAAAGAGGTCACCGTGCGTCGCTACGGCCTAGATCAGCTGGAAGTGATTGTGCCCGATGTAGATCAGGCAGAAGTCGATCTGATCAAGCGAATCGTTTCGAGCGCCGGCGTGCTAGAGTTTCGCATCACGGCCAATCCAGAGGATCCCCGCCACAAACAGGTGATCGAATGTGCCACCCGCTCTGCCGGCACGACAGTCAGTGCAGAGGGTCGTCCGATCGGCCACTGGGTGCAACTCGATACGGCTAAAATGGATCCTTCAGAAAATAGGGGTCTGGTCACTCGGGCCACTGCCGACGGTCGGGTTGAAGCGCTGGTTGTGCTCGACCGTTTCAATGTCACCGGCGGCTACTTAGTGCGTGCCCTGTCGAGCTATGACAGTAATCTCCAGCCATGCGTCAACTTTTCGTTCAACTCCTCGGGCGCGGCACTGTTTGGCACACTGACAGGCCAGAACCAGCCTGACAAAGCCAATCGTCTGACGAGTCGGTTGGGGATCGTGCTCGACGACACGCTGCTCTCGGCTCCCACGCTCCAGAGCACGATTTCTGGTGACGGCCAAATCACCGGCAGTTTCAAGCAGGCCGACGTAGAGTTTTTGGTGGGCGTGCTGAATGCGGGTAGTCTGCCCGCAGCTCTCTACAGCGAGCCGATCAGCGAGCAGAAGATCAGTCCGCAACTCGGTGCCGATACGATTCGCTCCGGGGCCAGAGCGATGCTCTTGGCAATGATCGTTGTGCTCTCGTTCATGCTGGCCTACTACCGTTTCTCTGGATTCGTTGCCGATCTGGCTGTGCTACTCAATGTCGTGTTGGTGATTGCCCTGATGATTTCAGTGAAGGCGGCCTTCACTCTCGCAGGATTGGCTGGGCTCGTGCTTTCAGTCGGCATGGCGGTCGACGCCAATGTGCTGATTTACGAACGCATGCGTGAGGAGGTCGATCGCGGGGCGGCGCTGCGGATGGCGATTCGCAACGGCTTTCAGCGGGCCTTTGCCACGATCGTGGACTCAAACCTGACAACCTTGATCACCGGCGTCGTGCTGTTTGCGATTGGCACCGATCAATTGAAGGGATTTGCCGTCACGCTGATCCTAGGTCTCACGCTCAACCTCTTTACGGCGGTTTTTTGTTCGCGGGTGCTTTTTGATTTGGCAGAGCGCAACCGATGGATATCAAAGCTTTCGATGGCACGGCTCTTTGGTCAGCCGAATTTTAAGTTTGTTTCGTGGATGCAGCCGGCCATCATCGGTTCAACGGCCTTTATTCTGCTGGGAGTGGCCGGTGCGATGCAGCGTGGCCAAGGTCTCTTTGACATCGACTTTACGGGTGGCGCAAGCGTGCAGGTGGCATTTAAGGCCGACAAGGGCATGGATGTGGCTGACGTGCGCCTAGCTGTGGCGGGACTGCCCGATGTGGCTGTGAGTGCGATCACAGGCATGGATGGCGTGCCCGATCTGCGTTACAAAATCGACACTTCTTTGCGAAGTGGCTTAGAAGTTGAGCAAAAATTAGAAGAGGCATTCCCCGGAAGATTGGCGACCTACTCGATGGGGTTTGGCGAGATTGTCTCAACAGCATCTCCCACAGCAGTCAAGAAAGAAGATGACGAAAAACCGAGCGTCGACTCACAGAAGGACGCTGCCCAGCAGGCCAATTCTGAGGCGCTCTCAACGGCCGTGGCCCTTGACTTTCCGGAGAAGATCAACCTTGCCACCTTACGATCTACGATCAAGGATGCCCTTGAGGCCGAGGGGATTGGCGATGTGCCCTTTGAGCTCCAAGCCGAAGGCATGACCAGCCGCACTAGGTCGTATCGCAACTGGGCTTTTTCCACGACGCTCGAGGTGGCCAAGACCCGTCAGATGTTGGAAGCTGTGGCGCAGAAACTGGCTGGCACGCCGGTTTATCTTTCGGCCAATATGATCGGTGGAAAAGTGGCTGGTAACACCAAGGTGACGGCTGTCTACGCGCTCTTGGCAAGCATGCTGATGATTGTGCTCTATGTCTGGGTTCGATTTCAAAATGTGGCGTTTGGGCTGGCGGCCGTTGTGGCCTTGGCCCACGACGTGCTCGTGACGGTTGCCTGTCTGGCACTCAGCAAATTTATTGCGCCTTTCATGGGCTGGGCGTTGATTGACGACTTCAAAATCAGCCTCGATGTTGTGGCGGCATTGTTGACGATCGTCGGTTTCTCGATCAACGACACGATCGTGATCTTTGATCGCCTTCGAGAGATTCGCGGCAAGAGTCCGGTGGTCTCAGCGGAGATGATTGACAAGGCTGTGAATCAGACGCTCAGTCGCACGATCCTCACCTCGGGTACAGCGTTCTTGGCGACGCTCATCTTGTTTTTGTTTGGAGGGCAGGGCATTCATGCGTTTGCTTTTGCGATGCTCATCGGCATCATCACAGGCACCTACAGCACGATCTACATCGCCTCACCAATTGTGCTCTGGCTCCAGCAGAGGGCTGTTGTTCCACGGACGCGAGGGGCAACCGGTCGGTCTTCGGCCCAGCCCGCCTGAGAAGATCGTTTCCCTTGACCTGAAGCAGCACATGCCGGCGATGGCCAACCGCGACCTGGCATTCTAGGGAAACTTTGCCGTGCAAGCCGCTTGGGGCAACGATGCTAAGCGGGACAGATCTGCCGAATGGTATGGCTGGGCCAAAATAGTTGTAGGCCATTCGGAGCTTAGGCGATTGGCCCCGGGGGAATGTGCGACGCATACTTTTTCGAGTGTGGCTCGCGTCCGGTGCATCCGGATCAGGAATCCCAAGGACAATGGCTAAGGTGGTGCAAACAGTTCGATTTCTGATCGGCGTGTCGCTTGTGGCCGGTGGTGCGATACTCGCCGGCCCATTCGTGTCAGCCGTGGTTTTAGCCTATTGCCGGTCTCTCGATTCGTCGGCCACAGGCTCCGTTCCATCTGCATCCGAGCCAGAGGCTGTCGGGTTGGAAGGACAGTCCGCTCCGGTTCATACGAATCGATCGTTTGGAGGCGCGGGCTCTCATACAATTCCCGATTCCCGTCCAGCTGGTTTGTTTGGCTCGGCCGGACAAACATCGGATCTGACAATCGAGGAAACCCCGCTCTCTTCGGCCGTCGCCCAATCGATTCAAGCACCGCCGTCGCTACCGCAGGCGTATCTGCCCCCCACGCCACCGCCGCCCTTGCCCGTCAGGCCAGATGATCGATCACATGCTGCTCCGGGCCTCGACACCACCTACCGTTCCACGCTCGACATCCCACCACCCCCGTTGCTGGACGCCCAGGCTCCTCCGCCGCTGACGGTTGGCTGGTCGGCGCACAACCCGCCGCTAGCGGCGACCGGGGGAGCCAGCCTGCCTTCTCAGGAATCATCGCCACTGACGGAGGCCGCACTGGCTCCTGTTGTGCCGCCGTCCCCGGCAGCGACGGCGGTGATCGTCCGCGACGGTGACGATCTGACGAGCATTGCCACGCGCGTGTACGGTCATCCCGGTGCTGCGTCGGCAATCTGGGCGGCCAATAGAGATCGACTGCCCAGTCCAGAACTGCTGCCGATCGGGCTGGAACTCCGCATGCCCCCGTCCTGGACGGTGCCGGCCACTCGCCTCGGACGAGGCAGCGAATCGATCGAGCCCAATGCGGCCATCGTGCAGGCTGGAATGCCGCAGAGAGACAACGGGGCCGGGGTGTTACCGGCTGCGTCATGGTTAGCGACTCCCCCGCCTCCGCAAGCGATCGCACCGGTTCCCGGGCCAGTTCGGCCAGGAACCGTTCGAGTTGGCCTAGGCGAATCGCTGGCCTCACTGGCCCAGCGTTTTTACGGCGATCGGGCCCGAGCCGATTCCATCTGGGCCGCCAATCGCGATCGGCTCAGGAGCCCCGAACTGCTCGTTCCAGGCATGGAGTTGCGGCTCCCTTGAGCCGGGTTTTATTCGTCCTTCGGATCCAGCACGAGCGTGAAAAAAGTTTGGATCCGAGCGGCAGCGTTTGCGGTCCGATCGGAAGCCAGTTTGTCAGCAGAGAGCCCTGTTTCTAACTGCATTAAAAAGGCCGTGGCTTTAGCGGCATTCTCTAATTTTGGCGACTTCTCGCTGCGATCGCCTCGCTGCTGAAACCATGACTGTGGGCGAAAGCGTTTGAGTTGATCAAAAACTTTACTGGCATCGCGGTCGCCTTCGCCGCCGATGACCATGATTGGAATCTGAAATTTAAGTCCTTCGCTGGTCAGGGCAGGCACAATAGAAATTCCCTTTGCTGCCCATGTAGGACTGATCAACACAAGGGCTCGAACTTGCTGTCCTTGGGGACCTGTAGCTATTGGCGGCCAGGCCCAGTCTGCTGCCGTCCACAAAGCGGCCAGCGTGCCGCCAGTGCCAGAGCCGATCACGCAGAGTCGCTGGATATCGAGTTCGCCACTGGTTGATTTATTACTAATCCAGTTGCGGACAGCTTCGATATCGCCGCGGAACTCCGCTTGTTCGCGTACGCGTCCGCCAGCGGTTGCAGGGATTGCTTCGAGTTCCTGCCGTTTCAGTGTTTTGGCGTCGAGCGTCTCGACTTTGCCGCCAATCCCCCGACGGAATGTACTGTCACCGTGACCCCGTAGGTCGGGTGCCACAACGGCAAAGCCATTTTTTTGCAGTAACTTTGCAAGGGGATCGACTGTTTTATGCGAGCCCTCCAAGTCGTGCAGCAAGAGAACGGTCGCCAGCGGCTTTTGCGGTGCCACAGCGTAATACCGTGCTGAAAGTGCCAGGCCGTCAGACGTTTCGAGTTGCAATTTTTGGCTGGGATTCGCAACAGGCGGTGCTGCAACAGGCGGTGCTGCAACAGGCGGTGCTGCAACAGCCACAGGGCTCGACGGCAACCAGAACGCCAAGATAAAAGGAGTGTAAAAACGAAATGATTCGCCAAAAAACGACATAAATGGAGGTTCCCTCCTGAGAGATTTAAGAACGGAGTGTCGCGAGCTGACAAAAACGCCGATTTACCGCCTTTTAAGCCGCATGAGATCGTTTTTTTTGCCCACCCAACCGCCCGCCGTGGGCTAGAGCCAGCGCTACCATCGTGGAATAGATTAGACTACTAGAACCGAATAAACTAGGGAAAAATGAAAAAGCGGGCCAATTCAAAAGAGAGTGGTGCCGCGGATGAAGCCAGGCCGCAAGGATCTGGAAGTTAAGCCGAAGTCCCAATCGCCTTTACGCCCTTTATGTGTGGAGAAACCTATGAGTCTGATCAATCAAGCCAAAAACTGGTGGCAGCAGTACACCGGCGAGGAAGAAACCCCTCTTGATGGCGATACCCCTGCTTGGGCGGTCAGCTTGATGATTCACGTTGTTGTGCTCTTGTCGCTGGCGCTTGTGGGTCTGGGCCAACTACCTAAGACCGACCCCAAGATCACGATCACATCCATCGCCGCCGAGGATGTGCTGGAACCGGCTCAAGCCATTGCCATCTCCGATAACATTCCCGAGACAATCGGCGCCCAGAGCGAGCAGAGCATCGACATGGCGGAGGCAATTGCACCCGTTTTTGCTGATGTGTCTGTTGTGCCAGTGACGGCCGACGACAGTGTCAGTGATATCCAGCTTGATCTAAGCGATGCTTTGCCCACAGGGCAGCAGATGGATGCGAATGTTGTCGTCAAGGGCGCTTCGGGAGTTGGAACGACCGGTGCAAGTGGGGCCGTCGACAGATTGACCGCTGAAATCGCCCGTTCGCTTGAGGAGCGGCCGACGCTTGTGTGCTGGGTGTTTGACCAGTCGGTGAGTCTCTCGGCGCAGCGCAAAGAAATCTCCTCGCGACTCGATCGCGTGTTTGAAGAACTCGGCGCTAATCGCTCGAAGCAAAATAGACCAGAACTCTCCAACATCGTTGTAGCTTTTGGCAAGACTGTGACCCTCATCACGCAGAAGTTGACAGACGAGGTGGATGATGTTGTGAAGGCCATCGATTCGATCCCGGTTGACGAATCAGGTGCAGAAATGACATTTACGGCGATTGGTGCGGCGGCCAATTTTGCCAAGGTGCATCGCACCAATTCTCCGCGAAAGAATGTAATGATCATTGTGTTCACTGACGAAGTGGGCAACGATCAACCGCTCGCCGATCAAACGGCCGTCGGTTGCCGGGCCTTAGGAATTCCTGTCTACGTTGTGGGCGTGCCTGCTCCCTTTGGCCAGCGAGATGTGAAAACAAAATTCGTTGAATTTGATCCCCGCTACGATTCCGATGTGCAATGGGCTGTGGTCGAGCAGGGGCCAGAAACGCTTTACCCAGAGGTGGTACGGGTGCGTTCGGGCAATGCTGCAGACGAGCCGATCGACTCCGGATTTGGGCCGTTTAGTCTTTCTAAACTCTGTGGCAATACCGGGGGTATTTATTTTTGTGTCCATGCAAATCGAAATGCAGAGGGCCGCGTGAGCGACAATCAAACCGCTGCAATGTCTTCGCAACTGCGTTATTTTTTCAAAAATGAAGCTATGCGGGAGTATCAGCCAGACTACGTTTCGTCAGCTCAGATCGATCAAATGCTGGAGAAAAATATTGCCAAAAAGTCCTTGGTAAAAGCAGCTCAGAGTTCTGAGTTGAGCCCAATGGATTCCCCCACGATGACATTTCCTCGTCAAGACGATGGCAAACTGGCCCAGCTTTTAGGGGAGGCGCAAAAAAAAGCCGCCGTTCTGGAACCCAAGATCACCACACTCTACAACCTACTTTTGCCGGGTGTGGCCGACCGGGAAAAGATCAAGGAAAAGCGTTGGCAGGCTGGCTACGATTTGGCGATGGGCCGGGTGATAGCCCTCAAGGTGCGAACAGAGGCCTACAATCTCATGCTCGCCCAAGCCAAGTCGGGAATGAAGTTTAAGGATGCCACGAGCGACACTTGGCAACTGCGGCCCAGTTCGGAGCTTTCGGTCGGTTCGCAAACCGATAAACTGGCCAAGCAGGCAACGATGTACCTAGAGCGAGTTGTGAAAGACCATCCGGGCACGCCTTGGGCTCACTTGGCGGCCCTCGAGTTGCGGAATCCTTTGGGCTATGTATGGGACGAGAAACACACTGGCGTGAACGATCCGCCCAAGCCAGCCGGCGGCGGCGGCGGCAATCCACCTCCTCCCAACGACAACAAGAAAATGCTCGCTCCACCCAAAATGAAGCGACCGATTAAGAATATCTAGGAATGCCTAGAAAAAGTATGCCCAGAAAAGGTATGCCCAGAAAAACTTGTTCGGAAGTGAGTCGAACAGGGTTTTAAAATATCAGGTTGTCGTCGGCAAAATTGGTTCGGCTGTCGTAAGCGTGAAAAGTGCGTGCAATTCGGCCGGCCAAAACCTGGAGAAACATCGCCCGAAACTGCGCCTCAGAGCGATCGCTTGTGGGAATTGCACTGTCGGCCGGAAAGCTAAAGTCGTCGAATCGTTTGCTGTAGACAACCTTCTTTTGAGCAATGTCAAAGACGCGTACGTGTGCGGTGGCCTTGCCCCTGTAGAGTGTTGAGCCTTCGTGCATGTGGAACGATTCCAGATCGATGCCGACGACTAAGTCGGCGTCGAGTGCTTTGCCGAGGGTGGGAAAATTAACCCAGGCATTTTCGTCGATCCAACGGGCAATCTCCTGCTGGTCAATGATCCGAGCCTTGCGGACATTTTGCGAAAGCAGTCCACCCACGAGCGACGCAAGTTCGCGGGCCGAGCCAGCGTCGCTGAACTCCAGTTCTACGATCGGCTTACAGACAACTGCCACATGCTTGCCACGCAGACCCGCAAACTCGGCGGGCGTGTCTTCAGGTGCGATCAAATAGGCGGCCGTCAAAAGAGCCTGGCAGCCACTGCCTGCGAGTGGAAGCAAAAGAGCCATGAGGATGGCGAATCGAGTACCGCTTAGCCGGGGAGCCATAAAACATCCTTGTCAGCAGGGGGTGTCTCCGCTGGAATTTCCAGCGTCGGGGCAGGTGGACAAGGGTAGTGGGCCAAGCGGTCCGGCTCAATGCCGCTTGGGATCCTTAAAAAAGTCTCTTTTCCGTGATGTTTTGCCAATACCTTCGCGTTACGGAGGATCGCTTGTCATGCCCAATACAGAGCCGCGGTCTGCGTTTGTCGGGGGCTGTTGTTCACGGCTTTTCTGGTGAAGCACGAAGCGCAGGGATCTTTTCGAGAGCTTGGGCAAGGTCTGCAATCAGATCCTTGGCATCTTCAAGGCCTACGCTGAGTCGGAGAAAGCCCTCGCCAATATCCTCCGGATAATTGAGCACGCCGAGTTCTGGATGGTTGCCTTCCTGCGGATAATATTGCACAAGCGATTCGGCGTGTCCCAAACAGACTGCGTGCGTGATCACTCGCAGGCTTTCCAGAAAGCGGAAATAGTCTTTCTTTTCGGCCGCCAAGATAAAGTTGAGCATCCCGCCGTAACCGTCCATCTGCCGCCGGGCGATGGCGTGCTGGGGATGGCTTTCAAGACCCGGATAGCGGACCAGTTTGACTTTGGGGTGCGACTCTAAAAATTGAGCCACCCGCAAACCATTCTCGCAGTGCCGCTGCATCCGCAAGGGGAGAGTCACTACGCTTCGCGACATCAGCCACGCACCGAAGGGATTGATGGTGGCCCCGAGATGGATGCTGGCTGCATCACGAATACGGGTGATCAGATCCTGCCGCCCGATGACAGCACCGCCCAAGCCGTCGCCATGGCCGTTGATATATTTTGTCAGGCTGTGCATCACCAGATCAGCTCCAAGCAGGAGCGGTTGCTGGGCGATGATGCCGGAAAAAGTGCTATCGACTGTCACCAACGCCCCAACCGTTCGAGCGATTGCGGCAATGGCAGCGATGTCGGAGACGAGCGTCGTGGGATTCGAGGGCGTTTCGATGTGAACGAGTTTTGTAGTGGGGCGAATGGCGGCCCGCACGTCCTCGACATTCGTGGAGTCAACCATTGAGACTTCGACACCGAAGCGTTTGCCAAGGTGCTCGACAAGCAGTCCATGGATGCCGATGTAGCAGATGCGGGAACTGACCATGTGGTCGCCCGCACTCAACAGACTGAAAAAAACCCCTCCCACGGCGGCCACGCCGCTGGAAAAAACAACACAGTCCTCGCCTCCCTCTAATCCAGCCAATCGTTCCTCTAAGTAGCGGGCGTTGGGATGCCGGGATCGCGGATAGTTGAAGGCGTGAGTGTTTTCCCAGGCGAATGATTCGGCGAGTGTTTCCGAGGTGTCGTTGAGTTTAAAACTGTTGGCCATCACGATCGGTCGACGGATTGCTTTGGTCTCCGCATCGACTCCCTCGCCGCAGTGAATCGCCCGCGTGGCGGTACGCAATTGACGGGTTTCTTCGAAGGGCAGATTCATCGAGGGGCCTCATAGGGAGTGGAGGTATCGGGGGAAATGCGGTCAGCGGTCGACACACCAGGGGCCAAGAGATCGTAGCGAGTAGGATTGGAAAGCACGCGAATGGCGCTAGCGGCGATCGCTAGGCAGAGAAAGAGGGCAGGAAAGCCGCCCAGATGAGAGAGCATGCGGATGCCTTCGAGCCCGGTCATGATCCAGCAAAACACAGCAATCAGCAGGCCCCAGGCAATTTTTACGACGGTGCTCGATTCGGAGTCTTCCGGGGAGATGCCCTGGGAGCTGATATTACTCATCGCATCGGTGATGCCGTCAGCTGTTGTCACAAACGAAAGGAAGGCAGTCACCAGCAGAATCGGGACCAGAAAGTCTGTCAGCGGAAGTCGTCCCAGAAATGCAAAGAGCACTTTCGTGGGATCATTGGGATCGAGCAAGGCTCCCAGCCCGGCCTGCTCAAAGAGTTCCATGTGAACAACCGCGCCGCAGATGATGCCCATCCAGAGACCCGTGAAGAGCGCCGGTAAGAGAATGTTGAAGCAGAGAAATGTACGCACGGAGTAGCCGTAGGCGATCCGGCCAAGAAACACGCCCATGATTGGCGCCCAGGCAAAGAATGCCGAAAACATCATTTGCGTCCAATCGTGGGGCCACTGTTCCTGGTGGGCGGCGCCGGTGAAAAGCACTTTAGGAAAGTAATTGCCCAAAAAGATTCCCAGTCCTTCGACGGCAAAGTCAAGAATAAACCGCGTCGGACCAAGAAACAAAATCAGTGCTAGAAAGCCGATCAAAAATGCGGTGTTGATGTTGGCGATAAACCGGATGCCCTTGGTCACGCCGCTGATGGCGGCCACGACGGAGGTTGCCATGATGACGCCGATGATTAGGCCCAGCGTGAGTCGAGAGGGCTGGCCTTGGATCCCGCAGACATGGTGGATGCCGCCGGCCAAGATCAGGCTGCCGCCGGCCAGTGCTGCTGAGAGTCCGGCGACGAGTGAATAGAGGCAGACCGCGTCGATCAGGGGCGCGACCGCTGCTGCCCCCTTTCGGCCGAGCAGCGGTGCCAAGGGCGAGCTCAAGCTAAAGGGTTCACGCATGTTGTAGTAGGCAAACGCAAACATCAGGCCCACTAGCGAAGCGATTGCGTAGGGCGTGACGGTCCAGTGGAGATAGACGGTGGCAATGGCAAACTGTGCCGCCGCGGGAGAATTGGTAGCCATTCCCAGTGGCGGATGCTGGAGGTAGGTGAGCGGTTCAAAGACGCACCAAAAGAGAATGCCTGCCGCGATGTTGGTCGTGAGCACAACAGTGAAAAGCTGCCAGCGTGTCAGCAGTGGCTGTGCACTCGGGCCGCCCAGCACAGTGCTGCCAAAAGGTGAAATGGCAAGAGCACCGCAGAGCATCAACAGCAAAAAAGTTGAGAGCGACACCAGCCAGCCGAAGGTGCCAGAAATCCAACCGTGGGACTGCCGCATGACAACGGCAAACGCCTCTGGCTGCCAGAGATTGAGCAAGACCACTGCCAGGCAGAGAATAAACGGCGGAAAAAAGACGAGTGGACGAATGGCTTTCATGGACTTTCCAGCAGTCTTTGAATGCGTAAAAAGTCGATCGGCAGTGCGGTGGAGCCGGTGGCGGCCAGATCGGCGGCCGCTTCTGCGTAGGCTGGCACAAACTTAAATCCAGCGCCGCAAAGGGGACCGCAGAGCGTAACGCGATCGTGTTCGGGGTGCGTATCGATGATTGGCACATCGTCGGGCGTGTGGTCGTAGAGGCAGGTTCGCAGGCCCAGCAGCGGGCCGTTGGCAGCCGGAAAAAACTTACGCAGGCCGACACGGATTAATTCTTCATCATCGGCATTCGGCTGGCGGTCAAAGTTATCGGGATCGACATCCCGGCCATACCAGTGGAGGCCGATTTTGTAGCCTGGCACATCGGTCATCATCGGAAAGCCATAGTAGATGCCCGGATCGTCGTCGATGCACCAGCAGGGTAGCGACTCGGGCAGATAGTCTTTTTGATCCCGCAGCGGCCAGACCCAGCCAAAGCTCATGCGATTGGCGGTCATCGTGATCCCCAGGGTGGAGAGAAGTTTTCCGGTCCACGGTCCTGCGCAGAGCACGAGCCTGTCGGCAGAGTAGGTATCGCGATCGGTTTGCACGGTGACGCCGGACGAGGTGGCCTGCCAGCTATGCACCTGGGTGTTGCCCAGAATCGTGGCTCCGTTTTGCATGGCCATCCGCACATAGGTTGTGATGGCGAGTTCTGGCCGCAAAAGAGCGCCGGCCGGATCGTAGGCAGCCCAGTAGGGCTCAGAGAGTTGAAACTGTGGATAGCGGTTACGAATTTCTAGGAGGTCGAGCTTTTCAAAAAAACCGACCTCACCGGGCTTTGAGTCACGGGCGTAGGAAGACACCTCACTTTGTCGGTGGATGTCGAGAAAGCCGGTTGTGACCATGATGTCTGACTGCCCCGACTCGGCAATCAGTTCCCGCCAAAGCTGGTATGCCCGCAGGATGATTCCTTCGTAGGGCCCACCGATATAGGGCGCGATCTTGGTCTGTCGGGAATTGCCGTGCGATCCACCTTGGGCGTGGGGTATTGCAAAGCGCTCCAGCCCCAGCACTTTGAGGCCGCGTTTTGCCAAATGGTGGCAGGTTGCTGAACCGACAGCGCCAACGCCGATTACGATAACGTCGAACGATTGCGCCATGGAAAAGCAGGGCCGTCGTGAGGTGGCTCAGAGATCTGCAAAGTATCGTAAGTTACTTGAAAAGGCCATCAAGTCGCAAGCCAATGCCCGTCTCGGCGGGCTCACGATGCAGAACCGCCGCTGGCCTTACTCCCTCTGAGGGAGTCGCAAAACTAAAGTGATAGTCTGAAAAAACGGCCCCTGCCGCGCTTGATGAGGCCTAGGCACGCCAGTGCCATGCCGATGCCGACGAGCACGGCCGTGGATGGCTCAGGCACCACGACCATGCCGCCATTCATACCGAGGCCGCCGGCTAGCGACG